>Ga0307990_1002027_pt1 | contig 16540 bp, 15 predicted proteins | sample EllFjometagen129_FD_203168 | JGI IMG/M metagenome (GOLD analysis project Ga0307990, IMG submission 203168) | Marine microbial communities from Ellis Fjord, Antarctic Ocean - #129 | ecosystem: Environmental > Aquatic > Marine > Unclassified | place: Southern Ocean | collected 2014-10-08
AATAATAAAACTCGGTTTTAAATTGCGAGCACCGTTAGAATATAGTTGGAGCTGTTATAAAAATAATGATATTGCTTGCGGGAAATGCGATAGTTGCGTATTGAGAATAAATGCATTTAAAGAAGCAGGAATGAAAGACCCGATAAATTATGCTATCGAGATAGATTGGGGAATTAATTAAACACCGAAAATCACCGAAAACACCGACAGGACATAAACTTACTGGAGGTAAAATGAAATATTTAACATTCTTTTTGGTTATACTAACTGGACTTTTAATTATCAGTTGTGGTGAAGGTCCAACATATACAGAAGCTTATGAATATCTCACTTTAATAAATTGTAATGGCTCTGATAAGATACATCTTTCCGAAGATAACCCTGGGAAAGTCTTTTTTTATGAAAATAATCATAAGATAATTTTTGCTGAACGTGATGAGATTATCTCATTTGATCTTAGCGAACTACAATCGGAGATAATCTTTCCTCCTGAAACTGAAGAATGGAGTATCTGGTATTTTGAAATATTTCAGGATTTTGATAATATCTTATTTTGTAACGACTCCAATGGATGGGACCTTTATTTATATACAATCGAAACCGAGAATGTCGAAAACCTAACTAACACTGATGAAAAAAGGGAAGGAAATATTAAACTGTCAGCTACTGAGGAATACTTCGTTTACATTGAAAAAGATTATACAATCGGAGACAGCATTAAATGGTCTATCAAATATCGCAATTTTGATGAAACTATTAATGAAACAGTGATATCTAAATTTGGTAGTTGTGGCACTACTTTTAGAACTGTTGATTGGATTGATGATAACACACTCATTTATATTAATGATGAATATTGTTTGGAACCAGGTATTTATTCAGTAAATTTAAATGGTTCAGAAAACCAACTCATTTATGATGGAAGATATTTCAATTTTTCGATTTGTGAAGACCGCACAAAAGTAGTATTCGAAAATAATGATGAAATTTACTTAATAGATACATCAGATTATTCAGTTTCACACTTAATATCCGGTAGTAAACCAGTGATATCCCCTGATGGTAATAAACTTTCTTTTTATGATGGTATTTCTGGTCTCGTAGTTTGGGATATGATAGAAGATACAATTGCACTAATATCGGAGACACCCAGATCTTCTGCATTAGGCTTCTCAAGTGATAGTCAAAAGTTAGTTTTTAAGGAACGAATAATAGTTACTTACAATCGTGAGAATAAGATAGTCAATTAATTAAAAATCAAAGGATATGTAGATATTGAAAACAATAAAAATTATCGGTGCTGGTCTAGCCGGTTGTGAAGCTGCTCTGCAATTTGCCGATAATAATTGGCAGGTTGAACTTTATGAAATGCGACCAGGTAAACAAACAGAAGCGCATCAAACCGGTAATTTCGCAGAAGTAGTTTGTAGTAATTCCCTTAAAAGTAAATTAATAACAACCGCTTCCGGATTATTAAAAGCAGAATTGAAAATTCTGGGTTGTAAACTACTTCCAATCGCAGAAGAATGCAGTGTCCCTGCAGGGAGTGCTTTAGCTGTAGATCGTAATATATTTGCCGAGAAAGTAACAAAAATTATTCAGAATCATCCCAATATCAATGTTCATCGTGAAGAAGTTACAACTCTTGGTGATGAACTCACAATTGTTGCCACAGGTCCACTTACTTCAAAAAAACTGACCGGAGAATTGATAAATATAATTGGAGATGAGCATCTCTATTTTTTTGATGCGATCGCTCCAATCATTACTTCTGAGAGTATCGATGAGAGTATAATCTACAGGAAAACACGTTATAATAAAGGTGAAGCGGATTATTTGAATTGTCCATTCTCTAAAGATGAATATTATGTATTTGTAGAAGCATTGAATGAAGCTAAAAAACATGAAGCTCACGAATTTGAGAACAAATTCTTTGAGAATATAAATTTCAATTTCTATGAGAATTGCACTCCGATTGAAGAATTAGCAAGACGTGGAAAAGATACTTTGCGATATGGAGTGATGAAACCGATTGGATTAGATGATCCCAGAACTGGAAGATGGCCTTATGCTGTAATTCAATTACGTGCAGAAAATAATAGTAAAACTTCTTACAATCTGGTTGGTTGCCAAACAATGCTGAAATATGGGGAACAAAAAAAGATATTCCGTTTGATCCCTGGAATGCAAAAGGCAGAATTTGTGAGATACGGTTCAATTCATAGAAATACATATTTGAATGGTCCGCATATTCTAGATCAAAACATGTCTCTTAAAAAGAAACCTAATGTGTTTATTGCCGGACAATTGGCAGGCGTGGAAGGTTATGTAGAATCAATTTTCAGTGGATTGCTTGTAGCAAAATCATTAGTAGAGGATATTGGAAAATTTAATGAGTTGCTTCCTAATACCACTATCTCCGGGCAACTTTGGAAACATCTGATAACTGTGCAGAAAAAATTTCAACCCATGAATGCTAATTTTGGATTACTTCCTCAGTTAAATGAACGAATCAGGGATAAAAAATTAAGAAAACAAATGTATTCGGAAAGAGCAATCAAAGATTTGCAAAGTAGTTTGTAAAAGATCTATTCAATAAAATCGTGATAGAAATCTGAATCTTCTAAAATTGTTATTCTGTTGATCCATTCCTTTTGAATTATTAATTTATTTTCGAATTTTTCCAGATCTGTATCAAAATTAGGCAATCTTGGATCAGAACGTCTATTATCATAAAAAAGATTGTTCCTAATTGTAAAGTCTTTTGGAATGAGATGCTTTGCCAATGCACATTGATAACCATAATAATCTGGTGAATCATAAGTAGAATCCTGAGCGGTCATCACAATAATGTTTGTTTTAAAAAAACCAGGATTACTGTCAGTAGAAGAAGTTATTGATGTGCCCATTGCCCCTGTATTATAGATAATATTATTGTTGATAAATCCTCTCGGCTCACCTTTTCCTGCGTCCCAAAGTGAAATTCCCCAAGTAATTATATCTTCAATAATATTGTATTCTATAGTCCCTTCAGCATCTACAAAAAGCCCAATACCTTTCCAGTAACGTTTCACCAGATTATTCCTGATAATTGCTTTTGCATTCCAAGTTACACCGATGCCAACTCCTCTTCCACTTTGAGCGATCCTGCCGCCTGCTATGTGAACTCCATCAATAATATTCTCCTCTATTATTGCCTCAGAATTTCTATATAAAGCAATTCCATCCCAAGAATTTTTTGATATTAGATTATTATAAATCTGTAAGTTGGAATTCTCACGCCCGCAAATTCCCATAATGCCAACAACATTCTTTTTTATCAAAGTTTGGTCCCCATAATTTCTGGTGATCTTATTATTGTGAATTATGACATTACTATTTTTTACTACAATTGCGGCATCTGTAGCAAATTCGCTGGAATCTCTTATCCCGCCTGTAATTGTAAGATTTTCCAGAATACAGTTTTTACAATTGAGAATATACATACCATAACCGGAATTTGTTTTGATTACAGCAGTTTTGTCAAGAGGACCAGAAATCTTGATATTCTTACCTGAAATTATCAGTCCAGCTGTTGCTGTAACTAATGTGTCTGGATTTTCACAATTGCCACAAGTGGAATCAATAATTGTTTCTGAATTAAGTTCATAGATACCACTTACAAGTTTCACATTTATATCTTCTTGTGAATTACGAAAGAGTTTTTCTAATTCTTCAGCAGATGTGATTCTGATAGTAGGATTGGGTTTAGTTAACATAAAATTAAGGCTGAGGAGCAAAACAAATAAAATTGCAGTTATATGATATTTTTTCATGATCTATAAAATTTTGTTCTGCGATCTAAAATTAAATTATTGAATTCCGTAATATTTTTATCTTCCGATTCTAAAGGATCAATTTCCGTTACAAAAACAGATTCTTCAACTTTATTCATTCTGTGAATGATCTGTCCTTTTGTATCTACGATCTGACTCATACCGGTAAAGTGAAGTTCTTTAATACCCGCTTTATCTGTCCCAGTTCTATTGGATGTTGCAGAAAAAACCCCATTTTCAAGCGATCGTATGAGCATTGCTTGCTGACACCATGGGAGAACAAGGTTAGCCGAATGAGCTATTATTTGTGCACCTGCTAAAGCTAACGAACGTGCCGATTCAGGAAAAATCCAATCGAAACAGATCATCAAGCCAACCTTAACATTATTCTTTGCCTTGAAAACTTTAAATCCGGTATCTCCAGCCTTGAACCATTTTTTCTCTTCATAAAATAAATGAGTTTTTCTGTAAATATGGATAGATGCGTCAGGATTGATCAGCATGGCAGAATTGTATATTCCATCTCCTGTTTTCTCTGCAAATCCAACTATGTAACTGGTATCATGTTGTGTGGCTAATTTTTGGAATAATTTTGCAGTTGGTCCATCATACGGATCTTCGGCAATTATTTGTACTTCCTCTTCTGAATTAAATAAATATCCACTGGCTGAAAGTTCAGGTAATACTATCAGATCTGCTGAAACTGATTCTAAAAGTGATTCCATCTTCTCAAGATTCTTCTCTGTTTGCATTAATTCCGGTTTGAATTGGCAAACTCCAACCTTAAATCCCATTAATCCTCCAAAACTGCTCGAATGAAAAAAGTGAACATTGTTTTGTCAATCTTAAATCATCTATAAATATTTATGAAAGATATTACATTAATTAAATTATATTTATATAATAATTTACTCTTGACAGTAGAACCCTCAAATTTTTATTGAATTCGAAGTAAATAAAAAGCGCATAGTTTTTTTTAGCTGACATCTTTGAGTCAGCATTTTTTTGATAAAAAATAGATACCACTGTCATTCAGTGGTTTAATCGTTTATGGAGGTGTTTCCGGGTGGAACAGAAAGAAAGAATTGAACATATTGCTAAAAGTGCTTGTTCAGATGTAAATGTGGCATTATATGATATAAGTTTAAAGCGCGCATCCAAGGGATTAATAGTATTGACCTACATTACAAAGATTGGTGGAGCTACAATTAATGAGTGCAAAAAAGTGAGTAGGATCATCTCTGAGGCATTAGAAACAGAGGATGTTATAAGTGAGAGATATTTTCTGGAAGTATCATCACCAGGACTTGAACGCTTTCTTAGTCAGAAGAAACATTATGTTAGTGCTATTGATGAAAAAATTCAAATATCATTTGCAGATGGAGATAATATTGTGACAGCTATTGGAATATTGAAAGAGGTACTACCAGAAACTATCAAGATAAATTTTGAAGATTCAATAAAAGAAATTAAGCTGACTGACGTTAAGAAAGCTAAAACATATTTTGATTATAAGAAATAATTAGTGAGGAGATTATGAATTTAAATATTATGGGATCCCTTGCCGAATTGGCTAATTTGAAACAACTTGATAAAGAGAAGTTAACATCAATTATTAAAGAAGGTTTGTATCAAGCAATTTCTAAAAAGATGATATTAGACAATGAATTGGAAATAACGACCGATTACAATACTAATAAGATAATTGCAAGATTCAATAGAATTGTTGTTGAGCGAGACACAACACTTGGCGAGATATCTTTTGAAGATGCACGAATGATCGATGAAGATCTGGAATTGGGAGATACAATTCCTGTAGAAATGAATATTTCAGAATTCGAACCAAAGGTAATTCGAAATGCAAGAAAAGCCATTCTTGAACGAATAAAATTATTAGAAGAAGATAGGATCATGTTCGATTATGAAAATCAAAAAAATCAACTAGTTTCTGGAAAAATTACAAAAGATGATTTTAATGGCTATCTTGTTAATATCGGTTATGCTGATGCACTTCTTTCTAAGGAAGAACAAGTTGAAGATGAATATTATAAAGTCGGTGATATTATTCGCTGTTACGTGGTTAATATACGTAAACGTAAAAAAGATGTCATTGTTATTTTATCCAGAACACGTCCTGAATTTGTGAAGAAAATATTTGAATCTGAAATACCTGAGATTACTTCAGAAGAGATTGAGATTAAAAAAATAGTACGTGAACCAGGAATACGAACCAAAGTTTCTGTTCATTCTAATAATGCTGAAGTGGATGCGACAGCAGCTTGCCTTGGTCCACACGGAGTACGAATAGAAGCAATCAGGAAAGAACTTAATGGCGAACTCGTTGATATTGTTGTTTGGGATTCAACCCCTGAACAATTGATTGCAAATGCTATTGGAACTGATTTGGTTGAAAAAGTATACTTGGCGGATCGTGGAAAATTTGCCAGAATTATCGTAAATAGAGATAATAAAAATCTGGCTATTGGTAAGAAAGGTAAAAACGTAAAACTCGCAGCAAAACTTACTGATTATAAATTGGATATCTATACAGAAGAGGAATTTGAAGAGAAGATCTCTGAAGAACGCAGAATTACAAGTCATGTAAGTGATCTGGATGGTGTTTCTTCTAAAGTAGCAGAAGTATTAAAAACTCATGGATATACTTCTGTCCAAGATATTTATGAAGCAAGTATTAAAGAACTTTGTAATCTGGAAGGTCTTGGAAAGAAAACAGCCGAAAAGATCAAAGAATCTTCCAAATATTTCTAAATTCCTATTATTAGGAAAATTATTGGATTTCAATGCCGAATAGATCTTCAAATGCTGGTCATATTCCACAAAGAACGTGTGTAGTGTGCAGAACGAAAACAGATAAGAAAAAGTTGATAAGATTTGTTCTATTGAATTCTGAAATCGTGTTTGATTTGAATTGTAAAATAGAAAAACACGGTTATTATGTGTGTGACGATAATAACTGTTTACAGAAATTAGAAAAAAGAGTTAAGAAAATATTAAGAAGCAGGAGCTTAAATGGAAGATAAGATTATTAATCTTTTACACATGGCAAGAAAAGCCCGGAAATTGAAATCCGGTTATGATGCTTGTGAAAGGTCCTGTTTTTCTAACAATGCAAAATTGCTCATTTATGCAACCGACCTTGCTGAAAAGAGAAAAAAACATTTGTTGAATATGGCAAATGCAAACAATGTTAAAATTGTGGAATATGGATCTAAGTCTCTTTTCGGAAGAGAATTTAAGATCAGAGATATTGGAATAATTTGTATTGAAGACGCAAATTTCACTAAAGGAATTTTGCGATCAATTGGTTAAATTGGAGGATACATGCCGACGAAAGTACATCAATTAGCTAAAGAACTGAAAATATCAACAGCAGCCCTAAAAAAACATCTGAGCGATATGGGTGTTATTATTAAAAGCCATATGAGCCCTATTGATGAGGAAACAGAAAAAAATATTCGTGCTAAGTTTAACGCAGAATTTGATGCTGTGAAAAAACGACAACACGACAGAAATACTTTCCATAAAAAAATTGTTCTAGCAGACAGAAAGAAATTAGAGTTAGAAATAGAGAAAAAATCTCAGGTTGCCGAGAAAGATAAAAGGAAAGAGGTTCAGAACTTTGTAGAAAAAAGTATCAAGAAAACTGATACAAGAAAACCTAATAAAAAGGAAAATGTTTATAAAAAACCAATTGCTTCTTCAACGAAAACTAAATTACCTAATGTACCACCAACTGAAGAGAAAAAGAAATTTAAGGATCATGATAAAAAGACTGTTTCCGAAAAGTCATTTGATAAGAAAGATAAACATTTAAAAGCTAAAATGCAGCACTTATCAAAAGGTAAAAGGAAAAAACGTTTTACTCCAAGCGAATTGGAAGAAGCTGCAATTGCGAAAAATATTAAGCAAACATTATCTGACGATTCCTCCAAAAAGAAAAAATATAAAAAAGATAAAGTAGTAGCTGAACGTGATGAAAAAATAATCCTCAATGAATACACTTCTGTAAGCGAATTAGCTAAAATGATGGATGTATCTGCTTCTGTGATAATTACTAAATTCTTTATGATGGGCCAAATGGTTACTATAAATCAACGTCTGGATAAAGAATCACTTGAGATGATATGTGATGAATTTGATTTTGATGTTGAATTCAAGGAAGAATACGGCAGTGAGATCCTGGAAGAACATATGGTAGAGGATGTTGATGTTGAAATTGCTACAAGACCACCTATTGTCACCATTATGGGACATGTTGATCATGGGAAGACAGCCATTCTAGATAGAATCCGTTCTACAAATGTTATTGCAGGTGAGGCAGGTGGAATCACGCAACATATTGGTGCATATCAAGTTTATTATAATGGGCATAAGATCACTTTTCTCGATACACCAGGTCATGAAGCTTTCGCGGCTATGCGTGCTCGTGGTGCAAATGTTACTGATATCGCTGTTATAGTTGTTGCAGCAAATGAAAGTGTGAAGAAACAAACTCTCGAAGCAATTGACCATGCAAAATCTGCAGGTGTTACTATAATTGTAGCTATAAATAAAATAGATCTTAAAGATGCAAATGTTGATAAAACTATTGCTGATCTGATGAAACAAAATATCATGTTGGAAGATTACGGTGGTGATGTTATGTGGACGGAATGTTCTGCAAAAACAGGTGAAGGAATTAATGATCTACTCGAATCTATTTTACTAACAACAGAAATGATGGAACTTAAAGCTCCAATTAATATCAATGGTGAAGGTATTGTTATTGAATCTAAAAAAGATCCACAAAAGGGTACAATTGTAACTATATTATTGCAGAAAGGTAAACTCAGGAAATCTGATAGCGTTGTTTGTGGAGCTACTTTTGGTCATATCAGAAGGATCGAAGATGAACGCGGAAAAGAAATTAATGAACTTAACCCTGCTGATGTGGGTGTACTTTATGGTTTGAATAAAGTTCCAAAAGCAGGTGATATCATTAATAAAGTGGATGATGAAAAGAAAGCTCGTCAAATCAGTGCAGAAAGAAGGAATATCCGACGTGAGCGTGAGAAATTCCAATCAAAAACAAATCTTGATAATTTGTTCCAACGAATCAAACAAAATCAAATGAGTGAGATCAAGCTTATTGTAAAAGCAGATACAGATGGATCTGTGGAAGCATTGTGTGATTCATTCCAAAAACTCAGTACAGACGAAGTTGTGGTACATATCATCCGTAAAGCAGTTGGTGGAATTAATGATGCCGATGTACACATGGCTTCAGCTTCTGATGCTATAATCATAGGATTTCATGTACGAGCAGCCACATCTGCAAAAAAATTAGCAGAATATGAAAATGTAGAAATTAAATTGTACCAGATCATCTATGAAGCAATTGAAGAAATCGAAAGTGCAATGACTGGTATGCTGAAACCAAAATTTGTGGAGAAATATTTTGGTACTGCTGTTGTGAAACAGGTTTTCAGAATCAAGAAAGTTGGAACTATTGCCGGTGTTACAGTTGAAAAAGGTGTAATTAAAAATGAAGGCGTTGTTAGAATCTACCGGAATGATATTATAATTCATGAAGGCAAATTAGCTTCATTAAAACACTATTCTGAAGAGGTAAAAGAACTGAAAGCAGGAACAGAAGGTGGAATCGGAATGGAAAATTATAATGATATTAAGACTGATGATATTATAGAAAATTACATTATCGAGGAAGTTGAGCGAAAACTTAAGTAAGATTAATGAGAATAATATGGCAAGAATCAGAATAAAAAGATTAGAAAGCGAACTTTTCAAACTACTCAGTACTATAATTAATTTTAAGCTTCGAGATACTAATCTTACCATGGTTACAGTTACGGGAGTTAAACTTACAAATGATCTGTCATATTTAAGAATATTCTTTACGCATTTTGATGAGACAAAAACAGAAGACGTCCTCAGATCTTTAACGAAAAGTAGTGGGTTTCTTAAAAACGAAATTGCTAAAGCAAAATTTATGCGGAAAATACCTGAGATTAGTTTTGAATTTGACAAATTAGAAGAAAATGCTCGTGATCTAGATAAAATATTCGCAAAAATTCATGCAGAGAAAAAGGAAGAAAAATGATTATTGAAAAATTATCTGAAATCAAGAAAATCTTTAATGAAGCAGTAAATAATTATTCCAAAATTGCAATTCTAACGCACAAAAATCCTGATGGGGATGGCTTTCCTGCTTGTTTAGCACTGCAAGAAATTCTTCAACAACAAAATATAAAATCAGATGTAATTCTTGAAGAAGAACCCTCTGAAATATATGATTTTCTAAATGGATATGAACGAGCTAAAGTTTTCTCTGAATCCATGATCTATGATCTTCTGATATTACTGGATTGTCATGAAGTGGAGCGTATCGGCATCTGTGAACCGCTTATCCCAACCGCAAAAAAAATAATTGCCATAGATCATCATATTCTAAGTGAATTTATAGAAGATGCTGATACATATATAAATACTTCAACAGTTTCAGCAGGTGCAATTATTTATAATATGTTTAAAAAAGAAATTAAAAAATTTAATTATAAAACTGCAAATTATATTGCACAAGCTATCTATACAACCATACTTAATGATACTGATAATTTCATAAACCAAAATGTTGACGGAGAAACATTCTTAATATGTTCTGAACTTATGCAGTATAAGATCAATCCTGGAAGAATTACTGAATTATTCTTGCTTAACAAACCGGCTAATGAAATTCGTTTTGTGGGTGAAGTACTTTCAACAATCGAGACTTTTGCTAATGATCAGATTTTGTTTATGCACTCAACAGTTGACATGCTTAACAAAAACAAGGTTGGACATGAAGGAAACTCACAACTTACCCGCTGGGTTAAGGGGACTCATAATGTAAAAGTTACCGTTCTTTATCAACAGGTTGTTAAAAACAGGTATCGTATCAGCTTGCGTTCAAATTATATAAATGTGAATACAATTGCTGTAAAATATGGTGGTGGTGGACATGAAAAAGCTTCTGGTTGCGAAATGAAAGGTAGCTTGGAAGAACTAAAAATCACATTATTGGAAGATATCCGGGAACAATTATAGCAAATGTCACATTTCGGTGTAATATTAATTGATAAACCACCGAACATAACTTCGTTCGATGTTGTTAGAAAACTACGTAAAATTACTGGAATCAGAAAAATTGGACATACAGGAACACTAGATCCTTTTGCAACCGGACTCCTACAACTCTGTATTGGTAAAGCAACTCGAGTAGTTTCTAAATTAATAGAAAATGATAAAACATATCTTGCAACGTGCCGGTTAGGAATCCAAACCGAAACAGGTGATCTGACAGGCAAGGTAATCAAGCAGGAAGCACCACCTAAAATTTCTAAAGAAGATATGAATAATATAATACCTGAAATCTTGAAAATTACATCCCAGACTCCTCATAAGTTTTCAGCAGTTAAGGTTGATGGTAAACGAGCTTATGAACTTGCCAGACAAAAAAAAGAAGTAAATTTGCAATCACGTCCAATACGAATCATAGATTTCAAAATTAATAAATTAGAAAATAATGAAATCACTTATGTTGCTCACGTAAGCAAAGGAACATATATCCGTGTTCTCTCAGAAACAATTGCAGAAAAACTAGGTACAGTAAGTACAACAATAACTTTAAGAAGAACTAAAATAGGTGAAATTGATCTAAAAAATGCTGTGAAATTGGAAGATATAAATAGCAGTAACTGGAAAGAATATCTTATTCCATTAACTCAAATATTTTCATTATTAAACAAAGTTCATCTTGATCCAGAGCAAAAGATTTTTTTTAAGAATGGCGGTAATATTAAGACCACGTTGATTAACGAAGATGAAGTCATCGTTCTTGACAATGCAGATATGTGTGTTGGATTTGGTTATGTTAATGAGGGAACCCTGAAACCTAAAATAGTATTTATATGAAATATTTTAAAACCCAAAAATGTGATTTTACAAAACCCGTCATAACGATGGGAACTTTTGATGGCGTGCACTTGGGACACATTAAACTCTTAAATCAAGTTGTAAAAAAAGCTAAAGAAAACAACACAAAATCTGTTGTGATCACATATTTTCATCATCCATTAGAAACAATACACAAAAAGACGTTCCCATATCTTCTTACAGAACAAGAAAACAAAGAAAATCTTATTAAAGAATGTGGAATAGACTGTGTACTTTATTTGGATTTTGACGAAAAAATGGCGCAGATGCAGCCGGAAGATTTCTTGAAAAAGATTATCATAGATGAGATTAAAACTCAATATCTTATAGTTGGTTATGATACACATTTCGGTAATTCACGTGGAGGAAATTATCAATTTTTGAAGGATAGATCATCAACTTACAACTATAGTATCGAATTGATCGAACCGGTGAAGATAGATAATTACATCATCAGCAGTAGCCTGATAAGAGATTACATCAGGGAAGGTGATATGCAGTTTGCAACTAAATTACTTGGTAGGAATTATTCTATTCACGGATCTGTTCAGTTAGGTCATCGAATTGGCAGAAAAATCGGATTTCCCACCATAAATTTGCAACCTCTCGATGCTAATAAATTGATTCCGGCTATTGGTGTTTATATCTGTGAAGTGCTTGTCGAAGGTAAAAAATATATTGGTGTAACTAATATCGGTTATTCACCAACTTTGAAGACAACACGCATCAAAGAAATTGAAACTCATATTTTAGATTTTAATGAAGATATGTATCATAAAGAAGTTGAAATTTGCTTTAATAAAAAAATACGTGATGAGTTGCAATTTAAAGATACGAATGAACTTATTAAAGCTATTGGTAGGGATGTTCAACAAGCACGTAAATTCTTTAGTAAATTGATATAGATGTTTTCTTGTATTAAAGTATGCAATTACGTATTTGATTTTTTAATTTCGTTTAACTCCCATTTATAAGGGGAGATAAAAAGGTATTCGTTCAAATAAAAATCAAATGCGTTCAAATCATATAGTAGAAGGAGAAAATAATGTTCTTCTGTACAGAATGCGGATCGGAAACTTCTAAATGGAGTGGAAAATGTCCTGTTTGTGGAGCCTGGAACAGCCTAAAAGAAACAACAAGTGTAACCGGAAAAAAGAATAAAAAGAATAAAGGTCGTGACATCTTTGAAAATGAACCAAATAAAAAACCTCTAAAACTTAAAGATATTAATTACACTGAGCAGCAAAGAACAAAATCCGGTATTTCAGAATTTGACGGCACACTCGGCGGAGGTATTGTCCAGGGAATGGTTGTGCTTATTGGAGGTGAACCTGGTATTGGAAAATCTACTTTGATGTTACAGGTCTCAGATCAACTTGCTCAGCGGGATAAAAGTGTTTTATACGTTTCCGGTGAAGAGAGCCAGGAACAGATCAAACTTCGCAGTCAACGGTTAGGTTGCAATTCCGATAATTTATTCCTATATTGTGCAACCGATTTTGAAGAAGTAGCTCAGACAATATTAAATACAGAACCGGATATTGTGATCATAGATTCTATACAGTCAATGTATCTCAGTTCATTGGAAAGTGCACCAGGAAGTGTTTCGCAATTACGAGAATGTACAGGTTTTTTTACACGAATTGCCAAGCAAAGAAATATACCAATATTCCTAATAGGGCATGTAACAAAAGGAGGTATTGTTGCTGGACCCAAGATAATTGAGCACATGGTTGATACCGTATTATATTTTGAAGGTGAAACACAAAATCAATTTAAAATACTACGTGCAACCAAGAACCGTTTTGGTTCAACAAATGAAATTGGGATATTTGAAATGCGTTCTACAGGATTATCCGAAGTAAAAGATCCATCGCAGTTATTCTTAACTAGAGAGAATAATATTGGTTCATCAGTTGGATGTTTATTAGAAGGATCAAGGGCATTCTTAGTGGAAGTGCAGGCACTTGTGTCTCCTGCAAGTTATGGAACACCACAAAGGGTTTCGCTTGGATTCAGTCACCGTAAACTAGCATTATTGTTAGCTGTTGTTGAAAAAAACTTATCTGTGAATCTCCGTAATAATGATGTGTTCTTAAATCTTACCGGTGGCATTAAAGTTACCGACCCTGGCTTAGACCTTTCTATTATTGCAGCAATACTTTCCAGCTTTAAAGAGCTTACTCTCCCCACAAATACACTTTTGCTGGGTGAAGTTGGACTCAACGGAGAAATCAGACCGGTTTCTCAAATAGATAAAAGGATAAAAGAAGCAAAAAAACTTGGATATGAAAGTATAATTATCTCTTCTAAAAGTAAAAATACGAGTAAAATAGCAAATATAAAAAAGATCAAACATATCAGGCAACTTTTCCCGATTTTGTTTAATAAATAAATCCACAATTAATCTCCCTTTGTAAGGGAGAATTAAAGAGGGTTCTTACAAAGTAGAGATTCTTCCTGAGAATAACGTGAAAGATACGTCAGAAAGAGAATAATTCCCATTTTGTGGGAATAACAAGTTAATTAAGCAGGTTGTATTATTTTGATGCGACCGAAATGTTGTGGTTCATTCTACAAGAATGAACTTGCAAAAGATCAAACATATAAGGCAGTTATTTACGATCATGTTTAATAAATAAGTAGATTTACTACTACAGAATAACTTTAATTATAGATAGAAATTAATTCAACTTATTAAATCAACATAATATTAAAATTTCACTAATATTTCAATCTTCTTGTATCCTACATCTAATATTAACAGGATCTTTAACTATACTTATTTCAGCAAGTTTAATATTTTTTAACTCTTTAACTACCTTCTCATTTGAATCAGCATCATGGTTACAATCTAAGTAGTTCCTGCCACAGATATTACAAATTGATTCTCCAACAATACCTGCAATACTAAATCCTGTTAATTCACCTTTTTTATACATTTCCAAGACTTCATTGTTTATAATTTTTACAGGATTCGCTATTAAACCTTTATTTTCAATATACTTAATATTTGCCCATCCGACAATTTGATTTGTATGCTCTAATGTAACAGGGTAAGGTAAGTCTGGATAAGGTGGAATAACTGCTAAAGTATTAGTGTATGCATCTTTATTTTGCTTCATCAAACTAATTAATTGATTAAAACGTTCATCACTAATTTCTCTACCTTTATGATCATATCTAATTTTGTTACCATCATTTTCAACTTCGATTGCTATATTTAAGTTATCAGGTATTTCCTTTTTAAATTTATTATGTTTTTTTAAATCATTCAACCAACTCGTAACTAATCCAATGACTATAGTAATTGGAATATTAATAAAAAAAATAACTACCGGATCAGATAATATTTCAGATAGCCCTTTCCTGAAAGTATAATATACTCTATCAGAACCAGTAGATTTAATATTCACGTTGTAACCTTCTTTTCTTAATCGCTTAGCAAAAATTACACATTCCCTAGATACAATATTTTTTTCAGGAATTCTAGCTTCATAAGGATTAAAAAATTTAAATTCAACAATTTTTACATTAGATTTTACACTCACTTCCCCTCCTAATTTTGTTGCTTTTGTCATATGCGCGTTGTGTCCAATTTTTTGTTGTACAATAACTTTTTTCTTGGAGTTATTGTACATATCCTCTTCTTGCATAATCGAAGTTGTATAACTTGAAGTTTATTGTCAAATTGAAAATAAACTATTGGCTAACGCATAGATAATAGATAATGGAGTATTTCTTAACTCATGTTAATTAATTTGTAGGAAGACTTCTCTGAGTGTCGGAGGAAAAAGTCGTCATTCTGTTTGCCTGGTCGTAGCTGAGCGAAGACTGGACGAATCTTACACGTTGTTCTCCATAGGAAGGATAGACGACAATAAATACTCACTTTCTCCTAACTCTTCGTTAATAGATCAGCAGGTATGCCCTTCCAGCCTTCGTTTATGGAGCATAAACTATGGCTTGGCAGATAGAGTGACGTGCTTTATTGTCATTCCCACGGAAGGGGAATCTAAAATCCCTAGTCAAGCTGAGGATGACAAAATTTAATAATATTTTATAATTTTTGGAGTACATCAATTCTTTAATGTATAAGCGACAAAGTAGCTTGAAAAACTAGGGTGTCTCATTTCATAAAGCAAATAATTGCTTTACTCCAAATAGAAATAAAAAATCCCCTTTGGAATTTCTAAAGGGGATTTTGTAATTATTTAAGCTAATTAAAAAAAACCAATCTTAATCCAGCTACAAAATTACGACCTGCTGCAGGAAAATAGTAATTTCCTTCAGGTCCACTATTATCTTCCCATGATTTATAATAACCGGCAGTTTCATATTTTTCATTTAGAATATTATTCACTCTCAATATCAATTGCAGATCGGTTTTATTATATAATTTTGTTATATTTACAATTGCACCAACATTAAGCACTTTGAAAGGGTCAATTATTCGATCATCATTTTCAGTATTATCCAGATATTGCTTTCCTACATACTGAAACTGAGTAAAAAGATTAAAATATCCTTTTTTATAAGCAAGCTTTCCATTACTGATGATACTTGGGAATCCTGCAATTGTATTCCCAGAAAAATCGCTCTCTTCTCCCCAATCATACATTATAAATTCTTCAAAATAGTTATCACTGTAACTAAAGTTACCAGATAATTCCAGATAGGCAGGCAATTGCACTTTTGCAGAGAGTTCCACACCTCGGTGTACAGTTTTATCA
>Ga0307990_1002028_pt1 | contig 16535 bp, 6 predicted proteins | sample EllFjometagen129_FD_203168 | JGI IMG/M metagenome (GOLD analysis project Ga0307990, IMG submission 203168) | Marine microbial communities from Ellis Fjord, Antarctic Ocean - #129 | ecosystem: Environmental > Aquatic > Marine > Unclassified | place: Southern Ocean | collected 2014-10-08
ACTAATAATCCAAAAGAAAATATTTTTATTTGTTTCTTTTTTAGTTGGTTAGAGATGCTTTTATGATTTGTAAGTAGAAGATAAAAACTATACACTATTAAAAGCAAGAAATATGAAGTATACAGCAAGCCTAATAAAGTGGAATTATATACAGGGTAATATCCCCAGTTTGTAATCTTGATGCCAATGGAAGGAGTCATATTAACTAATAGGTAAAAAACACTAGAGATTAAATAAGCAAAAAATATTTTTCTTTTATGTTTTTTAAACTGACCGATAAGTGTGGTTGATAAAAAATATACACTGGATGGAAAAAAAGCTGTGCCTAAAAATGAATATCTATTATACCAAAGTAATGCTAATGTACTATTCTTACTACTTTCAACCATTGCCATTCCAAAGAGCCATAAGAATGCCGTAAAACTTGCAATAAAAAAAGAGCGATTTTCTATTTTTCCCCGACTAAAGAGAAAAATCAACCCCAAAAATAGTATTGTAATTGACGAAGATAAGGTTAAAATAGATGTAAGATTAAATTCTTGAGTAATCATATACATATAATGCACATCCTAAAATATTACTTATTACAATTTCATATTTTTCTAAATGTTATTACAAAATATTTTATAGATTTTTAAGAAAAAAAATACACATTTTATTAAAGTATATAGGTTTTTAAAAATAATTTCAAATAATACTATACTATACCTGAAAAGGTTTACGCAAATCTGACATATAATGCTTTCTTCCCGTTTAGATATGGCATGACGAAGCATTGAAAACAGAGATAGCGGCTATTATTCAACCGGGAGGTTCAAAATGCGATCAGGAAGTCATCAATGCTGCCAATGAACAAGGCTTGGCTATGGTTCTCACCGGCACAAGATGCTTTAAACATTAATTTTAACTGATACAAATTTTTAATTGAATTAATTGAGAAGGGTAGACTTTGCGTCTACCCTTATTTTTATGTTGTTTTTGCCCATTTGGCAATCCAACTGTGCAACTTTCAAAACATAATTTCCCAAAAATAGGTTTTTAAAAATTTTTGTAGTATACTATTAATTGGGTTTACATTTAAATCCAAAAAAAATTTCTTATTACCACAATTAAACTGACCATATATCTGTTACACCTTGTATTTTTTGCTTTTAAAATTGTTTTTGAGTAAAAACTAAAAAGGAAGCGTCCCTAAAAAATGCACTATTTAAAAAGAAATACTAAATATTGTATTCTTTCCTTATCTTGTAAATATTCTCACCCTGGCTAACTATCTTCAAATTCCAATTAAAACTGATATTTATTCCTAGTAAAACTTGATCCTGAAAAATTTTAATCAATCAAGAAATTATATACTTAAAGGAAATTAAGTAAATAATAAAATAGAGGTTATGATTACAGTATATGCATAAAAATTTTAACAAGGAAAAAGAAAATTTCATAAAAAAGATTCAGGAAGAAAAAGAAATATCTATTGCTTATATAGCAGAGGAAATCATAAATAAACGTTTAACAATTTTTATTGGTGCAGGATGTTCTATTTCTGCAGGGTTACCTTCTTGGGGTGACTTAATTAATGAGATTAGGAAAGAATCTAAAATAAAGACTTTCGAAAAAGATTTACTGATGATTGCAAGCCTTCTTGAAAAGAAGATAGGATATTTGCCATTTCGGGAAAAAATTATATCGAGACTAAAAAAACTTCCTTCCTCTACAACCCTCCATAAAACATTAGTAAAACTTGATGTTGATTTATTTGTAACCACAAATTATGATCATTTACTTGAAGATGCTTTTCGCGACGAAGGTATTATCCCAGGGGTTATTATTCACGACAAAGATATCCCTACTATTAATCCTACAGAGAAAACTATTGTAAAGCTACACGGGGATATTGATTCTGCCACTTCAATTATAATTTCTTCAATAGATTACAGTAAGTATGCTTTACAGCATTCTTCATTTATTGATTGGTTAAATTCAAAAGTTGTACAAAATACAATCTTTTTTATTGGAACAAGTTTTACCGATCAACGTTTAAAAGATGCTGATAACTATGTACTAAAAAGATTCGGGAAATTCCGAAGGTATCCTTGTGTAATTTTAAAGATGCCTACCTATGAAGAAGATATTTCTGAAGAAGATTATGAGAATTATAAAGTTGAGTTTGAAGATTTTGAAATACTATATGAGGAATTTAAAAGTAAAAAATTTCATATTATTGTTGTCAAAAATTATGAGGAAATTTGTAAAGTATTAGAGAAAATAAATGATTTAGTTCTCAAAAAACAGCTTCAAGAAAATCCTGAAAATTTTCATGCTCAATTTACCTTAAAGTCAATATATGCAGAACATTTACAAAAAGAGCTTTACAAAGAGTGTGATGAAAAAATAAAAATTTTATGTAATAAAATCTGGGGATATGGCCAGTTACCCACAAAAGAAATTATAAAAAAGAATGTTGTAGAATTAGTAAACTACTTAAATGAAAAACAGGATATACTAAACGATGAATCCAAATTAGAGGGATTTCTTACGCTTATTGATGCGTTTTTAAATTTAGGCAAGAAAGAACATATAAATAAAGCAGGAAAGTATTTTGATAAAGCAAACATGCTTTATCAAAATATGAAAGAAAAATCAAAGCTAAAAGAGCGTATGTCTAGAATAACAGCAAAACTTTATTTTTTTCAAGGAAAAGTGGAAGAAGCAATAGAAATTGTATCAAACTCGAAAGATGAAAAAACAATTTCTATTTGGCTAGCCCTATTAATAGATTCTAAAAAATTTGATGAAGCATATCGTTTTATTTCTTCGAATGAGACTAAGGTAACTTGGTTGGCAGAAGCATTATATATTTTAATTATTGAAGGTCACATTGGCGAAGCAGAAGAAAAATATCAAGAATTTGCAATAGATTTTCAAGAAAAAATTCAAAGTGGCACTTTAAACACCTCTCCTTATAAAAACAAGTATTATCATGAAAAAGTCTGTGCACAAATTGCAGATGCCTTTTTCCGTAGAGCAATTAAAAGTGCAGCCAAAAATAAAAATGATATCTATGTGCCAGAGTTAAATATCGAGGGGAAAAATTTATGTAAAAAAGCGGTGGAGTATGTAGATAAAATTTTTAATAAATCAGATGGTAATAAAATTTTAAACAATTTAAAAAGATATTACTTTGCTTATCGTGCACTACTTATCAAAATACAAGCTTTGTATTTTTTAGAAGAATTTAGTGAGGCAGATAAAATAGTAGAAAATCTTATTTTGGTGATCCCTTTGGCCCCAGAAATTGCTGAATATATGAGAACTCGCGTTGGATCTATCCAAAAAAATATTATTATTAAAGTAATAGAAGCACTTTCAAGAGATTATGCTGAACAAACGTGGGCATTATTAATAATCTCTACTCTAAAAATAAATGGGCTTAAGGATTATAATGGTGCTTGGGAGGATGCATTAAAGGTCTTAAAATATAGTTTTCAAAAAGAAGAGAAAGAAAGTGCAGCGGGAAATATTTTTGATATAGGATTCAGAATAAAAAAAATAGCAGAATCTAGAAAAATAATTAATGAATATCTTCCTTCTGATAGTTTATGGAAAAAATACTTAGAGGCGGTTTATCAATATTCTATTGCTAATACAGTTGAAGCGTCTAAGATGTTTATCGATATTGAAAACGAGAATCCTCCTTCTCAGATAAAAGCTCTCTGTTTATACATGAGAGCACTCATAGAAATAGAACAGGACAATTATCAAAAAGCACAGCTACTTCTTGAAGAAAGCAATAAAATATTTTTTGGTTATCCTGCTTTACAAAAACTTTTAGAAGTTCAGGTAAAATTACAAGACGATATCGGTGTAATTAAAACAGTGGAAAAGCTTGAAAGATTTGATTCGAATAATGAAGAAGTAATACATATAAAAGCACAAGCGGCAAGAAATATTGGATATTTCAAGATGTCTGAGCAAGCCTTCAAATCTTTGATAGATAAACATCCTGATAATTCAGAATTAACTTGTGAATACGCTCAAATACTAGTATGGCAAGATAAATATTCGGAAGCATTAGAAAAATTAGAACCATTTATAGAGTGCAATCAAAACATAAATCCAAAATGCCTGATGTTAGCTACCGAAATTTACTGTATTTTAGAAGAAGAAAAGCGTGCCTTTGAAATATTAGAAAAATGTTGGAAACTTTTTAAAGATATACCCGAGTTGTTAACGAGACACGTTGATCTGGGATTTCGTATTGGAGAAGAAGAAAAAGCCAACCGATCACTTATGCAATTGAAGCGGCTTCGACAAGAAGGTAAAGTACCTGAACAAATATTTGATATAAAGAAGATTGGTGATCTTAAGGAGTTTATCAAAAAACGCAAGGAAACGATAGAAGAATTGCTTAAAAAATATCAATCAGGACAAATACCGCGGCATTTTTTATGCAGTTACAATAACCTTTCCTTATATATTGACTGGGCTTATAGAACCCAACCTTTAGAATTAGAATTATTACCAGCTTGGCAAGTAAAAATTGAATTTACGACATATGTTACAAATGGTTTTAAGATAAAATTCGTAAAAAGAAATCAATTAATGTATATGACATTCCCCGAAGATGCAAAAGAAATCATTATTGATTATACTGCTTTAATAACATTACATAGACTAGGGCTTTTACCTAAATTAGCTCTGAGGTTTGAAAATATCTACTATCCAAATACCTTAAAAGCTATTTGGTTTCTTGATAGAAGTAAATACAAACACCATCAAGCTTCACAAGAAAAGATATATCGAGGTTTATCTAACAAATTAGAAGTGAATTCATCAATAAAGGTAATAGAATCTCTTTTATCAAAAGAAAGAAAAAATAGTAATTTAACAGAGAAATGTATTAGTTTAGCAGAAACTGAAAATATCCCCATGGTTTCTATTTATCTTGAAAAAAAAGAAATTCCTAAAAATTCATCTCTTATTGTATTAAGATTTAGTCAGTTATTAGCACACCTATATAGGAAAGGAAGAATAAGCGAAAAGCGATATATAGAGTTAAAAAAATTGATAAAAGTTAAGGGTGACATTATTAAAAAAGGGGTAAGTAAAATACTGGATAATTCATCGCGTTTGCTTTTTGATGAAATTACATTGGAATTCGCCGAAAAGCATGAATTGCTGGAAGATATTAGTAATTCCGGATTTCAAATTGTTGTAGAAAAAGCTACTTGTCAAAATATTCAATATGCAGTTCGTTCAATTGAATTTTCAAATGAAGTAGGAGATTGGCAGAAAGATTTGGAGCATCAGATTAAAAATATTGAATTATCAAATAAAGAAAAACTTTTTAAGGTATTACCCGTTACTTTGTCTAAAAAGAATAAAAGTAGAAACTTACATCATTATGAAGAACTTGTTATTGAGACCCTTCAACACGCAGAAAATAAAAAATTACCCATTTTAACCGATGACCGTTTTAGCCAAACGGTAAGGACTCAGAATTTTGCAGATAAACAATTCGGTTCAGATTTATTAATTAGAGATTTATATGATAGAAAAATTATCTCTATTAAAGGATATGCAGATTCTTTCTTAAAAATGTGTGAATGGCGTTATCGTTTTTTAGTTCCAAAAGTGGATATAATAACTTATTTTTTAGAACAATATGAAAATAATCCTTTAGGTAAACCCATTGAAATTCTCATTAAATATTGCAACGAATGTATGGAAGATAAGGGGCTTTTGTTAGGTTGGGAGGCAACAGAACCCCCGACGATTTGTGGCGTAAAATATTATCTGAAATGGGTAGATGTATGGATTGAAGCGTTGATAAAGGTGTGGGCAAGTTCAGCTTTTACCAATAAAGATGAAATTACCCAACAAATAGTTTTGCGAGCATTTCCTAAGAGACCTGAAGGATTAAATCCAGATATTAGAAAGAATGTAATCGCTATGAATGAACGGGTTATTATAGATAAATTATTTTTAGGAACGCAGAATTATGACAAAACAGAAATATTCCATAAACTGTTTAAAATAATTTTTGATAGTTTAGGAGTCTCTTCTGAGAAAAGGGTTGATGAATTGAATTTTTACCTTAAAAGCGTAAAGAGAAATACTGAAAAATTTAAGAAAATAGACCAAAATAATAAAGTGGGAAGATTAATTGCAATAAGAGCACTAAAAGCTTTTTATGGGGTAAGTTTTCTTAAAAACGGAGGAAGAATTGATGAGGAATTAATTCCTATCTTAATTGAAATAGGAGTAAAGATAGAGAAAAAAAGATTGCAAGATAACATTACTAAGTCCAAAGATGAAGAACAAAAAATACTAGATTTATTTTTAGAAAAAACTGATACCGAAAGGCAAAATATCACAAAATATACTCCAGGTCCTATTATTTTCATTCCATCATCTGAACAAAAAGGTGGAAAATTTACACTTTGTCATGATCTAATTATGTCAGATTCTTTAGAAATACGTAAAAGGCTTGTAAATAAATTATTGCAAGAAGAATATATATCTGAAAATACTAAAGTCTTTATTCGAAGCAGAGTGAATAATGTACTTTCCGATAAACATTTTATTTGGCAAACCCCTACTAAAGAAATCCGGAATACTTTACTTAAAGATTTTCTATATATCCAATACTGGTTTCGGCAATTGGTTAAATCACCTATTTCCGATAGAAATAAACAAGAATTTTTTAATGTTGCAATTAATAGCGCGCTTGAACCAAATTTAGAATCTGTTTATAATAATTTGCCTGTATTGATGGAAAATCCTTTTAAAATGGAAGATATTGAAGTAAGAATTAGAAAGGAATCAGAAAAATTAAATAGCTTGGATGAGTTTCTTGATTGGTATCTAGAAAATGTTTATTTTATCCCTTATGTTGCAAATAACGAAATCTATAATATGTTTAAAGATATAGATTATTTAAAGATTATTAAAAAATGGTTTAATAAAGTAAAGGAAGATCATTTTGCAAGGCTCCTTGTATTAGAGTTTGTTCTCAGTATGCGATCAGAAATAGAAGATGTCGAAGAAAAGTTTACCAACAATGATTTTTATGCGTTTCTTGATAGTAATTTTAAATTATTATTATCGTCATCTGAAACAAAAGACAAGACAAATAATTCAGAAATTGTATTTATGCGTTTGATATGGCAACTGCGGGTAGAACTTGCCCGTTATTACCTTAGATATATCGATTTAAATTCACAAAAAGATATTGATGATGAACGAATTATTGGAATTGCATGGTGGATGGCAAAAAAAACTACTTATGGCATTCTCGAAATTGTAAAGAAAGAGAATTTTATAATAGAAGATAAATCTAATTATTTAAAAAGAATTTTAGACTTTTTAAAAGAAAAATTTGAAATTATGAGGCTTAGGCATTATTTTTATGATATTAACAATCCTTTTTCTTCCTTGCGATATCTTATGTTTAATACAGTGGATTTATTAAGTTACGCCACTATTGCATTATTTTCAACAAGAAAAAGAAATAAAAATAATATACTGAAAGGTCTTATGTATCCTGCTAAAGCTTTGTCTGAAGAAATCAGGAACATGATAATTGAGAAGCTAATTAATGATATATCATTGGGCAACGGCCAACTTTCCGTTAAATCAGAAACCTTACAGCTCCTATGGAATAATTCTTTATGCGATACGGTTCCAATTTTTCTGACAGAGTATTATGGTAATGCTCTGTCCTACTTGGGACAAAAGATTAACAATAAAATTCAAAAAGCAAAAGAAATTAATTCCTTTGCCTATACTGTTTCTGCAAAAAAATTCTTAAATAAAGAATTACCCAATCTTCCAAAGTATATTAATGATGAAAATCAGTCTGGTTGCCTACTAGTTATTAATTCCCTAAAAGTGTTTATGTTATCCCATAAAGAAAGTGAATTTCCAGATGAATTAAAAATATTTAAAAATGATAGCTTGATTTTAGAAAAACTAAGTCAATTCGAGAATCCTTGGGCACATTATTCGTGTTTGGCATTTTCGCAAATTTTATTAAATCTTCAATCAAGAAGATGTAAACCATGGCTTATATTTTTTTCTGAGCAATTTAAAAAAATCAAATATCAGTCTTGTGATATAGAAGTAATTAGCCTTATAGTAGAATATTTAATAATCATTGTCTTGATTGGTGGGGACCGTAATATTTTAGATCCTTTATTAAGCTTGAAACATAAAGATAAGAAGATAAGAGATTTATTGCGCGAAAAAAAGCAAGTCTTGGAATATATTTTCCCTTTTGTGCCATCAGGTAGCAGAGATAATTTACGCAAATTATTGAACGATCTTTATAATGTCTAGCAATAAAGGAAATAACATGATTAACCAAAAAGTAAATATTTATAAAGAAAACAGGGGACGGTTCTTCGTTCCCATTTACTTCCTTAAAAACCCTTTATTTACAGGGCTTTCAGGGTGCTCTTCAGGCATGCCCTAAAAACGCACGGAGAGTGCCTTTAAACGTGCTCCAATTTTCGAAAAACCAATAATTACGACCCCCATTTTTAGCCTATTTTTACCTCCCTCAAATTACGAAACCCTTATAAATTGCCACTTTCAGATTTTGAAATGATGAAATTTTACTTAAAAAAGTGTCTTTTTTGAGGGGTAAAGTATAGGTTAAGACAAAATTTACTCGTACAAGCAATTCTCGCATTATTCTCTTGAAACCCTTATTATGCAAGGCTTTCAAGAAGTTATTTTTCCACAAGTTTTACACATTTTTCCCATTTATAAGTAAATATGGCTAATTTTAATCCCTCTGCCATTACGGGAATCCAGTCTTTTCCCTTCCATTGAGTGATTAATAATTTTTCCCTTGAAAAAGAAGGATTTTATAAGGCTCTTGTTGTAGTATAAAAATGAGGCGGAGTTCAGAGGAATATCACAAATTTATTGACTTTTTTTCCCAATTCTGATGAAAATTTCAAAAAAATCCACAAAACCCCTTTGACATCTGGAGGGGGGTCATATATTATGAATTAGAGTTTTGGAAAAACTAAACTATTACTTTTTCTCCCTGTAAAATAGGTTCTAGCTAAGAAATGCTATTTCTTATTAAGAAATGAAATTAAATAGGAAGAGGTAATTTAAAAAATAATTTACCACTTTTGAAAATTTGTCCCTAAGCCTATATTTATTTAGTAATATAAACTTTTGGTACAATCAAATCATATAGTGGGTGAGGATGGAAATTACCTCGGAAGGATACTAATATGATGAATTTTGTATGGAATTTGCCAACTGAGTTGAATTATGGAGAGGGAAACCTCGATAAAACAGGAGAACTTACCAAGAATATTGGGAAAAAACCCTTTATTGTTTCGTATGGTACCCATGGTGGTACCCATGGGAAAAGTTTCTGGATTGTTGAAAGAGTTATAAAATCTTTGGAAAGAAAGAAAACTCCTTTTGTTCTCTATAATGCAATAGAACAGAATCCTCGGGTTTCAACTATCGATATCGGTGTTGAAAAGCTTGTTGTTTCAGGGTGTGATTATGTTATAGCTGTTGGGGGAGGAAGTGTGATAGATGCCGCAAAGTATATTTCGGCAACGGCATTTTCAGGAGGTTCTTGCTGGGACTATGTCATACTCAAAGAGAGAAAGGAAAAAGTCTACGCTGGTGCATATCCAATTGTTGCAATCCCTACGGTAGCAGCTTCTGGTTCAGAAGCCAATGCCGGTGGTGTAATAACTAATTGGGAAACACACGAAAAGAGTTTCTGCAGATCAGCCTATCGAATACCAAAGATGGCCATTATTGATCCTCTGGTTTTTGTGAGTCTTCCCCGTAAGACAACATTGGATGGTGGTGTAGATATTTTCTCCCATCTTATTGAACATTATCTTTCCAGCGATGGAACATCGGAGATTGCTGACAGAATAACCGAAGGTCTTATTTTGACTCTGATAGAAAATCTCGATAAGGTACTTGAAAATCCAGAAAATATAGATGCAAGGGGAGAGCTTTCTCTCTGTTCTATTCTTGGATGGTCAGGTCTCCAAGCTCTTGGAAGAACAGGGTCAATTCCTATTCATTTTATCGAACACCAACTTAGCGGACATTATGATATTAGTCATGGAAGGGGTATCGCTATCGTTATTCCCCCGTATCTTGACTATTTTGCATCTGCAAAACCCGAAAGATGGGCGAAGCTGTCTAGAAGGGTTTTTGGAGTAACCGAGGTTGATGATAATAAAGCTGCAGTTTTGCTTGCTGAAAAGGTAAGGGAATGGTTCAAACGTATAGGAATGTTGCTTACTCTTACCGATGTCGGTATCAACGGTGAAAAGAATGAGATACTTGCTGATGATGTAGTACGTATGTATGGAACTCTTGAAGGAAATAAGGTCCCTGGAGCAAGACCTATGACTAAGACAGATATTCTGAATGTATTGAATGCATCGATATAGAAAGGGGGAAAACACCCCTAATTTATAAAAAGTAATACCAGGAATAGAAAAGCTAAAAGAGAAGCATAACACTCAAAAAATAATATAAAATTTAGGAAAAATTTGAATTATTTTTATCGTGTAATGCTAAAGAGAAGATGAAGGCTTAAAAGATATATAAGAAGGGAAAATCACCCCTCTTATATATCTTTATTTTAATATAGAACGTGTAGTGGATAGCAACGGTTGTTTAATCTTTCTCCCGTAAAAAAAAGATAAAAAATAAATGAAGCTAAATAACACGGAATTTTTTTTATCTTCTTTTCCGGGGACTGATTTTTTTGGATTCAGTGCGGTTAGCGATAAGAAAAAACATCCATAAATAAAATATTAAAGAAAAGAAATATTTTCTTTATGTAGTTTTTACCTATCGCAAGGAAAAGAGAAGGAGAGAAAAATTAAAGTAACAATATAATCCACTTCAGCTATCTCTAATTTTATAACTCCACCACGCGCGGGGCGGGTAATTTTCCTTTTCCCTATTATAAACACAAGTCTCTCAAATTGGTAGTTCGTGGATTTCCAGAGACTGAATCGCTTAGTCGTGAAGTTTGTTCTCTGCCCATAAATGTAGAGATAGATGATGAGCAGATACATTATGTGATTAAGACTGTAATAGCTTTCTATAGATTATAATATTTGGAGGTTTTTTTATGAAAGAATTGTCGAGAATCACTGAAACTTTTACCGAATCGGTTATTCGAAAAATGACCAGAATATGTGATGCGGTAGGTGGTTATAATCTTTCTCAGGGTTTTCCTGATTTTGAAAGTCCTCAAGCGATAAAAGAAGCAGCAATTAAAGCAATAAATGAAGGTTGGAATCAATATCCGGTTACTTTTGGAGAGCCAGAACTTCGAAAAGCAATCAGTAAAAAAGCTCATGATTATAATAGCATTGAATGTAATCCTGAAACTGATATTACCGTAACTTGTGGAGCGACAGAAGCGATGATTGCTACTTTGAAGGCCATCATTAATCCGGGTGATGAAATTATTGTATTTGAACCTTTTTATGAGAATTATGGTCCGGACGGCATTCTTTCCGGAGCGACCCCTCGTTATGTAACATTAAATACTCCTGATTGGGAATTTTCCTTTGAAGAATTAGAAAGAACTTTCAATGAGAAAACCAAAGCAATTATTATTAATACTCCGAACAATCCAACCGGAAAAGTTTTTTCTGAGCAGGAATTAAAAGAAATTGCTCGTTTATGTATAAAATGGGATACTTATGCCATAACTGATGAAATTTATGAACATATATTATATGATGGTGAAAAACATATTTCACTTGCTACTATACCGGGGATGGAGAATAGAACAATTACTATTAATTCTATCTCTAAAACATATTCTGTTACTGGTTGGCGGATAGGGTGGGCTATTGCCGAGGAAAACATTACCGCACGAATCCGAAAAGTACACGATTTTCTTACTGTAGGGGCACCTACTCCTTTTCAACATGCAGCGGTTGTAGGTTTATCTTTTGATAATGAATATTATGTCAATTTGCAATTACATTATACTAAAGCAAGAAAATTATTATATGATATTTTAGAGGTGAGTGGATTTAAGCCTTATTTACCTAAAGGGGCTTATTATATAATTACAGAAGTAGATGATTTGATGAATAGAATGAAAGTAAATAATGATTTTTCCTTTAGTCGTAAACTTATTGAAGCTACCGGGGTAGCAACAGTACCAGGCTCTTCTTTTTATTCTAATTCCGAGAAAGGAAGGACACAGGTGAGATTTTGTTTCTGTAAAAAATGGGAGACTTTATATGCGGTGGAAAAAGTGCTAAAAAGTAAATTTTGACTTGAGTAAGGGGCATATAAAAATAAATAGGAACAGATTTACTAAGTCAATAATTCGGAAATTTTTAACGGAAAACCCAAAGAAACCGAGTGAGTTTCTTATTCAGATAGGCATGACTTTAGGCATCATTATAGATAGAAGTCCTAAAGAAAGACTTAAGAAGAAAGTTAATAAATAGGCATCTATGCCTATTATACAAAACTGCTTCTAAGGCAATTAAAGAATTGCAGTAAATAAGCGTGTGTACCAGGAGGAAAAAGAGAAAAAATAGTTATAATCTGTACATCCGAGAATTCAATAAAACATAAAGACCTTTGATATTTTACTGAAGGGCTTTATGTCTCTTTTTTAATCTTGCTTAGTTCGAATTCATCATGGAGGGCCTTAACCGCTTTATCTAAATGGGCTAGTTTAATTAAGCAGGATATTCGAATTCTAGAGGTGTTAATGGTTTCCATTCGAATACCTGACCGGGATAATGCCCGGAACATTCTCGAGGCAATACCGGCTTCTTTGGCTATCCCGTCACCAACGATGGAGACCTTTGCCAAATTGCAATCAGTATAAATTTGTTGGACCCCAATTTTCTCTGCTATTTCTTTGGTAATTTTTAAAGAAGGCATAAAATCATCTTCCGTCACAATAAAAGAAAAAGTCACAGTGTCTTGATTATAAAGGTCCTGAACAATCGAATCGATGACAATATTTTCTTTGGCTAAATCTTCAAATAATCGGCAGGCAAGGTCAGTATTTTTTCTCACCCCCTGAATGGTAATTTTTGCGACATTTTTTTGATAGGTTACTCCCCGAACAATAACATTTTCCAGCATGGGAACCTCCTTGGTTATCATGGTACCTTTGCTCGAACCAAAGGCTGATTTAACTAAAATTGGAAGGTGGTATTTGCGCGCTAAATCAATAGCCCGATAATGCATCACCTGGGTGCCCAGGACTGCCATTTCTGACATTTCATCATAAGAAATCCTGGGAATTCTTTGGGCTTTGAAAATAAGCCTGGGATTGGCGGTATAGACACCATCAACATCCGTATAAATTTCACACAAATCTGCTTTTAATTGGACAGCAAGGGCAACCGCGGTTAAATCCGAGCCGCCGCGTCCCAGAGTAGTTACTTCATCGTGATGGTTAATTCCCTGAAATCCCGCTACAATAACTATTTTACCTAAATCTAAAGCTTTTTCAATTTTTTGACTGTCGATTTTTATTAATCTTGCTCTGGTATATCTCCCGTCAGTTAAAATTCCGGCATGTCTTGCTGTAAACGAAATCGCCTTATTTCCCAGTGCATGAATTGCCATGGCTAGCAGGGAGATAGAAACCTGTTCACCGGTTGAAGCCAACATATCTAATTCGCGTTTATCCGGCGTAGAGCTAATCTGGAAAGCTAATTTGAGTAACCGGTCTGTTTCATTACCCATGGCTGATAAAACAACGACGATTTGATTTCCTTTTTTAAAACGGGCAGTAATCTTTTTAGCGACTTTTTTCACTTTACCAATAGTGGAAAGAGAACTTCCTCCATATTTTTGAACGACTATTCTTTTCATGTGCTATCCTTTGTTAAAAAGATATTATTGCAATTTTATCACTTTTTTTTAAAAATTTAAAGTATTAAAAGTTATACTTTTTCTTTAAAGTAATAAAGGGGTCAAAAGAAATAAAGGGGTCAGGTCTCAACATTTGACATAACTTTATCTAAGTGCTAACATTTTACTATGACTAGACCTTTACGATTATCTGTCGAAAATGCTTTCTATTATATTGCCTCCAAGGGCAATCGGAGAGAGAGGATATTCTATAATAACCTGTCCCAAGGTATCCATTATCTCAATAGCGCATATGCCTAATTGGTTTCGCAACAAACATCAAATCACCGGTCCTCTTTTTCAAGGCCGTTTCAAATCTATTTTAGTTGATGCCGACAATTATGCCCTGGTTCTCTCTGCTTATATTCATCTTAATCCCTTATGTGCCGGAATAATAAGACAATTGGAAGATTATCCCTGGAGCAGTTATTTAGATTACCTTAATTTAAGAAAATCTCATATAACACGCTGCTTATGATTACCAAGAGGTATTAAGTAAGTATTGTATCCGGCAGAGTATAAGTCGTAAAGGAAATTGCTATGATAATGCCTGTATGGAATCCTTTTTTCTACCTTAAAAGAGGATTCCATCTATGGTAGAAGATTCAAAACACGAGAAGAGGCTAAACTGGCTATTATCGAATATATTGAAACTTTATATAATTGTCATAGACTTCACTCCACACTGGGAAACATGTCACCGATGGAATATGAACGTCAATATAGTTACCAAGAAGAGGTAGCTTAATAAGGATAGTGAAAATAACGAGCAATTCTAAGAGAATCAAAGGAAAAGTACACTTTTATGTGTCTGAATTAGCGGGGGCAGTCCAATATAAAAAAACCCTTAACAAAAAATTGAACTTGCATTATAAAATTAAAAGCTATAAAATACATTAAATATAAACTAATATCTAAATGATTATAAATTCGTAATGAATTTTAAACCTTGATCTTTGACCCAATTAATAAATTATAAAAAGGGAGATAGGTCTTCTATCTACCCTTATTTTTATATTTTTTTATCTTTTATATTGTTTTATGGTTAAAGTCTAAAAAGAAAAGGTCCCGAAAAGATGCACTACTTAAAAAGAAACAATAAATATAGTATTCTTGCAATTTTGGTAATCGTCTTTTCCACAACTATCTCTATTTTTACCTTTGTCAAGACTGAAATATGCTTCTCTTTAAACAAATGTCATCAAAAAGAAATTATAAAAAATATCCATCAGGCTAATATCTTTAACAATGTAAATATTACAAAATAATAAAATAGAATAAAATATATAAATGATTGGTGTAAAAAACAACCGCCTATGTCACATTCATTGACTGATGCCCGCTGATGCATAAGATGTGCGAAGAGAGGAAGTGATGGTTAAAGAATTCAAACCGGTAAGAGATTGTATGAAAAGTAAATGAAATAAATAAATCAAAAAAATATTAAGTAATTAAAGAAGGAGGATCTAATGAAAAAAATATTTATTTTAGTATCAATTGTACTTTTATTAGTAGGAAGTTTATCGCTTGCAGGTGTCGCTGCAGATAATTCTCGAATAATTAAACTTTCACATGTAGTAAATGAAAAAGATTCTTTTCACATGTCTGCTTTAAAATTTAAAGAAATTGTGGAAGAAAAAACAGCGGGTAATATAAAAATTGAAATCCATCCTAATGCTGAATTAGGTGATGAGAGAACTCTCCTGGAAGGTATGCAGATGGGAACGATAGAGATGGGAGTCATTACCAATGGACCCATTGCCAATTTCCTTCCCGAGATTGCAGTATTTGAAATGCCTTTTCTTTTCGGTACACCGGAAGAAGCCTATGCTGTATTAGATGGACCTATTGGTCAAAAAATACTAAAGAATTTGGAAAAAGTAAAACTTCACGGTTTAGCCTATTCAGAAAGAGGGTTTAGGAATCTTACCAATAGCGTTAGACCGGTAAAAACTGCCAGTGATGTTAATGGTTTAAAAATTCGTTTAATGGAAAATCCTTTATATGTTGATACATTTAAAGCCCTGGGAGCAAACGCTGTACCTATGGCCTGGACCGAATGTCTTACCGCACTTTCGCAAAAGACTATTGATGGACAGGAGAATCCGGTGGTAGTTATTTATTCCTTTAAACTTTACGAATCACAAAAATATATGACTTTAGATAGACACACCTATGCACCAGCTACTATTGTGACAAGTTTGAAAGTCTGGGATTCTCTTTCTCCGGAAGAGCAGAAGATATTTAGCGAAGCAGCAAAAGAAGCAGGAGACACCGCAAGGGAATATAATAATGATAACGAAGCAGCTCAACTTAAAGTCATCAAAGAAAATGGTATGGAAGTGATAGATAATCCGGATTTAGACTCTTTTAGAGAAGCCGTAAAACCGGTATATGAAAAATATGGACCTAAATTCAAAGGTGTATTAGAGGAAATCCAGGAAGAATTAGCTAAATTCAGAAGTCTATAAACTTATTTAATTAAGATAAATAGCGCCATAATTTTATTATGGCGCTATTTAAGATGACTAAAAAATCCTAAAAGACAAATATGATACATTTTTTTAGGTATCATTAAGAGATTAAACTGACTGAAGATATAAGTCTTGCACTTT
>Ga0307990_1002029_pt1 | contig 16528 bp, 15 predicted proteins | sample EllFjometagen129_FD_203168 | JGI IMG/M metagenome (GOLD analysis project Ga0307990, IMG submission 203168) | Marine microbial communities from Ellis Fjord, Antarctic Ocean - #129 | ecosystem: Environmental > Aquatic > Marine > Unclassified | place: Southern Ocean | collected 2014-10-08
CCGGGCTGAAAGGGGATCATAATTTGAAACGCCGCACCATCGTGCTGAAGTTCCCCATACTGAGACATATCATTCAATTCACCCAAAAACCGCGCACCGAGCGGTGCAATCACCTGAGAGGCACCCGACATACGAGAAGTATTTCTGCGAAAAACACTATCATCCCCCGCCATTTGAACAGTCGCCATTAAGCTGTCCAGTTCCGACGCCGACCAATCGTTATATTCAAATAGACAGTTTTCAATTGAATCGTACCGCCCTTTCATCTTAACGGCTTCCCCCTCCGCATAGCGAAACGTGCAGTTGAAAAAGGTCGAATAAGAGGTCGTGCCTCCACTCGACTGATAAACCGTTGTACATTTCGGTGCGGCGGTCGAACCCAACATCCGTTTCGCACAACTCGGATAGAGAAAGTCGCAATCACGGATGGTTGTATAGGGGGTGCCATTAAAATTAATGGTGGTACCGAAGAAATCCAGTCCGTCTAATGTCACATACTTTGAGCTCGTTACGTTGAATGCATAATCCTGCGTCTTTGCTTGAATGTTTACGGACGGTACGCCGCCTCCCTCAGCCCACAGATAAAGCGTCTTGGTGGACGAATCAAAAAACCACTCTTTCTCCGTATCCAGCAAATTCAGCTTACACTCTAAAAAATAGGAGTTTTGCTTCCCCAAATGGGTCGGTACCGTATCATAAAAAAAGGTTCCGCTGCCAGCCGCATGACTGTTCACCTCACTCGTCCAGGTCTTCCAACTGCCCACATTCAACACGGCCATTGCGCCCGTCATATCCAACCCCGTTGCCGAAAGGCTAATCCCATCATGCGGCGCATCAACCTGCGTTCCATTACTGGACGTACTATCATTTCCATAGCCCCATTTTGCCTGATTCCAAATGGACCCATCATCAAAATTAGCATTGGGCCAGCGCGCCGGAATCATCATAGTCGACCCGTCGAACAGTTGCCAAATATCGGTATTGAGAACCGTCTTATAAATATTCCCGCTGTGCAGGGTCCAACCGGTTGATCCTAAATCACTCAGCGACTGCGCGCCCGTCAGCGTGACCGTTTCATCTTGATAGTTCGAAAACGTGATCGGCGAAGAGGATGACCCAACCTTATTGTTCATCGCCACCACTTCATAATAGGTTCCGCCTCGTATGTAACAGGTATCGCCTGCACCCATAACCGATGCGGCTTTTGAGATTGTTTTGAAAGGAGAAGAAACACTCGTGCCCGCATGGGTATCCACGCCGTTCGTGGCCACAAAATAGTCGGCGGCAGACGCCACCCCGGCAACACCCCCCAAGATCGCGATCAAAATCATCCTTTTCATGCTTCTGTCTCCTCTATTTTTCGTTGGTTTCCCATTCGAGCACCAACTCGGGGGGGGCTAGTGACTGCGTGAAGACGCGAAATAGCGTTTGTCCAGGGTATATCGGTTGCCTTTCTCATCTCGTATTTATTACGATTTTTCCACGCCGTGACTAAGACCCGCTGAGCGATATCGTCTGCAACAAGCGGGTCTCCAACCATGGAAACGGCGTAATCCTTTAACCAGTAACGATTTGGCTCTAACGCCATTCTGGCCCACAATTCGCCTTGTTGTTCACTATTTAGTTGCGTACTCATCAATAATCTCTATATCTCTTTCATGACGTCAGATAATGATTACAAATTTGCTATGAAGGAACAAGAGTAAATAATATTGGCTCGATGGAATGCGTCTAAGTTTGGTTATTCCGACTTTTGTGTGGGTTACCCTTCCGAGGTCAAGGACCTCAGCTACAGTAAAGGCTTTGATCTCTGTAAATCTGTAGGGCGGGGGCCGTGACCCCGCCACGTAACTTGCAAAATATTTCTTTGACCCATAAATATCCGTGAAGAGCCATAATTTTTGCATTATTTTTAATTTCGTACTTAACATTCGACCTCAAAAGCCTCGAGGTACACCCCGCGACTACATTAGTAGTAGCGTATCCGGGCAACCGGCCGCGCCAAGGGTTTCGGCTTCGTCGGAATGAATGACCGCGCAGAGACATTAACCTCTACAAATCGCATGCTTGATCGAACTTGGACAGTGTGTCATACTACAAATTTCGTTTCAGACCACACACACGCATTACATTAAAACAAATTGCCCGGTGCCCAATTTGTCGCCGAGCATCAGGAGCAGACCATGAAGAAATTCCACTATGCCACCATTCTTGTACTGGTATTACTCGCGGGCCTATCGTCGCTGGCACAGGCCGCCGAGACGCTGCGCAAAAAAATCGATAGTCCCATCCTCTTCACCAAACGAGGCAACTACCAAGGCATCCATATTTACGACACCTGCTATCAGTGGCATCCGGGCGGTGGGATCTACGTGCTGGAAAATCCCTCTGCTCCGGCCGACAAACACAAAATCCGCGCTGTTATCGACGAGAAAAGCGCCAACACGCTCGGCAAGGGCATGTACTTCGATATCGACCTATCCTACGACGCGAAAAAAGTACTCTTCTGCTTCAAGGGCGAGCCGAAGAGCAGCTCGTCGATCTACGAAATCGGTATCGACGGCCAAGGACTGCGGCGCATCACCAACCCACGAACCGATTATCTACCTTGCGACACTGACGATAAAGCCAAGTCAGTTTACTGCGGCAGACACGGTTCACTCGGTGCCGCTCAGGATCTAACCCCAGCTTACATGCCTAACGGGAAGATAGTTTTCACTACGATGCGGCACAACGGGCTGGTACCGTGCAACAATACCGGCGTTGCGATCCTGCACACGATGGACCCCGACGGAAGCAACACGTACCCCATCTCGGTTAACAGCGAGACCGAATTCGACCCCAGCATTATGCTCGACGGGCGTATTCTCTACGGCCGCTGGGAATACGTTGACAAAACCGCACTGACCATCCAGAGCCTCTGGACGGTCTATCCCGACGGAACGATGGAAACCGCACTCTACGCAAACAACATGGTGTTCCCCGAGGCTGTTCTCGATTCGCGTCAGGTATTCTCCGATCCGTCGTACATCGTTAGTACTTTTTCAAAGCACAACAGCACGCCGCGCGGAACGATCGCGCTTATCGATACACGCATGGGCAAGAACGATCCCAAAGCCGTGTTCAACTTTTCCAATCCGAAAAAGCCCACATACGACAGAGGCGACGCCTGCGATCCGTACCCGATGACCAAAGACCTTATCCTGTTCAGCGATCTCAACGGCAAGACGAAAAAGAACGCGATCTTCCTTATCTATCGCAACCAGAACAACAAACTCTCCCGCGAACTGCTGATCAGCGATGATGGAATCGACTGTCACTCACCGATCCTGTTGAAGGCCCGGCCGCTGCCGAACATGCTCGCCTCGCAAGTCGATCGCAGCAAAGACTACGGTTATTTCCTGGTTCAGAACGTGTACGAGGGCATGCCCAAGGTTAAGCACGGCTCGATCAAGCACCTCCGCATCGTCGAAGAGACCTCGCGCGTCAGCAAAACGCCCGGTCCCGGTCCGTTCAATCAGACGTTCACCATTTCGGCGGCACTGGCCTGGACGGGCAAGAACTACCTCGGTCTGGCGCCCGTTGAGCCCGACGGCAGCGCATACTTCGAGGTTCCCGCAGGCAAAATGATCTTCCTCCAGGCGCTCGACGCCGAAGGCCGCTGCGTGCGGTCGATGCGCACATTCATCCAGGCCGCGCCAGGTGTTACGCGAAGCTGCGTAGGGTGCCACGAGGATAAAAAAAGAACGTTCCCCCCTCTGCCAAAACTCGCACTGGCCCAGAAAAAGGCTCCCGCAAAACCGAAAGCCGAATCATGGGGCTCCGGCCCGCTTGACTACCCGACAATGGTTCAGCCCATTCTTAACGAACATTGCGTTAAATGTCATGGTGGGGCAAAAGGATTCGCCGCCGGACTCGATTTGAGCGGCGGTTGGACCGAGTACTTCAACAACAGCTACGAGAACCTCGTCTCCCGCCGTGAGGTTCAGTACAAGTCCACGCTGATCGCCGGCGTGTGCTCAATGAACGGGACGGCACACTACTCGTCGCAGATCTTCCCGGCCTACGCGATTGGATCGCCAGCTGCTCCCCTGGCGAAGGTTGTTGTCGACGGTGCCTTGGGACACAAAGATCGTTTCAAAATGACGCGCGCCCAGCGCGATCTTATACTCGCCTGGATCGACGGAAACGGTCCCTACAACGGTACGTGGAACTACACGCCAAGGGCGTTCCGACTCGCTGACTGGGCCAATGCTAAGGATCAACTCATCGCCGAGATGAAAGTTGCAGGTTGCGTCAAATGCCATACCAACCCCAGCCAGGGCGGACGATTTGAGCCGGACTGGTTCAATCTGGAAAATCCTAAATTCAGTCGCATTCTGCGCGCCCCGCTGGCCAAGGACAAGGACGGACACGGACAAGCATTCTGCCGTGACGCAAAGATTGACGCCTTCAGGCGACTGCGTATTTTCAGTACCGGTCGATATGAACACTCCGTAAAACCGCTCGACAGCTTCCCCAAACAGGTATGGCAAAAATGGGATAAAGGCGCCGCCAGCGGAAAACCCGTTATCTCATTCGAAAATACCGAGAACAAGCACTACCAGAAGATGCTCGATATCATCACCAAGTGCCGCACCTCGGCGCTGACCAATCCGCGTTTGGATATGCCACGCGGCGAAGTGTTCGCCATTTACGGTCAGCATCGCAATATCTACCCGGTCCGCATCCCCAAGGAACTACCCGAAATCACTGCTGAGCAAGTTCCAGGGGGCGAAGTCGCCATTCGTTGGGGCCTGACAGCCCACACCTGGGGACTGGCCGTGGATGTCTATCGCAGCGATAAGCCAAACTTTGAAATCAGCGACAGGACCAAAATCGCCCGAACAGAGCTTGGCACATTCTTCGATCGTTCCGAGCTGCCTACCGGCGATTATCACTACGCCGTAATTTTCGATAACGGTCAAAAGCGAACCAAACCGATCAGGGTTTCAGTGAAAGTTACCGCCAAGGCCACGAAATAGCGCCTTGGCGCTTGTCTATGATTGTGCGTTACGGCGATTAGGCCGGTTTACGATACGATCTCACGAATTTCTTTGCTTCGCTGTATTAAAAACCTATTCCCTCTTAACGCTACCAATTAGCGCGATTCGTGAGCCTTATTTTCCAAGTTTACTCCTCCTTATATCAGGCCTACGCGGCTCAGGATCAAAGAAGCGGGCGAGTACTTTGTCTGAGAGTGTCCTGCAAGATCCCACTTTCCAAATGCGGCGGAAGTATAGCCTGCCGCTCTCAGGACCTCGGCTATTGTGATTTCATCCGTATGCAGGTGCGGATGAACCTCAACACGATTTTTTCCAATCGCAAGCCGCAACGGATAGCACCCTGTCATCAAAGCCGCGCGCGAGGGTCCACAGACCGTCTGCGCATAGAAGTTGGTGAATCGACATCCCTCCTTCGCCATCGCTGGTCACGGAGCCGAAGCTTCCGCTTCTAGAACCTGCTGTAATTCAGGCATCAGGATGTTATCGTAGCCGGTGTTGGTGGGGTGGATGCCGCCGTCAACGTATGTGTCCCATGTGGTCGGATCGGTATTGTAGAGGTCGAGCCAATTGGGGTAGTGGTCGATAAGGAGCAACCCTTGGGAGGTGGCCACGTCCCGCGCGACCTGATAGTAAGCCGCGATCGCTGGGCGGGGTTCGCCAGAGGGGTTCGGGTTGTTCATGGTCTGGATGATGATCTCAACATCCGGATTGTAGGCATGCAGGTCATCAATGATGAAATTGTGGTTGGTTGTGGATTGCGCGAGCGACATATTGTAGGGCGTGTAGGCATCGTTCATCGAGAACTCCATGAAAACGGTATCAGGGTTCTGAGCCTTTATGTTTGCTAGCTGATTAATGCCGCCAGTCTGGGAACTGGAGCCACTGATGGCTAGGTTCACGACTGTGACCTTGCTCGGATCGGGAGCTTCCGACTTCAGCCAGGGCTCCAGCAGGCTTGGCCAGTTGCCATACTTTACCGTTGACAAGCTGGTCCCGATGATGACCACCTTGCGCGAATATCCGGCCCGTATTGCGGACAGCAGATCCAGCTCCGAGCCGTCGCTCTCGGGTGATGATTTTGCACGCAAGAAGGTGGCGTCATTGGTGTTGCCGAGGTTGAACTGCACCGTGGCATCACCATTGGAGCTGGTGGTGAACCTGTCCCCGCTGAGCGTGCCGACTGTGGCTCCGGTGAGTGGAATGGGGTCCTGATCCGGATTGGCGAAGTCGAGGTCGGTCGCCTCCACCAACTTATAGGGGCTGTCAGGCTCGCCTTCAAGCGTTAGCTCCCAGCCCCCGCCGCCAATTGCGGTGAACGAAGTGATAAGAAGGGTGGGAGCCGCTTTCTCAACAAGCTGGAAACCGGACCAGAAGCCGTAGGCTGACCCACTGACCGTGTTGATGGTGAGGGACCCCGTGCCGTCGGGCACCACGCCCTCGAAAAGTACGTAATTATCATGCAATACCCAGGTGGAGAGGTCGCCACTATTAACATAAGCCTGGGGGTTTGGGGTAGTGGCCGTATTGGTTGTCGAGTGGCTGCCCTTATGATCACCGGCACCGTAAGAAGCGTAGCTGGCAAGGTAGAGGTCATACACCTTGGTGGTATCGAGGCCAGTGATGTCCAGTATACTAGGGTTGCTGCCACCATAGAAAAGTCCGCCCGCCAACATGCTGAGATTGCCAACCCCCGCCCATCTGTAAACAGTTCCACTATCGGTTCTAAGAAACGTCCAGCCGACCCCAGTGGTATTGCCAGCGGAATCCAGGATACTACTGTCCCAGAAACCTGCAGCTGTGGCATGCACCCCCTGCATGGATTGATTCCACGTTTCACCGGCGCCACCGGCCGGGCCGACCAGGTCGGTTCTGTTGTGGACGGTATAATCGAAGTTGTAGTGCCAAGTTGTAGCTTGCGCCACCCCACCCAGGACTGAGGCCACCGCTACGATGGCAATGGTCAATAGGTTTGCAATTTTCTTTGTTGTCATTATCTTATTTCCTTTTGAATTCTGTATCTTCTGACTCTTCCGGGGTTTTAGTGGGTAATCGAGACATCTTGCAGGATACGTGGCGGGGTCACGGACCCCGACCCTACAGTTTTTATTGCACATCAATGCATTTACTGTAATCCTGTCTAAATAACTGCGCAGCAATAACACGTAGCTAATCCAAAAATCAGGATCGCTCCATAATAATTGAGGAAGAACCTAAATTCTGGATAATGCAGGGGTAATTATGATAACAGGGAAATCTGCTGGAATGCATTTTGAATCGCCCAATCGTCTCCCGCAATCGTGCCCTGAGGGGCCTGCCTAGTAGGCGGTCCCGCAGTCCCAAAAAACTCGGGAAAACAAGAACGAATAGGGAGCAAAGAGAGTGACGGCAGTCGTGCGAACCGATCACCAACGGCTGTTCAGACCGGATGCGCACGACGTGTCCCTCCCTCCTGACTCCTGGCCCTACCTCACAAATATCATCGTCCCGGCGGGGATCGTCACGTTTTCAACCAGCTGGAAGCCGCTGTAACAGATGAAGCTGTGGCCCGGAGTCGGGACGTTTTCCGTGGTGATGGTGAATTCCCCCGTAGTGGGGTCAGGCACCACCTTTTCGAAAAGCACATAATTAGCATTCAATTCCCAAGCAAGGTTGTCACCAACGTTTTGAGTATGAACCTGGGGGTTTGAGCTAGTGGTCGAATTGGGTGTCGAGTGGCTGGCTTTATAGGTGTATGAATTGTAATCCATGTAGGTGGTAAGGTAGAAGTCATACGTCTTGGCTTTGTTGAGACCAGTGAGGGTCAGGACATAAATATCCCCGTTCCACGTCCAATATCCGTTCAGCAGCATGGGTATGGTACCAGCTGCGTTACTCAAATTGTGTTTATCTCCCGCCACCGTGCAGCCGATCCCGGTGGCCTCGCCTGTGGAATCCAGAAGATCGGTGCCATTGCCATTGCCCTGATTCCATGTATCACCGGCGCCGCCAGCTGGTCCTTCAAGGCTAGTTACGGTTGCCACGGTGATGTTGTAATGCACAACCATAGAGGGAGGGGGAGGGGGAGCCTCTTTCTCAATCAGTTGGAAGCCGGACCAGAAGCCGTAGGATGACACCTTGGCCGAGTTGACGGCGAGGGCCCCCGAGCCATCTGGCTCCAGGTTTTCAAATAGCACGTAGTTGTCATTCAACACCCAGCTCGCGTTTTCGCCGCTCTGTAGCATCTGCTGCGGATTCGAAGTCGTGGTGGTATTGACCGGCCGTGCTGGTCGTTTGGTTGCCGTAAGTGCCTCCGTAGCCTGTGATGTAGAGATCGTACACCTTGGAGGTATCGAGATCGGCAAGGGCCAGGGTGTGAGTGAGACCGCTATTCGAGAAAATCCCGTGATCCAACATGTTGAGAGTGGCCACCTCCGAACCAGTCCACCTGAAAAGGCCTCCATCATCGGATCGTTTCAGGCTCCAGTCGAACCCGGTAGCGATACCTGCTGAATCCACAATATTAACGCCCCAGAAGCCACCGGCGACATTATGCCCTCCTTGCATGGTCTGGTTCCAGGTCTCACCGGCACCACCAGCCGGGCCGACGAGGTCGGTTCGGTTAAAGACGGTGTAATCGAAATTTACATGCGCGGTCTTAGCTTGCGCCACCCCGCCCAGGGCTGAGGCCCCCGCTACGATGGCAATGGTCAATAGCTTTGTGTTTTCATTTTTTCATCTCCATTTTCATTTTTTCTCTGTTAATACTTAACTTCTCAAAACATTACACGTTGGGCCACTTCCGCTCACCCTAGCAGAACGGCATCCGTCAAAAGCAGGAACTCATAGGCATGGCCCTCCTCTCGGGGTCGGGGGTGGCATCATGGGCATTTGCATCCTACTCTGTTGCTGCTCAAACATCATCATAACCACATCTCACTGTTTCTGTTAAGATAGCTATCTGCTTCCTGTCAAAACACATCACGACAGCACACACCTTTTAATACAGAAATATAATACAACCGGCTTCAAGAATAGTCAATTGCAAATTTAACTTACAATTCGCCGAGTTCTAAAATGCGAGAGTGCCCAGAAAGTTCTAAAGTTTGATTGCTGCGCGGTGTACATTACTCGTTGGTCAACAACGCTTCGCGTTGCATAGAAAAAACTACAGCGAGTAGCGACACCTGGGAACGCTGAGTCCCAACCTTGTCAGGGCGTAGCCTTTAGACGAAGACCGGCTCGGCATGGAGCAAAGCGGATCTCCACTAAATAACGCCTGAAACCCTTTTTTTCAAGAAAATGCTTGCCCTGTAATGCAATTGTGCTACAGTGACGCCATGAACAATACAGCAACAGTCCATGCTAGAATAGATTCGAAAACGAAGCGGGCATCCGAACGAGTCCTCCACAAAATCGGTATGACTCCCACCGATGCCGTCCGTCTTTTATACCGACAGATTGCCCTTCGGAGGGAATTTCCCCTCGAACTGAGAATTCCAAACAAGCTGACTGCAAGCACGTTGAACAAGAGTGACCACGGTGAGGAAATCGAGGCGTTCGACTCTCTGGACCAGATGGTTGAGAGCTGGAACGAATGAAGCTATCGCAGACCACTCAATTCAAGAAGGATATTAAACGCCAAATCACGCAAGGCAAAGATCAGCGGAAATTTATTTCGCTGGTCGAGTTGCTGCTTGCCGGGGAGTCGTTACCCCCGAAGAACCAGGACCATCTCCTAAAAGGGGCTTGGAAGGGCAGGCGTGACTGCCACATCGAACCCGACTGGATTCTGATCTACAGAATAAGAGGAGATGAACTGCGACTTGAACGAACCGGCAGTCACTGCGACCTGTTCTGATAAGCGGGGAAGTTTTGGTTCTTCGGTGATTTGAATGTTACCACTTCTGGCATAAGAATAGTTTGCCCGTACTTGGATTTGAATCTCAGCGGGTAAATTTTTTGGGAGGGCCCAGGAGTAAGTTCCTGTGTTGGGGATGGTGGCAATTGTGTTCTTAGAGTAACTATAGAAACCAAGTTCCCACAGGGATACGTTTCCCGTGGCGTTTGGGATAAAGAGTCGCGCCTTACTTCCTCTAACAGGAGTGAACTTAATAACCTTTACGGTCTTGGTATCCGTGAAGCTTGCCGCTTTTATCCAGCTCGTTCCATTCCAATATTGAATTTCACCTTGGCTAAAGTTGTTCCCCAACACGGCAACTTCGGTTAATCTAGCCTCATTAAAAGTTAGCGTTTTACCAAAATCTATTTCAAGCCAGTTGTTACTTAAATTATTGGCTTTCGCTTCCCAGCGTGTCTGCAGATCTTCATCATTAACATTCCTGGCAGAAAAGTTTGCACTCTTTTCAGAGCTGGCTTTGATCACTCCTGCTAAAGGGATAACATCGCTTCCCACAATGTATTTCAAGTCTACATTTTTTATTTGTTTGGTGTCGCCTGATGTTTTCCATGTGATAGATTGTGTGGTATTGATCGGCCATTTAGAACCGTTGGCAGGTGATGTCAACATTAAGTCTACAACATATTGATCTGTATACCCTTTAACCTTTTGGTAATTCGGCGGAAAGTTGGCATCCACCCTGTTCCACAAGCCTTGAAGAACACCCATCATATGCTTTTCTAACTCCGGCATTACCTTGGCTAAATCACTGGTTTCACCTAAATCATTTTTAAGGTTAAAGAGTTTAGTGGTTTTCGTCTTAAGGAAGTATATCAACTTGTAATCACCCACTCTGACCGCACTGGTAGAAGAACCTGCCTCACCTTTTAGGTGGGCAGGCCATTTGTGGGGGTAATGAAAAAAGACTGAACCCTGATAGTTTGAACGCGGGCCTTGTAAAAGAGGAACTATGCTTTTCCCATCCATGTGTTGATTGGGTTTAAAAGGCAGCCCCGCCATTTCCAGCAGCGTGGGATAAAAGTCTAAACTTGATACAATGGCATCGGACTGACTTCCCGGAATGGTTTTCCCAGGCCACTTAATGATGAATGGAACTCGAATGCCACCTTCATATAACCAGCCCTTGCCCGCCCTGAGAGGTAAGTTGGATGTAACGTTTACTCCGGATGTTGCCAAACCTCCATTATCGGAATGAAAGATGATAATTGTATTATCTTGTATGCTAAGGTCCGTCACCTTTTTAATGATTCTACCAACATTAGCATCCATGGATTCTATCATGCCCGCATACGTTGGGTCTCCCTGAACTTGTCTGATTTTAGTCCCACTTTCAATGCCCATTTCAGGAATGGGATTGTTGATTTTAGCCGCTTTAGCGATGTATTTTTGTTTAAGTTCTTTAGTAGTTTGTAAAGGTGTGTGAACAGCGGACCACCGAGGTGCCATTTGCCTGCGAAGAAAGTGGCGTACTTGGCTTCTTTGAGCGCTTCGGCTATCGTGACTTCTGAAAGAGGAAGTTCATGAAGATACCAGTCTTTATTCATCAATCCACTTACATGGGCCGTAAAATGGGTACGCCCTGCGCATTTACCTGTCATGAGACCCGAACGCGTGGGGGAGCAAACCGCACCGCCCGCGTAGCCGTTGGAAAAAGTCATGCCCTCGTCCGCTAACTTTTGAATGCTAGGTGTTTCGTAAAAAGTATGAGGGTTGTTGGGGCTAATATCAGCCCAACCCAAGTCATCTACTAATATGAATAAAAAATTTGGCTTGGTTTGACCGTAACTGTTGGTCGTGACTATTAAAATAAATAGTATTAAAAATTTGTATACTGTCATAATTCGGTTCATTCTATTGTCCTTGTACTTCCCAAAAGCTGAAAAGATTATAATTTGCGGTCGGGACTAAGCCCGACCCTCCAAAATATTCAAATAACGCTTGTTTTCTGAGGCTGGAGGGACGACATCCGTGTCGTCCGCAGGCGGGGCTACGCCATGGGACGGCAGGATCTACATGGTTTTTTAATTAGCACTCTGATACACCATAGGCCACCTCGTCGCGGCGGCCCTACTCTCAGTACGTCCACCGCTATGAGGTGGATGCTAATGAAGCGCGCCTCCTTTTACTTGTTCGGTTGGTTACTTCCCGCGCCTGCGCATACTCGTCAACCTAACGCAGCAGATATTTACATCCTAAACAAATAGCAGCTGGCTAGAGCATTTCAAAAAGACGAGGATTGGGATTAAGATCAAGACAAGGATTATTACATTTTAATCCTAATCATCATCCTAATCAAATAGCGATCGCGCCAATGGGTCACTCGCCGCAACCCATGACGAAGCAGCAGGGTTTGTTACGCGTCGCCGACGACAGCGGTTTCAGCCCTTGGGCCTCCAATTCATTGAGAGTGGTCGGCCATGCGGGTGTCTTGGCCGAGTCGCCTTGCGCGGCAAATAGCTTAGGCCCGTAGCCGATCACGAACGGCTTGCCGTCTTTTGGCCCGTCCGGCAGGCGCTGACAGTGGCGGTCTTCTGCGTAAATGTCGCCGGTGTAGACAAACAAGACTTCGGTCACGGGTTCCTTGGTGGTGTGCCAGCCATCCTTGCTTTCAAGCTCCAGTGCCTTGCCCCAGCCGCTACGCGCGATCACTTGATCAGCCCAGTGGGGGTGGCGAACTCGGACGCGAGTAGCCTTACCCGTCAGCGCAATCCGTTGACGGACCACATGGCTGTCTTTCCATGGAAGCTGGTGGAGAGACGTAATGCTGCCAACCTCATCTTTGGCGGTAAATTCGAGAGGAAAATTGCAGGTCAATACGTCGCCGGCGCGTTCGATGAGATGATCGCGCAATTGGGTGAAGCCCAGCTCGCCGTGGAATGTGCAGCACCAGGTGGACTCATAGTTGCGCTTCTCAAACCCATAGACTTCGTCGCTGTCCGTGAGCACATAGCGGTGACCGAATCCCCCATTGGGGTGTTGGTTTTGGAGAAAGTGGTTGTGCAGAGTGCGCTCCGCCATCGCCCAGTAGCGGGGATTGCCGGTGACTTTGCCGAGGGCAAGGTTGAGGCGGAACCAATCGGCAATGGCGCAGCCCTCGTCACGCTCGAATACGACGCGGCATTTTTCCAAGATACCACCGGCCGGGTTGACATAGCCGCCGGTGATGAGATCCTTCCAGCGTTTTTCAACACGGGCAAGATAGACGGGGTTCTTCGTGACCTCATACAATAGGAGCAGGGAGACCTGGTTGCAGAGCATCCCATGGGCGTGGTCGACGGGAAGCTTGTCAAAGCGTTGATAGACTCGGCCATCTTGATGGCAGCATCCAGATACTTTTGCTCGCCAGTAAGCTTGCTAAGTTTGGCGAGACCTTCCATGGCGGGGAACCAGCAGGTCACGTGGCCCGCTGCGTAGGTTCCGGCACCCTTGTATTCATCAATGCGGGCCGGGTCGTTGAAACGCGGAAGAACCGAAATGTAAAAATCACCAAGCCGGCGGGTGGCATTCGCAATTTGCTTGTTGCCGGGAAAGGGGCGAAGCGGAAACGAGCAGCGCTGATGTCGGCAGCGTTGCCGACCTCGCCGCTGAGCTTGACATGCGGTGGCTCACTAGCGTTGAGGAGGCTCGGCAGAAGGCAGACGCTGGCGGCGATGGAAAGAACTGCCAGGAATTTGCTTTTTGGGTAAGGTGCTCGGTGGAGCTGCATGGGGTAAGATAGGGAGTTGTGCATGGTTTTGTACATGGTTTTGTGGGTGGTTTTATACATGGTTTTGTGGAGTGCGGAGTTTGGGAATGAGGATTGCTGAACCTTGAACCCTGAGTTAGGATAAAAGAGAGAGCCATCCTATGTGGACGCAAGAACCAGCACCTCTTTGTTGAGTCGGATGCCGATTTTATCAGCCTGGGTTTCCAGATCAAAGTGAGTTTGAAGGTTCATCCAGAATTGGGCAGAGGTGCCGAAAAAACGCGCAAGCCTCAGTGCCGTATCCGCTGTAATGCTGCGTGTCCCGTGGACAATCTCGTTGATGCGCCGGGCAGGAACACTGGTGTTTTTGGCCAGTCTGTATTGGGAAATGCCCATTGGCTTTAGAAAATCTTCAAAAAGCACTTCTCCGGGATGTATTGGTTTCATCTTTTGCATTGCATTATCCTAATGATAGTCAACTATTTCCACATCATATGCGTCACCTGAACGCCAACGAAAACATATTCTCCACTGCCGATTAATGCGTATGCTGTGTTGTCCCTTTCTGTTTCCAGATAGAGCTTCGAGTCGGTTGTTCGGAGGTATACGCAGTTCAATCAGTTCAGTCGCGGCATCAATCAACCACAGCTTTCGCATTGCAACTCTTTGAATTGCCTGCGGAAGCCTCTGTGAATGACTACGCTTAAAGATCTTCTCAGTTTCCGAGCTCCTAAATGACCGAATCATGTTATTATAATAACGCGGCATGTTAATAATGACAAGCGTTAATATTTCGTGAGATAGAAACCACGGATGGGGCTCCCCAGCTCCCATTGATTGTCATACATGACTCCCACTCCGAACCACCTTCCATTGCCGGAACATACTGCTCCGATGTTGTAAAGTCGCCTTGGCCGCATCTTCTAATTTGATTCTAAGATGCCTCATCACTCCTCCCTCCTGGTTAACATCCTCAGAGCATACCACCCTTTCACCACAAATTTCATAAATAATGCCTGGTACCAGTTTTTAATAGCAACTGGCTAGAGCATTTCAAAAAGACGAGGATTGGGATTAAGATCAAGACAAGGATTATTACATAGGTTATACATCAAGAATACGCTGCAACTTATCCAATGCGGATGCATGCTTTCCTGCATTCATTTTGCGGATATTGTGGAGCTTCCACTGGAGTGCGGGCATGCGTTCAAGATTGTCTATACCAAGCAGATCCCACTCAGGTTCGCCTTCCTTCATGGAGAGGAGAAACCGGCGCTCAGAAGAGTCCAATGAGGCAAGCAGTGAAGGTGCCAGGGTCTTTTGCACTTGTTCGAGTTCTTCTAATGTCAACTGAAAGCCTGGGCATATCCCTATGAAAAAAGTTGATCGCACTTCCGCCTTTCAACGCGAAACAGGGCTGCTCAGCGACCGCAGGAAGACATCGAAGCATGAGTTCTGTCTGTTTTACGTATTCCTCTTTAAACATGTGGCAACCCTCCTGCATCAGGCACCGTTATGCCATATTTTGAGTCAACCTTGCCCCCCTTGTACAGAACCCGTTTTCCTTTCCCCAGGTCTATGCTTGATATGTCTACACGGGATAACCATGCATGGTTGCTCCTTTCAGATGCCCACAAGAAGAGTCTTTTGGTCTTAACCGAACGACACGATTCAAGGAGTTCCTGCACGACATCGGGGCGGAGAGTCGTCAATCCCTCGCACAACTCAAAGGCGTGCTCCACTGCAGCGTTGGAAGTTGCAAGATGCATGACTTCTAGGATTGCCCGTTCAGGAGCAGAAACAGTGACCGAAAAAGAGCCCCTGTTAAGATCGATGAATCCCGTGTTATTCTTATCCTCAAAGAGATTAGGGCGATGATATGCTACGCGCACATCCCAATGATGGTGAAGAAACCATCGGGGCAACAACTGGCGCGATTCACCAAAGACAAAGACCTTATACCCTTTGCCCAGGGGAAGATAGTGGCCGAACCCGCGTAGCAGAAGTGCTGTAACGCCTGCAACATGTACATTGAGGCCAAGCTGACTCTGTAGTGCATACACACCGCCCAGCCAATCGACAGTATCGCTATCCCTGATAAAAACGCCTCTCCCGATACGCTCCAACCAGCCGGACGAGATATAGTGCCCGGTGAGCTGACGATAAACGCCGCGGCTTTCGAGCCACGTCTGAGTCGCAACCGTGCCAGCCGGCCAATCCTTCAGCAATTGGTTTATTTTTGTTGTTTCTTGACTACTCATAGTTTACTTTTGCAGGTGCATATCAAACTCTTGCTCTGTTCTGGTTTGTTTAACGACGGTTAATGCAAACTATTAGTAGTCATTTGCAAGCATAATCTAAACTTTTTTGCATGCTCATCACTATATCGACGAACCTCTTCAACAATCGGATCATTCTTTTTTTGCCTCCGACACTCCAAATAATGCATGACACAAGTTTTTTCAAAAAAAACCGCCTGCAATCGGTTTGCCCGACTACCGGCGGCTGTTTCTCAACCCATGTCCGCGGGCTACTGAATAAAGATGACCGTACCCGTACCGTCGGCAGCCGTGGCCACCTTCATCGTCATCGAGTACGCGGGCGAGTTTGTGCCACTGGTCGCTTCAACCCGGAACCACGGGGTGTCGGGGTAGAGCGCTGTGACATCGAGATCCGTGCTTGTGGCTTCGAACAGGTTGGTGAAGCTGCTGCCGTTCGGGCTCGCCTGCCATTGGAGGGTCCCGACAGTGTCGGCAGATTCAAGCACTCTAATCTCAGATGTCTTGATCTAGAGGAAGTTTAAGTGTCCCCTGTTTTCGGATTTTGAGCTGGAATGTGAGATTCAAAAACCATTGTAAGCCCTGTGCCAGGAAAAACTGTTTCAGTTTGGTTAATCTCTTT
>Ga0307990_1002030_pt1 | contig 16523 bp, 15 predicted proteins | sample EllFjometagen129_FD_203168 | JGI IMG/M metagenome (GOLD analysis project Ga0307990, IMG submission 203168) | Marine microbial communities from Ellis Fjord, Antarctic Ocean - #129 | ecosystem: Environmental > Aquatic > Marine > Unclassified | place: Southern Ocean | collected 2014-10-08
CAGCTTCTATAGCGTCGAGACAAAATTTAATTGAGGCATGCCCCGCTTCTTTACTTGGTTTATTTGACCAGATAGGAACGGAAAATTCATCGTAATCGGCGACTAAAACCTTACAGGGAAAGTCTCTGTTTATTTTTTCATGCTGACATCTTTTCCAGAAAGGTTCGATCTCTGCTTTGTCAGCAGCGTAACGAAGAGTTTCCTCTATTCCGAAAATAATAAATTTTGCTGACTTTCGGATTTGCGGATCATGCAGGGCTTTTACGATAACCTCAGGTCCTATGCCCATGGGGTCGCCCATTGTTATGCCTATTACGGGTTGATCAGTTATCGAATTGTTGCCGATGTGGGTATTCATTTTTAATCTGTTAATATCCCAGTTCTTTTAATTTATCTTCGGTGAAAACATTTTTAGAGGGCATTAAATTTTCAACGTGTTTTTTTACCATTTTTCCTATTATGTCAGTTTCGATATTAACTTTATTTCCGACTTTTGCTGAACCTAAAATGGTTTCCTGCAAAGTCTGCGGTATTACAGCGATTTTAAAGCTGGTACTGTCCATTTGTGCTATTGTTAGTGAGACGCCGTCAATTGCGACTGAGCCTTTGGTTACCATCTGATCGAGCAGTTCTTTGCCGGCGGAAAAGGTTATGTCTTTAAAGTCACCCTTGTCTGATATTGATTTGATAGTTGCGATGCCGTCAATGTGCCCCTGGACGATGTGGCCGCCGAGTCGGTCGCTTAGTTTCATAGCCCTTTCGACGTTTACTTTCTGTGCCGGCTTTATGTCGGCAAGAGATGATTTGGCGATCGTCTCACTGCTTAGCTCGAAAGCAACAATACTGCCCTGGATTTTGACAGCTGTCAGACAGGTTCCATTTATAGCAACGCTGTCGCCGAGTTTGACGTCTTCAGTGAGGCCAGCCAGGTCTATACTTATCTCCATGTTGGAAGCATTTCGCCTGATATCCTTTACTGTACATACTTTTTCAATTATCCCGGTGAACATAATTGGCTCTCTAAAGTAATTTTTAATGTTTTTCAGGTATTTATGCTATGTTTACAGGCGGCAAAAGTCAAATATTTGATTATTTATTATTGATAATTGATTAAAACTGAGCAAATGGTAAAATAGACTCTTATAAAGAGCCCTTATTGTTAATTTTATTGAAACGGTGGGATTATGAATTCATTTGCAACAAAACTGATAGTATTGGCGGTAATAGTGGGCGGTTTGGTTGTATTCGTTAAGGTTACTTCTTCTGCGAAAAAGGCTATAGATGAAGCGCAGAATCCTAAAACTTTTTCCGATCAGGTGGCTGAGGATGATGCCAGGCATCGTGCTTTGCCGGATGATGTGGTAACTGAGGAGCAAGAGAAAGCTCAGAAGAAAGAGGCAGCTTTAAAAAAATTGGCTAAAGACCGGGTTGCTGAGGCGGATGCGGTTGTTGAGTCGGATGATGGTAAAGATGCTTCTGCTGATGCGGTTATTGAATCGTCGGGTAAGACTTTGGTTGATGAAGCGGGGGGTAAAAGGGCAGTAGAAGAAAAGAAAAAGGCAGTAGAAGTCAAGGTTGTGAGGAAATTCAAAGAGCTTGACGAGATCGAGAGGATTGAAGCAGAAAGGTTATTTGAAATGGCGTTGACTGACAGGAAGATCGGTCGGCTGCCTGTTACCGGATACAAGCTTACAGTCGATAATTGCAGAATGATAATAAAGAAGTTTCCCGGAACTGAGTTTGACTATAAAGCAAGAAGACTTCTGGATGATATACCTAAAAGATTTATAGAACGGTATAAGCTTACAGATGAAGAAATGGATTTTGAAAGCGTAGGAATTGTTTCAGAAAAATAATTCACGGAGGTTTTTAAATGGCAAATGGAAATATGCCGGTGCTAAGTGTTAATGCAAGCTGTCTGCCCGATGCATGGGAAAAAGCTGTTATTGCAGTCTGGGATAATGGACTTGAGATCAAGACACAGTACGACAAGCCGGAGGATCCGCCGAGCAAAGACGCTACTGTGATGGTTGTGGTGGAAAATCCATTTGCTGAGCCGAGGATTCATAAAAATTTCCCCGGCGGTCCTGCTGAGCTTGAATCTTATCGACAGGAAGTTATTGGAGGTATTCATGACCACTGGATCGACCCGGCGGCGGGTAAGTGGACCTATACATATCATGAAAGAATGTTTTCTTACAGCCCGGTTGAGGATATCAGGGACCCGAACAGCTCTAAGCCTTTTAAGGCTGTTGACCAGATTGGGTATATTATAGACGCGTTATCAGATGTTAGCCATACCAGAAGGGCGCAGGCGATCACATGGATGCCTACCGCTGATCCGCAGACGGATGATCCGCCATGTTTGCAGAGAATATGGTGCCGACTGGCAGCCGATGGTGACGGTCAGATGGTTTTAAATATGAATACTCACTGGAGAAGCAGGGACCTTTATAAGGCATGGTTTATGAATGTTTATGCTCTGACCGACTTGCAGAGGGTCATCACGGAAAAGATATCCGAGAAGATCGGCGAGCCTGTGAAGATCGGCAGATATGTTGATATCAGTGATTCACTTCATATCTACGGCAGCTATTTTGAGGATGCCAAAAAAGAAGTTGAAAAAATGAAAGCAAGTTCGTTTGAAGCCAGGGCATGGGAAAGTACTCATCCAGCTTTTGAGATGATGACTACAGAAGCAAGGGTAAACCTGGCGAAGGATGCGGACTGGTACGCAAAGGCTAAAGGTTAAGCAGGAGATTATTGTGGCATTGACAGTGAACGGCGAAAAAATAGACGAAGCTTTGGTGACAAAAGAATATCAAAGACTGAAGCCTCATTATGATAATACATTTAAAGACCAAAGCCCACAGGAGCGGGAAAAACAGCTTAGTGAATGGTCGCAGGAGAATGTTATCGAGATGGTTCTGCTAAGACAGTATGCCAGGGAAAATGGCCAAGATGTGCCGGATGCAGCTGTTAAACTTGCGTTTAAGGAAATGCTTGAGCAATACCAGGGGCAGACACCTAAGTTTAGCGCTGATGATGAAAAACAGATAAAATCTGATATTGGTCTTCAGATGAAAATAGAAAAATTGCTTCAACAGATTACTTCTGATTTAGCCGAGCCGAGCGAGAAGGATATCGAAGACTATTACCAGGAAAATAAGGAGCAGCTTAAAACTCCTGAATCTGTTCGGGTCAGTCATATAATCAAACACATCAGTTACCAGGTCGATGAAAAGACAGCTCTTTCGTTTGTGCAGCAAGCACAGCAGCAGCTTAATGATGGGATGATTTTTTCCAGCGTTGTTGCGAAGTATTCCGATTGTCCGGATAATGATGGAGATCTGGGTTATATTGTTAAGGGTCAAATGGTCGAAGAATTTGAAGACGTTGTTTTTAAATTAGGCACAGGCCAGACGAGTAATATTTTTAAAACAAGGTTTGGCTTTCATATTGCAAAGGTCTATGACAAAAAGCAAGAGGTTTTGCAAGAACTCGATCAGGTCAAAGACCAGATAGCACAGCAGATCACAGAGCAATTGCGAAAAGACAGGATCGATGTCTTTGTGGATGCGTTAAAAGAAAAAGCGGTAATAGAAAGAAGTTAAAAAAAAATCACGTTTTGTTTATCAAGACGTTGGCAATAAAATCGTGCACCAGGTTGCATTAACATCACTGTTATCGGGACGAGGTGTTTCCTCACAGCTGTGTCGAAATTCTAATCGTTCAACCAATTTGGCAATGCGTTTTTTAAGCATTATACTATAAGTGGTTGAGCGGCTAATAAAGAGGCAGCATCGGGTTGGTTAGCCAATTCCGTGTGTCTAAAAACTATTTTGATTAGCTTAGCCTCCAGATTCTGTTGGCGGAGGAGTTTTTCGGGAATTGGTCGGCAGTTTCAGGAAGAGGTCCTTGCGTTGTTTGCAAGGCTATTAGAAAAAGAACCTTATGGGGGGCCATATGAGTTTCTTTCCAGAAAGGGCTTTGTGTTCGGGACGCAGAGCCCTGTTTTATGCGCCGAAGGTGGTGCGTAGCTTTTTGGTGTAATAGTTACTTGCAGGTTTTTTATCAAGGGTATTGACATTTAATCCGATTTATATTATTATCCGCGATCTATTGCCAACGTAGCTCAGTTGGCAGAGCCCCGGTTTTGTAAACCGGCGGTCGTCGGTTCGAGTCCGACCGTTGGCTTTGGCAATATAAAGGCTTTGAGTTTAAAGACTTAAGGTCTTTTTATTTTTAATAACCAAATCCTATTTTTGAAAATCAATTGCAATTGGCAAACCTATGCTTTAGAGCTAGAATTGTTATTATGGCACTATTTACTTTATTTCCCTTGAAATATATAGCATTAAAAGATATAATTAAGATGTAGGTTGAGAGTTTTTAAAATTATTTTAATATCATAATGAAGCGTTAGCGTTTCAAATATGACACCCTGAGGGCTTTGCTATATTTAAAAACATATTATAAGCACAATTAATAGTATCAAGAGGTCAGATGAAAGTGATAAATGACAGTTGCAAGAGTTGTTTTATAACTGAAGCATCGCCTGGTATAATAATTGACGCTACCGGCCAATGTAATGTGTGTCGATACTACCGTAGCGAAAAAGGCAAATCTGAAATACAAAAAGCACTGTCTATTGATTGTTTGGAAGAGCTTAAAAAGATTGCTGAGGAAATTAAAACATCTGCAAAGAAAAAGGGCTGCAAATACGATTGTATACTCGGAGCCTCCGGAGGGTTTGACAGCACATATGTAATATATGTAGCTAAAAAAATACTTGGACTAAATTCGTTGGTCGTGAAATATGATAACGGTGTTTGCCATCGGCTTTCTAATGAAAATCTTACGAAAACATGTGATTTGCTAGGCCTTGAAGTGCGAATAATTCCTGTTATAGAGAATGAACGAAAATATTTATTGAATTCTACTAAGGCTCTGATGAACATCGGAGTTTTTTTCAGTGCGTGTTTTTCCTGTCATTACACAATAGCTTCTGTAGTATACCGAGAGGCTAAAAAGGAAGGTATCTGTTATACCATGACAAGTACCAACCAAGTCGAACAAGATTTTGCAAAAGCCAGTCATGGGCTCATGGCCAAGTCTTTGATAAAGGGTTTTTTCTCTTGCCATCCAGTCAATATGCTCAAATTCGTTTACTATGAAACCAAGGCTATCTATTCCTTCACTAAACTAAAGTTTTCATTTGATAAGCTGTCTCTTAGATTTTTGAGAAATCTGTTCAGACTTCATCCTGTAAAACCGAGCTTTATCAAAAAGATTAATATCAGCGAATATGTCGCATGGGACTGGAAAAAAATTGAGGGGATTCTCAGGAGTGAACTTGGTTGGCAGACACCCCGTTACACCAAAGTTCCATACCTTCGTTTTGATTGCCATTATGCCGCAATGATCGACCAATCTTTTAAGAAATTGACAGGATTGACTGAGCATGCAATGCTGTTGAACTGGTTCGCACAAGCTGGATTTGTGAACAAATCAGAGATTGAAGAAGATATTAAATATATGAATGATGAAAATCGCGTAGAAAAAGAAATTGGAATTGTCATGAAAGAATTCGGCCTTGAAGATATAAAAGCTGAAGAGCAATAGACTTGGTGGGGGGTTATAAGTTTGCGAAGCTAATCTTTGCGGCTTTGATTGTTTTTTCGAGATCCTTTTTGGTGTGTGTCAATGAAATAAACATTGCTTCGTAGGCACTTGGTGCGAGGTAAATGCCCTGATTCAGCATTTCTGAGAAGAATTTTTTGAACATTGCGATATTAGTGCTTTTGACATCGTCGAAATCAGTTACCTCTTTGTCAGTGAAGAAACAGCTCATAATCGAGCCTATGCGATTGATGGTTACAGGTATATTTGCTTGTTTTGCAGCGTTTTTAAGACCTGCTTCGAGAAAAGCCCCGGATTTTTCGAGTTTTTGGTAATTTTTATCATCGAGCAGGATATCTAATGTTGCGTTTGCAGCAGCGGTAGCGATTGGGTTGCCGCTCAATGTTCCTGCCTGGTAAATACTTCCCAAAGGTGCCAGCTGGTTCATAATTTCCGCTTTGCCGCCGAAGGCTGCTAAAGGCAGTCCGCCGCCTGCAATCTTGCCCAGACATGTCAGGTCGGGGGAGATATCGAATAATTTTTGTGCACCGCCAGCGGATAGTCTGAATCCTGTTATAACTTCGTCAAATATTAATAGGCTTTTCTGGTCATCGCAGATTTGTCTTAATTGTTCTAAATAGCCTTTCCGGGGCAAGATAACTCCCATGTTAGCTGCAACGGGTTCGACAATTACCGCAGCTATCCGGCTTTTATGGTTGGAAAAAGCGGTTTTGACAGCCTCGATATTATTATAAGGCAAAGCTATCGTCAATTTTGCGATATCGACGGGTACGCCGAGGCTCGATGGTATTGAATTTTCCGCAAGGCCTGAACCGGCAGCTACCAAAAGGCTGTCGCTATGGCCATGGTAACAACCAATCATTTTGATTATGATGTCCTTTTTCGTATATCCTCTGGCCAACCTGATAGCTGTCATTACTGCTTCTGTGCCGCTGTTTACCAGGCGTAATTTTTCTATCGACTGGAAATTTGAGATTATTTTTTCTGCTAATTCAGTTTCCGCCAAAGTCGGAGCACCGAAGGAAGTGCTTTTTTCGGCAGCTTTTTTAACCGCTTTTACCACTTTGTTATTGGCATGACCAAGGATCATAGGCCCCCATGAGCCGACATAGTCGATATATTCATTATTGTCTAAGTCATAAACCTTTGCCCCATGAGCAGATGCGATAAAAATCGGGTCATTATCCACCCCTCCAAATGCCCTGACAGGTGAATTTACTCCTCCTGGCATATATTTGCACGCCTGTACAAAAGCCTCGGCTGATTTTGTGTATTTTCGTTGTTTTTTCATCATAACACGCTATTTTATACCCTTGAGGGTAGTAAATGCCCGCGAATAAATCCGTAACTTATTATTTTTAAGCTATTTACCCGCGTATAAACGGTAAATTCAATTAGGATCAGTTTAAGCTAATAAAATATTATATTCAACCAGTTTGTCTGACGATATAACTCAAAATGACGTTAACCAATAAATTATACCCTTCAGGGTAAGAAACTTCCGCGAATAAATCCGTAACTTGTTATTTTTAAGTTATTTACCCGCGGATAAACGGAAAAACTCAATTGGGAACAGTATAAAATAGTTTCGCAGAAAACATAACCAGCGGATAAACAGCTATTTTTCTTGCAAAACAAGTCAGGTTAAATATACTTACATGCTTCTAAAAATAAAGAACTGAATTTTAAAACTTATGTCGGAGCAAAAACAATGAGCTTGATGAAGTGGTTTCGTAGGAATAACAGAAAAATAATGGCTATTGTTATTATTGTTATAATGGTGGGTTTTGTCGGCGGCAGTTATATCCAGCAGCTCGGCAGAAAAAGAAGCGGTATATACAAAGCAGTTGCTTACTACGGCGAGGACAACAAGATAACAAATATAGACATTACACAAGCCAGACAGCAGCTTGATGTACTAAGAATCATTGGTGCAAGTTCTATGCTCAAAGGTCTTGAGGTGCCTATGCTCAGGACGAGAGATGTAAAAGCTTTACTGCTTAATGAATTGTTGTTTCCAGACCGCAAAGAATCTGCCGGCATAAGTCAGCTTATCAAACAGCTTGCCTCAACTCAGAATTATGCTATAAGTACTGAGCAGATAAATGATATTTATAAAAGTCCGGTTCAAAGTGAGATACTCTGGATTTTGCTCAGGGAAGAAGCCAACCAGACAGGTTTTCAGATATCAAACCAGCAATCCGGCGCTCTGTTAGCAAAGATCGTTCCTCAGGTTATAGGTGCAACTTATCAGCAGCTTATCGGTTCGATGGTCAGAGGGACTGGTCGAAGCGGCCAGGGAGTTTCAGAGGATAATATTTTGTCAGCTTTTGCGGATTTCATCGCGGTATTGGAATATTCCAAAGCAGCTACTTCAAATGAGAATGTTACACTGGCTCAGCTGACTCAGCAGTTAAGCTGGGAACTGGAAACAGTTATGGTAGAATCAGTAAGTTTTCCAGCTTTTATTTTTGTTGACCAGCAGCCGGAGCCAACTGCTGATGCTATAAAAGAGCAGTTTAATAAATATAAAAATAATGCTGATGGTGATATAGGTGACGAGAATCCTTATGGCTTTGGTTATAGATTCGATGATATGGTTCAAGTCGAATATATCGCAATTAAATTTGACGATATTGCCAAGACGGTAAAAGCTGTTGCCCAAGAAAAGGTCGAGGATTTTTATAAACTCCACCGGGAAGAATTTATCGAACAGGTTCTTTCTGACCCTAATGATCCTAATTCCCCGATGACTGACAGAATAAAAAGCTTTGCGGAAGTATCAGATCTGATTACTGATGGTTTGCATAAAAAAGCGATCAATGGCCAGGCGGAAATAATTATTCAGGATGCAAAATCCATTACTGAGACTGCTCTGGATGATGCTGATGTTGAAGTGACTTCGTTAACTGATGAAGAGTTTAAGAAATTAACCGGTGACTATTCTGTTGCAGCAAAAGATGTAGCTGAAAAATATTCTATAAAAGTTTATTCCGGCAAAACAGGATTGCTTACTGCCACCGATATTCGCCAGGATGAAAATCTCGGACAGTTAGTTATACAAACTTCTAATTACAGTGCTGTTGCTCTGAACCAGGTCGTATTTGCTATCGACCAGCTCCAGTCGAGTTTGCTTAGTACATTTGACATGGAAGCACCAAAGATGTATCAGAATATTGGGCCTTTAAAATCAGTACCTCAGCAGATGGGCGAACTCGGAAAACTCATTGTTCTGGCAAGGGTTGTTGATGCAAGCAAAGTTGCTGTTCCTGACAGTTTAGATATGAAAGTAAGCAAGAAGACGATAGTTTTTTCTGATGAGTCGCAAGAAGCGAAAGAGTTTGTTGTAAAAGATGAAGTTATTGCTGACCTCAAGGAATTGGCAGCAATGAAAGCCGCACAGGCCCAAGCTCAGAAGTTTGTTGACTTGGCGAAAAAAGAAGACTGGGAGGCTGCTTCTAAGAGCTTTAATGAATCTCTCGGCAAGAAAAATGACGATCCTAATATGTTCGATATCAACCATGGCAATAACCTTAGAAAACTGCCCGATACCATTATGGATGTTCACAGCATTCAAAAAGCAGGTGATCCTATAGCTTCATTTGTGATCAGAGAGAACAAAAAACTCAGCAAAAAGAGAGATATGTTCTTCTCACTAATCGGCAAAGATAAAGATGAAGCTGAGAATATGCCGGCGGTTATGGAATTAAAATCTGATCGGGCATACTTGGCAGTTAAAAGTGTTACGCTGAACAGGCTTGTTAATGAAGCTTTTGAAGCAAACAAGGCTTACAGGGGGTACATGCAGGATTTCATAGAGTCACAGACTCTTGCACCAGTATTCCTTAACCCTGAGAATATACTCAAACGTATGGACTACCGAAGAGTAATAGAAGATGAAATTTCAGATCCTAACGAAATCGCCGAGTCGGGAGAAAAATCTTAATGGCTAAATCATCCAGAGATACAAACTGGCCTTTTTTAATTTCCGTAGGTTTGTTAAGCTGGTTTATTCCAGGCGGCGGCTACTTTCTGCTTAAAGAAAAAAAACGCGCCTGGATAATTCTGATTACAATTAGCTTATTGTTTATTGCCGGTTTATACGTTGGTTCGATTGGAGTTGTTGACAAAATTTTAATTGCAGATAAACCCTGGATAATATCGAAGCTGTCATGGTATACCGCCCAGGTTGTTGTTTCGCCGATAGTAATGATGATAGGCAGTGTAACTGCATCAGGTCAGTATCAGGTTTACGGCAAGCCCGAAGAGATCGGTCAGATATATACCGGTATCGCAGGTCTTTTAAATTTTTTGTGCATTATAAATGCGGTTTACTTAGCTTATGTTGGTGTAGAAAGATCGGGAAAATGATATGCAATCGATAGCAACTTCTCTTATCGCAAGTTTTACATCACCAATGCACATTGGCACAACCGCGCAGGCATTGCTTTTTATAGTGCCTTTAATCGCAGCGATCTCTGTTGTTTATAAAGCTACCAAACTTGAGAGCATGGAGACAAAGAATTTCATCAAGGAATCAGCTTCACTTTTCAGTTCTATCTTTGTCTTTATTCTGATAACCGCAATTGTTCTGCTTGTATTTACCTGGCTTGTTACCCAATAGACTTGTAGTTTTTATTATTCTTTTGTTTCCTGCGGCAATTCGATTACACTAAGTTCCACAAGGGCGTTTAAAGCTGCTTTTTGCTCAGCATCTTTTTTGTTGGTTCCCCAGGCACTTTTAAAATGTTTCCCATCAACAACTGCCTCAAGCTCAAAGCATTTATTATGATCCGGCCCTTTTTCATCTACCAGCTCATAGACCGGTGTTACACCGAAATTATGTTGGCTGTATTGCTGAAGAAGCGATTTATAATTGCCTTGTGATTGCTCAGCATCGACTTTTTTGAGCATAGGTTCGAATAGCCTTAATATGAAATCGTGTGCGGCATCAAAGTTGGAGTCAATAAAAACAGCTGCTATCAAAGCTTCCAGCAGCCCCGCCGCCAGAGACCCCGAAAGTGACATGCTCGTAGCCATACCTTTGCCGACTTTAAGAAGCTCATGCAGAGAATTTTCCCTTATCACTTTTGCGCAGGTTCTTCTCGATACCAGCATGCTTTTGATCTTAGTCAAATCACCCTCAAGATAGTTAGGGAAGCGTTCGAAAAGATTCAGGCAAATAACAAGGCCCAAAATTGAATCACCGAGGAATTCAAGCCTTTCGTTACTCATCACCCTTTCATCTGTAACCGAGGAATGCGTAAAAGCTTTGATTAATAGGTTGCGATCTTTGAATTTGTAACCGATTATCTGCTCTATCTGATGCAGAACTTCTTCGTCCATTTTTGCTGCCTTATCATAACAAACTGACGAGCAGATTACGAAGACCACTATAATAAGCGGTATTCGTAGCCGGCTCGAAAACCATAATCGCAATTCTACTTTATAATTGCTGCTTAGTCAAGTATTATTTTACAAGCTGTAGTCCTGCAAGAGCTACGAACTTATCGTCTACCATATCAAAAATGCTGTCTATACCGGTTACTGTAAAGATACCTTTAGTCGCAGCAGCTACATTACACAAGACCAATTTCTGGCCGCAATCGCCCAAAAGCTTTCTAAGTTTCAAAAGCTTTGAAAGACTCGAAGAAGTGATGATATCAACCTCGGAAAAATCAAGCACGACTTCACAATCGCCTCTTCCGCGGACGATTTCTGTTACAGCCCTCAATTCTTCACCAAGTTGCGGTTCCTGCGGCAGGTCTACAAGTACAATATTTTCTGACCAGTTCTGAATACCCATCTGAAAATCCCCTTAATACAAAAGAGTTTATTATTAATTACGTCAGAAACTGTATCGACAATTCTCTGACAGCAATTAACTATAATTGCTTCATTAACCTGCCAAAAGCAATTAAACCAGTCTTATATCGTAACTAAGCTGCAAACACCTTTAGTTGTTCCGATAAAAAATTATCTCTTGGTGTTAGGCTTGCTCATGGTATCAGTGCTCAAGAAATACCCCTTGATCGTTCTGCTGTTATCTGGAGATGATGAAAGATTGTTGTAAGACATCACCCTTGCTGCCATAGCATTTTTAGGATTGATTACATAAAACCCACCATCCTGAGTATGGATCAGACCATAGCCATCCTTAGGAAGAGCAATTCCAAACCGGTCGGTATCAGCGCTTCCGGCACCGGCGCCAGATACCATAACGATTATCGCGCCTAAAATAATTCCCATGATCAGAGTCTTAATATCAATTGTAATTTTCATTTCCGCAACCCTTTCAAATAAAATTTTTTATATTTCGATTGTATTATCCCATTATCATTAACTAACTCAACTGTTTTTGCAAGAGCTTTTGTTATTAGCAATAGCTGAAAATCGGCAATTACTGTTTTTGTTGCCGTGATAATCTGCTACTATATATTGATCCCAATTGAATTTCCCCGTTTATCCGCGGGTAAATAACTTAAAAATAACAAATTACGGATTTATTCGCGGACATTTACTACTCTTAAGGGTATAACAACGATATGAATATTAACAAAGAAAGTACGATTTTAATTACATGCAGCCCGGGGCTTGTTGATTGCCTGCAAACCGAGGTTGAAGCTCTCGGCTATAAAACGTTCAATCCGCACAAAGCCGGTCTGGAAATCAAAGGCACTATTGCCGATTGCATGAAACTTAACCTCAATTTGAGAACCGCATTCAATGTGCTGTACCTTTTTAAGGAATTTAAAAGCAAAAATCCGGATCAGTTGTATCGCTACCTGATATCACTGAACTGGGCTGATGTGATTTCCGAAGATGAATATTTCACCGTCGTCTCGAGGGTCGATAATCCATCGATAAAGCATACAATGTTTCCCTCTATGAAAGTTAAGGACGCAATTGTAGACAGCATCGCCAAAGTTAAAGGCAAAAGACCTGATTCGGGTTCGGATCGCAATAATGTTGTGCTGAACTTTTACTGGAAAGATAAAAACTGCTGGATTTATATTAATACCTCCGGCAACAAACTCGCCGATCGGGGTTACAGAAAGATGCCCCACGCCGCACCTATGCAGGAAACCCTCGCAGCAGGCGTATTATTAACAGCAGGTTACGATGGTTCAATGCCTCTGGTTTGTCCGATGTGCGGCAGCGGCACACTGGCAATTGAAGCGGCATTGATATCGATGAATAAATCGGCTGGGCTTTTAAGGAGCAATTACGGCTTTGCACATCTGAAAGACTTCGACAACGCTCTCTGGCAGAAGATGCGTAAAAAGGCTCTCAAAGCTGCGAAGAAAACATTGGCTTTTCCAATAATCGCTACCGACATTGATGGACAGGCAATTTTTGCGGCTAAACAAAATGCAAAAACCGCCGGTGTAGACCATCTTATCGAATTTGCTGTTTGTGATTTTGCTGAAACTAAAATCCCCCCGGCCCCCGGAATAATATTGCTTAACCCTGAATACGGCATGAGGCTTGGCGATACAACAGAACTTGAAGAAACTTATAAAAGAATAGGTGATTTTTTCAAGCAAAAATGCGCCGGTTATGCTGGTCATATATTCACGGGTAATATGAATCTTGCGAAAAAGGTTGGGCTTCGCACCAGCAAAAAAACACCTTTCTTCAATGGCACAATAGAATGCAGACTGCTTAAATATAATATCTACGAAGGAAGTAAAAAGTAAGCTTAGCCCAGCAAAAAGGCTACCGTAAAGCCTGTAACTGCGATTGTAATCACTGGCCAGATAATCTTGGCAACTATATCAATGATAGAAACCTTAAAATACCCCGCTGATAATGCGAGGCAAAGATGCACAGGTGTTACCATCAGGCCGCAAAAAGCCCCCGAAAATGCCAGCGTTGCCAGTGCGATATTGGCCTGGTCAGATGTGCCGATATAGCTAATCAAAAACGGAAATGTAATAGCTACCGTAGCACTTGTTATACCCGTTAAAAATGCAACAAAGAAAGGCAGCGCAAACAAAATAACGAAAGGCGGGATTTGAGCTTTGCTCATCAAATCGACCATTTCAGGGATTGCACCGGAAATATTCAGGCATAATTTAAAGACCATCGCAGCTAATATCAACAAAACCAGATCTGGCTCCTTAGCAGCTGAAAATACCTTCCTCCAACGCTCGAAAGGCAATTTATGTAATATCAAAAGCCCGATTATCCCAACCAGTACACCAGCTGCGGGCGGAATGTTCCACCCTGCGTATAAAATTATTGAAAGGGCGATAGGCCAAAACCCGTGTATAAAATCTTTAAGGTTATGCAATAGGTGTTTGTGCTTAGCTTTCGTCTTGCTCTTCGGTATTCCGAAAAACAGCAGAAAAACAATGCCGCTCAATATACTTGCAATGATCAAACTGCTGTTATAACAAATGATTTTTATCACAGGCACAGCAAGTATCGCCTGCGCTAACGGCAAAGCTGGAAACAAAGGCCAGACGGGCTCGAACTGATGACGAAAATAAAAATTAATCGCAGCTATTCTGCCGGCGCTAACCTTCATACTCTCGCCCATATCTTTTACCATCGGAGCCGACAGCATTATCCCCCCAGGTGTTGGCAGCATACCCATCATTAATGGTATCGCGGCAAGTGATATCCGTCTGCTTCGAAATAGGCCGTGTATCGCAGGTGTAAGTCTTTTTGATATCCCAGTCTCTACCATTATTGCGCCGATGACATTGACAAAAAGAAGCAGCGCAGTCAAAGAAACAAACAAATACCCCGTTGTTTCGGTAAAATGTTTTTCATGCCATTCTATTACAAGCCCGTTCCAAATAGATATAGGCCCAACACCTAATATCGCCGTCAGCACAACAGCCGCTGTCATCATTGCCTTGCCGACTTTAACCTTCTTTTGCAGTAATACAACCAGCACAGCCAAAGCCGCTGTCATCGCAATTAACGCTCGCATTAATATTTCCTAATAACAAAAAAACAAATACTTAAAAATCAAAACTTTCTATCAAGTCTGCGGTAACTTATTGCTTCTGCGATATGTTCAGCTGAGATATTTTCGTCGTTTTCGAGGTCTGCTATTGTTCTGGCGACTTTGCATATTTTGTCGTGAGCTCTTGCGCTTAGACCGAACTCGCTCATCGCTGACTTCAGCATCTGCTCGGCATATTCATCAAGCTGACAAAATTTTTCCACCTCTTTATGGCTCATAGCAGCATTAGTCATAACCTTGCCGTTAGATAGTCTCCTGTTCTGTATCTGTCTGGCTGACTGAACTTGTTTTCTTATCGCAGCTGAATTGACCTGTTCTGTTTTCGAGCGAAGTTTGACGAATGACACCGCAGGCACTTCGATATGAATATCGATCCTGTCCATCAAAGGCCCGGATATTTTCGACATGTACTTTTCAATCTGGTTCGGGCTGCACTTACACGCCCTGACATTGCTGCCATAGTAGCCGCAAGGACAGGGATTCATTGCCGCCACCAGCATAAAATTCGCGGGAAATCTGGTCGTTCCCTTTGCACGCGAGATATTAACATAATTATCCTCTAAAGGCTGACGTATCAACTCAAGCACATGCCTGGGAAACTCAGCAAACTCATCCAAAAACAATATTCCGTAATGCGCCAGTGATAACTCACCGGGCCTGGGTATCGTCCCGCCGCCCACCAGTGCAGGGCCGCTTGAAGAATGATGCGGCATCCGCACAGGTCTTCTCGCAAGCAGTGCTTCCTCTTTGTCCAAAAGGCCCACCGATGAATATATTCTCGTTGTTTCCAGAGATTCCGCCAGTGACAAAGGCGGCAATATAGTAGCAAGTCTCTGCGAGAGCATAGTCTTACCCGCTCCGGGAGGGCCGATCATTATTATATTATGCCCACCCGCTGCTGCAATCGTCAATGCGCGTTTTACAGATTCTTGTCCCTTGACATCAGCAAAATCAACATCATAATTAGATGCGATATTGAAAAGTTTCTCAATATCAACAACCGTAGGATCCAGCTCAAGGCTGCCCTGAAACATTGCTACAACTTGTGTCAAACTGCCTACGCCGAAAACTTCGATATCCTCCACGACAGCTGCTTCCCGGGCGTTTTCCAAAGGCACGATTATCTTTTTAAACCCATGCTTCGCTGCTGCTATTGCCATGCTCAAAATACCGTTAACTGTCCGAACCCTGCCATCCAAAGCCAGCTCACCAACGATAACATATTCCTTCAAGGCCGGATTAGAAAAAACATTCTGACCGGCAAGCATTCCTAAAGCAATAGGCAGATCAAACGCAGGGCCGGCCTTCTTAACATCTGCCGGTGCAAGATTGACCAGCGACTGCTTCTTAGGATATGTATATCCCGAATTAAGAACAGCACTCCTGACCCGTTCGATCGATTCCTTGACCGCGGTATCCGGCAAGCCGACAATAATAGATTTGTCGAACCCACCTCGACCAACATCAACCTCAACCTCACAAATTATCGCCTCTATACCATCAAGCGTGACACTATGCAATTTAGCGAGCATTAAAATTCCTCTCATAAACATTATCAGAACCCGCATTATAGTCTTTTATTTTTTTTAATCAACCTCCAAAATCATCAATTGCTACAAGTATTTTAATTTGCTATCATCTAACTTGAATGATCAGGTATCGAAAATAAATATAAGGGGTGACCAAAATGACAAAAAGAACAATTATAATATTGTCAACCGTCTTTCTAACTCTGTGCTGCGTACAGCTGTCAGCTGAAACCATCGAAGATGTTCCATACCTGCAGGAAATTTCTATGAAGATTGCCTCTGCGAAGCCCATTATATCAGTCGCGTTTTATAAAGGACAGCTTTACGCTGCTACAAAAACATCTCTCAAAACAGTTGATGGTGAAAAATTA
>Ga0307990_1002031_pt1 | contig 16515 bp, 11 predicted proteins | sample EllFjometagen129_FD_203168 | JGI IMG/M metagenome (GOLD analysis project Ga0307990, IMG submission 203168) | Marine microbial communities from Ellis Fjord, Antarctic Ocean - #129 | ecosystem: Environmental > Aquatic > Marine > Unclassified | place: Southern Ocean | collected 2014-10-08
ATCGGGCCACGCATATATTGAAAAACTTTGATAGCATTGAAAAAGATGAAGAGGCTGTAAATTTTCCCTGGGCAGTGATCGCGGCAGTCATTGGGTTGGTTTATCTATGGTTAGTCAGGGGAGTGATGTTGTGATGAAAAAAAGTAAAGGATATGTAATTGGTTTAATAATTGCCATTCTTTTTGCTGTTATGGCCATAATTTCATTATTCCTTTCCTCTTGCTCGTGCAGCAATATAAGTGGGAATGGGATCATTAAGGGCACAGATCCTTCTGGGAATGAGTTCGCGGAGTCTGTTGGAATTGAAGCCTACGACCTCTCTTTATATGAGGAAAGCAGCGAGGAATATTATGCAGCTCTTGGCAAGATGGAGGATGACTGGTTTCCAAGGCCTGCTGTTGTGATACCGAAAGGACCAGAAGGGGGAGACTTTCCCAATGCGCCGGCTCCGATCTACGACGCATTTCCAGGGCAGCAAAGGACGACAGAAGAAGGAGATACATACGAGATCACCAGGACTTGGATCGGGGATATTTCTGTAGGAACGGAAGTAACTCTTGAAGGTGTAGTGGAACAGGGGGAGTGGTGTTTTATTACCGGGGAAACGATCGGGGGATGGAGCTCATCGGGGTGGGTGTGGTGCTACCGGTTGTTTGTGGCGGAGTAACAACGACAGCAGGAGCGATGTTTGAGAATAATTGAGAGAAAACCCCATTTCGTATAGGCATTAGGGTATTTATACATCACCCGGTTTGGTTTTTTAAAGAAAGAGAACATTTGACCGGGCTGCATAAAATGCACAAAAAATCAAACTGGGTAAATACCTAGACCAACGTCAGACGGGGAGCACAAGTTGATAAATCTGGTCAGGGAACAAAAATATCGTCTTTGATAGCCGAGTATCTTATTCTGCTTTATTGAAAATCAGTCAGGGGATAAAGAAGAACATATCACTAGTGAGCTTCATTGTATCTACTATAATAGAAGTGAAACTAAGGAATATACTTTCCATAAGCGCCTCAGGAGAATCCTAACATGCCCCGTATGACAGAAACTGAACAACAGGAGATCATCCGGTATCTCGAAGCAGACAAACCGCTTCCCGACAAATACCGCTTTTTGTTATTTAGAGACAAACGGGAAGTCGAACTGGTCTGGAATGGCAAAACCAACGAGGTCAGCAACATTGTTTTGCCCTTCCAGGTTATTGAACAAGTTGATGAACCACGAGCGGAAAAACCCGAGGACTCGTTACTGCAAATAAGTATGTTTGATGATAGAGGTCGCCAGAAAGAAGGCTGGACAAATAAACTTATCTGGGGCGATAACAAACTGATTCTTTCTTCGCTAAAAAACGGTCCCTTGAGGGAGGAAATTGAAGCCCAGGGGGGGCTTAAGTTGATTTATATTGATCCTCCCTTTGATGTGGGTGCTGATTTCAGTATGGATGTTGAAATTGGAGACAACACTTTTACTAAAAAACCAAATATCCTGGAAGAAATCGCATACCGCGACACTTGGGGCAAGGGAGCGGATAGTTTTATCGCTATGATTTATGAACGGTTGATGCTCATGCGAGATCTTTTATCAGAAGATGGCAGTATATATGTTCATTGTGATTGGAGGTTGACAGCAAATCTTAGGCTTGTACTGGACGAAATTTTCGGTGGGCAGTCGTTTATCAACGAAATCATTTGGCAAAAAGTTAGATCATCAAAAGGTCAAGCAAAATCATTTGGAAACGTCCATGATACGGTTTATGCTTATTCAAAAGGAAAAGTGTATATTCACAACAAGCAATACACTTCACATGACCCAAAGAGATTGGAGACTCATTACAACCGAATAGATGAAAAAACAGGACAACGGTATCAGCTTGCTGATTTCACACAAAAAGGAGTAGGCCCACCAAGAGAATTTGGTGAAAAAGGCATAATGAATCCTCCACCTGGTAAACATTGGATATGGTCTCAAGAAAGGATAGATGATGGATTGAAGAACGATTTGATTGTATTTACAAAATCAGGAAAACCAAGGGTAAAAAGGTATTTAGACGAATCAAAAGGTCAACCTATAGAAGATATTTGGGTTGACATCTTCCCAATCAATTCACAAGCAAAAGAGAGTGTCGGTTACCCAACACAAAAACCAGAAGCACTAATAGAACGAATTATCAAAGCTTCAACCAATGAAGGCGATTTGGTCGCTGATTTTTTCAACGGTTCTGGTACTACTTCTGCTGTAGCTGAGAAGATGGGTCGCAAATGGATTGTCGCAGACCTAGGAAAATTTGCGGTTCACACCACACGAAAACGAATGATTGGCGTGCAACGTGAGAGGAAGGAAGAAGGTAAGGATTACCGCGCCTTTGAAATTCTCAATCTTGGAAAATACGAAAGACAACATTATATTGGCGTGAATCCCAACTTACGAGAGGAAGAACAGAGGAAGCAACTAGAAGAAAAAGAGGCAGAATTTTTAGATCTTATCCTGCAGGCTTACAACGCGGAGAAAACTGAAGGATTTAGCACCTTTCATGGTAAGAAAGCCGGGAGATTGGTGGCAGTCGGTCCTATCAATATGCCTGTCACGCGCCTGTATGTTGAAGAAGTCATCTTGGAATGCAGGCAGAAACAAATCACACGGGTGGATATTCTGGGGTTTGAGTTTGAGATGGGTCTCTTCCCCAATGTGCTGGATGAAGCTCGCGAAAAAGGCATTGATATTGCCCCTAAATACATCCCCGCAGAGGTTTTCGACAAACGAGCTGTAGAAAAAAACCAAGTCGTTTTCCATGACGTAGCTGCAATAGAAGTTAAGCCGCTAGTGAAGGGAAAAAGTGTGGCTGTAGAGTTGACAGATTTCTCCGTGTTTTATTCGCAGGATTCCGTTGCTGGAGCAGAGGCCAGCCTCAAGAATAAAAGCAGCAAAATTGTTGTGGAGCGGGGACAAATTGTTAAAGTCAGTAAAGACAAGGACGGAATAGTCACCCGGGAAACTCTAACCAAGACTTGGACCGATTGGATTGATTACTGGGCTGTGGATTTTAACTTCGAGAGCAAACGCGAGATTATACGTGTGCCAAAGGATTCTTCCCAAACTGCTGAAACTGAATACGAGGAAGTCTGGACGGGAGATTTTATTTTTGAAAATGAATGGCAGTCCTTCCGCACCAAAAAGGATCGGACACTTGAGTTGAAGAGCGTATTTCATGAGTGCGAACCCGGCCGCCGAAAGATAGCTGTGAAAGTGGTGGATATTTTTGGCAATGACACCATGACTATCGTTGATGTTACAGTGGGAGGGAAACGCTAATGGCACTCCACAAGAACTTCCCGAGTTCTCCCTATGCAATTCTCGATCCAAAACTACGCTGGTTCCCTGCCGATGAAGCCTTGCGAGAATCAAGTATGGAAAAACTTATGCCTCCTTTGGTCTCTGATCTGAGAAAAAAGGTCAAGGAGTGGCGTGATAGTGGATATGTTGGTGGAACAGATACCAGTAAAAGCTTGCTAAATCACTGGTTTAACACTCCGCATCTGCTTTCCAATTCTGATGAAACTATGGCAGAGTTTCAATATTATTTTGCTCAACGGGAAGCACTTGAAACTATCATTTACTTGTATGATATTGCCGGAGCCAAGGACAAATTCGATTTGATGCGTTTTGATAGCTCAGGATCAGTTACAACAGGTATGTTTGATGAGGATTGGCGTCGTTTTGTGATCAAGATGGCTACCGGTTCAGGAAAAACAAAAGTCCTCAGTTTGGCTCTGGCCTGGAGTTTTTTCCATAAACTCTATGAGCCCGGGTCTGAATTATCTAGAAATTTCCTTGTGATTACTCCAAATATTATTGTTCTTGATCGTGTATACAGGGATTTTCAGGGGCTAAGAATTTTCTTCGAAGATCCTATTCTGCCGGACAACGGGGTAGGAGGACACCGATGGCGGGATGATTTCCAATTAACTCTCCACCTGCAGGACGAGGTGCGCATTACCCGCCCGACCGGGAATATCTTCCTGACTAATATTCACCGTGTTTATGCAGGTGATGATATTCCACCTTCGCCGGACGATAAAGATACAATGGAGTATTTCCTTGGAAAAAGACCAACTGGAGCGGCCACGGATTCAAAAGTTGATTTGGGGATGATTGTCAGGGATATTGATGAATTACTCATCCTCAACGACGAGGCTCATCACATTCATGATCCTCGCATGGCCTGGTTCAAGTCGATTGAAGATATTCATAATCGACTGAAACAGAAAGGGTCTTTTCTAGCGATGCAGATTGATGTCACCGCCACGCCTAAACATACTAATGGCGCGATATTTGTCCAAACAGTCGCTGATTATCCGCTGGTTGAAGCCATCTCACAGAACGTAGTCAAGCATCCAGTATTACCTGATGCGGCTAGCCGGGCAAAACTGGTTGAGCAGCAAAGCGCAAAATTCACTGAAAAATATGCTGATTATATTCATCTTGGGGTAATTGAGTGGAGAAAGGCTTATTCCGAACATAACAAACTTGACAAAAAATCAATTCTGTTTGTAATGACCGATGACACCCGAAATTGTGATGATGTTGCTGCTTATCTTGAAGGTAGGTATCCTGATTTGAAGGATGCTGTTTTGGTGATCCATACCAAAAAGAACGGAGATATTTCTGAGGCACAATCAGGGAAAGCAAAAGAGGAGTTGGAAAAACTCCGTGAACATGCAAATTCGATTGACGGAAATGATAGTCCATATAAAGCCATCGTGTCCGTGATGATGTTGAAAGAAGGCTGGGATGTGCGTAATGTGACCACTATCGTTGGTTTAAGAGCATACACAGCTAAGAGCAACATCTTACCTGAACAAACTCTTGGACGAGGATTGCGTAAAATGTATCCTGGCGGCGTGGAAGAGTATGTTAGTGTCGTTGGCACAGACGCATTCATGGATTTTGTTGAATCCATACAGGCAGAAGGCGTTGTTCTGGAACACAAACCCATGGGTGAAGGGACAGAACCGAAAACGCCATTGGTTGTTGAGATAGATAATGAGAACGTTAAGAAAGATATAGAAGCATTGGATATTGAGATTCCTGTCCTCACTCCGCGCGTATATAGAGAATATAAGAATTTATCTGAGCTTGATGTCAAAGCTATGGAGCATCAGAAAGTAGCCTATTTAGAATTCAGTGAAGAAGAACAACGAGAAATAGTGTTCAAGGATATAACTACAGGGGAAGTTACACACACTACGATTCTTGATACAGCCGGTATTGCCGATTACCGTTCTGTAATCGGATATTTTGCCCATACGATCATGCGCGAACTTCGCTTGGTCAGTGGTTATGATGTGCTTTATAGCAAAGTAAAAGAGTTCGTGCGAGATGAATTATTTACTCAATCCGTTGACCTTGAAACTCCAAACACATTGCGTAATCTATCTGAATTGCCAGCAACTAAAACAGTTATAGAAACCTTCAAGAAAACTATCAATGCTCTCACGATTCGTGACAAGGGAGATGCGGAAATCCGCGATTATATAAAACTCCGGAAAACACGACCATTCATTGCAAAAGATCAAGGCTACATTGTGCCTAAGAAGAGTGTATTTAACCGCATTATTGGTGACAGTCATTTTGAATTGCAATTTGCTGGGTTTCTAGACAATTGTGATGACATCGAATCCTATGCCAAGAATTATTTTGCGGTTCATTTCAAGCTGGATTATGTGAATGCGGATGGTGATATTTCCAACTATTATCCTGACTTCATCGTAAAGCAAACTGAAAAACGAATTTATATTATCGAGACCAAAGGCCTTGAAGATTTAGATGTTCCCTTAAAGATGGCCCGATTGCGCCAGTGGTGTGAAGATATCAACAAGGTCCAGGACGCGGAATTTGATTATATTTTTGTGGACCAGGAAAGTTACGAAAAATACCAACCTAAAACATTTAAACAAGTAGCAGAAGGTTTTCTGGAATATAAGACATAATCGCTAATTAGAGAATTTTGTGTGGACAGGCCTCCGTCTTATTCTGGAGCCAATAGAGTAAGGGTGCGACCGTGGGCTTTAGTAATGTAAGAGGAATCGTATGAAAATACTCCATACATCTGATGTCCATCTTGTAGCAGAGGGTGACCAACGGTGGGACGCCCTCGTTGAGGTTGTATCTCACGCGGGACAAGAATCTGCGGATGCTCTTGTTATCTCCGGAGACCTATTCGATAGCGATGCCGACGCCGAGGCACTTCGTATTCCCTTGCGGACTATATTTGAAAAAGTAAGTTTCGACACTTTAATAATTCCCGGAAACCATGATGCCAACTCATACGCCGCCGGTTTGTACTTCGGCGAAAGAGTGCATATCTTGGCAAATACGGAGTGGTCGAAGAATGTCTTCGAAACTGAGGATAGCCGCTTCATCGGAGTTCCATTCGAAGCAATTGATTCTCAAGCATTCCAGCAGAGGCTCAGGGATCTTAGGGACTTGATCGATCCAGATCGTGTCAATATCCTCCTTTACCATGGTGAATTACTAGACGCCTCATTCGATCGGGGCGAATTTGGCCTGAAGAATCAGGGCGGTATTTGCCCAGCCGGCTATCATTTTTCAACGAATTGGGCGTTGACTATGTGCTAGCTGGCCATTTTCATTCCTCGTTTGATGTACGGCGGTTCGGGGACAAAGGCTACTTTGTCTATCCCGGGTCGCCAGTGTCGGTAACCCGGCGGGAAGTTGGGCAACGCAAGACTGCGTTTATCGAGCTGGGTAAAGAACCACGAGTTATTAAATTAGATACTGCTCATTACGAAAAAGTTGATGTGATCCTCAATGCGTTTGAGAACGAGGAACCCTTGGATTTGATCAAAGCCAGTTTGAAAAGCATCCACCCGCAGGCGACGGTATTACTACGATTAGATGGGACAATACGAGGTTCGGAAGAAGAACTAGTTAAAGCAGTGACCGCCTTGGATATAGCGAAGGCTATTGAGCCTACATTCGCTTTCCGTGATGCTGATCGAGTTCTTTCCCATCCTGCTTTTGAACTCTTTAAGAATCGCGTCAGCCACTTGCAGGAGACAGTAGATACCGACCTGACCAATGATAAAGCGGATGCAATCCTACGGATGGTAATTCAGGCTATGACTGAGGTGGGATTATGAGGATTCACGAGATTAGAGTGAACAGTTATGGACCGTTATCGGACATTATCTTGCGTGATGTGGGCGCCTTCTCTCTCATTTATGGTGAAAACGAATCTGGGAAGACCTTATTACTGGATGCCATCTTGCGGTTCATGCTTTCGCGAGGGAGTAATCGCAAGCTATTTGGTCGGCTCGATAGGGTTGAGTATGACCCGAATGGTTATCTGGATCTAATCCTAGACAGCAAAACACACAGGCTTCCCGACGACGGGTCGCTTCCTGATCTACTAGGTGTTCACGCTGCCGATCTACGCAACGTTCTTGTAGTCCGTGCCAGCGATCTCCAGGTGCATGAGGGTCAAGACAGAGATTATTATGCTGAGATTACAGACCGACTGATGGGCATTCATCGCGAGCCAATTCGGAAGATACGGGACAAGCTGCACGACATCGGCCAGATCACGAGTACAGGCAAGATATCGAGCACGCAAAGCAACAACAAGTTGGGCTCTCGAATAGATGATGCCAATAGCCTCCTCCTCAAGATCAAGAAGCTCGCAGAACGCTCAACCGAAATTGATATGGTCGCGCGCGAGGCTGATATGCTCGATAGCATTGAAGCGCGTTCAAAGGCGTTACAAGAAACTGGGCTACTTGGGCAGGCTAGGAAGCGCGATCAATATAATTCTGGCAAGCAAATACACTCGGATCTGGAAGATACTATTGAGAAAATTGACGAGCTCCCACTTATTGAACAGGACCATTACGACGACTGGCGAGACGCTCAGAATTCAATTGACGGCTCGGCCGAGGAGTTGGAAGAAGCGCAAACAACACACAAGGTCCGTAAGCAAGCCCTTGAGGAGAAACGCAAAGAGTTAAAAGAAGACAATGCCCAACTGGAATCCTTGTTGCGTAAGGAGTCTGAGATCGACGAGATTGCCAAAGCAGCAGATAGGTATCGGGAAAACCTGGAGATTGCAGCGGGACGGCAGTATGTGAAGGCCAGCTTACCATTGGCAGCCATCATGTTCACAGCATTACTCGCACTTGCCATTATTGGCTTGATCCTTGAGCGAGCTACGGTCGTCCTTATGCCTGCCTCAATAATATTTGGCGGCCTGCTCGGCATTGTTATTGTTGCATTGTTTGTGGCTCGCTTCCGAGCGGGGAGACAAACCCAAGCCTGGATGAAACTTAGATTGCGTGCCGCTGAGCAGGACATGACAGTTGATAATATTGAAGATCTGTTAGCAGTGGTAAAGAAGTTTAATGTTGATAATAAGTTGAATCGAGATCGTGTTTCCGTCTCGAAAACCGCATTCGGGATTACTGAGTCGCAACTGGAGGAAACACAACAACAGATTGCTGATTTTGAAGCTAGGGTCAAAGAAGCTAACCGAGTCCTCATAGATTTAAAAGAGACTACCGGTGTTGCGACATTTGACGCTCTTCAGGATGCCATGGAGAAGCGAGCGAGGCTTGAGACCTCCCAGCGAGAGCTACTAACTAAGCTCGAAGAACGCTTCGGCAAGGCGGATGGGTCTGACGAAGATAAGCGTCAGGTTTGGCGAGAGCGCGTTGATGAACTGTCGTCGTTTAAAAAGGCTGCCAAAGGCATTGTATATAGTGAAGATAGAGAGAAAGAACTAAGCGAGCAAAAAACAAATCTAGAAAAAAGCATCGGTGAAATCGAAGATAATCTAGACGATGTAAAAGGGGAGATTGCCCAGTTTGCATCCGAAGCTAATCGTGTTCTAATTCCCGATGAACAACTCCCGGGCGATACGCTTGAAGACCTGGTTGTGATAGAGAAAAAACTACAGAAATTCGTGGAAGAAGTAGAAATGCGTGCCCATTTGGCCTGGACTGCGATCGAGATCTTCAACGATATCCAAGATGAGGAAGAGCAGAAGGTTAAGGGTTTGTTTGGGGAGGATGACATAGCATCGGAATACTTCCGGATCATTACCGACGGACCTTACAAGGGCGTGATGTACGAGCCGAGCGATGGAGAGCTTAAGGTAATAAGGAGTGAAGGAAACCCACTTAGAGCATACACGCTCTCTTCGGGTACGTATGATCAGTTATATTTAGCGACACGACTGTCTCTTGCGCACCGAATCTTTCAAGGTAAGCCTGGATTTTTATTACTTGATGACCCATTTCTGACCTCTGACAGGAATCGTTTGTCGAGGCAGTTTGAAATTCTTCACGGATTAGTAGAAGAAGGTTGGCAAATTATGTATTTCTCAGTTAAGGAGGAAGTACTCTCGGAACTTAGACCTTCAATCGATAAAGGTTTTGTAAAAATAAATAATCTTTCGTCGATCTATGAGTAGTATAAGAGTGTATGTGTAAAAACTTCTAGCAACCCGATGGACAAATATACTTGTGATAAATACGGTTATCGCAACCATAATCCAATTACGTACAGATAATTTTCAATTGTTCATGTATACTTATTTTCATAAATCTTTTTGTAATCAGGGACTTTATTATGGGAACTATTCGGGCAACTAACAATCGTGATATGCTTGTTTGGGCTAGGGATGGAATGGGACTCTCGATAGACCAAGCTGCATCAGCAATTGGAGTATCAGTTGATAATTTGAAACTTGCGGAATCTGGAGAAAGACCATTGACTCTTAATCAACTCCGTATTGCTGCCGACCGGTATGGTTGCCCATTTGGTTACTTTTACTTCTCAAAACCTCCATATGAAAATACATATAAAGAGATACCAGATTATCGCATTGAACCTGGTCTCTTCGGCTTAGAACACTACAGGTTAAATATTGAAATTAAGAAAGTACGTGATCGCAGATTAATTTATCTTGAGTTACTTAACTCAGGTGACATCGAATTCGAACCGTTTAAACCTATACTTACTACCCATATTCCGAATGCTGGCAGTTTTGTACGCGAACATCTTGGAATATCCTCATCTGATATTGAATCTCTACCTTATTCCAAAGTCTATTCATATTGGAAATCAAAAATTGAGAATGTCGGAGTTTTAGTATATGAATCTCGATATATTCCAAAAGAATCAGGAGTCATCGGTGCGGCTCTATATTACGATCTTTTACCGATAATTCTCATCAAGCGTGGATCTGAAACAAATAAAAGGAAATTATTTACTCTTATTCATGAGTATGCCCACCTAATTAAAGGTCATTCGGCCTTACATGATGCTCAAGCTCAAACTATAGATCGATTTTCTACTTCAAAATCTGGTTTAGAAACTGAATGTAATTTGTTAGCTGCAGAAATATTAGTTCCATCTGAGTCATTTCACTCACTAGAATATCAACAACTAAGCCCAGAAGAGATGATGGAGAAACTATCAGAACGATACAAAGTAACTTTCACAACAGCAGCAGTATGCTTAAAGAGATTTGGTTTACTCAGCCAATCACAGTTTCTATATCTATTAGAAATTCGAAGGAAAGCGAGTGCAACAAAAACTAAATCAAGGAAAGGGCCTGTAAGAATTCCTCAGGAAACATTAATGCGATTAGATCTTGGTCGTCCAATGTTCAATGCAGTAATCGATGCATATAGTAGCGGTACTATAGACGTTTTCGATGCTTCGAAGATATTAAACCTTAGAGTAAATAAGATTGATAACCTAATGACAGGTTTCTCATCATGATCTATTGTTTTGATACCTCTTCCCTAATTGATCTTGGCGAACGTCACTATCCAGAACGAATTGATGTGTTTTCTCCAATTTGGGATTTTATTTACGAAGGAATTTCGGAAGGGACAATTGTGTCATCTGATTATGTAAAGATTGAACTCCTAAAAAAGGCCGATGATTGGCGCGAAGATTTTCTTTCCAAGGCAGACGGAATGTTCAAGATTTCCGAAGGAATCGAACAAGAATATGCATCTGTAATCCTGGATATCGAATCTAAACCTGAGTTCAATGAAAATAGTCACCGAGAAAGATTCCTAATTGGAGCAGATCCTTGGGTTATTGCTTTGGCTAGGCTTCATGGAGAATGCACTGTAATATCATCAGAGTCAAAGCCCTTAGCGAAATACGGAATGGGTGCTGTCTGTTCTGTTCTTAGGGTTGAGCATATGAGTCTTATTGAGTTCTTTGAAAAAAATGAAATTGGAAATTCTAAATAGTCATTGTTATTCAAATATCTTATTGATTTCATAATTGGTTGTGATAAGTCCACTTATCACAATCATGGAAAATAATTACTTACCTTCTTTTCCTTATAGGTTAATACATGTACTATTCAATAATCTACTTGACACGCTCCTATAGCAATGATAACATATCGTTAACCCTTAACGTTAACGATATGTTATCAATACAAGGGTAATTAAATTGGATATAGTCTTTGATGATTCTAAGTTAGAGAAGCAATGTAATGACCATAAATTGCTTGTAAGAAAACAAGGCCAGGTTAGAGCTAAGAAAATCCGCCAACGCTTAGATGATCTCCACGCAGCACATGTTTTAGATGATATGAGGAATGTTCCTGGAAAATGCCATGAACTTAGTGGTGACAAATCAGGCTGGTTAAGTCTCGATTTAGATGGTCCATATCGATTATTATTTATACCTGCGAATGATCCAGTTCCTCAAAAGTCCGACGGAGGAATGGATTGGACGAATATAACGGCAGTCAGTATTATCACAATTGAGGACACTCATGGCTAAGACAATAAAGAATGAATATCTACCTGATTTTGTATCTCATCCAGGTACTACACTTATAGAAGCACTAGATGAACGAGGGATGTCCCAAGCAGACCTCTCCCGTCGGTTGGGAAGACCTAAAAAAACCGTTAACGAGATAATTCAAGGTAAAGCCGCAATAACTTCAGAAACCGCATTGCAATTGGAGAAGGTACTAGATATACCTTCTTCATTTTGGGTAAATCGTCAACGCAATTATGATGAATTTATTGCAAGGGTTGAGGATCGAGTTAGGATTGAAAAATATTTGGATTGGATAGATAACTTTTCAATAACTAAGATGACGCAAATGGGATGGATAAATAAATATAACGATAAAATAGACCAGACTCTCGAACTTCTAAGATTTTTTGGCGTAGCTTCACCAGATCAGTGGGATTTAGTAACTAATAGTACTATTGCGTCATTCAAACTAGCAAAGACTTTCGATAGCGCCGTTGAAGATATAGCAGCTTGGCTCCGCAAAGGTGAACTTATCGGACAAAATATTTATTGTGAACCTTATGACCAACAAGCATTTACTGATATTCTACATAACGAAATCAGAAGCCTGACATTAAAGTCCCCTTCTGAATTTCAACCCAGGCTTATTTACATCTGTGCATCAGTTGGTGTCGCAGTTGCTTTTGTACCTCAGCTTCCAAATGCAAAAGTTAGTGGTGTGACAAGATGGCTATCACCAGATAAAGCATTAATACAATTAAGTCTTCGTTACAAATCTGATGATCAACTATGGTTTACTTTCTTTCATGAAGCTGCGCATATCATTATCCATGGAAAGCGTGATATTTATCTAGAATCAATAAATAGAAAGCTTGACACAGAAGAAAAAGAGAATGAAGCATCTAAATTTGCAGCAGATATTCTAATTCCCCCATTAGCGTTGTCAAATTTCTTACAAATAATCCCTCAAAACAAATATCCATCTCAGCAACATATAATCAAATTTTCAAAAGAAATTGGAATCGCACCAAGCATCATTGTCGGACGATTGCAACACGACAAACTACCTGCAGCTAACCCATTACCATACTCACACTATCATGATTTGAAGGAAAAACTCGATTGGGTAAATAATAACTAAAAATATATTATTTCAAATTAGGAAGTTTTTCTTTATTTGTTTCCTTTATTAAGTTACTTTTCCCAACCCCGGGTGCATATAGGAGAGAAATAATATACAGTATATACACAACAGACACTATATTTTCCCTTATTAACCTCTAAATTTTATCTCTCTCGATGATCGATCAATTAGCAGCGGCCCTTTAAGCCATTCGTTGGATTGCTAATTTCAACACATCTGCTCGTAAACTCCCCGCTTATTGTTTAGAATAATGTTGTAGTTCTGGTTGAGATAAGATTAGTTATCGAAACCATTCTTGTAAGCGTCTGGCCTGATTATAGATCTTGTTTTGTTCCAGACAGAAGTATCGATGCCCGTTTTCGGGGTTTGTGGCCGAAACGGGAAGCTACTCAATCTTGTCCAGATCCCAGATCTTGATATTATCCAGCTCAAAAGTCGCAGATAATTCGGGGTTATTGTTATTCATAATAAAATCCATACCATTAGGTCCAGAATCCAGCTCGAGGTCATTATAAGCTATCAGCAAAGATGAATTATAGTAGACCAATAAAGTAGGGCTTTTATTAATAATGGTGAGCGTGACCGGTTTTGAAGAATCATAATTTATTGTCCCCCCAATAATCTCAATATTTTCTCCATTGTTAACTAGTATAAAAGACCAATCAGTAGGATAGAAATTGAAATTCAGTTCATTATACCTTTCTGAGGAACACCACGTTCGAAACATAAAATTCCCGAAGGTTTGCTTATAATTGACTTCCATCTGCAGGACATAATTAGCATATTCCAGATCCCAATGATTTAAGACGCCTTGCGGACAGTCAGGATCCACGCCCAATTTCATTGATCCGTCCGTGATGCTCATCTTTGCTCCGGCCGTGTTGGAACACAAGACATCATTAAATCCTTCTTCGTACTGAGAATATGACCAATCGTAATCAACCTGGGAGAAATCGTCCGCGAAGTCAGGTGGGGAGTTTTTGATGGCAGCCAGGATGGGTTCAGAAATCTCATTTACCCAGGCCGGAGTGGGCGTGGATGTTGCTATTGGCCACATGGTTGGCCACATGGTTGATGTAGGCATTGGCGGTGTATTCGTATTGCCTTCCGGGGTTGTTGTGGGACCAGAAGAATGATACACACTATTTGTTTCAGGCATGTTCGTTCCAAGAACAGTATTGTTTGTTATTTGCGTAGGAATGGTAGGAGGGGTATTCTTCCCGGGCCAGAAAATAATAGCACCAATTCCAAGTGCTACAACGAGGAAAGCAGCGACCGCATACAGGATTCTTCTTATGCCAGAGGGAGATGCTTTATCTCCAATACCAAGTCGTTTTTCCGCTTTTGCCCGTAGTTTGGCAGCGTTCTTATAATTGACGTCTTCCATCTCAACGCGTTTGAAAAATTCAACTGCTTTCAGATATTCTTTGTCAGCAGCGGCATCCGTTCCTTTGGAATAGAGGTCTGCCAGTTTTTGAGCTTTATTCACCGCCTCGATCTCATCCAACACGGCTTGACGATTTTCGGGCTCTAAAGCTAATTGTTCGTTCCATGCTGTCAGCGCTTCATCATATTTTTCTGCTTTCACCAGGTTTTTTGCCTGCGTTTGCAGCAACTTCAACTTGCTTGCCCGTTCCAGTTTAAGGACCTCGTCAAATTTCTTCAGGAATACGGGGTTATCCGGCTCGCTTGCTAAGATTTCGTTCAGAGAGGAAACTGCAGTCTCCCACTTTTCAGATCGCGCTGCCATATCCGCTAAATTCAGGGCAGACTTGTGCATCTCCTCCCGCTTGAACTGCATAATTTCCGCTAACTTAGTCTTCAGTACTTTTTCGTTGGGATCATCCATCAACCCTTTGTTCAGGATCTCGATTGAATCATTCCAGCGCCTCACACTTGCGGCCTGTTCAGCGCGCAGAATTATCGCGTTAAGTTTTGCACTGATCTGGTCTTTTTTAACCTGGGTCGCTCTTGTTATCAACTGCTTGTTTTCTGGTTCCAGCTCAAGAGATTCATTCAAAATGATAAGCGCTTCAGCCCATTCATGGTTTTCTACTGCCTGGTTAACACGAAGATGGATGGAGTTAATCCATGTTTCACGCTTAGATGCCATCAAGTCCGCTCTACGTTTTTGAATGACTTTGTCATCCTGTTTCATTTGAAGATATTCATTCAATCCGGCAATAGCCACATCCCATCGCTCTGATTCTTCAGCCTGCTCCACTTTTAATAGGATGACTTTAAGCTGTTCCTCGCGTTGTTGATCCCGTATATCATCGATCTTTTTTAATATTGATTTCTCTTGCGGTGCGATCTCTAAGGCTTCATTCAGGGTCTCAATTGCCTTTTCCCCTTTTCCAGCATCCAATTCTTCTTCAGCTCTGACAACAAATTCTTTTAAAATCCTGGCTTCCTTTTCACCCTGTAACTTTTTCAGGCGCATACTCAAAGCTTTGTCCTGCGGGGTGTACTCCAAGGCTTCCGCGAAGGCGCTCAAGGCTTCGTCTTCCTTCCCGCCCGCCAGCATTTTCTCAGCCCTAGTGGTGGATATGTTGGCCAGACTCTTACGGGCATCGGCTTCGTCTGGGGCGATTCTCAAGATCTCCAAATAGAACTTGGTAGCTTCTTCTATCTTTCCATCGGCGCGTGCCTGGTTGCCCAGGGACAGGTTGGCATCACACCAACCGGTTTTGGATACTAGATCTTCATCAGAGATCTTCAGTGCCAGTTCAAAGGCTGCGGCTGCCTCCTCATCGGCCTGCTCCCCCAAATGAACAGCCCCAATATTAGACTGGGCTTTCAAATTGTTCGAGTCCACATTCAGGGCTTGCTGGTAGCTTTCAATGGCCTGGGCGGCCTGCCCCCTCTTTCGGTACTCATCCCCTATTTCAATATAGCGAGTGGCAATTGGGTTGTCTTCCTCAAATTCAGGTTTAGCCCCCATGATCCTGAGCAGTTCCGTGTAATTACGTGAATAGTTCTTGCCTTGCATATCAATAAAATGCAGGTTAAGCGACCACATAGGCAGGTTACATGGCTGGTACATTAACGGGATGATCTTTAATTTCTGTTCGCTAGCGAACAGAAACTCTCTTTCAACCCAACCTGAGACAATTGAATTCGGGGATAGCACAATCAAAAAGTATTGACTGGCTTGGATGGCTTTTTGGATTTCATTTCCCCAACGTGTACCCGCCTCCAGGCCAGACAAGTCATACCAGACCTCAAACCCGGCAGCTTTCAGGTCATTTGCCAGCCGATCAACAAATTCTATATCTTTGCGTGAATAAGAGATGAATACCTGGCTCATTTTGTCCTTTTTTTTGACAGGATCCAGATAGCTACTGGTAGTCCGGCTCCATTATACAGGCTTGTAGTAAATTATACTTGTAGAGTGGGTTGAAAATCAAAAAATATTCGATCACATAACAGAAAATTCATCGATAATTTCATATTTGCATATTCCGGTGAAAGAATCCACTGATTCCGAAAAATAGTCGTCCACTCCGAAGGTAAACAAGACTGGCGAAATGATTATACATTATGTGGACGAC
>Ga0307990_1002032_pt1 | contig 16513 bp, 11 predicted proteins | sample EllFjometagen129_FD_203168 | JGI IMG/M metagenome (GOLD analysis project Ga0307990, IMG submission 203168) | Marine microbial communities from Ellis Fjord, Antarctic Ocean - #129 | ecosystem: Environmental > Aquatic > Marine > Unclassified | place: Southern Ocean | collected 2014-10-08
AACGATTACCCGGCCATGCAGGCAGCCATGTGAGGACATGAAACGGCACTCGGGCTGACGGTTGACGAGACCTATTACTTTGGAAATGTGCCCATCTCATGTTCATGGAAGCCGAAGCGGTGGCGCCCGTCATGGTGCTTGTGTCATTAGGGTATGTGGGGTTAGCCTGTTTCGTGATCACCATCGCGTGGATCGTTGCTGCCGCTGCCTATAGTTACTATGCTATTTTCAAGAACATCATCAATGCGAAGAGGGCAAAGAAGTCAAAGAGATGATGTCTTTCATGCAATTTCAGATGATGTGGTGCTCATCAGCGGCGGACACATGCCACAACCCGGGTAAATGAGATTGGTGGAGCATAACGCCACGCCTGACCAGCAGGCGCGGTTTTTAGCCTGTAATTCAAATAATGGGCGCTGTGCCTATTTTTTCGATGGTATTTTAAAATAATTGACAGTGGGGTGCCTCGGGGGAAACCTCGTTTTTATGAAGATCTGGGATTCGTTTTGATGTATCCGTTAACTTTGCTCGTGCCGAATCTTCTCCAAAACCCCGAAAATCTCCTGCATAGATTCCGGGTTTTGTATGAGGACTTCTTTCCGAGCCTTGGGCAGGCCCTTGATCCTGCGTTCCAGCTTCAACGCCGCTTTATGGCCGCCGGCATGCACGGTGAGGATGAGCTGAAGCGGCCCCCTCCCCTTCAGGTACCGCGCGGCCTTCGGCCCCGCCTGCTGATGCTCGGCGAAACGCCGGTCCACATCGGTGGTTGCCCCCGTGTAGAGGGTGCCATCCCTGCACCTGATCATATATACATACCAACTCTTCATATAACCCTGCCCCTAATAGGAGAGACCCACTCGTAGAATTCAGGGAACGCCATACTTATTTTTAAGGAAGAGCGGCTTGGTGTGGCAAATACCTGAACCTAAATAGAACATAAAAACCCGTTAATGATCGCGCCTTCGATTCCTACCGATGCCATAAATGCTCGCCTTTTCTCATTGCAGTTGACCAGGTCATATTCATGTATCTTGCCGACTCTTATGCGCATCGCAATATCAGTCAGGCTCCCTTTGTATTTGAGGGCATGCCGCATGGCGTTACCCGTGCCCAAAGGAAGATAAGCGATTGGCGTCTGGGCCGTATCGATTGAATTGATGATGTCGGAAAAGGTTCCGTCTCCCCCGGCGGTAACAAGTACATCGCAACTGGTGGCAACTTCCCGGGCACATTGGCCAAAGGCGTCTGCTGTGATGGCATCCAGACCATGTATTTCCGCATCTAAAATTTCCGCTACATTCGCTAATGCGGCGCGTTTCTGATCGACGGTTATTGTGCCGGATACAGGATTGATAATAATTGCGTAGCGCATTTCGCTTGTCAAGAAAAGCCTGATGCACCCCTTGTTAGATGGTTCGTTCCATATTGATGTGTTCGATGCCTAACTCCCTGAAAGGGCAATCCGGAATTTAGAGGATAGTATATCATGGACGTCCCCTGAATACCCCATTGAATCTTTCTTCCTGTAGTCGAGAAAAACAAACAAGGTCGTTTAATGGTATATTTCTTTTCGTAATCAGTAATGATCAAATAAAAGGGCGATGTCCCTCATTTCCCCCGATAAGTTCCAGTCGAAATTGAGAATCAACCTCTCTTGCTTGTTGATACAGAATATTGGGTTGGTCTGTGAGAATATTCCGAATAGTAGTCTTGTGCACCTCTGGCATTCTTAGCCCGAATATGATTGATGAGATATCTGCCGGTAAAGGTTCTTCCTTGTCCCCTTCATCGTAAACCAGCCTCCATTCTTTTTCGTATTCCCAATTTTTAGCCTTTGTAAAAAACATTTTTATAAAGCAGGAGTGGTCATAGTTACCGTTTTCATCAAGTGGATCTGCTTCAGGATAATTACAATCGTATACAACAGGCTGTGTCTTAGTTATATCTCCAAGTAGATTATCAGTTTTACGAACAAACCCGATGCAGAATCCCTTATGTTGGTTTGCGTAGTGAGACCACATCAAAATATTGTCATTGATTTGGCTCATACTAAACACACCAAATATGTTAATATCCTTTTCTCTAAATTTTAGAAGACCCTCTAAGAAAATTTCATAATCGCTTTGCCGATTTTCTGTTGACCCACCTGTTCGTTTTAGATACTTACTAAAAGCGTCGGAATTAATATCAGGCGGTTTAAATTTAATTTTGCAGTCAAATGGATCATTAAGTGATCCTGGTTTAGCAACCCAAATCCTTTTATTTATAAGGATAGCAAGGGAGTTTGTATTGTAAGCGCAGTATTTATATAAATGATTGATTTGTGGATATTCCATCTGAATATTCTCAATTATTTATTTCTAACGTTACGCGTCACTCTGAGCGGGCGGAGCCAGCGATAGAGTGAATGCGCTGGTTCGAAAACTTATTGCCATTGAATCCCACTGTCAGTTTTAAGATTTGTTGGGATTGATTTCAGAATTTCCTCCAATTCTTCCCATCTTTTATTTATCACGTCATTTTTTGCAATTTCAATGAGCTCCTGTACTCCGCTCACTCCTTGAACATTTTCCATATCAATAGCCATGTTAAGGTTTATGCTGTATTGGAATCCGTTTGCGGCTTCATTGGTGTTGGCTTTGAAGGCTTGAACAATGATTTTATTTTGACCGCTCAGACCAACTTTGATTTCGTACTCTACGTTATCTACTGTGAATGTATGATCTTTCATTTTTTCTCCTTCTAACGAAAAGCTCAGCCGGAGCGGCCCACAGGGCCGCGATCGGCTGGAGCAACGGGTTGTGCGGTTTTTTTACTACCATTCAATACTTGCCGTGCCACCTGATTTTCTCCCACCGGTTACTAGGCCTACAGATTTCTCACAGGCAGGGCATTTTCTGTAACCTTTCTCTTTTTGCGGACTCATATGCATTCGGGTGTCACTGACAATAAATACCTTATGACATAAAGGACATGTAAAGGCAGCATTATTTCCTTCCCAATCTTCGTCTTGCTTAAGATCATTAGGGTTCAGATTTTTGATTGGCATTGCAGCTCCTCCATTATTTTATATAGTCTTATGCCTCGCACAAAGTGTTGATCACCGGCGGTTGAAAGCCGTCCGGTGGATTAGTTGGTTATGCATTCCTTATTTCAGCTGTGAATAGTCTCCCACAAAACTTGAGACATTGATTCCATCTGTTCCGGGAATTAGTAGTGAGTATCCACTTCCTCTGTGGACTACGTTGAACTTCATCTGGCCACCCGACTTGCTTATCTTATCGCCATATTCATCTAGGAAGCCCTTGGGAAAGCAAACTGTGACGACATCCCCATTCTCACGCTGGCAAAGAAGGACAGCTTGATCAAGTCCGACGGGCAAACCTAGAAACCACCGATCGGGCTTTCGTTCGGTAGCAACGGCGACACCGACTTTGTATCCAGACAGAGTTTTGTAAATGCTGCCCCTTACTTGTTCGAGATGTATACCCTCCTCGGATAACTTTTGCAGGAAGTCCATTCGGATTTTCTTACCGACGCCTCTCCCAGGCGCAAGACCTAGGTTGTTCAATGACTTAGGCGCAAATCTAATTTTCCGGACTGTTCCCGGTTTGGAATCCTCGGAGTTCAAATCAGAAATGTCACGTAGAAGCTCTTCGTATCTCTTAATTAAGTGCTCGATTTTGGAAAGCTTTTCTCCAGCAGCAAGGACTTCTTGTGATTCGCCACGTTGAGCAGACTCTGCTATTCTTCTCAGCAGCACACCCTTTTCACGGTTCAACTGTTCTTTAGCATCCATAACCCTACCTCCTATTAAGATAAGGTTAGTATAGGTTAGGTTAGTATTATTGTCAACAGAAATATTGTTCCCGGTATTTTCGGTCCTGCATAACAATTAATATACCTATTAGGTATTTTCCGAACTTTCGTATACTCCTACTCTATTTCACGAAGAATGGACAAAGGAAATTCCATTGTAAAATCAACACCAATGAATTTTCTCCATTAGGTATTTTATGGTAATAAAGGCCAAAGACCAAGTTGGTAATATATAGGAGAAATGGCAATCATATTTTCTTTCACAAAAAACAAAAGCCCCATCTCTCATTTCGAGAAACAGAGCTTTAGATGATCAGACCATAATCCCCTCTGTTACAGCTATTCAAAAAATAGATATGATGCTTTCAAGATCAACAAAATACGCTAATCAACTAACTCCGTTATGGTATATTGTCAAGAAATATTATGGTGAGACTTTCGAATAAGCGTCAATCCGAAGTTGTTGTAAAGCCAATAAATATATTCACGGTATTGATTCAATTTTGGATTGACGCATGAAGAACGGAGCCGCTACGTGAACAACAGATTTTCCTATGGGGTTTCAATAGGGGTCTCTCCCCTATAAGTTGCAAAACTCAACAACATGAGCTACTGAATAACAGATAGAATGGGATTGTCAATAATTCTTTATTATGGGATTTTCTCACAAGTCCTCTGTATCTACCACCGCGAAGCGGTTTAGTTCTTCTTCTGTAATCATTAGAAAAATAGTCGTTGTCACCATTTTCCCACTGTCGCTATTTTTCCCTTAGGGAATATTGCAGCTCTGAGTTATAATGAAAATAAATCTGTCCCGGTTTTTTATCGGTTTTTTAGTTTTTTTATAAATTATGGAGAACTTTCTCGTATGAAAAAACAAATAACCGCTTCCATGCTTTATAATCTCATTCAATGTCCCCACCGTGTCACGATGGATTTATTCGAAGATCCTGCCTCGAAAGATCCTGTTAATCCCTTTGTGCAATTGCTCTGGGAAAAAGGGAATGCGTTTGAACAAGAAGTCATGCATGGCCTCGATATACCCTTTACCGATCTACACAGTTACTATGGAGAGGAAAAGGAACGTCTTACTTTAGATGCGGTGGCACGGGGTGATGAACTTATCTATAGTGGCAGGGTCAGCATCGGAGGCCTACTTGGCGAACCTGATATTTTGAGAAGACAGGGTGCCGGCTATATTGCGGGTGATATAAAAAGCGGGGCGGGGGAAGAAGGCGGCAGTGAAGACGAGGATGGAAAACCAAAAAAACATTACGCCGTTCAGCTTGCTCTCTATACAGACATAATCGAGAGATTGGGATTTGCGGGAGAGCGAGCACCGTTTGTCTGGGATGTTCACGGGCGAGAAGTCGTGTATGCCTTAGATGCGCCTCAAGGTCCGAGAAAGCCTAGAAGCCTGTGGAATGAATACGAGGCTGCAGTGGAAACGGTCCGTTGCTTGCTTAATCAAACAGACAGTACGCTCCCGGCATACGGGGGCAAGTGTAAACTCTGTCATTGGTATACAGCTTGTAGCAGAAAACTAGAAAAGGCTGATGACCTGACACTCATTCCGGAATTAGGCAGGGCCAAGAGAAACACCATGATGAATCATATCGGAACTATCAGGGATTTGGTAAATGCCGACCTGGAAACACTCATCCTGGGGAAGAAAACAGCCTTCCCCGGAGTGGGGCCGGATACGCTCAGAAAATTCCAAAACCGGGCGAAACTTCAAAAACAACCAGGGGCACAACCGTACTTAAAAGAGAAGGTGCGCCTGCCAGAATCTGATAGGGAGCTTTTCTTTGATGTCGAAACTGATCCCATGAGAGATATTTGTTATTTACATGGATTTACCGAACGACACAACTGGGACAACCAAACCGAGAGATATATTGCGTTTATTGCAGAAGAGCCCTCCGAGAAAGAAGAAGAAAAGGCTTTTGCCGAAGCGTGGGCATATATCCAAAGCAGTCAGCCCTGTGCGATCTATTATTATTCAGCCTATGAAAAAACCATATGGAGTAAACTCCAGAAAAAGTACCCCCGTGTTATGACCGTGGAAGAGCTAGAGGATTTATTTGATCCGACTTACTCCGTTGATCTTTATAACCACGTTGTCCGACCAAAAACCGAATGGCCGACCCGTGATTTCTCGATAAAGACCCTTGCGTCGTATCTCGGTTTTTCGTGGCGTGATCCCAATCCATCGGGAGCGGCTTCCATAGAGTGGTATCATCGATGGACGGAAAGCAGCGATCCTGAAATCAGACAAAGAATCCTTGACTACAACGAAGATGATTGCGTTGCGACCAGAGTGCTTTTGGATGGGATACGAAAATTATCGGTAAAAACAGGGTAGAAATAGAAGGTCGTCCCACAGCCCAAGTAAAAGACCATATTCTATCAATAAAGGCAGATCCCTCTATGAATAACCCTTACTTTTAAATAATCTACATAGACAAAGGCCTATACGTCCACTTTCATTTCACTGTCTTTAATCATAATAGCGTGAGCCATAGGTAAAAACTTTCTCATAATTTTTTGTATTTCAGCTAAGACTGATTCCGCGATTACGTTGTCTGCCTTTTGGTCTGCCCATCGAAAAAGCCAACTATTTTTTTCGCATTGATGAACTAACGATTTTTTACAGATCTGTTCTGATATAATTTCAACAAGCATAATCTTGAATAATAATGAGTTTTGTCCTATGAAATCTGGCGGTGATCCCAGGTATCTTTTTAAGGCTGGATGCTTTGCTGCAATCAACAGTAAATTTGGTTTCCCTTCACGTTCCGCCCATCTTGCTCTAGAGTTTCCGAAATCTTCATCCCTAATATCAAAGTCTATTTTTGCCCCTTTGTCTTCTTCCTTTTGGACAATTTTTACACTTGCATTAGCTTCATGTTCTCCGAGTTGTGCACTGATAACAAGATTAGACTGAACTAATCTTCTGGCTTCTATGGAAATATCGGCGCAAGCGTAATTTGATCCTTCAACAGGAACTAATTGACATCTCCCTCTAATAGGCAGACTAAGATTATCGCTAGATATAACTTTTATTTCTATTTCTTTATTAACTAATTCTGGATACTTTGCATATAAATTTAATGTCTTTTTACTGCCTTCTTTTATTTTATAATTCTTATGTTCAAATTCGAAAGATGAGCCAAATACGCGCTCATCTATGGTGTCTTCAACAATATTGAATAATGCTTCTGCTCTTGGCAGATAATCACATTGAGTCTCAACACACACTGCTTCTTTAACTGCTATTCCTTTAACTCTAAACCTCCCATACAAGAGATCAGCTCTCTTCTTATGAGGCATCAAGATAATAGTTCCATCAATTATTTCAAGTGCCGAACTATCACTTTGTATCGAAACCTCAATCTCCTCTCTATCGCATATCCTCTTGTGGGCATACAAACCGAAACCCCTAATCTCGTTTATGCCAATATTTGCAAAAGTTGGTATAATTAAAACACCTTTTTTTGAAAAGGTATCGTCATCAACTTCATCTTGCGCCGTGGTTTCATCCCAATCTTCACTTTCCTGTGTCAAAAACTTAGTAGCCATCTTTGCTAGTTCGCCTAATCTTTTTTTTGTCTCTTGATTAGCAACTTCTTTACGAGAACCAGTTTCGTCCGCCCTGTCCTTATCTATCAATTCTTTGAGACGCTTTGTTGGGACTTCTAATAACGCTTTTGTGAACGGGTGTTTTCTATCGAGGCCATACTGTCGGTTCGGATCTATAACCAAAGAAGGGTTTTCTGTTGGGTGATTCACGTTTTCTTCCCTTCTAATGTCATACTCATTCATCAACGTATCAATGTAAGGGCAGTCTATTCTCCCAAAATAATGTTTAGCATGAGGATCGCTTTCAAAGCTTGGCTGTAATAAACTGCATTCGTGAATTGCCCTTTTCCCTTTTATAATAAGACCAGATTTTCTAAAAAACTTATCCGAAATGTCTTGTAACTGTTCGAAAGATTTCCATATTACTAGATGCATAATAGCGCCAGGGTATCCTTGAACAGTGATTTTTTCATCTATTATTTTCTCCGCCTCTGGCGGTCTGTAGACAACCTTCTCGGGTTTCTCTTGTTCGTTATTACCGTCCTTGATCATCACAACAGAGTCGCTTTTTTCATCGAGCAAATCACGCAAAGCAATATGCCACGGCAAATGATTTTTGATCTTATCAGTTTTTGGCAATGATTTTCTCGACACTTCAACTGTCACAACAGTCCCGTTTCCCCTTTCTATATGTAAATCTTTCCTTATAGTACCATCTACTATGTTTCCACCGACAAGTGGAATAAATTGAGTGGCAGTTGTTAGTTGGCATTTATAATATCTATTATCGACTATTGATTCATAGGTAATATCGCCCAACTCGGTGCAATCTTTTGCTCCTCGAGACATAAACCCTCGATCACTTTCCTCGCTACGACGCGTTCCTACATCTCCGAGCTTCTCTTTCATGGCTTCGAGAGTCATTCCTTGGGCTTTATCCCTGACAATTAGTATTGAAGGTCTACCTCGCTTTACACATATTTCAACTAATATAGGGCCTCCATCTTTGGGACGGTGTTTATTTTCATATATATGATGGTAGCTATCGTCACAATTTGTAATTAATTCAACAAGAGCGTCAAATGGATCCTTCACTGCGAATGCCCTATTAAATTCATAATATCTTTTTGAGAATTGCAAATCAATCGGTTGACCTAGCTTCATAATTAATCCTCCAATTAGATTTTCATTAATTTAGAGTATTCATTCTCACATGCAGAAAAAAAGTTTCTAATTTCCTCGTTATTAATTAGAGCCGCCGTAGATTTTAGAAGATCGAACTTTTGCTTAATTACTTTTGAAGATGCGTCAGGACTGCAACTAAGCAGATCTGTAAAATCATAGGGAGTCGCATTCTCAAGTCCTTTGTCCCTAAGGAAGTACTTAAAAATCTTTTCAGCCTTGATCTTTTTTATAAACCTTTCGGCCTGATGAGAAGGAATCGCTTCTGAAAAAGGCAATTCATCACGGAGCAAAAAAGCGATTCTTTTCTGATTTTTTAGAATCCATTCTGTTCCCAATGAAGTAAGTTGCCATCCCTCACTTTTATTACGATCCCGCCCAGCCCTACCTTTAATTAATTTTATTTTTTTTGCTGATTCAAGAGCATACCTGACAGTGGTTTTATCGGGAAACTTACGTACTCGAAATTCGGGTAATATCCATGCAAAACGGTCTTCTGAAAGATTAAAGGACTCCCATGCTATATGTTCAGTATGAATACTTTTTAAGGCACCTCCAAGTTTGTACAATGCATACAAAGCTACATCAACATTTGATAAATCATGGTCCTTTGACATTTTTACCCCTTTATAAGCTAAATTTATTAGACTTCGATTTGCCTCCAAATAGAGTCTTGATTCTTTTTACTTCTGAATCAATAGCAGAAAATATTTTATCTTCTTGAGCTAGCAGTCAATGAACTGTGCACCGAATGAGTTCGGCTTATAGGCTAAATTCACTTTCCATAAGGGCACTAAATATTTGCAACAAGCACTAAAAATACAACTGATCCTGATATGGTACCCAGCCAAGTTTCACCCTGACATTTTTACTTTTGTAAACAATGACATATCCTTTTCTGTCCATAATGGCTATCTGCTTATCAACACGCTTCGCAAATTGTTCGCGTGGGTTGCCTCTTGACCGGATATTCCACAATTTCAAGATATAGGTAGGAACCTGCTCCCTGACACTGGAAAACTTAGGTCTTTGTTCCAAGACCTGAATAATTGCTTTACAAATTACATCAGCTTTAACTCTGAGGGCCTGGTGAATATCACCAGGTAGATCTGGACCGGTTGTTTTAGCCCTATTGTCTTGTTGGGAAGGGGTTTTCGGTGAAGCCTCTTTGTTTTCTTCTTCTTGATATTGGGATTTATGGCTTTCTTCTGTTGTATTTTCATCATCACCGAAACCATTTTCATCACCCTCAACTTCGGGTTCTGTTTCAACAAATACTGACCTTATTCCCATATGTTCAAGAAGCATCCAAAGGGGTTCGAGAGTTTTTTCTGGATCGGCATAGTAACGACTTTCCCTTATCCTGAAGAAATGCCAACCACATCTTTCTAGCTTTCGCTGCCTCTCCATATCAGCGGTGTATTCATCAACCCCATGCCAAAAGTCACCATCACACTCTACGGCTAACTGAGACTTTTCACCCTGGACAACTAAGTCTATCCTCTTATCAGCAAATTTATATTGAGGGACAACCCTGAATCCATGCCCCACTATTTTAAGAGCAACATCTATTTCAAACCAACTCTCGAAAGGCACTGGTGCTCTTTCGATTGTTCTATTTGCCCGATAGGCCTTCTCTATTAATTCTTCAACGTTTTCCCCTAAAACCTGTGAGATATGGCTCATAGGATTCAAGAAGTGCTCGAGAAGCCGCCGTCTGAAGCATTGCTGACTTAAATCACTAGTTGTTATTGAATAAAAAAGCCACATCTGCTCCTTTGCGCGGCTGGCCGCAACATTAAACCTTCTCTGGTCTGCGGCTTTTACCATTGCGCCAATTCTTTCATTGTTAGCTGCAACCATACTCATGAAAATAATGTCGCGCTCATCACCCTGAAAGCTATATGGGTTACCACAAATAAGTCGACGGTTCTCCATTTCTTCAGCACCAATTCTCTGGAGTAACTGGTCTTCAATATGATAGGCTTGTGCCTCTCCCTGAAGAACTATGACACCCATAGTCATACCTTGGTACCGATCATCCTTGCAACATTCTTCAATAGCATCGACCAAGGCATCAGCTTCAGGTCGATTAATTACACGGTTACCGGTACCTTCCCTGTAGCCATTCTGAACAGCCACAGCTTTGAGAGGTTCTATCCTGTTAGGTGCATATTGGCGAAGTGGAATAAGGGGATTAGCACCGTAACAAAGATCATTGCTAAAGCGAATTATTTCAGGCATGCACCTGAAGTGTTCTCGAAGGCTAATACTGTTACTAAAACGAATGAGACAATGAGCAAAAAGACTACTCTCAACATCAAACGAATCTGAATGGTTGAAGTCATAAAGAAAATTCCGCATCAATTGCTGAACTTGCTCCCTATGAATACCAACAGCCTCAGGACTAATCTGCTTGTCATCTCCGACAACGAGAATCCTTTTGCCAAGATACAGCAGAGGGATACCTTCTGGGCCGCACTGTGAAGCTTCATCAACAATAATTACATCGAAGATGCCTGGGCCGGCATCAACGGTTTCATAAACACGGTGAAGTGGCATAATCCAAGCCGGAACAGCATCCCTACATTCATTCAGATGTCGCTGGGCATTTTTTCTGTGAGTATATGCGTATTTCCCCGTTCCTTTACCTAGCTTTTTCATCTCCTGCTGCCAAGCAATCAAATTTCTCCGATGGTCCTCCCTCATTCTTTTAAAACAAAACTGCCAAGCCTTGATAGCCGCAAGTTCTGCAAGATCACTTCTTATCTCTTCATCGAGTCTTTTTGTATGTCTTTCAAGACTATCAAGATCAGCCTTCAGGAAATCTCCAAGCCAGCTCGTGCCTTGTCTCCATCCCCATGCCTTATCAAGTTGACTCAGCCGCTCTGACCAAAGTCGTGTTTCGCTACATCTGGCCAAGTTGCCAGCTAAATCTGGTGCAGCTTCAGCAAGTTTTCCAATAACGGCCCTTTTGCGTTTCAAATTTTCCGCTTTCTTATGGAGTTCAGCTATTTCTTCAAGTAACCTACAATATGTATCTATATCTCTCTCTCGAAATGCCTTTAAAAGGAGGCCATTTATGGGATGGGTATTACTCCGAGTAGCAAAGCCAGACAAACTATTCTGAAACTGTATTAGTCTTTGATTGATCGTAAGGTAATTGATTTGAGCAATCGCAACTTGGCAGTTTTCCTCTAAAGAAATCACAGATGAAATATCCTCCCAGCGCGGAGCCTTTAATCCATTAATTTGCAAAAGTTTCTCTTTGACATTTTCACGTTTATCGTACAGGTTGATAACACCTTCTAAGGCTTCATGTAATTCATCTATCTCTGCAAGTTGCAAGGGGAAAGGCCCTTCGTGGCGTTCGACCTTCCCAGACCAGATTAACCAGGCATAATTAAGCTGCTGTTCAACTGTAAGGAAATTTATAAGCTTCTGTAGAGTATGGGTGGTATTACAATCCAAGCCATCTACACGGACCTTGCCAATCAGATCACCACATTCCCGAACTGGCTTGGGTTTAAAAATCCATACCCCTGAGCCCCCTCCTGACTCGAAATGCCCTTTCAGCTCTTTCGCATCATGGAAGATTTTCTTTCTGTCCATATCCTGAGGAATCGAGACATTAATGGTATCGACTTCAGCAGCCAGGCCATGAAGATCGCAGGTATATTCTACCGACAGCTTTAATATTTCTTTCCAGGGGGTATCACGATCTGTCAAAACGTCCCAGATTGCCTTTTCGATCCATGGCATTGGCCTTTGCCGCATGGTTTCGCTTGCAGAGATGAAATCAGACAAACTGCTTAGCAGTGATTCAATTTTTTCCTTGCCCACATTAAGGAGGGCTTGACTTTCTTGGCTATTGAGACTCCCTTTTCCTTTCTCCGCTTCTTTCTTTGCATTAAACTCTCTCTGAAAATCTATTCTAACTGCTTTACCTTCAAGGAGATGCTTTTCAATGTTCGGCAAGAACAAACTAAGACTCTTTTCTGTTTCTTGATCAATTTCAATAATATCGAGGGATAAGCATTGAATTTCATCCTGAGATAATGGCAGGTTATCATCAGGACTTATGGCATCTATTAACCATGTGTACTGTTCAGCATCTTTTCGTAATTTTCGGGCGATTTGTGCTGCTGTGCCTGAATATTGACCATTGGCGATATTATGGGAAAAGGTCTCAGACTCACGAAGAGCCATGATTTTAGTGTCTGTTTCCGATTTGTTTCTTCGGTTGGCCTGTATCCGGCCTTCAAGTGTCTGAATGGGATAGACATTGCCTGACGCTCCCTGTCTATCTATCCGCGACAAGATGCCAGCAACACTTTTCTCTAGGGATTCTCTTTCTTCTGTTCCATGGCCAAGAAGGTTAATGCAAAGAGGTTTTATTTCTGAAGGAAGTTTGTCATGAAGAACCTGCAAAGCGCGAGGGGTCTTTGCAGTAACAAGGACGCGTTTGCCGGTAGCCAGTAAATGGCAAATGAGATTAGCGATAGTATGTGATTTGCCAGTACCTGGGGGCCCTTGGACCAGCACACCTTCCTGCCTGTTCAGGGTTTGTATTATTCGGCGTTGTTCATCGTTTGCAGGTAGAGGAAAGAAAATTTCTTCGTCAAATCTTCCATCAGGAGCTGAATTATCTTCTGTTGCCTTCTCTTTGCTTTCTCCAGAAAGACTTTCGCAGAGATCTAGAAATTCATTCGGGATCTTCTCACCAACTTTGACCTGCTTTTTCATTGAAGCGAGAAGCTGTTCAAGGCCACGCATGGATCTTTTCCTGAGAATCAATGCAGGAGCAAATTCTATGAAAGGTTTTTGGGTTGCAGGTCCGTGTTTAGGCTCTACTCGCTCAGGATAATAATTTCCCTGTCCACTGTCAGACAGTGAATTTGCGATTGAAGTGAGAACTGAATCGATACTTGCACGGTCCCAAAGATCCGCACCTATTCCTTTGCGGCCATTCTCAACAAGTTGAAGTGCATTTTGCGGTTGATCCTGTATGTCAAGCATATCAAGCTCAATGTCAACTTGGTCGCCATCAACAGCCTGTTTTACAGTAAACTTTCCTAGGTGTGGTTCAAATTCAAGCGATGCTTTTGAAATAATGACATGTCTTTTTGCATCATGACCGCTTGGGGTTTTCCAATTTAAAAGACCTTTGCAGAAAACCAGTTCATACTGCTCACCGAGTTTCTGCTGTTCCTGGTAGATGTGAAATAGATCAGCATAAACCTTCTGCACAGAGGTATACCTGTTATACAAATCTGCCCAGAGCCACCATTGTTTTTCAAGATAATCATCCCAAAACTTCTGTATATCTGGGTAATTCTCAAGGTGAAGAGTGTCGGCAACTCTAAATTCTTCTCCTGTCTCTGGATCTTCTTCAGTACTCTCAACAACAATTGAGTCATATAATTCAGGCAGGTCTTTAGTGTCTCTCAGTGTTTCCTGTTTGACCCAGTCGGCACATGGGGGGGGTATCTTGGGCAATTCCGGCTCCTGAAATTTCTTGACCTCAATCCATATATCACTATCATGCTCTTCCTCTTTGCCCCATGCTTGTGTAAAACAATGTTTTGGTTCACGGGGAATATTGTGAACCCAGAGAACTTTTCTGTACTCGTCTAGATTTCTGACAATTTTCGCATTAATCCTTGCAAGAGCAGCAAGGTATTCGATAAGACGAATTATTTTATTAGGCGTTTTTTTTTCTGCTTCTTCCTTGTCCCTAGCGTTTAGTGTACTGATCATCTTTCTATTTTCCTCAAGATCAACAACTTCAATATTTTTCTCATGGGTGAAATATCAATATATCATCTATCTGATCTGAAAACATAATGTCGGACGGTAAGGTATTATTGATACCGTCATAAGTAACATCCCCCTTTTCTTTGCCCAGTGCAATAAGCTCGTTTATCTCATCCGACCTGTTTGATTTTTTCATTTTTCGGTGTTTCTCTCTTCTTTTATTAAATCTATTTCTCCCCCGTGACAGACCTTAGCTCAACACCCTGTCATCCATCTCCCTGGCTCAGTTCAGTCCCCTCTTCAGCAGGGCATGTCTGCCCTTACACTATTTGTTATGCTGAATTTAAAAAAAGCTAATCATTTTCTCTTGATGTTTCAAATTCCTCTTCTTTTAAAACACCCAACCCAGAAAGCATTGGCAATAGAATAGGAAAAACGATTTTAATTATATGAGCAATTTTATCATAAACACTTTTACCACAAGAAGACAAAGCCCCATCTCTCGTTTCGAGAAACAGGGCTTTAGATAATTAGGGCATAATCCCCTCCGGTTATAATTGTTCAAAAGCAAACACGGTAAGTTTAGGACTAAAAATAGGCTAAAGAACTAACTCCATGACGATATTTTGTCAAGGAATATTACAGTGAGGTTTTCTTTCGATTATATCCATTGCCGCTTTTATACCATCCGATCCGCTTGATATTATACCGCCGGAATAACCGCTGCCTTCACCGACTATATAGAGGTTCTCAAAACCGTTGCAACGTCCGGTGTTTTCCCGCAGGACCTGAATCGGGGATGAGGTTTTGCTCTCAAGCCCCATAATAATGCCTGTCTCGAATCCCCTTACTTTTCTGCTGAAATCCTTCAGCCCTTCCCTGATTGATCCGCTTACTTCAAGGGGGAGCAAATCCCATAGGGCCGCAGGTTTCAGGCCCAGAGGGTAGCTCGATTCGACGGTTTTTGCCGGCGCTTTTTTATTAATAAAATCCTGTATGGTGCAGAATGGTGCCTGATAGCCATTTGAATAGCTGTAAAACCTCTCTTCAAGGGCGCCCAGCCAGTCAATGGCTTCCAGCGGTTCTATTTTTCTGCCAAGCAGTTTATCCGGATTTATGCCTGCAACACAGGCCACATTGGCAAATTTTCCATCTCTCTTATACCGGCTCATCCCATTTACTATGTTCGCGTTTTTATAGGCGGACGCGGGGATAACAACCCCGCCGGGACACATGCAGAATGTATACACGGGAAGTTTCCCATCACCTTTTGATGTAAGACGGTACTGAGCGGCCTTGACCCCGGGCAAGGTTTCCCGACCCCATTGCGCGATATTAATAAGTTCCTGGGGATGTTCAACCCGGCAGCCGATAGCAAAGTTTTTTGTTCGGAACTCTACCCCATTTCCTGTCAGCATGCGATATGTTTCATATGCCGAATGCCCCGGCGCGATAATAAAATAATCCGCCTCGATTCCACCTGAGGTTGTTATCGCTTCATGAACTTTTCCATCTTTAATCTTCAAATCTTCCAGCAAGGTTTCAAAGCGCACGCTCCCGCCGATATTCAGAAATTCCTCTCTTAAATTCTTTACAATTTTTTTAAGATTATCACTTCCAAGATGGGGATACGCCATGTATCTTATTTCTTCCGGGGCTCCCGCGTGGACATAACTGGATAATATAAACTGTTTTTCTTTTGAGATATGCTTGGTTCTTGAGGTTAATTTTCCATCAGAGAATGTCCCCGCGCCACCCTCACCAAAGGCATAATTGCTGACAGGGTTGAATACGCCGGTTGTTTCAAATTTTATGATTCCTTCGGCTCTTTTATCAACCTCTGAGCCCCTTTCAATCAGAATCGTATCGATCCCAGCCTTCTGAAGCACAAATGCTGAAAAGAATCCGGCGGGGCCGCTTCCGACAACTACGGCCTTCTCTTTTCTTTTTCCAGATGGAATGTTTAGAGAGGGAGGTCTGACAGGTTCGTCTCCTTTGATTTCTTTAGAAAGGATTCCAACTCGAACCAGCCAGTGTATGTTGTTTTTTTTCCTTGCATCAAGGCTCTTGTTCTCTATCTGATATGAGAACTCCCTGATTTTCAGTTCTTTTTCTATTCTTTTCCTGAGCTGTTCCTCAACATAATCTGTGGGCAGATTTAATGATATTTCCC
>Ga0307990_1002033_pt1 | contig 16512 bp, 16 predicted proteins | sample EllFjometagen129_FD_203168 | JGI IMG/M metagenome (GOLD analysis project Ga0307990, IMG submission 203168) | Marine microbial communities from Ellis Fjord, Antarctic Ocean - #129 | ecosystem: Environmental > Aquatic > Marine > Unclassified | place: Southern Ocean | collected 2014-10-08
ACGTGATTCGAACAAGGGCTCAAGCATTTCCTCTACATTGCCTGCCCCGTGCAATTGTGTGGGACGAGAGTATTTCACGGGGCCGAGGTTCGTTGGAAGAGACTAAGTATCTCTTGCTGCTGGGCAAAGACCTGTGTTTTGTAACGCAAGAGGATTATACTTGTCTTCGTGATCGTTGCGATAGTGTCGGGAAACTGCTCAACGCGCTGATCAACTCGCTGAAAGCGGAGGAGTAGCTTTGGATGAACTACGAACCAAGAACTATGAACTACGAACCATAGGCTCATGCTAACACTAGAGCTTTCCGGCATCTTTCTGGGTGTCCTCGCTCGCGCATTCTTCCCGTGGATACGTAAGTTGCGCGACGGCAAGGTTGTTCACTTTAGTAAGCGCTACCTCTATTCTGCAATCGGATCGGTCATCGCGGGGATGATCGTCACCGTGCTCATCTTCCCCAAGTTTGAGGTGGCATCCATGGGCCAAGGAGCAGAGGCCAGCGTACGCCTGTTCGCCATGGCGTTTGGATTTGGATTTGGTTGGCACGCCATCGTTGACGAGGTCGCCAAGTGGGCAGGGGCGTTTAAGGACGTGAAGGATGAGTAGTAGCGTGTCCGATCTCTCAACTTGGCTTGGCTCCTCAGGGAGAACCAAGAGGCTCTCGTCTGATGTAGACGCTTATGTAGTCCATCGATAGCGCAACGGGGTCTAGGAGGTAATTGATGAAAATAGCAGTAGTGGGTACTGGTTACGTTGGACTTGTAGCAGGGGCATGTTTGGCAGAGAGCGGGAACAATGTTACCTGTATTGACAGCGACACGGGAAAAATCGAAGGCCTGAAAAAGGGCAAGATCCCCATCTACGAACCAGGATTAGACGACCTGGTTAAGAGGAACACAAAAGAGGGGCGGCTCAGGTTTACCACAAACCTGAAGGAAGGAGTCCAGAGTTCCCTACTCATCTTTATCGCTGTAGGCACACCCCCAAATGACGATGGGTCTGGTGATCTAAGCGCTGTTTTTGCTGTGGCCAAGGATATTGCGACGGCAATGGATGATTACAAAATCGTCATCACCAAGAGTACTGTTCCAGTGGGGACCACCCGCAGAGTAAAGGAGATTATCTCTGGGTTCACTGACCATGAATTTGATGTTGCTTCCAACCCTGAATTTCTTAAGGAAGGTACCGCGCTCACTGATTTCATGAAGCCTGATCGCGTGGTCATTGGGACGGATGATGTCCGGGTTGCGGAGATCATGAAGGAACTGTACGCACCGTTCGTTCGGACGGAGAACCCGATCATTGTAATGGATATTGAGAGTGCCGAGATGACTAAATATGCAGCTAACACTCTGCTTGCCACCAAGATCTCATTTATGAACGAGATAGCGAACCTCTGCGAGCAGGTGGGGGCAAACGTAGAGAATGTTCGGAGGGGGATTGGTGCGGATAAACGGATAGGTTACCAATTCCTCTTTCCCGGGGTAGGCTATGGCGGTTCTTGTTTCCCAAAGGACGTTAAGGCCCTGATCAAGACAGCCGAAAGCGCTGGCTGTGAACTCAGGATTGCCAAAACAGTTGACGAAGTGAACTTTGCCCAGCGAGAGAGATTCTTTCAAAAGATCTACGACTACTTCAATGGGGATCTTAAGGGACACAAGATTGCTATGTGGGGACTAGCCTTCAAACCCGGCACTGATGATATGCGGGAGGCCCCTTCGGTTACAATCATCAATAGGTTGCTGGAGCATGGCGTTGAGGTGAACGTCCATGACCCCAAAGCAAATGAGGTAGCCAAGTCCATCTTTGCTGATAGAATCTCTTACTTCGATGATGCCTACGCCGCTTTGGAGGGGGCAGAGGCGCTTATTTTGGTTACGGAATGGCCCGAATTCCGCAGCCCCGACTTTCAGAGGATGAAGAAATTGATGAAAAAGTCCGTGATTTTCGATGGTCGGAACCTGTATAATCCGGCGAAGCTTAGAGAAATGGGGTTTACCTACTACGGCATTGGCAGGAGTTAGGTTTTGGGGCTTAGGTCTTGGCTCTTAGGGAGAGACTAAATGCAAAACTTCACTCAACTAGAAGTCTGGCAGAAGGCTCACCGGCTGGTGCTCAAGATCTACAAACTGACTGCTGCCTTCCCAAATGCAGAACGTTTCCGGCTCACAGATCAATTGTGTCGTTCGGCTTCTTCGATTCCCGCAAATATTGCGGAAGGCAAGGGGTGCAACTCCCGAAAGGAATATGTTCAGTTTCTATACATCGCTCGCGGTTCCTTGGAGGAGACGAAGTATTACTTATTATTGGCCAAGGATTTGCATTATATGAATGGCACCGAGTACGAGAATTTAAAGGAGAGATGCGACCAGGTCGGGAAAATGTTGAACGGATTGATAAATTCTCTTAAAGCTACTGGAGGGAAGCAAGATGAATAGAGGAATGCTTAACACCCAGGACCCAATACCTAATCCCCAACACCCAACACCCAAGACTCTAATCACAGGCGGTGCTGGGTTCCTGGGCTCTCACTTGTGTGATCGGCTCATTGCCGAAGGTCATCAAGTCATCTGCGTGGATAACTTACTAACCGGTAGGAAAGAGAACATAGTCCACCTTCTAGACAACGAGAACTTCACCTTCATCGAGCACGACGTAAGCAAACCGCTCGATCTCGAATCCCTAATACCCAAGACCCAACACCCAACACCTAACACCCAAGCCCTAAGCTACATCCTTCACTTTGCCTGTCCCGCTAGTCCCAAGGATTACCTGAAGTACCCGATTGAGACGATGAAAGTGGAGGCATTTGGAACTTATAACATGATCGAGTTAGCAAGAGAGACTGACTCTGTTTTCCTGCTGGCCTCGACTTCCGAAGTCTATGGTGATCCCGAAGTGAATCCTCAGCCTGAGGAATACTGGGGTCATGCGAATCCGATCGGGCCGCGAAGTGTCTATGATGAGGCGAAAAGGTATGCTGAAGCCCTCACCATGGCATATCATCGGAAATATGGGTTGGATATTAGGATTGCCAGAATCTTCAATACCTATGGACCAAGGATGAAGGCGGATGACGGCCGGGTAGTCTCTAACTTTATTGTCCAAGCCCTCAAGGGGGCACCCATCACAGTTTACGGGGACGGATCCCAGACGAGGAGTTTTTGCTACGTAGATGATCTAATCGAAGGAATACACCGTCTCCTCCTCTGGCAACCCGATAGTTTTATAGATAAGCCTGAATCCCATAACTCATCACACATTACCCATAACTCAATACCTGAGACCGAGCCCCCAAGACCTATGACCCAAGACCTAGCGCCTGTCTTCAACCTGGGCAATCCTGAGGAGGTGAGCATCCTGGATTTTGCAAAAGAAGTGCTCAAGGTAACTGACTCCAAAAGTGAGAGTGTTTTTAAACCCCTGCCTCAGGATGACCCAAAAGTGAGAAGACCAGATATTAGAAAGGCAATGCAGTTATTGGGCTGGTACCCTAAGGTTGGCAGGGAAGAAGGCCTCCAAAAAAGCGTTGAGCTATTTCAAGAGCATGTTAAAGCCATATAGAGGATGAGAGGATGGCAGTAGTTCAAAAGGTGTGGCAAGAATGAGAAACGTTGAGAGAATTCCTAAAAATACCATGACTTTGATAACTGTTAATATTGCCAATAAGCTACTAGGATTCCTGTTCATAATGTATATTGCCCGTTATTTAGGCGCTGGGGGATTTGGTATTCTCTCCTTTGCCGTCGCTTTTACAGGGATATTTCGCATATTCACTGATTTGTGGTTAAATACGCTCATGATCAGGGAGGTTGCAAGAGAGAAATCGTTGGCAGGTAAGTACCTAGGGCACATTACAACGATAAAAGTGCTTCTGTTCGCCATCATTTTTGGCCTGACCGCGGCAAAAATCCACCTTTTGCGATACCCAGCTCAGACGGTGACCGTTGTGTACTTAGTTGTTTTATCGGTTTTGCTGCTTGCCTTCGCTAATATGTTCAAGTCTCTCTTCAGAGCGTTTGAGCACATGGAATACGAGGCAGTAGGTGGGGTTCTCTGGGGAGGCTTGCTTCTATTGGGTGCCTTATGGGGCATTCACGAAGGCTTCACCGTTATTGAATTCTCAGCACTCTATGTTGTAGCCAGTGCAACCGTTGTGGGATTTGAGGAATTGGATGTGAGCTCTGCTGATAGGGGAAACCTGGGCTTTGTGACACAAGAGAGTTATACTTGTTTTCGCGATTGCTGTAATAGTCTAGGGAAACTGCTGAACGGGCTAATCAACTTGCTGAGAAAGGAGGCGCGACTTTGGATGAACTACAAACTAAGAACTATGAACTACAAACCATAGGCTCATGCTAACACTAGAGCTTTCGGGTATCTTCCTCGGGATATTGGCCCGCGTATTCTTTCCGTGGGTGCGCAAGCTGCGCGACGGCAAGGCCACTCATTTTAGCAAGCGCTACCTCTATTCCGCGATCGGATCGGCGATTGCGGGGATGATCGTTACCGTGCTCATCTTTCCCAAGTTTGACGTTGCTACGACTGGGCAAGGGACGGAAGCGGCAGTGAAGCTGTTTGCTACGGCGTTTGGCTTTGGTTTCGGTTGGCACGCGATCGTAGATGAGGTCGCTAAGTGGGCAGGAGCGTTTAAGAATCATGACGAGCAGTGAGGGCCATGGTTGTGGGGTTGGATTGTGCCTGAATCCTGTGAACCCTACCGTATATTGCTATACATCATCGCTTCTTGCGGAGACCTGCTTGCCCCGTGGAGATCTGCTCCCCTGGAGTGCCCGACGTCGTTTATCTAAGGGATGCATTCAAAGGCAAAATGCCAAAACGATGGCCAAGGATTGAGATACTATGAATAAGAGGTGTACTTCACAAAGCGGTGAATGTTCAATTGCAGGTTGTTATTCTCGTATTTTGATGATTTGTATCCTGTTGCCTTTGGTATTATGATCAAAGAAACCTCTATTTCGCCTAATCGCGCTGTGGGGGAGATTACGTTCCTCTGGGCTAGTCAGTTGGCAGTTGCAGGGGCGGCTTTCTTGACTCAGCTTCTGTTGGCGCGAGGGCTCTCTGTGGAGCAGTACGGAGCCTTCGCCGTTGCTCTTGCTTCGATCAATCTGCTCACTCCTTTGGCTGGTTTTGGCGTAGGGTCGTACTGGTTGCGTGTATTTGGCAAAGAGGGTTCGGCTGGTCAACGCTGGATCTCCTCTACAATGAAGCTTGCAGGTTTCACCTCCATTCTTATACTTGTTGCAGCTCTTATTTGGGCATGGAGTGGAGTCTTCAGTACAACCACTCGGATCTTGATGAGTTTGCTTGCTGTTACAGTGATAGGCCAAACCGTAAGGAGCATCGGAGGAGCGATATTTCAGCTTGAGGGTCGCTATCTCACGTTGGCCATATATTCAGTTGTGCCACATGGTTTGAGACTTTTGGTGGTTGGGCTGGCTTTCTTAATTGGATGCTCGGCGTTCGGAGTAGCAACTGGATATGCACTAGCCACACTGGTGGTTGTCGCTTTGTATTTAGGGGTATTGCGGCGAATGGCTACTGGACGCCTAGACCTCCGAGGCCATGGAACACGTGATGAAACCGCTCAAGCAGTCGATGCAGGCTCTGCACCCTCTGTCCTTGCAGCGATCCAAGGTGCATGGCCTTTTGCGCTTTCTGGGCTCTTCTACCTTATCTATTTCCAAAGCGACATTACCCTGCTCGGTATACTAGCGGGGGAACAGGCGGCAGGGATCTACAACGTCGCCTTTTCAGTGATGAGTGTTGTGTATCTCTTTCCAAGTACTGTTTACCAGAAATATCTTATGCCCCATTTGCACCGCTGGGCTGAGCATGATCAAGAGCACCTTCTCCAGGTGTACCGTCTGGGAGGAAAGATAATGTTAATTGCATCTTTGGGTTTTATGGGACTGCTGGGGGGGGGTGCACCATGGATAGTGCCTCGGTTATTTGGCGAGGCCTACAGTAAAGCGGGTATACTTCTAGCCTTTCTGAGTCTATGCATCCCGTTACGCTTCCTTGCTACTACTGTAGGCAGCATTCTTTACACGAGGGGAAACATGCGTCGTAAAGTTTGCTATCAAGGCCTCGCAGCGGTATTCAATGTAGCCCTGAATCTAGCCTTAATTCCCGTATGGGGTGTCTTTGGGGCTGCAGTGGCTACTGTGCTCACAGAGTTTTTTGTTTTAGTGATTTATACATTAGGGGTTATGCGGCATGTCTTTGGCCGAGCAGCCCTGAGCGTTGTTGGGCCTTCACCAATCTGGCTCAGTGCTCTGATTTGGATGGGGGTGGTTGCCTTTATAGCAGCGACGGCAGCATCAGATTCGATTACAGCCACACTTATATTGGCATTGGGCGGCCCTGTAACAGCCCTCATACTAGCAGCCCGATATGGCCGTGCTTTTAAGCAGAGTCAAGGAGGTTAAGGAAGTGGAATTAACAGGAGAAGAGCTTGCTGTCGACTTTTTAAGGCAAGTAAAGGAGATATTAGATAAGAATAACGTCGAGTTTTGGCTAGATTGCGGGACTCTATTGGGAGCTGTAAGAGATGGAAAGTTCATCTCTTGGGATTGTAAGGATATCGATTTAGGTGCATGGGATGATAGCATCTCTGAAAACGTGAAGGCCAACGTCTTTAAGGCATTTTGCAAGGCAGGTTTCAACGTGATATATAGTCCCATATATATAGGGATAATAAGAGGGGAAATCGCCATTGACTTCACTTTTTATCACCTGGACATTGATAAAGCGGTGCGATCTTATTCCCCCCCCAAAAATCTTATAGGTAAGCTTCTTGGGTTTCTATCGATAGCGCTATCCCACCACTATTGCAATGGCATCGGCTTTACTCATGGACAGCCATTTATTAAAAGGCTTGCCAAGATCAGCTTGATAAAAATCAGCCGTATACTACCCTCTACATTAAGCAAACGACTCGCAGAAATCTTATTAGCGGTTAATAAAAGAGTTGGCCTTAAGAAGGCTTTATGGGTGATACCGAGTACATATTTTCAACAATTGAAGACAATAACATTTTATGAGATGACATTCAAAGTACCTGCTAAAGCAGAAGACTATCTGGCTTACAGATATGGAAAAGATTGGAGAATCCCCAAAAAAGGCTGGGTAACCATCAGGGATGATGGTACCGTTATCAAGCCTTCAGAGTGAACAAACACACTAAAAAGGAGAGTAGGCATTCACTATGACCTGGAAGACTCTGAGTTCGAGAAAAAGAGTAGATTTTCCTCTTTTTAAGGTTTTTGAGGATTTAGTGAAACTTCCTAATGGGTTAGAATTAGATTATTACCGAATTGAGAACATACCGGTGGCAACGATCCTGCCTATTTTTGCGGATAAACTAGTGATGATAAGGCAGTATAGATATCCTATACGGGCGTATTCTCTTGAATTGCCTGCCGGACATGTTGCAAGTACTGAAAGCCCTAGAGAATGTGCAAAGAGGGAGCTTAAGGAAGAAACAGGCTTTACGGCCAGTAAGATCGAGAAATTAACCACCTACAATCCGTCAACCGAGCTCTCCGATCAAGTGTATCATATATTTCTTGCAACAGACCTAGAACGAGGGGACCCAGAATGTGAAAAGTATGAGATTATAGAGGTGGAATTATTGCCATTGGGAACAGTTGTTGATATGATTATCGCTGGTACCATCGTTGATGGGCGCACTATAGCAGCCGTACTATTAGCAAAGATCATGGGCAGAATATGATATTCTCCGCCTAGTGCGATAATAGAAGTTTCTGGATAGAAAGGGGGCTAAATGATCATTGTCTACGCGTATGTTTGTGGAGATATCTTACACAAAGGGCATTTCCTCGCTCTTAGAAACGCCAAGTCTTTTGGTGACAAACTCATTGTGGGGGTTCTCACAGATGCGGCAATAATGGAGAAGAAGCCAAAACCGATACTTCCGTTTGAGCAAAGAATCGACCTAATCTCTGCACTCAAGTCTGTGGATTGCGTTGTCGCGCAGGAGACGTATTCGCCGTTGAAGAACGTCGAAGAAATCAAACCGGACATCCTGATGGAAAGCACGAGTCATGCGAGAGATCCTGAATTCGAGAAAGCTGTGGAAAAACTACGGTGCCGGATAATAAGGCTTCCATACTATCCGGGAAATTCCTCAACTGCCATCAAAGAAAAAATAAGAGCAGCACGAAATTCGTAGAAGGATAACATCGCCATGAATAAAGAGATGAACACAATGCGAGAAACGAAGTACTGGCGCAGAAGGATCTTATGGACAGCATGGATAACCTATGCTGGTTTTTACCTGGCCAGGACGAATATGTCCATTGCACTGCCAGTGATCATGGACGAGTATGGGATTTCAAAGGTGGCAATGGGTGGAATCCTGACCTCCTTATTTGCCTTTTATGCAGTGGGGCAGTTTGTCAATGGCCAATTAGGAGATAAATTTGGCTCTCGAAATTTGATCGCTGTTGGCATATTAGGATCAGTGTCACTAAATATCGCATTTGGTTTTAGCGATGGTGTATTGATCGCAATGATAGCGATTTGGGGACTAAATGGCTATTTTCAGTCTATGGGTTGGGGGCCATCTGTAAAATTGGTAGCCAACTGGTTTCCTCGAAGGGAAAGAGGAAAAGCAGCAGGAATCTTAGGAACCTCTTACCAAATAGGCAATGCTGCTTCCTGGGCGCTAGCTGGGCTTGTAATCGGTCAATTGGGGTGGCGATGGGGTTTTTGGATACCTAGCATTTTATTTGCGCTGCTTGGCTTGCACTGGTTTATCAGGGCAAGAAACGTCCCTGAAGAAGTGGGGTTGCCGACAATTGAACAGCAAGATACTGAGGAAAACAATACTGCCACTATCAAGAAGGATTATCATCTGGGCTTTCGGTATACCTTGAAGCACACTTTGCTAAACCCGAAGGTTTGGATTGTTGGCTTTGGGTTGTTCTTTTTAAACATAGTGAGATACGGCTTTCTCAGTTGGGCGCCAACTTACATGTTCGAGGTGCAAAAGGCCGCTATCTCGACGGCAGCCTTCAAAGCGATTGCTTTTCCCTTAGCGGGTTCCTTGGGAGCCCTTTCCGCTGGTTGGTTTTCTGACAAGTTTTTCGGGTCAAGAAGAGCTCCTCTTGCAGTAATCATGCTTTTCCTTCTAGCTGGATTTATAGGGCTGTACCCGCATGTTTCTAATGGGATGCTGAGCTTAGTCTGTCTCATGGTAATAGGATTCCTGACCTTTGGTCCCCACATGATAATGGTGACAGCAATGCCCATGGAGCTAGGGACAAGGAAAGCAGCTTCTTCAGTAACTGGTTTTATTGACGGTTTGGGATATGTTGGCGCCGCCATAACAGGAGTTGGGACTGGCTGGTTATTGGATACTTTTAATTGGAATGCGGCCTTCTATTTTTGGCTGATAGCTGCGATTATTGCGGCTGGCTTAATGCTGCTGCTTTGGAACTATAAGCCAGAAAAGAGTGAATATCAATAAAAGGGGATAGCTCGATTGATAAATGATGAAGGGGCTTTGCGCCCTTTACTTAGAGAGAAGACAGTCGAATTGAAAGAGAGAGCCAGATTAGCCGCGCGCAAACTGGCAGAGGTGATGAGGTGACAATAAGGGATAATCCTGATATGTCAGTAAGCACTCCTGTTAGCGTGATTATCCCGTGCTATCGCTGTTGGGATACGATCGAGCGAGCAGTGGCATCGGTTGCGGGGCAGACTTGGCGGCCAGCGGAGCTGATCTTGATAGATGATGCAAGCGCTGATGAGACGCCAGAGGTTCTTCATACCTTGCAAAATCGTCATGGTAGCGATTGGATTAAGCTTATTGTCCGCCAAGAAAACGGCGGACCTGGAGGTGCTCGCAATGCGGGTTTAGCTGTTGCCTCTCAACCTTACGTGGCTTTTCTAGATGCCGACGATGCTTGGCACCCCCGCAAGATCGAGATTCAGTTAGGATATATGCTTGACCACCCGGAAGTTGCCATCACTGGTCACCGCAGCCGTTGGCTGCAAAAGGAAAGAGATCTCTTGCCTCTACGGGGGAGCCACAAAACTAGGAGTATCTCGAAGTACCAGATGCTGGTTGCCAATCGACTTGCCACCAGGACGGTTATGCTGAAGCGAGAGATAAAGTGCCTGTTTGAACCAGGTGCATGGTATTCAGAAGATTATCTCTTGTGGTTGCAGATCATCTGCCAGGGCCATCAGGCCACATTGCTCAATTTGGAGCTGGCCTATTCCTACAAAGCCCCCTATGGAGCAGGGGGATGGACCGGCGACCTCTGGGCAGCGGAGAAAAGAGAGCTTCACACCTACAAGCGATTGCATGAGGAACGGCTGGTTTCGTTGGCTGTATCCGCAGGAGTGAGTGTGTTTTCCCTGGCCAAGTATGCGCGCCGGTTGGCTGTGCACACATTGAGATCACAGTGTGTCCGATTAAGAGCAACAAGGAGTGTGGCGCGATTTTTCGAGAATATGTGAAAAGATACGCAACACAAGACGCAATGGTGGTACGCAGACTTATACTACCCGCTGAGAGCAGCAGCAGAATTGTGCCTCTTCTCGTAGTTGTATTGATTCTAGTAGTTCCCTGGGTCAAGTTGGAGCTTCGCCCTAGTATTAGTATTGTAGAAGTGCTGTTTATCTTTCTGGTTAGTGCAATCTTGATTCAGAGTCTCGTCGAGCGGTCAATACTCCCATCTCATGTTATTCGTGAGGACTTTGGCCTGGTGATTGCCGTCTGGTTAATTGCTGTACTTTGCTCTGGTTTGAACGTCCCTCATCCCAGGAGCTATCTCTTTGAAGCCGGGGGAATGTTCTATCTTGGTGCTCTTAGCATTGTTGTCGCAATAATCAGTGCTTTGGGCACTAGAATGTTTCAAAGGGTAATTCACTGGCTGACATATTCTGTTGTCATTGTTGCTATTGTCAGTCTGGTTGGAATTGCCAAGGTTGTGATTACAGGACACTATGATCTATTTTTCTACTCCAATGCAGCGAAACTCATCGCTACCTTCAAATACCCAAACCAACTAGCTGGTTTCTTAGTCCTATTCTTGCCTCTCGCTTGGGAACTTCTCTTGGGAAATCGAGGCAGCCGGCGTGTTGCATATGGACTGTTGCTCCTGGTTATGCTAGGAGGAGTGGCAGCTAGTGGCTCTCGGTCTGGATTGGCTGCCATTGGCCTCATAATGGGGATATACTTCGCTTGGTACCTGTTAAGAGGGAACGTTAAGATAGTTCTAGGATTAGCTATGGCTGGTGGTGTGACGATAGCGCTGATTTATTCTTTGGAATCTCATATTGGTGCTATTGCGCGAGGATTGACCGTACTAAATACGATCCTTGTACAGGGGCACGTGACTGATTCGTTTCGTTTGAGAAACTGGAGTAATGCGTTGGTCATTTTCCAGGCGCATCCAGTGGCTGGCTATGGTTTAGGGAACATCTGTCGCGATTTTGTCTATGAAGTGCACAATACGTATCTTTCTATACTAGCAGAGATGGGATTGATAGGAGCGGTTGCTCTAATCTTATTGCTCGGTTATATCCTTTACATAAGTTATCAAAACACGCGGCTTGTGCGTATCATGCCGCAATGGGATCCTTATGCTCGTGGGCTCTTTATGGGTTTGGTTGCAGAATGTATTTACGCAACTCAGCACGTAATGATCCGCAGCCGACATCTCTGGTTGGTTTTCGGGTTAGTAATTGCAATGAATACTCTGTTGCGAAGAGCCAAGAAGCGAGGAGGAGAGAACAGTGTGCGGAATCTGCGGGATACTTGATCCTAATGGATTGGCGGAAAAAACAGACGCCATAATCGAGAGAATGAAAAAGGTCTTAGCGCACCGCGGGCCGGACGGAGCAGGCACTTATTGTGATCCTGATCGCTTAATTATGTTGGGTCATGCCCGGTTGAAGATCATCGATCTTTCGGAACGTGCGACTCAACCCATGTCTAATGAGACGGGTGAGATCTGGGTGGCCTACAACGGCGAGATATATAACTTTCTTGCACTACGCCGTTATCTAGAGCAACAAGGCCATCAGTTCAAGTCTGAGTCAGACACCGAGGTGCTGGTGCATCTGTATGAAGAGAAAGGCGAGAGAATGCTGGAGGATATGAACGGCATGTTTGCTTTCGCTTTGTGGGATCGAAAGCGCCGGCGCCTTCTACTTGCCCGTGATCGCTTGGGGGTCAAGCCCCTGGTTTACACGCAGCTTGGTGATAAGCTGTTGTTTGCCTCGGAACTCAAGGCACTGCTTCAGCACCAAGAGGTGCCCCGAGAGATCGATCTTCAAGCACTATTGCTGTATCTAACGTTTAACTACATACCGGCTCCATACACGATCTTTAAGGGTATCTACAAGCTTGAGCCAGCGCACTACCTGTTGGCTAAAATAGCGTCAGATGGTAAGCTCGAGCTGGAGTCGAAGCGCTATTGGGATCTACAATCGAGCTTGAAGGCAGCACCCGTTAGCCATGAGGAGGCATTAGTGGGGCTGAGGGAGCTTCTTGAAGATGCGGTGCGCAGTCGGCTGATTGCGGATGTTCCCTTGGGAGCCTTCCTAAGCGGGGGAGTCGATTCTTCATTGATTGTAGCACTCATGGCCAGACATCAGGCAAAGGTCAAGACGTTCACTATAGGCTACGAGGATGTTCCCCTCTACGATGAACGTAAGTATGCGCGGATAATCGCCGAAAAATACGATACGGATCATCAAGAGATTATCATTACATCTAAACAAGTTCAGGGTCTCCTACAGGAGGTGTTAGACAGTCTCGATGAGCCATTTGGGGATAGTTCGTTGATTCCCTACTCTGTTATTTCCTGCGTTACCCGGAAACATGTCACTGTAGCTTTGTCAGGAGACGGAGGAGATGAGGTTTTTGGCGGTTACACGAAGTATAAAGGAGAGGCCTGGGCTCAACTATTGGCACGGATGCCCGGGAAGTCTTCCCTCAAGGCAGCAGCCAACTTGCTACCAACGGCTCGTGGCAATTACATCTTAAACCGATTGCGGATGGCAAAGCGTTTCATTAGAGGGTTAGATGAGGATCTCCCTAGAAGACATTTTAATTGGATGAGTCTTTTCGACAAGTCTCAATTAGAGCAGTTGCTAAACAGAGAGGTCCTTGCTACCTTAAATGATGAAAGCTCAGGATGCGATCAGGGATTACAGCTCGTCAGGGACCTTTTCAGCCAGACTACCTGGTCAAATGATCTCACGAATCGCGCTCTCTATACTGATGTGAACTTTGTCCTTCCCTACGATATGCTAATGAAGGCGGATGCTGCAAGCATGCTCAATTCTCTCGAAATTCGGAGTCCATTTGTGGATTATCGATTGGTGGAGTATGGTTTTCGTATACCCGGAAACTTGAAGGTTGGGCTGCTTGATGGGAAGAAGATCTTGAAAGAGGCTTTTGCTGAGGAGCTGCCTAGAAGCATTCAGCAACGGCCCAAAGGAGGCTTTGGAATTCCCATTGGAGAGTGGTTTCGAACAGACCTCAAGCCACTGTTAGAAGAGGTTCTCTCGAGGGAGCGATTGCAACGGAGGGGCCTATTCAATCCGGAGGTTGTGCATAAGATGATAGAATTGCATCTTCAGCGAAAAAGGGATTACTCTTGGGAATTATGGAACCTGCTAGTGTTTGAAGTGTGGGCCGGAAATTATCTTGACTAGCAAAAAGGAGCGACTCAGTATGATTGGCATTATCGGTCTCGGTTATGTTGGTCTGCCGCTTGCTGTAGAATTCTGCAAGCAAGGTTTTGATGTCTATGGGGTCGATAAGTCATCTGAAAAGATCCAGCTCTTGCAGAATGGTGAAACCTATATCGGCGATGTGAGTGGAGCGACCCTTAAAGATTGCCTGAAAACGGGCCGGTTTCACGTCTCAACCGATTACACGGTTTTGGCGAAGGTTCGGGCGATCAGCGTCTGTGTCCCTACTCCCTTAAGGAAAACCAAGGATCCGGATATGTCCTACGTCGTTGATGCTGCAGATAACATCGCTAAGATTTTGCACCCTGGGCAGCTCATAATTCTGGAGAGCACCGTGTACCCGGGAGCGACTGAGGAGCTGATCGCTCCTATCTTAGAGAAGAGCGGCTTGAAGGTCGGTGAAGATTTCTATCTGTCATTCTCGCCTGAGCGGGTCGATCCAGGGAATGAGCAGTATAGCATAAGGGAGATTCCCAAGGTCGTCGGCGGGATTACGGAGGAGTGCACGGAGCGAGCTGTCGAACTTTACCGGCAAGTTTTCGAGCAGGTGATCCCTATGAAAGCCAAGGAGGCGGAGATGGCTAAGCTCGTGGAGAATACCTTTAGAGCAGTCAACATTGGATTGATCAACGAGCTGGCTCTCGTGGCGCACAAGATGGGGATCAACATCTGGAACGTGATCGAGGCAGCGAAGACGAAACCCTTCGGGTTCACGGCCTTCTATCCTGGCCCTGGGTTGGGAGGTCATTGCATTCCCATTGATCCATTCTATCTTTCCTGGAAAGCCAAGACTTACCAAGCTGATACTAGCTTTATCGAGTTAGCGGGTAAGGTCAACAGCCAGATGCCAGGCTACGTCGTCGAGCGCGTGGCCGATCTACTGAATCAGGTTGGTAAGCCGCTTAAGGAGTCGAAGATACTTATTCTGGGTGTGGCTTATAAACGCGATGTCAACGATATCCGTGAGTCACCAGCTCTAGATGTCATCGGCCTGCTTCTTCAGAAGGGCACTGAGATCGCCTACAATGACCCCTATGTGCCGCACTTAGAATACTTGAATAGAGAGTGGCAGTCCCAGGAGCTGAACGAAGAACTAGTAACCGCTCAGGACTGCGTGCTCATCCTCACCGATCATTCTGATTACGACTGGGAATTCATCACCCAGCACGCCAAGCTGATCTTCGATACGCGCAATGCTACCAAGGAAGTCCAGGGTAAATTTTCAAATATACACCTTATGTAAGGGAGATCAAATGTCTGAACTCTATTTAGTCACCGGTGGAGCTGGTTTTATCGGTTCGCACCTTGTTGAAGAATTGGTGAAACAGGGCCAGCGCGTTCGAGTAATCGATAATCTCTCTACCGGAAAGAAGGAGAATATCAAGCCGTTCCTGGGGGAGATCGAGTTTATCGAGGGCGATATCCGTGACCTAGAACTGGTTAGGAAAGCGATGGATGGAGTAGAGTATGTCCTTCACCAGGCGGCTGTGCCTTCAGTCCCCCGCTCAGTGAAAGATCCCCTGACAAGCAATTCGGTCAACGTCGAGGGGACACTCAATATCTTGGTTGCTGCCCGCGACGCTGATGTAAAGCGGGTTGTCTATGCTTCTTCGTCATCCGTCTATGGCGATACTCCCGTGTTGCCAAAACATGAAGATATGAAGCAAGCGCCGCGCTCGCCCTATGCGGTGAGCAAGCTAGGAGGCGAGCTCTACTGTCAGGCTTTTTATCACGTCTACGGATTGGAGGCTGTTGCGCTACGCTATTTTAATGTCTTCGGCCCGCGGCAGGATCCTAAATCACAATATGCAGCGGTAGTCCCTAAATTCATCACCGCCTTGCTTCACGGTGAACCGCCGACGATCTTCGGCGATGGAGAGCAATCACGCGACTTCACCTACATCGAAAATGTAGTTTCTGCGAACCTGCTTGCAGCTAAGGCGCCTGGTGCAGCAGGAGAGGTGTTCAACATTGCTTGTGGAGAGCGGATCACCATCAATCAGCTTGCTGGTATCTTGAGGCAGCTCATAAGAGCGAATATTGAACCAGAGCACACGCCGCCGCGGCCTGGGGATGTTCGCGATTCTTTGGCTGACATTTCAAAGGCAAGAGAACTGCTGGGCTATGAAGGTAAGGTGGACGTCCACGAGGGACTGGAACGGACCGTGGAGTGGTATAAGAGTCGCTTGAAATGAACCGCAGAATCAAGGTTCTTCAGCTTGCAGCGGTGGATGTTACCGTTAAGTTTCTCTTGTTGCCGTTGATCGACCGTCTGATTGAAGAAGACTATGAAGTCCATGCTGCCTGCTCTCCTGGTCCACACCTGCAAGAACTTGAGGGTCGAGGATATAGCGTCCATTCTATCCCAATTGCCAGGAGAATATCCCCATTCTCTAACTTGAGCTCACTCTGGCGGCTCTATCGATTGATACGCTGCGAGCGCTTCGATATCGTGCATGTGCACACGCCTGTGGCTGCTGTCTTAGGGCGGGTAGCGGCCAAGCTCGCTCGCGTGGCGGTGGTTATTTACACCGCACATGGTTTCTACTTCCACGAGATGATGGCCCCTTGGAAGAGGCGTTTGATCATCTGGGTGGAGAAGGTCTTAGGTAGATGCTGTACTGATATGCTGTTTACCCAGAGCTCCGAGGATCAGGAGACCGCGATTAGAGCAGGGATTGCTAATGAAGGGAAGATCATTTGGATTGGGAATGGGGTGGATGTCAGTGGCTTTAGAGTAGAATGCGATCC
>Ga0307990_1002035_pt1 | contig 16504 bp, 16 predicted proteins | sample EllFjometagen129_FD_203168 | JGI IMG/M metagenome (GOLD analysis project Ga0307990, IMG submission 203168) | Marine microbial communities from Ellis Fjord, Antarctic Ocean - #129 | ecosystem: Environmental > Aquatic > Marine > Unclassified | place: Southern Ocean | collected 2014-10-08
AAGGTGATCTAAGTTGCGGAAGAACCGTTTGAGCTGTTGATCCTGAAAGCTGTGATAGAGCGTCGAGGCGAGGTAAAGGAGAGTCAGAGACGTACCGTATATCGAAAAGCTCACGATGCGCCATGGATCGCCCCTCTGCGCCGCAAGGACGACAAGAACCACGAGCCACGCTAAGGCGAGCGCCACGCCGATACCGTGAGTGATGCTGTGTAATATTTCTTCTGTGAGGGTGTATTGCGGTCGGAACTTCATAGTTGGACCATAGCACAGTATCACGGAAATGAGATAAACCGGGAGTCCATTACCTAAGACTCTTAATGTTCAAGCTCCATGATCTTCACATCCTTGTTCCATCCGGTTTTATCCGTACGGACATTTCTGCATGACTTAACATGCTCGAGTTTGAAAATAATCTTTCCTTGATATTCTCCATCCTCCTCGACCCTGTATCCGAGTATGGTTCCTCCATAAAAAGAAGGTTCTTGTCGCTTTTTATGAAAATAAATCTCTCCCCCAACCAATTTCTTTGCCTTATCCTCATCCAGTGTCCAGCAACCGCTTTCCCATACATTATCTTTCAGTTTCACAAAATGATTCAAAGGTTCAACCAGGTGTATATTCATTTTTACTCTCCTTTCAGAAAGGGATAATTACAGATCCAAGGTTTATAATATCTTCCCGTCTAAAAACAAAAAGCCCTGTCCACTAGAATGAGACAGGGCTTCAATATTAATTTTGTTTTCCCTCTGTTAAACATCCCAACTCATTATCGAGTCATTTGGCTGCAATCCTTTTGGTCTTGTTGCCGATCAACTGGAATTATTGCCAATTAACTCATCAACTTTTTCGTTATACTGTACTAATATTAATCTATTGTCAACGATCTTTTTAAACTGAGCCATTTTCGGTCGTGAAAACTGAATCAGGCAGCACTTCATCTTTATTTAGATTTCTTTTGTTTTTTATCCCTCAGCTCAGGAATAGGCTTTAACCCTGGTGAAAGATCATTTATTTATTTCATCCCGCATTCGATGAGTTGCTCCGAGAATTAACCCTACACCTTTGTATTTGAGGTGTGGATCTTACTTGCAGCCAGCTTTTATTAAGTTCAGGAAGCTGTCGTTAAAAGTTGTTTGTAATCCCAATTTCGCAACAGCAGGCCGTCAGATGAAATGAAGAGAGTAAGCGATCGTGAATTGCCCCGCATAGTATATGGGGAGACCAATGAAACCAACCCGGCCAGGAAGAATTTTTTCGCAGGGAAAATGAGCAATACATCACCGGCCACACGGAACAAAAGCCCGGCAAGTACGAAGTAAAAATATATTGGATTTGCCGAGGAACCGGTGAGGGCTACGATGACGAAGAGGACGGAAAGAGAAGGCTTTGTCAGCAGAATTCCCTTGGTAGATTCCTTTTTCACGAAGATCAGGAGACCAACCAGCAGGGACAAGGCCCCGATAATGATGACGGCATGCACCGTCTCAACCTCCAACAAACCAGTCTGATGGTTCTTACGTATTCATCGACGCACGGATAGTGGTAAAATATTTCTTTTTGACGTTCGGACTATAAGACAAGCGGCCTTGTATATCAATGCAATGCTCTCCACCGAGTTGAGTGGCGCAAGAGAATCTCACCCTCGCGCTCTCCTGGAACTGGACGTGACAGTCTCCCGTCAGCCAGCTCCTATTGTCCAGCCTTAACTTGAGAGAGCTGCCAGTGAGCGAAAAGACTCGATTGCCTGTGCCTTATGCACTACAACCATTGTCGCGCCCTCCGATAATTCCTCTTCAGTCTTTTGTATTTCCGGGGTGCCCACCGAACAAGAATATTGTCCAGATGCTGTAAGGTTCGGTATAAGGCTAACCTATGGAAGCTACCGTAATAGTTAATTCATCCCTTTACTACAGGATTGATTCTAAGGGCTAAATCATCCAGGGACTTGTCCGACCACCGATGCATTTTCTATCGCCTCATGGTATCGCATATCGATTTCGTTGCTTTGTTACTGATTGCAGGATTAAAACCGATGAAAAATCTACCCTGAATGCAGCTGAGCAACGCAGCCCCTTCGGTCCAGTTCCATTACAGAACCTTCTTCCCTAATACTGGCTGCTCCGCATCGGTACTCTCATTCTTGTGGTTCCTCCACTTGAATTTCTCCCTTATCATCGGAACGACAGGTTCCCACGTTCCGCACAAGAGCCTGAATCAGATTCGCGCTACCTTTATGCCGGATGCCGCCTAAGCAGTAAGCAGGTATCTCTTAGACTTATCCTGGAGTACGGTAAGTCCCCCAGTTCTGACATCATCTAATTCATTTCGACACCTCAGAAGTAGTTCGCTTGCGCTCGCCTCCCTGAATCTTACCTGACAGGATCGTTGCCCTGACTTTTCCTTAACGCTCACCACATTGGCTCTTTACCAGTGCAGCTTAAGGTGGTTTGAAGCCCGCTCCTGCAAACCGGCTTCGAGGGACCTACCCTCATCTCCTGTGCAGCCTCGTGGCGCACTTGATGCGGGTGCATCCAGTCTTATCCTGGATTCCCACCTCCGCGGGAATGACAAAGGGGAAAGCGGGAATGACGCTTTGTCATATATTGCTGCCGATGTAATATTATAAGACAAGCTGTCTGAACTTTTGGATTTGTGAGAAACAGTAAAGATATGGACGATATCGCAGCAACCCTGGCTCAATTAAAGTATTTTGGTTTGCCAAGAGCAGTGAAGTCGTGTATGATCTTACAAAAATATGGGAAGGGGAAAAGAATGATTAACAAGGCAATCTTGGTGGGAAGGCTGGGTGCCGATCCGGAGGTTCGATATACTCAGGATGGAACGATGGTGACGAGTTTCAGACTGGCAACGGACGAGCAATGGAAGGACAAGAACGGCGAAAAAACGCAGAAGACGGAATGGCACAGAATAGTCACCTTCAGAAAACTGGCGGAGATATGCGGCAACTATTTATCAAAGGGAAAGTTGATATATGTTGAAGGAAGGATACAAACAAGGGCTTGGGATGACAAGGACGGGATCAAACGTTATACGACGGAAATAATAGCCTCAAACATGCAGATGCTTGACAAAAAGGGGCAGGATTCTGATCAGCCCAGAAGCAATCAGGCTTCGCCCTTTTCAGGGCCGGAATCAGTTGAAGACGACGTCCCCTTTTAATTATTCCTGATCTTTTTCTTCGACCTTTTCAGTATCTTTGTCTTTATCGACGGTTTCCTGATCACGGAAAGATTTTTTGAAGTTTTTTATTCCTTTACCGACGGCGCCTCCTATTTCAGGGAGTCTGCCTGCACCAAAGATGATAAGGATAATTACCAGTATTATCAGAAGTTCCGGCATTCCTATTCCAAACATATCTACCTCACCTCGCAGAGAAGGGGGATTTAAAATCCCCTATTTTTGTTAACCGATTAAGATTCTAGAACACCGGTCAGTTTTTGTCAATTATATCTTTCTTATGGCAGGTTCAAATAGACGACTTCTCCATGCGCCCCCAGCGTACCGAGCGACTTCCCATCAAAGACGATGTCGACCCCGCCGGCGTTCCCAACAACAATAAGAAACCGCTCCTTGGCATTTCTTTCAAACTTTTCACCGGGTTGAAGCAGAATTTCCAAGGACGATGCGCCATCTTGCGCTACCTTCAGCCACGTTAATTCTGTTGCCTTGATTGCCAGTTTATAGACCTTTGCATCAGCGACCGCTTTTTCAATCTTTGTCTTTTCCTGTACCGTGTTCTCCGGTTTCTGCTGAACCACGGCCTCCTCTTTTTTCACAACCTCCGAAGAAATCGGGCTTTCCGGGACCGCTTGCTCGATACTTTCTTTTTCTTCGGGGGCTTCACTTGTTTCTACCGGGGGACTTTCATAGACCTCTTCAACTGCCTGTTTTTTCACAGCACCCCTTTTCTCCATATAGTCCTGATGAAAAAAGTAGAAGACAAAGAAAAGGACAATGGCAACGGTCAATATGCCCCACATCAAGAGTGAATAGTTGGATTTAATCCAGGATTTCTTCTTCAATCCTCCACTTGGCTTCCCCGATATCTTCTGTTGTTCTTTCAGGTATCTACTGTAACGATAGAGTATCTCTTCGCCATCTACACCGAGTGCTTCGGCATATGTCTTGATGAAGGCCGTCGAGTAGATAGGTTCCGGGAGGGATTCAAATCGTTCAGTCTCGATAACCCCCAGTACAGTATGGGAGATCCTGGTTATCCTGGATATTTCTCTTAGCGTTAAACCTTTTGATTCCCTGATCTTCTTCAGGTCAAGTTTCTGCTCTTCCGAAGGGGCACTCATATTTTCAGTATTGATACTACTATCATCTTTTTCCATACAACATAACGCCTCAAAATTACAAAATTATGGCCACGTCTACCATTAATTTTTGACGGAAGCAATAGAAATAGTTTTTTATTTCGCAGGTAATCGTGTTATGCAGTTTCATAAAACGATACAGGGAAAGGCCTTTTTATGATGAGTTACAATCAATTTGCCGCCTCCATTGCACGTAATGCGGGGCTGTTTCTGAAGGATAGATTTACAGAGAAACACGAGATAACCTATAAAGGCGAGATCGATATCGTCACCGAAGCCGACAGGATGTCGGAAAAGATGCTCCTGTCAGAGATTGAGGCGGCCTTCCCCCATCACGACATACTTGCCGAGGAATCCGACGGCACGGAAAAAGGCTCTGACTACAGGTGGCTCGTCGATCCCCTTGACGGAACGACAAACTATGCCCACGGATTTCCCTTTTTTTGTGTTTCCATAGCCCTGGAAAAGAGGGGAGAAATTATCATGGGCGTCATCTACGATCCCATGGCCGATGAGTTGTATGAGGCGACCTTGAAGGGCGGTGCCTTTTTGAATGGCAAAAAGATTTTCGTCTCCAACACAACGGATTTATCTAAGGGATTACTGGCAACGGGATTCCCCTATGATATCCGTACAAATTCCGACAATAATATAAACTATTTCAGTGAAATGGCCCTGAGGGCCCAGGCCATCCGCCGCGCAGGTTCGGCGGCCCTCGATCTGGCCTATGTTGCGTCGGGGCGTTTCGACGGGTTCTGGGAGCTCCAACTGAATCCCTGGGACACCGCCGCAGGCTGGCTCCTCGTCACCGAGGCGGGAGGTCTTGTCACCGATTTTGACGGCAGCAGTTACTCCTTCCATTCACGCGGCATACTGAGTTCAAACGGGAGAATACATGATGACATGAAGGATGTGATTGAAAAGACCGATCCCATACATAAACGCCCTTAGTGTATAATCTTGATGGTTCGGCAAAAGTCATATTTTCTCGCTGGAAGACCATTTCGGAGATGATTTAGATACTTGGCTAAAAATCTAAAACTCGTGCTAACGCACTCAAACAATTAGATTTTCTTAACGCCAATCACCACAATCATCTGTTTCCCGAAATGCTCAAATCCACTCGAAAATGACTTTTTACCGGTCTGCCAATCTTTACTTTTAAAATAAGTGTATGTACGTTATACAATAATGCACTAAATGGAGGAATGAAAATGGAATATGAAATCCTGTATCAACCATCCTACTCATTGTTAAAAGTCAATCTTCAGCGAAATGAGGCCATCTCTGCGGAATCGGGAGCCATGGTGAGCATGTCAGGCGGTGTCAAGATTGAAACCCGAATGAAGGGGGGATTAATGGGGGCCCTCAAAAGGAAGGTACTGGGGGGCGAAAGTTTCTTTGTCAATACCTTCAAGGCCGATGAGGCGGGAGAGGTAACACTTGCCCCCTCCCTTCCCGGTGATTTGCACGCAATTGAGCTGAGCGGTCAAACCATATATGCCCAATCGGGTTCATATATTGCTGCCTCCCCCGGCATTGACGTAAGCACAAAATGGGGAGGAGCGAAGACCTTTCTGTCGAGGGAGGGATTCTTCCTGCTAAAGATCAGCGGCACGGGAACACTCTTTTTATCGAGCTACGGCGCTATCCATAAGATCACTCTAGGAGATGGTGAAAAATACATCGTCGATACGGGACATATGGTAGCCTTCGATGAAAGCGTGGAATACAACGTAAAGAAGGTGGGAGGATTGAAATCCACATTCTTCAGCGGTGAGGGGCTGGTATGCGAACTGAGAGGCCCCGGAAACATTGTGATACAGACGAGGAGCGAAGATGCATTCCTTTCATGGCTTATACCTCAGATTCCCCGGAAAAAGGGTGATTAAGGCATCGCAATTGACTCATGATCCCTTTGAGAAGGGAGATATCCAGTCTGCCATCAGAGAATTAATTTAGTTATGTTTTCATAATGATTACATATTGACATAGTCATGCGAGTATGTTAGGTGCCAGCCTGTTGAAGAGAGGTTTTTATAAATTGTGAAGGGAGGACCTGAAAAACGAAGATTCACGAATATCAGGCAAAAGAATTATTGAAGGAATATGGGATTCCGGTCCCAAGAGGTAGCGTAACAAAAAGGTCGAGTCAGGCCGGGCAAATTACTTACGATTTGGGAAGTGAAAAGGTAGTAGTCAAGGCACAAATCCATGCCGGTGGGAGAGGAAAAGGGGGAGGGATAAAACTTGCCTCTTCTCCTGAAGAGGCTGAAAAGGCTGCACAAGCGATAATCGGCATGCAGCTCGTCACCCATCAGACGGGACCGAAAGGGAAAGAAGTAAAGAAGATCCTGATAGAGGAAGCAAAAGATATAAAACAGGAACTCTATCTGGGTATCGTCATCGATCGCTCAGGAAAGAGCGAGCAGCCCGTATTCATGGCTTCCGCCGCCGGCGGCATGGATATCGAAGAGGTTGCAGCAAACACCCCCGAGAAGATCATCAAAGTGGGCGCTAATCCGGTAGTAAGTTACAGCAACTTCCAGGGAAGAAAGATCGCCTTCGGCCTTGGTCTTGACAAACCCCTGATCGGCGAACTCTCGGACATCCTAAAAAATCTTTATCGTCTCTTCATCGAAAAGGACGCCTCTCTCGTGGAGATCAATCCGCTGGTCATAACAGAAGACAATCGCTTCCTGGCACTGGATGCAAAGATCACCTTCGATGACGACGCACTCTACCGCCATCCCCGAATAAAGGGACTACGCGACCCTGACGAGGAGGACCCCCTTGAGGTAATTGCCAAGGAGGCAGAGGTGAACTACATCAAACTCGACGGAAATGTGGGTTGTATGGTGAATGGCGCCGGTCTGGCCATGACCACCATGGATCTCATCAAGATGGCCGGAGGCGAACCTGCCAATTTTCTCGACGTAGGAGGTACCGCCTCACCGGAAAGAATTGAAAAGGCCTTCAGAATCCTCACTTCTGACAAAAATGTCAAGGCCATCCTCGTCAATATCTTTGGCGGCATAGTACGGTGCGACCGCGTGGCCCTGGGTATCATTGAGGCCGCATCCAATATGGACTTGAAACTTCCCATGGTTGTGAGACTTCAAGGGACCAATGCAGAAGAGGCCCGCAAAATAATGGCGGAATCAACGGTAAATTTTGAAGTGGCGGAAGGACTCTATGAGGCCGCGGAAAAAGTTGCCCAGATGGTAAATTAATCAAACATTTGGAAGAGAGAAGGAAACGTGAGCATATTACTGGACAAGAATACTCGGGTGGTGATCCAAGGTATGACTGGGAAAGAGGGAAGTTTTCATGCCAGGGAAGCCATAAAATTTGGAACGAAGATAGTGGCCGGCATGACGCCCGGCAAAGGAGGACAGGAATTCGATGGAATTCCCATCTTCAACAGGATCATTGATGCGGTAGAAAATGAAGGCGCCAATGCGTCGGGCATATTTTGTCCGGCCGCCTTTGCAGCAGATGCAATCCTTGAAGCCGCCGAGGCCGGCATAAAATTAATCGCCTGCATGACCGAGGGAGTTCCCGTTCTCGAAATGGTCAAGATAAAGAGGGCCCTTCGTGGAACCGACTGCCGTCTCATCGGACCCAATTGCCCCGGCATCACCACCCCCGGCGTTGGAAAGATCGGCTTCATGCCCAATTTCATCCACAAAGAGGGGAACGTGGGCGTCATCTCCCGGAGTGGGACACTAACCTATGAGGTGATATTCCAGTTGTCCGCCCTGGGAATAGGACAGTCTACTTCCATCGGAATCGGCGGCGATCCCATTGTGGGAACAACTTTTACCGATGCCCTTGAACTCTTTGAAAATGATCCCGCAACGGATCTCGTCATTCTCATTGGAGAGATAGGGGGAACGGCAGAGGAAGAGGCCTCCCGTTTTATCAATGAAAAGATGACCAAGAAGGTGGTATCATTCATTGCCGGCCAGACGGCCCCTCCGGGGAAACGTATGGGACACGCCGGCGCCATCATCTCGGGTGGCAAGGGAACGGCCGCGGAAAAGGTAACAACGCTGAAGGAAGCGGGAGTAATAGTAGAATCGAATCCCGCGAATATCGGAGTGGCCGCGAAAAAGGTCCTCCAGGAGCAGGGACTCCTCTAACCAAAAAAAAGGCCGGAAGTAGCTTCCGGCCTTTTTCGTTATTATTCTTCGTCGTCGTCGTACACGTCGGGATGCAGAAATTCTTCAGGCACTTCGGCTGCGATTGAACGCGAGATTCCCCGTGCCAGAACGGCAGAGATAAGGAAGAGAAGAATTACGGCGACAATCACTATCACGATGATGGTGACCGTCCATGCCTTTGCCTCCTTCTCTATCTTTTGAGAGGTCTGCATGGCCAGCTCTGTGAATTTTTTTTCATCCACTCCCATACCAATCCATCCGAATCCTGCCGGTTCCGGATTGTTTTTTGAGAAAAAAGGTATGGGTGCATAGGCTATGATCATGTCGTTGCCGGCAAATGTATACTTTTTAATTCCCGATTCCCCCTTCGAGGCAGCCTGCGCAACCTCGGGCAAAGCAGGGTCTATATAGCCCACCAGGTTAAGATTGAGAACCTCCTCACCCTTTTGGGTCAAGGCGTCCATAGTTTCTTTTGTAAGGGCCGCGACCATTTTCCCATCTTTATGCAACCCCACTATGTGATAATCATTGGGATGGGAGATGACAAAACCCCTGTTATCTACCATAAAGGCATAGTTTCCCGTCGAGGTATCTGATTCAAAGACATGTCTCGTCTCGGTGGGAATAATGGTATCCGTGAATTTTGCAAGGTGTCTTGTGTCGACGGCCAACATCAGAAGTCCAGCAAAACCATCTTTGTCGAAGAGAGGAGTGGCCATGCGAATGATGCCTGCAAACCGCCTCCCCGCTTCAAAATCAGACCTGTTTACATACCAGCCGGTAACATGGGAGACATAAACATCACCCTTGCCCAACTGTTTTGCCCGCATAAAATACTCTTCCGATTTATAGGTGGTATGCGCAGGATCGCTGACGTTCAGCAGCTCGGCCTTGGATACTATTTCTCCATCGACAACCTTTATGATCTCATCGCCCGTCTTCGCTATGAAAGACATCTCACAGTACAATCGTTCAAATACCTTTACTATTTTACCGTCTTGCTTTACCCACAGCGGCTGTCTGTTTTTGTCCACAAATTCTTTGTATGCCGCCTCCGTTGACGGGAGAATTGTTGCAATCAGTATGTCCTTTTCCCTTTCCTGCAGAAAACCGGCAACCTCTTCAGCAACATTACTGGCACGTGCCTTGATCTCTTCCTGGGACTTTTGATCCAGAACGGCAACTGCCCGCTTCCCTGATGTGTCCCCCAATTGAAAAATGCCGTTGGCTATCAGAAAAGACATCAACAATAAGGGGATCACGATAAGCAGAAAGAAGATCCTTGCTACGGTAAAAAACTGCTTATCTTGTGTAGTTTCTGGCATTATTTCTCCCCCTTCAACTTTCTGTTAATTTTTAAGCCAATTAACTGTTGCCCATTAACCAAAAAAGTAACTTACGAAGGGGTTTGCATAGAGTAGCACAAGAGAAATGACCAGGGCATATATGGCAATCGATTCAGCCATAGCCATACCGACGAGCATGGTCATCATGATCTTTCCCTGCACTCCCGGATTTCTTCCGACAGCCGTACATGCCCCACTGGCAGCTGTTCCGATTCCCAACCCCGATCCTACAGCTCCCACGCCGATAGCAATACCAGCCGCGATCATGGCGCCTACTGCAAATATGGCCTTCGAGTATGATTCACCTTCAGGAATAACCTCGGCCGCATGGACTATCGGTGAAGATATCAGAAGCACCGCTATAGCTGAGAATAGAGTTAATAACCTTTTTCCAGACCTCCGTAACATGATTTTCTCCTTTCATCATCAATTATTTTTCATCGTACATAACTGTACCGGTCATACCTTACAATGCGCGTGCTATTATTGCAACAGATATGCCAAGGACTGTGAAACAGCATACCTTCCGCTTTAACTCCCCACAATCATTATTTTCTTGTCTGCTTCATCTCTTTGATCTGAAAACCCTGTAGGCATATCGGGTTTAACGTTTCATTCAATCTTTGGCACAGATTGAATGAAAGATAGAATAGATTGGTGGGGCAGATCTCATCTGAAAAGGAAGGAAACGAATCAGGGACTCTATCTGTGAACATCAAAAGCCTGTTAAAAAATCCAACAACATGATACAGAAGGTATGGAAAGACACATTGATAATTAACAACAAAATCTTTCATGTAGCTGGATTTTCAGAGGCACGATCAATTTGAAGAATCCAAAGACAGGTAGTTCTCAAGGTGGTCGCTCATGCATGAAGTATTAACTGTTGCTACATATCTGGTTGCATGGCTCATCTGTGACTGGGTCATCCAGATAGAGAGCGGCCTGATAAAACTGATCATTTCGCTCAGTGCGGCCGTGTCGGTGTATGTGGTAATTGCCATCAGAAACTATAAAGACCAGAAAAACAAGGGTGGCAAATCTTAAACCCCTTCCCCAGATAACTGATGAAGAAATCCACAGAAGAAAAAAAAACCGGAGCATTTAACGTAAAAATGCCTATATGGGTTTCTACGCTTTCAGTAATATTGCTGATCATTATGCTGGCACTGACGGTTAACCACTCTTTGGAAAAAGACATGGCACTGCAGTTCGGCAGGCAGCAGTTGGCAATTGCCAAGGGTGTCGCCTTTGGAATCGAAAATCTCATAGCCGACATTGCAAAGGGTTCCAATCTTCTTTCACAGCTTTCTTCAGATAAATCCATAGGTCCCGACTTAATAGAAAAAATCACGCCGTCGATTTATGGCAATCTCCCCGTCGCCTTTATAGCGAAAATAAATGCAGGGGGAACAGTTCAGTCCATATATCCCCCTCATGCGGGAACAACGATTAATAAGGAGCTGATAAGGGGGATCGCAGAACTTAAAAAACCATATATCTATTATGTAGACCTTCCGGAAATGGAAAAGGGCGGTATGACTAAATCGACAATTCTCACCATACCGACGATGGATAGCGGGATAATTGTTACCGCCCTGTCACTGAGAAAGATAATTGATCGCCTTGCGCACCCGAACAATGATGGCATGAACAGTGATCTATGGATAGTTGATAACACAGGGTTTGTGGTCATACACCCGCAGGGGGAACTGATCGGGGAAGACATACAATCCATTGAAGGAACGAGAGAAGAAAACAAAACCCTGAAAAAAGCCTTTCTTTCGGGGAAGCCGGGATATGGCGCCTACAAACTAAAAAATAACAGAGGAAAATTCGAGAAACAAATTGTCGCATACGCTCCCATCCGCGTAGGAAGGGATCTCTTTTCTATTGCCATTACAACCCCCTATGGATCGGTCATTGCGCTGCTGCGAAAGGCCTTTATCAACGTTATGATGGGTGCACTTGCGCTGATTTTAGTGGTAATTGTTACGGCTCTGTCTATGGCCCATAAGGGTGCACGACAATTACAACTCAACGAAGAATTAAAATATTTAAAGGAAAAGGAGGAGTTGCAGGATAGACTGATCAGGGAACACGAAACCTTGGAAGGGATTTTAGAGGGTTCGCCTACACCCACCTTTGTTTTAAATAAAGACCATACAATTCTTTACTGGAACAAGGCCTGCAGTATATTAACGGGATACGATGCCACTGAAATGGTGGGCACTGAGAAGCACTACCTCCCCTTTTACGAAAGCGAGAGGCCCGGATTGGCCCATCACATAATTGATCACGACCTTGAGGGGATGAAAAAATATTATGGCGATAAGGGGATGAAGGAAGCCGACATAATGGACGGCGCTTATGTAGCAAGAGACTTCTTTAAAAACCTTGGGGGGAAAAGCAGATACCTCTACATAATGGCAGCCCCTATTTATGACAACAGGGGAAACATCATAGCGGCTATCGAGACCCTTCAGGACATATCTGAAGAGGTAATGCTGGCAAATAATCTGAAAGAATATACCGACACTCTTCAGGATGAACTGGCCTTGAATATAAAGCTCAGGAGTGAAATTGAAGAATTGAATGAATACCTCACGTCCATGATAAGAAGTCTGCCTGCAAAACTCCTGGATATTGGAAGCGACGGCATTATCAACTATGCATCTTCAGAATTTGAAAGAGATGATAAAGAAAATGCGATGACGATGAAGGGAAAACACTTCCTTGAACTGGTTGAACCGGAAAACAGGAAACTGGTGATGTCCAAATGGGAAGAGGCAAAAAAGGGAATCTATACCCCCTATGAAATAGAGGCGCGGGCAAGAGACAATTCGAAGCGGTATCTACTTCTGTCGTCACACCCAATGAAAGAAACGAACCGACTCCTCTTTGTACAGAGAGACATAACAGAATTCAAGACCCTGGAAAACAAATTACATGAGAGCCGTAAACTTGCTGCCGTGGGTCAATTGTCCGCCGGGATAGCACACGAAGTGAGAAATCCCCTGTCATCCATAAAAATGAGTCTCCAGATCCTTGAAAAAAGGATGCAGCCATCGGGGAATAACCTGAAGAGATTCAAGATCGCCAAAAGAGAGGTTGACCACCTGGAAAAACTGGTCAATGACGTACTTATCTATGCGCGGCCGGCACCGCCCACTATGAAACCCACAGATATTCGAAAAATTCTTGAACACGCGCTGGAAATGACGGAAAAGGCGCGGGCCGAAAAAGAGATTCATGTCCACATAAATTATGATGAAAGCGCTCCACCCATTGCAGTTGACCGGGCAATGCTGGAACATGTCTTTATCAACATCTATCAAAATGCAATTGATGCTATGGCTCTCACTGGAGAACTTATGATAACAACGAAGGTCGCGGGTAATGGCAGACAATCGATAATAGTGGAGATCAGCGATACCGGTTGCGGCATCGATGAAGAAGACCTGCCCCATCTTTATAATCCTTTCTTTACTCGGAAAAAATATGGCACAGGTCTGGGACTCACCCAGGTTAAAAAGATAATCGATCTGCATCAGGGATCGATTGAAATATTGAGTAAAAGAGATAAAGGAACAATGGTTACCGTCACTATCCCCGTCAACCAGGAAGGTGTAACGAGTGAGCACATTTCTCAAAGAAATTGAGAGGAAGAACACAATGTCAAGTATCCTGATTATCGACGATGACAGTTCCATATGTGAAACCCTTGATCTTTACCTCACCGAGGAAGGGTACACCGTCTATACGGAAATGACCGGTACGGACGGGTTAAACAGATATGTGGAGACTTCGCCTGATGTGGTAATTCTCGATATCAGACTTCCCGATATCGACGGGTTCACCGTCCTCGAAGACATACGGGAAGACAATGAAAATGCCAAGGTAATCATGATAACGGCTCACCATGACATGGAGACGACGATCAAAGCCATGAAGTGTGGCGCCTTCGATTACATACACAAACCCATCAATGTCGACGAACTTGATATTGCGATCAAGAAGGCCGTTAAAAGCCTCGATATGGAAAAGAAGATCGACGGACTTCTCATAAGTCCCTTGCGCGACTTTAAGGTGGGGGACATCATCGGAAACGGCACGGATATGAGAGAGATATTCAAGACTATCGGCGTCGTTTCCCAAAGCAAAACAACGGTCCTTATCCAGGGCGAGAGCGGAACGGGCAAGGAATTAATCGCCAAGGTAATCCATAACAATACATCGCGGGACGAACCCTATATTGCAGTGAACTGCTCCGCCATTGTGGAAACACTCCTTGAATCTGAACTGTTCGGCCATGAAAAGGGTTCTTTTACGGGGGCCGTTTCAAAAAAACTGGGGAAATTTGAGCTCGCCCGCTATGGAACCGTATTTTTGGATGAAATCAGCGAGATGTCTCTGAACCTTCAGGCCAAACTTTTAAGGGTGCTGCAGGAAATGGAATTCGAACGGGTGGGCGGAAAGGACAGGGTTAAGGTAAACGCCAGGATTATTGCCGCAACAAACAGGAACCTGAAGACACTCGTCCAGGAGGGTCTATTCAGGAGCGATCTTTTCTATCGTCTCAATATCGTATTTATCAATATACCACCGCTCCGCGAGAGGAGGGAAGATGTACCACCTCTGGTCAACTACCTTTTGACAAAGATTAACAGAGAACTCCACAAACACATCGCCGGTATCTCAGACGAGGTAATGGACGTTTTCCGCAAATATGCATGGCCCGGGAATATACGGGAGCTTGAAAATCTGCTGGTCAGGGCCGCCGTCATAGCACAAGGTCAGACACTGGTAAGAGAAGATTTTCCCGAGCTGACAGACGAAACAGTATACAGGGACACAAAAGGCACGGCACGCATGAGAGGCCGCACAGAGGCAGGAGGATTTCTCACACTCGATGAGGTACAAGCCATACACATCAGGAGAGTAATCAGGGAAACAAACAAGAACAAGGGAGAAATATGTGAATTGCTTGGTATCTCGCGCCCCACATTTGAGAGAAAACTGGAAAAGTTTGGAATCATCTTTGAACGAGACTAAGGTTTTCTTCTATTTTAGTCGATGACCACGGCACCAACACTTTTCTTACAAAAGATTATCATTTGACGAATCGGGAAAAGTCATTTTCGAGCGGATTTGAGCATTTTGGGAAACAGATGATAGCGGTGATTGGCGGCAAAAAATCTAATTGTTTGAGTGCTTGAGCACGAGTTTTAGATTTTTAGCCACGCACCGAAATCATCCCCGGAATGGTCATCAAGCGAGAAAATGACTTTTTATCGGACAATCATCATTTAATATTTCATTCAATCCACTAAACATTTCTTTCAATATCATCCCCTGAAAACACAATAAATTGTTTTGAAGCACTTCTTACTAATTCATATTACCTTTAATATTCAAGCATTTAAAGCTTATTCATTAGGAACATCACATTCTGGCACGATTATTTCATATAAGAAAGACAAAGCTTGAAAAAATAAAGTCGAGGAGAAAAAATCATGAAACGCATAGTACAAACCTTACTAACGGCAGTCTTTGTAGTGTTCGCAACTGCTTCCTTCGGTTATGCGGAGTTTATAGCTATGGATAAGAGTGACTTCCCCTATTTTCACCTTGGGTGTCTTATCGTGGGCGGATTGATCATCATTTCGCTGAAACACAAATACTCAAAAATATACCTCAGCGAAGCCATTGGTTCCTTTGCCCTCTACACTGTCATGGTAGCCATCTTCACGGCACCGGTAATAGACACGCTAAAATCATTCGTTAGCTGAGTCAATAGATGGGAAAGGAGGACAGATAGGATGATCGCACGCTTTGTAGCACATAACAAGTCGACCTGTAATCAGATTGTAGGGATTACGGCCTGGGGATTCACCATCGCTATTGCATCTTTCATTTTCTTCTATGCAGGGTACTGGATAGACAACCGATTCGATACGGCCCCCACCTTCATGATAGGTTTGTTGATACTGGCCATATTCCTCTCCGTGGGAAGATTCTACTGGGAAGCATGGATAAAGATGAAGCAGCAGTAGCAGAAGATTTGTTCCTTAACCTGAAACTGAAGAGTCCGGACACTTCACATACTGATTTTACCAACATAAGATTAATGCCTCCATGCGACTGGTCTGTAACAGCAATGGCGGCATTATAATCTCCCCGTCGAATTCATAAAACAATACTATGAAACAACTCTGTTTGTGTGCAATACTGCGACATTCCTCACAACATTTTATTCCTGCCGATTTGGTCAGTTATACCCTGCATTCTCGGCAATAGTTATATGCACATGCCTGCAAGAATCATCTAAATTATTAATATATAAGCAAATGATTGTCTTTTATTGTTGACTTTCTCTTGTAGTGTGCATATAATTACATATGCACACTACAGAAACAAAACCGAAAGCTAAAACACAAACCATCCGTGGAGTTGAATATATATACCAAGAATTTTCTTACCGGGTACCAGGGGGAAAGCATCCAAAACACCGAAGAAACTACTTGGGAAAAATGATCGATGGAACATTTGTTCCTAATGCAAAGTTTCTTCTCCTTTCCCCTGAGGAGCAGACACAAACTGGGTTAATCTTTCATAATACAGCAGAGGGACCTCACGCTAAACGCGGGCG
>Ga0307990_1002036_pt1 | contig 16503 bp, 2 predicted proteins | sample EllFjometagen129_FD_203168 | JGI IMG/M metagenome (GOLD analysis project Ga0307990, IMG submission 203168) | Marine microbial communities from Ellis Fjord, Antarctic Ocean - #129 | ecosystem: Environmental > Aquatic > Marine > Unclassified | place: Southern Ocean | collected 2014-10-08
ATTTTTCTAGCGCTTACACCTTGTGCAAATACAACAAAACGGCATTCATGCGGTTGGTCCAGCTGGCGCCTGATCAGATTCCTGCGCAGATGTATTTTGAGCATTTGCGATATGTGGTGCGAGAGAATCCTTTAGACCTGGAGGCCGCTTTGGCCTTTGCTCAATACTCCGAGCGATTGGAGTTGTACGGGCTGGCTGCAGGGGCGTATGGCTACTGCGCAGACCTGCATGACTACCTTCATCCATCTGAGGAACTGCCCACTCATATTTTCCTGCCCTGGGCTATTAGCTGTTACAACAGTGTTCCGCATATTGATCAGGTCAGGGACATTGTGTTTCGCATCCATCGGACCCATCAGTTTAATATCTTTTTGGAGTCTATTTTAGCCAGAACCACTTTGGCTCAAGGCCTTGAGGCGGAGGCCCAAGCCATGTTTGCTGCGATCGAACGAAGGGCAGAGGATATTGTCAATGCCGGAGGGCCTGAAGTGCAGGGAAAACAGATGGCCTGGTACTATTGTTTTGTGCATCCTGATGAAGGCAAGGCCTTGGAATGGGCCAATCAGGTCTATTCAGAAGATCCGAATTCTGTGGCTGCCACCAGCCTGTTATCCTATGCACTGATCATGAATGATCAGTTTGAGTGGGCCAAGCCCTTGGCCATGAAGAGCGATACACAGATTGCCCAGATTTCGCAGGCCATTTTGGCCTTGGCAGAAAAACAGGAAGAAGAGGCCGTGGTTTTGCTGCGAAAGGCCATTGTCAGAGATCCCAGTTCCTTTGTGGCAGAGTTTGCCAAAAAACTGCTCAAAGAGAAGGGGGTTCTGTACAAACCACAGATCCAATCCAATGAGATCCTGTCCAGTTTGGCCGGTCAGTTTGGGAAGTTTATTGTGCCGCAATTCGAAGATCCCAACGATCGATTGGCTGTGCGATTCGAAATTCGTCGAAAGAACATAGATTTTGGAGAGAGCATTTCGGGCATAGTTTCCATTGTGAATAGGTCAAACGAGCCCCTATTGATCAGTGATGACAGCGTGATTCGAGGGCATATTCAGATCAATGCGTCAGTGCGTGGTGTGATTAAACAAGACATTCCTTCTTTGGTCTCTGAGCGTCTGTTCACGCGAAAGTTGATTGCACCAGGCAAGTCAGCATCGGTATCTGTACGACTGGATCGTGGCAAGCTCAAACAAATTCTTGAAAGCCATCCGCAGGCAGTTCTGGATATTGACTTTACGTTGTTTGCGAATGCCCCGCAAGAAGACCAGGCCGAGGTGTCACCGTTTGCTATTAAGCCGGTGTCGGTGTCTGTACACAGGCCCGGGGCCGTGATTACAACGCGAGCGTTGAATAACCAGTATTCTGCCATTGTGATGAGTGATGCGTCCAGCAGAGTGAAGACAGGGAAACTGTTTCTTGGATTGCTCAGGGAGCAGGCGGTCATGGCTGAGCAGGGGGCTCTGTACCATTTCCGATATGCGGATTGGATGCCAGGACGTTTGACTTCGGCGTTTTCAAGTGAATCAGGATTACTCCTGTTGGACACATATGCAGAGTGGGAGAGCAAAACTGAATTGATGGTTAACATGCTGGGTATGTCATTGGACGACAAGATCAGTACAGCAGTGGCTCGTCATTTGAGAAACCCTGCATGGCCGACTCGAATGATTGCTCTGAGCGTGTTGAACTATTCACATGGGGAAACCTTCACTGATGTGTTGACTTGGAGTAAGAAATACGACACGCATCCTTTGGTGAGACGTTTGGCCGAGGCAATGCTGTTACCTGAAACGCCAGTGTCTGATGTCTCAAATCCTGTAACACGCTCACACTAAGAGAGCAAACTTGTTGGTTTGTTGGGTCCACAAAGAACCTGGAACCGCGAATTCCTTTTGTGAATTCCTTCAGATCGCCGAAGTATTCGGGCCTTTTTCTTTGAAAATCCAAAAAATATGTTTGTAATAGGCTGATTATTCTGTATCATTCTCATTCTTAAAATTATCATTTAAAAAGTAAGAATTTTGCGATTGAAAGGGATAGATATGGCAGCTGTTGTTGATAGTAGTATGTGTACTGGTTGCGAATCATGCGTTGGTGAGTGCCCCAGCGAGGCTATCAAGATGGTTGACGGCAAAGCAGTGATTGATGCAGATGCTTGCGTAGATTGTGGCGTTTGCGTTGATGCTTGCCCCGTAGAAGCTATTAGTCTATAAATAATAAGATTTCTTGGTCCCATCGTCTAGTCGGGCCTAGGACACCGGGTTTTCAACCCGGCAACAGGGGTTCGAATCCCCTTGGGACTATATGTTTAAGAGAGACGCTAATCTGATTGGTGTCTCTCTTTATTATGCGCTCATTGCCATTGTTCTGCTGCTGAAGTTTTCAGAGGACAGTATGCCGTTTCAAAACACGATTTTCTGAATACTGGCTACTGAGAATTGACTGCTACAGGGCTTTCTGAAAAAGTCCTGTTAAGGCATGGATTTGGGTGTCGCTTGGGGGGATCTCAAGTAGTTTGGCGTTAAGGTCAGGGGATCTGCGAATAATCCCTCTGAGGCATTTTTTTGCCCAAGACTAAATACGGCAGATGCTCTGGGTGTCCACGAGGACTGATCCAGAACCGTGACCCGGTCACATTCAAATCGATCGGCATAGTAGACCAGCCCATCTCCGAGGATCGCTACTGGGCCGTGGGTACGCACAAAAGAATCTGCAAATTCCTGGGGCGTCATAAGGCAGTCATCCATGATTTTTTCGGGGACCTGAACCCGGGGTGTTTTTTTCGCGGGGACTTTGTACCCAGCCACGAAAAACTTGTTCCTCTTGGCATCGACTATTGTCGCAAGACTAGAAAACTCACTTGAGGTGGGGGCTGTGGCGTTTGTAGCTATTGTATCAAGTGTGCTGACAGGTACGATTGTTGCTCCGTTGGCCAACGCCATGGCCTTGGCCGTGGTCACGGCAATTCTAAGGCCTGTAAAGCTGCCTGGGCCAATGGATATACAGACCTGCTTGATTTGACGAGGTGTGGAGTTGTGCTGTTCAAGTAGGTTATGGAGTGCGGGTAAGAGCTCGCTGCTGTGCTGGAGAGGCGTGGAGAAAGTCTGTTCTGCCAGTAGTTTTCCCCGGATGCCAAGGGCGACAGATCCGATGCGACTCGACGTTTCAATGGCGATTGTGACTGATTCTTCTGTCATTTGGGTGTCCTAAACGGGGGGTCATTAGGTTCTCTTGGCAGTAAAAAGCCACATTTTACTGCGTGCATGCCGATATTGCACGAAATCTATCTGTGTTTTTTAAAGGAGCATCGTTTTGGTACATTGCCTAGGTTGCGTTGTTGCTGTAGATTATCGGATCCTTTAACGAAAAGGGATTTTTCCCTTGAAAAAATTAAATATTTTTACTAGATTGAATGGACCGATTTCCAACCTACAACATAACTGGAGGTTGTAACTAACATACAGGGTGTATATCGTTCATACGGGGTGTATATCGTTTCCCGTTGAGGGTGATTCAATTATAGGCAGGAGGTTTAGTTTTGAACAAGCCGAGATTTGTACGAGAAGTCTATGGCAGGAAGTCTCTGTCGGTCGTTTTGGTAGTCATTTGTATCCTTTCATTTTTGCCATGGGAGGCTGCTTATGGTCAGTCTAGCCAGGCAGGTCTTGCTTCCGCTCGGTACTACATGAGTGTTGGGAACAAGCAATACAAGCAGGGTGCCTACGATGATGCCGAAAAATATTTGCTCAAGGCCCAGGGCTATCAGCAATATCTCTCCAAAAAGGAACGAGGCAAGCTGAATCTCCTCATCGAGCGCGCACACAGCGCGGTTGTCGGTCGACGAGAGGCTGTGCAAGGCCTTCAGTCTGCCAAGCTTCTGAGCAAGCAAGGCAATACTGAAGAGGCCTCAGTCTCATTGGTTAAACTTAAGGGCAATTCTTACTTGACCGATGGAGAACGTAAAGAGGTTAACGGTCTTCTGGGGGCAAAAAACAATGAAACGCTGCCTGCCACTGCGTTGACGCCACCACTGCCTGAAGATCAGAAAGACGTGGTTGTGTCTGACAATGAAGTGGGTAGCTACATTGAAAAGATCAAACAAGATCGTCTGACTGTCCGGTCACACGTGCGTGCTGTGGTGAGCAATACAGGCGTGAAAGTGGCTCAATTCATTGCGGCTGAACGTTATGACCTGGCTGAGAACGAAGTGGACAAGGCACGTCATTTGGTTGAGAGCAGTACATTACATCTAGGCTCAGACTTGACGCGTCGCTATTCTCTTTACGTTGAGCAGCTTGCCACTCAAGTGACCAGTGCCAACCAGGAAACAGCCTGGAATGCTGAGCAGGGCAGGCGTGAATCGCTGCTCAAAGATCAGACAAATCTGGCTAAAGATCAGGACATTGAGCAACAAAAGACGATTATCGAACTTATGAAACAGGCTCAAGTATTTAAACAAAGACAACTCTATGATGCGGCATTGGCACAGGTCGAGGGTGTGCTGAGGATCGATCCGCAACATGATGGTGCGCTGCGTTTGAAAACAGAGATTAAGGACACCCTGCTGTATAGACGCCAGTATGACCTTGAAGAGAAATCTGAAGAGGAACGCACAAAGATGCTGATCGATACCTCTGAGGCCAGCATTCCCTATTCTGGTGAATTAAATTACGGTGACAATTGGGAAGAGATTACCAATAAAGAGACCCGTCAGCCGGATGATCCGATTGAGCTGGATCCGGCCAATAAGCTCGTTTATGAGCAGTTGGATTCAATTGTTGATATGTCTCAATTGACGTCAGAATTACCAGCCAGTGCTGCATTTGAACTCTTGAGAGATTCTGTATCGCCTCCGCTTCAGCTTGTGGTGCTCTGGAAAGACCTCTTTGAGAACGCAGAAATTGAACCTACCACCCCCATTGATATGGATGGTTTGGGTGATGTTCGTTTGGGCACGGCCCTTGAGAACCTGTTGGATGCCCTGGGGGGTGGTTTTTATGAACTGGCTCATGTGGTTGAAGGGGGTGTTGTTAAGGTCGGGACCATAGAAACACTGCCGCAGAAGCTTGAAACACGCATTTATGATATCAAGGACCTTGTGCAAGCCCCATCCATGGGCATGAGCATGATGGGTGGCGGTATGATGGGTGGCTCCATGGGTGGCTCCATGGGTGGCTCCATGGGCGGCTCAATGGGCGGCGGTATGATGGGCGGCTCTATGGGCGGTTCCATGGGCGGCGGTATGATGGGCGGCTCTATGGGCGGTTCCATGGGCGGTTCCATGGGCGGTATGATGGGCGGTTCCATGGGTGGTTCCATGGGCGGCGGCATGATGGGCGGTTCCATGGGCGGTTCTATGGGCGGCGGCATGATGGGCGGTTCCATGGGCGGTTCTATGGGCGGCGGCATGATGGGCGGTTCCATGGGCGGTTCTATGGGTGGTTCCATGGGCGGTTCTATGATGGGTGGCTCCATGGGCGGTGGTATGATGGGCGGTGGTGGTATGGGCATGATGAACAGCATGCGTGCCACGCAAGGCGCCTATGCTCTGACCAGTTTGATCCAACAGACCATTGAACCAGACAGTTGGTATGACATGAGTGAACTGGGTGAAGGTACGATTACGATGTATCCCACTGAGTCCCCAAGAAAACTGGCAGTGCTTGCGACACGTGAAGTGCACAAGCAAATTGACAGTCTGCTTGAAGAACTGCGCAAGACATTGGGCGATCAGGTCACCATTGAATCTCGTTTCCTGGCTGTGAGCGAAAACTTCCTGAAGGATGTTGGAATTGATGCTGAAATTGCCTACAACGGATTGGGTAACAAATGGGGCGCTGTGACTCTGAATCAGAACTCGTTTGATACGGCCAAAGCAGATGGTTCGTCTGTGCCAGGCACGATTGGTGGCAGTGCAGAAGCTGGGCGTATCGGTACCAGCTGGGGCTCCATTTTAAACACACTCAGTGCAGAGTTCATTATTCGGGCCACGGAAGGACGAAACGACTCAAAGACCCTGAGTTCACCCAGGGCCACGGTTATGAATGGTGAGAATGCGACGTTCAGTTCGCAGGCTCAAAGTTACTTCTATCTGACACCATCGGTTCAGACTGGTGTTGTTTCAGGTAGCTTGACTGGAGGCAATACAACGAATACTCAGAACATTCAACCGAATATGCAGAATATGATGCTGGGTACTCAATTAAGCATTGAACCTGTGATTACCAAGGATAAGAAGCATGTGCTCCTTAATATTGACACCATGCAGACAGACTTCCTGGGTGTAAAAACCCAAGTGACACAGAGTCCGGTTATTGGTGATGATGGTTCTGTGACAGTGACAGAATGGGAAAACAACTCTCCTGAGACTGAGACGACCACCATTACCACACGTGTTTGTGTGCCTGATCAGAGTACGCTGCTGTTGGGTGGTATGAGGATCATGGCTGAGATGGACAAGGAATCAGGTATTCCGATTTTGAGACGTCTGCCTCTGATTGGCAATTTGTTTGGCAATCGAAGCAAGGTTCGCGATCGCAAAGTGCTCTTGATTCTTGTGAAGCCTACGATTTTGCTGAGAGACGAGCGTGACCAGGAAGCATTGAAAGCCATCAATACGGCGAGCACTCGAGTTTACTAATAAAGCTTGTTACATAAGCGTCAACATGTTGCCGGCTGAAATGGAACTTTCTTTGCAGGCCGGCAGTTAGTCAAGACATGATTTTAAATACGGAAGAGAATAATGATGCAACAGACTCAGAGGCATGCGAGAGCCTTGCGAATCCTTATCGGCTCAGTCTTAATAATTCTGTGTACTCAAATGGGTTTGGCCTCAGCCCAAGACCTGGGCGGAGTGTCCATGTCTTGGCTATTGCAGGACAGTGACGCATATCGGACACACTCGATTATCGTTCGATTTGGATCAACAGGTTCGGCGTCTATGGCAGGCCCGAGAACCACTCAGTCCCTTTTGACACAGAGAGCCAGTGGCATTTTGCCAGGCGCTAAAGTGACTCGCGTACTGAGTCAGGTTGTTTCTAATCTCGTTACTATCGAATTGCCCGAGTATGTGAGTGTACAGGATGCCGTGATGCGATTTAATGCAGGCGCTCAGGTTTTGTATGCAGAGCCTTTGTATCTCGTTCGCATCAATTATACTCCGTATGCAGGAACACCTCCGAATGACACATTCTTTGGTGATCAGTGGGCTTTGAATAACGAAGGGCAGACCGGCGGTCTGCCTGGTGCTGATATCAATGCGCCTGAAGGCTGGGAGATTCAAGCCAACGCTGAAGAGGTCGTTGTGGCCGTTCTGGACACGGGTGTTGATTACAATCATCCGGATCTGTATCAGAATATGTGGTATATGGAAGATTTTGCCTATCCGGAAGATGCCAATTTTACGGATCCCAATTCTGATAGCTATGTGGTAGATGGTGACCCCAATTATATTGTCCGGGATTACGGTCCTGATTTTATCACCAACCAGTCTGTGCTTGCTGATGATGCGAACGATTTCAACGAAGATGGTGATCCCAATGACGGGCATTTCCATGGTACGCATGTGGCCGGTATTGTGGGTGCCCGGGGGAACAATGAAGAAGGTATTTCCGGTGTAGCGCCAATAGTCAAGATGATGGCTGTGCGCGTGCTGGACGCCGACGGTGTTGGTGATATCACAAGTGTTGTTCTTGGCTTTGAGTATGTGCTGGGCCATGTTTCAACCACAATGCTGGACGAGACCGAGCTTACGGTTCGCGTGATCAACTGTTCCTTTGAAATGAGCGGATACAGTTCCGCCCTCGACGAGCTAATTGATGCGGCCAATAATGCCAATGTTCTGGTGGTCTGCGCCGCTGGCAACTCCGGAATGGACAATGATATATCCCCGGTCTATCCAGCCAATGCGATGGAGTTTCATGACAATGTGGTTAGCGTGATGGCCACAGACCACTTTGATAACCGTGCCTACTTTTCCAATTATGGCAAAGAGACGGTTCACCTGGGTGCGCCTGGTGAAAACATCATAAGCTGCATACCTCAGTATGAAACAGCTGCCATGGCTGAATTGGAGATGGCAACCCTGTACGGTTTCCTGTCAGGTACGTCTCAGGCGGCCCCTCATGTGTCTGGTGCTGCGGCTTTGGCATTTACCATGAGACCTGAATTGACGGCTGTTCAAATGCGGAATCGTTTCCGTTATCAGGCAGCCGTGGATAAAGTCATCCCGGACTTGTGCGTGACGGATGGCCGTTTGGTCCTGGATAAGTTCCTGGGCTTGATGTTGCCGGGGTCGGTGATCAATGCCACGCTGGGTGAATTCTATGACACCATTCAAGAGGCCATTAATGCCGCCAGTAATGGCCATGAAATCGTGGCATTGCAGGGACGTCTTTACCCTGAATCCATTGACTTCCTGGGCAAGGCCATTCTCGTTCGTAGTGGTGACCCTGACAGTGATCCCGACTATGGCGAACCCAATGTTCTGGATACGTTTATTGCCGGTATCGATGCTGAGGAGTCCGACTCCCTGGTGACCTTCCAGTCAGGCGAAACCGAGACCTCCATACTGAGAGGCTTTACCATTGACAGTGCACCGCAGAGCGGTATTGTGCTGATTAATGCGTCCCCGTCCATTGAAACCTGTATCATTGCACGCCACTTGAATCGGGGTGTGGTGAGTGATGGGGGCGGTGCCACCTTTATAGATACGGTAATCGAAGAAAACCAGTCCATTATTCCCATGTTTGGCATGTTTGGCATGTTTGACATGATGATGGGTGAAGAGCCAAGCATCGAAGCTACCGGTGATGGTGGCGGTGTTTATGCCACTGGCGGTTCGAACCTGACCTTTACAGGCTGTACCATTAGAGACAACCAGGCAGTGTATGATGGTGGCGGCCTGTTTGCTGACGCCGGATCATTGTTAACGCTCACGGATTCGTCTGTGTTGACGAATATGACATCTGCCGGATACGGCGGAGGCATGTCGATTCGTTCGGCCGAGTTGGTGTTGAACGATACGCTGGTCAGGGGTAATACGAATATCACGATAGACTCCTGGGAAGGTGGCGCTTTATACGCCATTAATGCCACGATCGAGGTCCTGGATTCGATATTCTCTGACAATGCCGGCTACTATGATGGTGGTGCGATCTATGCGGATCACTGTGTTGACGTGTCTCTGACCAATTCTCAGTTTATGGGCAACAGTTCTGTGATGAGCGGTGGTGCTTTAGCGAATGTCGCTTCGCCTCTGACGATCAAGAACTGCCTGTTTGTGGATAACGTGGCAGATGGCTACGATGCCGGTGCCTTGCTGATCACGGATAGTGAGATGTCTCTGACAAATTCAACGTTTGTCGGAAACTACAGCGAATCAGTGGACGCACGCGGTGGTGTGATGCGTCTCGATGGCGGTACAACGGCACAGGTGGCAGACTGTATCTTCACGGAAAATGATGACGTGGCCATCTATGTGGACGACAAGCATTCCACAGTAGAGATTATTCATTCACTGTTCCACGACAATCCCAAGGGCGATTTCGAGAATGCGGCCCAGGGGGTGGCGGTTACCTTGGATGATCCCAATGAAACGGACGAAATGCCGGGTTACAATAACATTATTGGAAACCCCATGTTCGTCACCGGCCGTCTGGGTCACTACTATCTCAGTCAGTATGAAGCCGGACAAATCCTGGATGTCAATGGTGTGGTTGTGGATATGGACCTGAATCCAGGCGGGGCCACAAGCCCGGCAGTGGATCGAGGTAGTGCCCTGGCCACTGAGTTGGGCATGAACATGCTGTCCACACGCACTGACAACACAACCGATGCACAGGGCGATAAAGATCAGGGCCTGGTGGACATCGGTTTCCATTTCAAGGACTCTGATAGCCCCATTTTCTATGTCATTGAGTTTGGGACAGATCCCAATGAGTCTGAGGCAGATCCCAATGTAGCCGAGGTCAACCCTGCACAGAGTGTGGCTGTCCAGTATACTCAAATTCTACTGACAGCCACGGTCAATGATCCCAATCAGAATATGTTTAATCGCTGGGAAAATACGGATGATGATAACCGTGTGGATCGAGATGCCTCAGGGTATCCCATGCCAGTGCAGAACAATGTGGTGACTGCGACAAGGCACATGTTCTTCGCTCAGAATCAGGCCATTGTGGCTCACTATGAGACCGTGGAAGTGGAACTGATCATGCTGGTGGGTCGCGGAGAAGCTGGCAATGGTCGGATTGATGAACCCAAACGCAGAAGTTTCTGGCGAAGGGGCTCGGTCGTTGATTTGAAAGTCACGCCCGATGATCCTAGGTCTAACGTTGAATGGCACAATACAAATGATGATTATGCGACGGGGTGGACCAACACGGTGACGATTGAACCTCCGTTTAAGACTGACCGGTTTGGCCGACAGACCAAGGAAGTGCTTGTTGAGTTCTTTGTGCCCAACACCTTGATTGTGCCGGACCAGTACAAACATATACAGGAGGCTTTATACCGCGCAGAACCCGGTGATATCATTCTCCTGAAACCTGGCGTCATACGCTATGAATCTGATGAAGGTAGCCTTCTTATTACCAAGGCAGTCACTATTCAAAGTGATGATCCATCGGATCCGGCGATTGTGACCCAGACGGTATTGGATGTGTCTATTGATTTTATAGGGGTAGAGCCCAATACCGTACTCAATGGTATTACGATACGTAACCAGCAAAATAATCTTTCTGGTACTTGGCCTAATGGTAATGGCAGAGATGGAGAGCATGAGGGCCATGATGCTGGCTCTGCCTATGGTGGTGCTATTCGCTTTAATTATGCGTCACCCACCGTTAAAAACTGTGTGTTTACCGGGTGTATCGCCGAGGGTGGCACTGGTGGCAATGGCGCAGGCGGCACCGCAACTGACCCGTTTGGTGGCAATGGCGGTCTGCCCGGAATTGGTGCGGGTGGCGCGATGGCTATTATGTCACAGAGCAATCCCCTCATAGATAACTGTACCTTCTCGGATTGTCAGGCTATTGGCGGTAGTGGTGGCAATGCTGGTATTGGAGTAAATGGTAGTCTTAGTCGTGCTGGTTGGGGTGGCGGCTGGTCACCCAGGTGGGTGTCCCCTGAGCTCTGGGAATCGTATCAAATGTTCTCAATCCCCGGTCCGTTTAACCTGTTGGAAGAGAATAATTTCTATTATGATCTACTGATTTTCGATGACTGGACCGTGGAATATACGGGCAAGGGCGGGGCGGTGTTTATTGACCGAACCAGTTCTCCCACGTTGATCGATTGTGTCTTTACTAATAACCAGGTGAGTGCGGGGACTCTTGGCGAAAGTCCTTATGCCTGGCCATTCACGTCCTGGGCTCCCCACCTGTATGGCGGTGCTGTGCATATTGGCGAGCATAGAGAATTATTCTATTTTTATGATTTCTTTGATCCATCGAATCCATTCGATTTCTTCAATCCAGTGAACTATGATCCGATCAACCCCGGGATACAGTGGAATTTATTTCCTGCCACTGCTCAACCCAAGTTTGTGAATTGCTGGTTTGGCGAAAACAGCCTTGTGCCTGATCCTAATGCAGTCGTGGAGCACTCAATGTATGGTAGCGGAGGGTGTGTATCAGTGGTTGATGGCGTGATGCCGACCTTCGAAGGCTGTACGTTTATGGACAGTAACGCGCCATTTGGCGGAGCTATTTCCAGTTATGATTCCGATTCAACGATAAAGGATTGCGAATTTGTGGGGAATGTGGGATTGCACGGTGGTGCTGTGGCGACGGTTGAAGGTGTGACTGTTATTTCCGGCAGTGAGTTCAGAAACAACTCAGCCAGCGAAGAGCTTTTGACCTTTGAGGCAAATGGCCTCCAGATTCAGTTTGGTGGTGTGGGACAGGGTGGTGCCTTGTGGAACGGGCATGGCTCTCTGACCTTGACCGATTCTGTATTTAATCAGAACCTGGCCAGTTTGGCCGGTGGGGCCATCTACTTAAATGGTGGTGATCCCAATGATATCTCACCTATACTGCACAACTGCCTGATTACGAACAATGTGTCCCAGAAACAGGGTGGCGGCATTGCCGCCACCATGTTTGCCAGTCCCTATATTTCGAATTGTACAATTGCTGACAACCGGGCTGTGGGTGCTCTGGCCTATGGTGGCGGTTTGTATCTGGGATGGGATAGCGACAGCGTGCTTGTCGATTCCATTCTGTGGAACAATGAGGCCTCGATGGGCTCTCAGATTGGGTTGGGATCCAGCCATGCAGAGGCTGATCCTCGTTTCAGCACATTGACGGCATCCTATTCAAATATTGACTTTGGGTTGGATCAAGTGATACCTGACAAACTTGATCTGGTGATCTGCATTGACACCAGCGAAAGTATGACCACGGCAGTGCAAACGATTCAGACTCAGATTCTGACTATTACCGATACGCTTGAGTCCTTGACCGATGATATGCGTGTGGCCATTGTGGATTACCGTGATTTATCTGAAGATCCTTACGGCGACCCCAACTTGGACTATCCGTTCTCTTCTGTGCTTGCGTTTAGCAGTTCGACTGCAGACATTCAACGTGCCGTGGCATCGTTGACGATCGGTGGCGATGGCGATGTACCGGGCACGGTCTATTCAGGTCTGGTTCAATCTCTGACAGGTGGCATTTCGGGTATATGGCGTCCAGGAGATGATGTGAAGCGTGTTGTCCTTCTGATTGGCGATGCAGAGCCGCATGATCCTGAGCCCACGAGCAACTATACATTTACCACGATCCAGACCCTTCTGATTCAGGAGCCAAGCAGGCAGATTTATGCGATTCCTGTGGGGGGTGATGTGGCCACGTCGTCGGCATTTATGCGATTGGCACAAGCCAGTGGTGGTCTGCTGTTCTCCTCTGCCACAGGATCAACGGTTGTGGATTCGATTCTCGAAGCATTTGCCTCCTTGTTTACTACGCCTGAACCATTCTTCCTGGGCCACAACAGCCAGCTTGTGGGATGGGATCAAGCAGTGGAAACATGGGATCCCAATCAACACAACATCAGCGAAGATCCCAATTTTGTGATGGGGTACTACCTCAGCCAGATTGAAGCGGGTCAATTGATCACGAGTTCCAGTGTGGATGCCGGCAGTGCAGATGTAAACAGACTGCCCATACGCATGGATACCTATACGACGCGTACTGGTGGCACCCAGGATATGGGCCGCGTGGACCTTGGGTATCATTATCGAGATGGTTTGGCTCAGCAATGGTTGACCGCTGAAGTATTACCAGGCGACGATGGATTGCTCCATGGATCAATCACACCTGACAAACTTGCGGTGTTTAGCGAACTGCAAGACAATATGATCATCGTTACTGCCATACCAGATCCTGGTTACAAGGTCAAGGTCTGGACAGGCACAGATGACGATGAAACGATTCGTGCTTTCAATACTGTGACGGTTGACACTGATAAATATGTGAGTGTCACCTTTGAGCCTGCTGCAAGATTCTACTATCAGGCAGAGATTGTGGACAGTGGTGATGGACCGCATGGGGCACTATCGCCGACCGAAGGTTGGGTTGATGAAGGCACAACCGTGGTGTTCACGGCGATCCCTGACGACGGTTTTGAGGTCAAGCAATGGATCAACACGGATGATGATGCCAGTCTCGATACCATGAACACGGTGTTGGTAGACGCCAACAATGTGCTGGTTCGTGTAGAGTTTACAGAGTTGACCAAGAACGTGTTGACTGTACCTTCAGACTATACCACCATTCAGGCGGCTGTGGCAGCTGCCATTGATGGAGATACTATTGTGGTTGATCCTGGTGTGTATCAGGCCGGTGAAAATGGCTATCTGATGCTTCTCAGCAAGGCGATCACGATCACCTCTCGCTTCCCAAGTGATCCGTGTTCTGTGTCCAACACTGTGTTGGACGGATACGCTAATGATCCTGATCGCGAATTCGCGAACATGGGTATTCTCATTGCTGCGGATACGGACAACAGGACGGTTCTTAATGGCTTGACCATCAGGCATTGCGGTGGCGCGGTCAATACGAATGTGGCCGACGACGGTGATCGAGATGCAGGCCATCCTGATGGCTATGATGGTCAATTTGCGGCAGGTAGTGCGTTGATCGTACTTCCCAATGCCAGCCCATTGATCAAGAATTGTATCTTCGAGAACAACTTCATCATTGCCCAGGATGGTGGTAATGGTGAAAATGCTGATGATACCAGCAATGCCGGTCGCGGCGGCTGGGGTGGTTGGGCTCGCGGTGGTGCAATCTATTGTGCCTCTAACTCCAGTCCGACCTTTGTAAACTGCCGCGTTGTGAACAACTTTGCTCAGGGCGGTAATGGTGGCAATGGTGGTGACGGTGCTGACAATGACACCGGCGATACCTTGCCGAATTACGGTGGTAACTATACGCCAGGCGAGAATGTCTACATTGACCCCAATAGCCTGAACGTTGAGGTTGTGGACCAGGAACTCTGGACGCTGTGGACCTGGGATTATGCGTCCACGTACAAATTTGCCTTGAGCGAAGATGCGATTAGCGACGTGAATCTGGTCTTCGCGCTGGATGTGCTTGGTGCCGGCGGCCCATATATGGGTGATGAACGTGATTATACGGCCTTTGGTGGTGGCGTGTATTGTGGTACATCGAGTCAGGTGAGCTTTATTCACTGCGAGTTCAGAGGTAACCGTACTTATGGTGGCCTGACAGGTATTGGCGGTCTGCCCGATGAAGCTGATCGCAACATTGAGCCTCTCTATACCACGGAGCTGCCCAGTTTTGGTGGTGGTGTATTTTGTGATACGGATTCTCTGGTCACCTTTGACGGCTGTACGTTTGCTGAAAATGTCGTCTCCAGTGTGGTCGATGCCAATGGTGTGAATGCCAATGCTGTGAATATCGAGAACCGTCCGAATCCCTATATGGGATACGGTGGCGGTGTGAGTACCGACACGAATGCCAGAGTCTTCTTTGCCGATTGTAACTTCATAGATAACCTGGCCGATTTGGGGGGTGGTATCTATGTCAAGGATTCATTGGCGGATGTGATAGACAGTAACTTTATCAGAAATTCAGCCCTCCAGGGTGGTGCATTCGCCGGGACAGGCGGAGATATCATCATTGCTGACTGTAATGTTGTGGCCTGTGTAGCCACCGACGATATTGATGACCCGAATGATGATGACATACTGCCATTGGGTGCAGGGATCTACCTGTCCTCTTGTCCGGCCCAGGTCACTGATTCGAACTTCTTCTCGAATTCTACACCAGGCTCTGGTGGTGCGATCTATATTCGTGGCAATAAACCCACGATTACCAACTGCTTGTTCAGGAATAATGGCGCTGGTCATGACGGTGGAGCCTTGTCTATTAACCACTTTGCAGTGGCTACCATTAGAAATTCAACCTTCTATCACAATCTCTCTGACCCGAACATTCTGGGTGGCACTGAGGATATGGGATATGGTGGTGCGTTGTTCTGTGGCTCCAAGAGTCGTACCTTTGTGACTGACAGTATCTTCTTTGAGAATCAGGCGCACCTGGGTGGTGAGTTTGCTGTGATGTTTGGTAGTGTGTACAATGATGAGTGTGCCACCCTGACACTGGCCTACAGTACCATTACAACGGGCCCCAATGATGTGTATACAGAATGTGACACGCTGGTCTATGGTGAAAAGGTTCTGTGGGGTGTGAATCCTCAGTTTAGAGTGGGGCCGTTGGGCAGTCACTATCTGGCATCAAACAGCTCGGCTGTGGATGCGGGTAGTACGACATCGTATGCCGCTGGCATGATTACCTATACCACCCAGATTGATCCTCGCAAGGACACGCCTGATACCGGTACAGTCGACATTGGATATCACTATAAATTGGCTGAACCATGTCGTGCCTGTGATCTTGTAAAGGACGGCAGCATAAACACCTCTGACCTTGACCGGTTTACTGAACTGGCACAAGAGTGGATGAGCGAAATCTGTCATGCTGGCAACAACTGGTGTGACGGCGCCGATCTGTCATACGATGGCAGCGTGGATGACATTGACAGGGGCCTGATTGAACTCTGTCAGGACACCAATGATGTGACACCGCCGTCGCCCAATCCTTCAAAGTGGTCTGTGCAGCCATATCTTGATGACAATCAAGCCCGTATGGTTGCCAAGGTGGCAGAAGATGGCTGGTGGCTTGACCAGGTGGAATACTACTTCCAGAATATATCGGGCAATGGCCATGACAGTAATTGGCAGGCAAGCCCGGTGTATGTGGATAATATTGGGTCAGAAAGCGACGCCTATGGCTACCGATTTAAGGTGCGTGATCCTGCGGGCAATGAAACCCAATGGTCCAAGATCAAACACGCCAGTCCGGGGATCAATATTGCTCCAGTGGGTCCCTTGAGCCTGTCATTGCTTGAAGCAGGCGTGACCTATCTCCAACTGTTGGCAGAACAGCTCTTTGATGTGGATGGCGTTCAATA
>Ga0307990_1002037_pt1 | contig 16499 bp, 13 predicted proteins | sample EllFjometagen129_FD_203168 | JGI IMG/M metagenome (GOLD analysis project Ga0307990, IMG submission 203168) | Marine microbial communities from Ellis Fjord, Antarctic Ocean - #129 | ecosystem: Environmental > Aquatic > Marine > Unclassified | place: Southern Ocean | collected 2014-10-08
GGCAGCAGTCCATAGTTCCTGGGTACCGGCATCCATAGCATCCCAGAGGATGTTGGAATCCGCAGGGTCATTTATCTTAAGTTCCATTCCGATATTTTCCAAGGAAGCTTGTGCACCGGTCAGGATCGCAAACGCAGGGTGATCGCCAGTGCCGTCACCAGGAACGATGACTTCGTAGCTTAACTTCGCTTCTTCAGGAGCTGCAGTAACTTTGCCACCGGCGACCGTGTAACCGGCATCTTCGAAGAAGCCTAGTGCTGCTGTTTCTGCAGCTGCATATTTTTCTTCTGGTGTCATATCTGCGGTGTAGATGGGATTTCCGTCAACGTCCGTTGAGAACGCGATCTTGTAGTCCCCATCGGTCGGCTGGGGAGCTGCCCAGGATGTATTAGAGATCGGGTAATTGATGACGGATGCGGCTTCGCCGTAGTAGCTGTCAATGGCTACGTCGCGGTAGACTGCCAAAATCGTGGCTAGGCCTTTGCGTAAACTCTTGGATGCATCGGAGTCTGCTTCACCAGCCACGTTGACTGTACCGGCATTGATGCCCGCATAGCCATAACCAAGGTTATCAACTTTACTTGTGGTGATGATGTCACCCGTGATTTCGCCGTTAGCGTTATAAGATGCAACCTCATCAAAGCGAGAGCGGGAACCGGTCATCTCCCCTGCATCAGCTGTACCTGTTTGAACTGCAGAGGCAACTTCAGCGGAAGTGGTTTCTTTGAACTGAACTTCTGCGATTTTCGGGCAACCTCTATAATAGTACTCGTTTGCCGTGAAGTAGACGACCCTATTATCGTACTCGACGAACTTGTACGCGCCAGCACCCATCGGGGTAGCGGTCAAGCTCAACTGCTTGGACAGGTCACCAAAGTCAAAGCCAAACATGTTGTTGTCATAGTCATATTTTGCAACGTCGCCATAGTAGTGCAGTGGCGAGACCTGGATGCCGAGTATGGAGTACACGGCTGGGGCAGAAAAACCCTTCACAGTGACTTCCGCGGTGTAGTCGTCAACCTTCACGATACCCGCAATGTTAGGAACACCCTCACCACCCATGCTTTCGTCTTGCGGACCCCATAGGCCGATGAAAGCAGAGTTTACATTACCCTGCAAGTCGGCGCCGTCCGCATCCTCAACGGAAGCATATTCAACCAGATTACCTTCATAAGCGGCGTATGTTTCGTTATAGTAATCTTCAATCGTGGGGAATGTTGTGATCAAATCGTAGGTATCTCCGGAAACAGCAGCCACGAGCTGACCGTCTACCATCTCACCAAAACCCCATATTGCCATACCGAAGGCAACCTGAATACCTTCATTTGCGGAAATGACTTCAGGGGTCATCCCCATGTAGTCTTCCCCATAAGCATCAAGATAATTGGTATTTACATAGTCGACAATACCTACAACAGAATCCATCCATGCGGTATTGACCCTGGTCCAGTAGTCTTCCTGCTGTTCTTGTGTCCAGGTGTCGGTAGCTGCCCAAACATGGTCAGCGCCGGCAGCTAAGATCTCTTCAGCTATTGCAGCGTATTTGTCAAATACTTCGCTTGTGGTCTGGGTCTGGTAGTCAGCCAAGCCAAGGATATCATAGGATGACAGGGTGGTCGAACCAACATAAGATGGATCAAGGAAAGTGTAGTAGGAAAAAATGAGGTCATCGACTGTGACGGGTTTTCCGTCAGAGAATTTCATGCCGACACGAAGCTTGGCGGTGTACTTGGTTGTATCCGATGCTTCATCATACTCCACCTTGGTGTCTGCAGGGCCCTTGTAGAAATAGTCTGTGCCGTTATAGTTAACCGTTTCTCCTTCAATCGCATTGAAGATGATCCCGCCTACGCGGTCAGTGGTCAGCAACGAGATCTGGGTCAAACTAGCCACATCCATGTCATATCCGGTATCTGCAAAGAATGGGCTAAATTTCTGAGAGAAATCCTGATAAGCAACCACGAGGGGGATATCAATCGTTGGAGCGGTGGGCAAATTATCACCAAACGGTTGTTCCTCAATGGTAACGACCTCTTCCACTGGTTCTTCGGAAGCCATTGGTGCTTCGGTAGCCGCTGGTGCGGCTGTCGGAACATCGGGAGTCGTAGTGCAGGCGCTCAAAGCTAATCCAGCAATTAATAGAATACTTACAACTGCAAATACTTTCTTATACATTATTCCTCCTAGAGAATTTTTTAAGTGACCACTTAATTTTGATGGTCAAATTATCTACATTATAATCCTTTCATTTACGCTTGCAAGCAAATCTCGGTTTTATGTTCAGAATAATTATTACTAAATTGGTCCTTATATTCAAACATGATAGAACTGTAATTCGATAATCTTGTATATAACTCACTATAATACGTATGGATTGTGCAACATCTTTTCTGTAAAAATAGTCAGGTGATCCATAGTAGTTGAAGTTCAGTACCTTAAAAAGATAAATAAATTTTGCCTGTCTCCCAAGTTTCGCTGATCTCCATCAGCACAGCGCTCACCAATCTCAAACACGAGTTCTTGTTTGGAAATATTCTGGCCACTCAGGTGCGGTTCCTTTGCATAGCAGCGCTCTAATATGGAGGGCCACAATAGAGAAGATTTGAATTAGCTGAGATCCTTCATCCATTGCGTGCTTGCAATCCAACAGCCGGATCTATTCTTGTGGATTCCACTAATAAACAAGCCACCTGCAGTGATAAGTAGGTAGCTTGTATTGGACAGGGATACTATACAAATTATTTATTGGGCAAAGCTTATTTGGTTGATCTCTCCCTGACCGGAGATCTCTCCCTCCCCGGGCAATCCAACGAAGTTGTTCTCAAGGGTCACGGTATAACTGGAAACCATGGGTGTCGCCAGCTCATTATAATACCTGGCCTCTGATCGCCCAGGACCCGGAAGCCTGGAAAAAACGTGTCGAAACCGAGACCGATGCAGTAGTTCACATTATGGAAGCGGACACGGATCTTGATTTTTAGAAAGCAGAATTTTATGGGACAACCGACCGACAGACAATCGCTTGAAGACCAGATAGAGAAAGAGGCCGGCTACCGCCCGGACAAAGCTTGACCAAGAAATTTCCTGTTCTGCGTTACGGCAGCATTCCCTCTTTTGATCCCCAAACCTGGACGTTCCGGATCTGGGGCGAAGTTGAAAAAGATGTCAGTTAAAATTGGCAGGAATTCTGGGAAAAAGCCGGATACCACAACGAAGGTAATATCTGGAAAGAGCAGCGGACAAGATAATTATTAGTATATGGTACGAAGTATTTTGTAAAAGGCTTCGTACTTTCTTTTAATGGATCCAATCCCATATCCCTATCATTATTCTTTCACGGAGTGGATACCTACACTTTTTCTGCATCGTGACTACGTTGAGGTAACCTTTTATTAGGTTTGTATTTTTTTGCTCAGTTGTCAGGATTGGTCTGCAGGTTCTCTAATTGACATTTCCATTAATAGTTACACATAATCTAAATTCACTTACAAAAATACTTACGTAAATCCAAATATACGCAAGTATTACAGGGGGCGGAAACAGCCCGAAAAATCACTAAAAATGAGCGAAAAACATAATTTCATCTGCCGATCAGCACAAAGCTAGCCGAAGCTATCATTGACTGGCAGTTCCTGGTCGATACAGAGGGATTGATTTTACGAAGCCTGGGGCGAAACAAGATACCCGGAGAAGTATCAGCGCCACGGGGTTGTATAACACTGTCCAGAAGCGGGGAGTTATGATTGGAAAACCAGATATGCAGCCCCACGATCTTCGGAGGACCTATCCTGAAAGAGGCTCTAGTCGATATAGTGCGATTATGGTTTCGATAACTAATCTTATCTCAAGTAGGATAATCTGATGGTAAAACAGAAACCTCATGCCGATATCAGGATAGCTTGAGCTTTTTTTGAATCGAGCCGCCAAACCAGTTAATTTGGTTTTTTTGATTTAAGGGGGATTTTCTTAAGGTGGGAGTTATTCGCTTTTAGGGTCCTAGTGCAACCCCGGTGCAACTGGGATGAATTAGGGGGCAAAGAAAACCAAAGAGTCGTATAGCATTGGGTTCCTTTTCTAGCCTGGAATGATATCCTAGTTTTTATTACTCCTTTTTATTCCATAGTTTCTAACACAGTAAAAGTAAGCTTAGCCCCACGTTTGTTTCTTGTTTCTTGTCTGAAAATGCTCGTCCAGAATGGTTTCGAAACCAAATCCGATTCTAAGTGATTTTATATCTAAGTGATTGAAAAAGGATATTGCTTGCCCTTCGCCTAATATCAGTGCTGGATTCTCTTCTTCCACTTTGCCGATAAAGATATATTGATCCACAAGAATGTCTAGGGCGTAGTGGTAGTCATATCTTTTCCAGAGGTGCAGGTTCAGTTTTAGCCCAGTTTCCTCTTCGAGTTCACGGCGTGCTGCTTGCTCCGCTGTTTCCCCCTTTTCTATGTGCCCACCGGCGAGTGACCAATGATTTGGAAAAGCAATTTCAGGTTTATTATCTCGAAGTAATAACAATACCTCTTGCTTAGGGTTCTGAATAATCATGGCAACACAGGGAAGAACTTCCATAATAAGAGATGTCTTCTTTTATCCTTTTAACCCAGACACTTTTACGCCTTCAACAATATAACGTTGAACAAAGAAGAAGATAACAATAATCGGCAAAATACCGATGGCAGCTCCCATAAAAAGGGCAGGAAGATTGATGGTCTGCGCTGTGAGAAATGTCGAGAGTACAACCTGTACTGTCCATGTATCTCTTGTTTGCCCAATAACAAGGGGCCATAAGAATGAGTTCCAGCTTCGAATTAGGCCCAACGTGCCCAGCGAAATGAATACCCCTTTAGAATTTGGGATTACGATTTTGAAAAAAGTACCAAAAGTGCTTAGCCCATCTACTTTTGCTGCATCTTCCAAATCTTTGGGAAAGTCTAAAAAGAATTGTCTAAAGATATAAACAGAGAAAACATCAAACATTCCTGGGATAACTAGCCCAGCTAGTGTGTTTACCCAACCTAAATACGAGACAACTAGAAATGTTTGAACAAATATTGCTGCGCTAGGCACCATGAGTGCGCCCAATGTGAAAAAGAACACCCGATTCGCCCACTTATATTTGATACGAGCTAAGCCATATCCAGCCATTGAGGAGATAATTAGGCGACCGATAACTTGCGCAATACTCACAATAGTAGAGTTTTTTAGCCCAACGCGCATATTTGCAATTGGATCATTGAGAAGGGTTGTTATATTTTTCCATTGAGGCTCTTTTGCCCAAAATAACCAGTCAAACTGGGCTACTTCACGTTGTGTCATCAGTGCATTTCTCGCGATGATATAGAAAGGCAATAGATATAGTAGAGATAAAAAGATCAGAACAAGATATTTTGGAGTTGCTGCGAATGTTGTTTTTAGTTTTTTCATCGGTTTCGCTCCTTTTAATGTTCCGTTTTACCAAAACCGAATAATCGACCTTGTACAACTGTCACGACCATAATTAGGGCTGCAATAACAAATGCCCCGGCAGCTCCCCTGGCATAATTCTGATCCTGGAAAGCAACGTTATACAAATAAACCAGCGGTGGACGGGCTAAAATTTGCGTCCCTGATGAACCACCTGTCGCAAGGATATTGCGAAACTCATCAAAAGCCTGAAATGCTTCAATAAATAGGAGAAGTAGAACAGAAATAGAGGTGTTTCTCATCATAGGGAAAGTAATGTGTCGGAAAGTTTGCCAACCGGGTTTAGCCCCGTCTACCATAGACGCTTCATAAATGGTTCGAGGGATTTCCTGCAGCCCAGCCAAGAATATGATCATATAAAAACCTGATTGCAACCAAAGTCGCACTGTACCAAGCACTAACCAGTAATAGGGTGGGTCTGTTGTGTGAATCCAGGCTATAGGGTTGATTTCATTTATCACCCACAAGATGTTGTTGGCAAAGCCAGAGGGAAGTCCATTGAACAGAGATGTTTTCCAAATAAGAGAGGCGACAACGTATGAGCATGCTGTTGGAATGAAAAAAATCGTTCGAAAAACGCCTGAATTCGCACCAAGGCTTTCGACCAATAAAGCAAGACCTAACGATAAGGCGAAGGTGATTGGGACAATGATGACCGCAAATATAATGACGGTTTCGAGCGAGTTGATAAAACGAGTGTCACCGAATAAATCAATATAGTTCGTAAGACCAACAAATTTAGTTGGGGTTACAGTATTGCGTGCTTCAAAAAAGCTAAGAAAAAAGCCCCAAATTATGGGGATGTATACAAATATAAATAAACCAAGCACTAAAGGTCCTACAAATACCCAGAATTCAAAACCGTCTTTTTTACTTTTACTTGAAAAGAATCTTTGATTGAATGCCTGAGTAAGTTTGCTTTTCACGAGACCCCTTTAGCATGAGGAGATTTATAAAAACGGGTTGAATAAGATCAAATGCCGCGCATAATATTCGCGGCATTTGATCTTTTGAAAAGAATTTAGTTGCCTAAGAGGACATCAAGTTCTTTTTGTGCAGCTTCAGCGGCGAGTTGAAGTTGTTCTGCAGGATCCGCGCCATTCAATAATACCTCAGCGTGGGCATCTTGGTAAATTGTATCCATTGCACCTGTCCAGGTAACGGGGGTGGTGTTCCCGTAATCAGGGAGCATTGCGAGGACTTCGGCTGCAGGACCAGCTTTTAGCGCTTCAGCTTGTGCGGCAGTTGTAGAGCGTGGGGGAACGTGGAAGCCGTAGCCAAGGTTCCAATCAATCTGGACCTCAGCGTTGTCAATCCAAAGCCATTTCACATAAGCTTTTGCAGCTTCTGTGTTCGGGCTGTTTGCGTTGACAGACTGGTTCCAACCACCGATCCAGACACTGGGGGTTGCGCTTTCGTCCAGTGCAGGCCAAGGCATTACACCAACATTCTCTGCACCCATACCTTCAACGACACCGGGCATTGCCCAGAGGCCGCATGACTGCATTGCAGCGAGACCATCAATGAATGCGCCTGGATCCCACCATTCGGTGGTAGCGCCAAGAAGCATTGAGCCAGTTTCTACGAGTTCGGCCTTCTTCTCCCACATGCGAACATTTTCAGGTGTGTTGAAGACAATCTGGTCGCCATCAATAAAGTCTGTATTTGCTCCCCAGGTTGCCATATAGAGTAGATAATTGTAGGCACCGAGGTCGTTGCTCAGGTAGATACCTTTGACACGGCCAGTATCCAGAGCTTTGGAGGCAGCAATCAGTTCGTCCATGGTGGTGGGTACTTCAACACCAGCATCAGCCAGCATGGTTTTGTTGTAGTATATAAACTGCGGGTCAATAATCATCGGAACACCGTAAATGTTATCTTTGATGGTTACGCGTTTCATAGCGGTAGCGTTGAAATCTTCCAATATGCCTTCAAAAAGGTCATCCATTGGCTCTAACTGGTTAGCAGCAACACGATCAAGGGTAACAGTTTGAAGTTCGAATACATCAGGACCTTCATCGGTCAGCAATGCAGAGTTCAAAGAAGCAAAGTAATCGCCGGGAACCCAGTTGACTTCAACTGTGACACAAGGGGTCATTTCGCTATATTCAGCGGCATAGCGTTGTGCAGCATCAAAAGTACCTTCTTCGCCGTACTGGTGATACCAGTGAGTGAGTACGATTTCTTCTTCACAGGTATCAGCTGACGCTTCTTCTACTTCAGCTGCATCAGCGGGTGCATCTGCGATATTGCCTCCACCACATGCAACAAGCAGGGTTGCTATGATAACGAACATAAAGAGGATAGATAGTTTTTTTGATTTCATTTTTCTTTTCTCCTAGTGAGTGATTGATAAACTATATTTGTGTCAGGGACCTCCCTATGGTTACATATCGTTTTATCGTTGTTAGTATGAATGATGGGGTAGCAGAATAATGAATTTCGGAAACCGGTTACGGACACCAATTTTAGAATATCATATTTGTTCTTCTTTTGTCAAGAAGGCAAACTTAGGAGATTTTATGATGTTTGTCACTTTTCAGAATAAGGTGGGTAAAAACGTTTTTCCCTAAGGAGATTATTTTTTGATGAATTTGTGAATAAAGTCTATCATTGCAGATGATTAGCTTGACAAGCAAAGGCTTTTTATGATATTTTGATAAGTAGAATAAGTAACCGGTTTCAGAAACTTTTAGGAAACAAGTAATAACTTGTGGAGGGTGCTTATGGCTCGCATAACAATCGCAGATGTTGCAAAGATGGCAGGTGTATCCAAGGCTACCGTGAGTCGGGTGATGAACGGTAATTATGGCTATATCAAGGATGACACACGAGAAAAAGTTTTAGACGCGATCAGCAAACTTGGATATCGCCCTAGTAGCGTCGCAAGAAGCCTTACATCAAAACGCACACAAACTGCTGGCATTCTTGTGTCGGATGTGGGTAATCCATTCTACGCAAATGTAATTCATGGGGTTGAGAATATTGCCTTTGGGCACAGTTACAATTTGTTTTTATGCAACATCAATTATGACGAAGAGCGGGGTATGGATATTGTCAGGTCTCTGATCGACAAAGGAGTCGATGGCATTTTTGTCATGTCAAGTTCGGTGTCCAATGAATGGATCAGAGAGTTAATCAAAAACAATGTTCCATCCGTTATATTGGACTGGCAAGTGACAATTGATGACCCACGTGTTGCGGAAATCAAGGTTGACTATGATGCAGGTATCAAACAAGCGGTGGAGCATCTCATTGAGCTAGGGCATCAAAGATTTGCACATATCAGCGGGCCTCTTTCCCTGAAAACAGCACGTGATCGCAAAAATGCTTTTGAGTATCACTTGGCGGAAAATGGCGTTGATGAAGATCAAATTGTTATCGTTGAAGGAGATCTAAAAATTGAAGGGGGCAGAAAAGCTCTTCCGGAAATACTGGCATCGCCAGTTAAGCCAACAACTATATTCGCAGCAAACGACATGATGGCATTGGGTGTCCTTGGTGCTTCACACAGGGCGAATATCCGTATCCCAGAAGATATTTCATTAGTTGGCTTGGACGATACTTGGTTAGCTGCACAAATGGATCCACCACTGACGACAGTTGCATTGCCCAATCATCATATTGGGGAATTGGCGATGGAAACGCTTTTGAAAATAATGGAGCGTTCCAAAGATGATAGTGAACAAATCAAGGAAGTTGTTTCAACAGAGTTAATAATCAGGGAAACAACTGCAAAACAAGAGTAACAAAAAGGAAATTTTAAAGGTATGAACACGAAAATAAAACCTTTGGCTGGTTTAGCTACTTACGAAGAAGCCGAAAAGCTAGGATTAGGTGTAGAGGAAAATGTCCGCCGTTTATTGCGTTATGCCTGGATTGATAAGTGCGCAATGGAAGCATCTCTTTATTGGTTAGCACCCACGCCAGAATGGGAAGTGAAAGAAGCGGTAGGGCTGCACGCAAGCCTAGACGAAGATCATACAGCCGATATGCGCAAACGTATTGGTGAAATGCGCAGTACCGTTCCCTCAATGGAGAGCAGCCCGGACCAAAATATTAATAATCTATTCAACGAAGTATTGGCATCTAAGACAACTCTTGAAAAGGTTGTTGGTTTATATGGGGTAATCAAGCCCGCCCTTTTAACCGCATATAAAGAACATCTAGCAGCAGTAAATTCGGTTTTCGATCACCCAATATATCGGATGCTCAAGCACATCGTCCTAGATGAAGAGGAGATCGTTGCCTGGAGGCTTCATGCGGTAGAAGCGCTGACGCAAACAGAAGAAGCCAAATCGCAAGCAGAAAATTGGAAAGATCGACTGGAACTATTCCTGGCATTTGCTGGAGGTGTTGAAGGCAATGGAAAAGCCTTTGATGATGCAATATTGCCTGAGAAATCGACTTAGTTTGTACCGGATTATTTCCCGAAACGAGATGACCGTTTTGAAATGCAATGGAATTTCATTAACTCGCAACGTCAGGTTTCGCTCAACGAAGAAATTGATCTTGATGAACGCACCATTGCTCTGATGTGCCGACGGATTACCGACATGGATGTCCCCGAGCATATAACTCGCATCATCATGGAAGCCGTTGATGAACCCTGGGAATACTATGTCAATATGGCCCGCCACCTATGGGATGAAGTGCGCCACGCAATGATGGGCACCATCTATTTTGAAAACCGGAATGTTGACTGGAAGAAGCTAATCGCCATCCATCCAGGAATGTCCATTCGCTGGGGCACTTTGGATGTCAAAGACGCACACCTTGTTCTTTTTGCGATTGAGCAAAACTTGATGCCAGCGAAGACCGTAAAGAAGTTGGAATATATGATCAGCAAGAACGCTGACGATGCCATAACTTCTGCCATCCAGTATTATGACTGGGCTGATGAAATTTTACATGTCCATATTGGAAGAAAAACGTTATTACCTAAAATATCCTTATCCGCACCTGAAGCAAGAGAAAAGGGATGGGAAATTCGAGAAAAGACCATACACGCCCTAGATCAGTTTGAAGACCGTGGTGAGCAAAAAAACTGGTGGCCTGATTTTATACAGGAAGGCCTTGGTAAAGAAACGCAAGTAAAAGAATTCAAATTGGCTCGTATGTAGTTAAGATAAACGGAGAAAGAAAAATGTCTGAAATGTCTTTGAAAGAAAGAATGATCGCCGCTGTAAAACATCAGCCTGTAGACCGCCTTCCCACCCAGATCAACTACACCGAAGATATGGGAGAAATCATGGCAGCCTACTTTGGCGTGCTGGTGGATGAACTCCCAATTGTTTTAGGTAACCACATGATCCGGGTTGATATTAACGATCGTAAAAGTTTTAGCGAAGACGGAAAGTACAAATTTGACTGGTGGGGTGTTGGCTTTGACACCAAGGAAGAAGGCTATTTTGCAGCAGTTAACCCTTTGGCAGGTGTTACGGATTTGGATAGCTACGCTTGGCCAGATGTGGATGATCCCGATTTACTGAGCAATGCGGAAGCCGCCATAAAAAAATACGGCGATACGCACTTCATTACACCCAACTTTGGCTTTGTGCTATTTGAACGCGCTTGGACGATGCGTGGCTTCGAGCAATTCTTTATGGATATGTCTTTAGACCCGGACTATACCAACGCCCTGCTCGATCGTATTACCGAACTTCAACTCAAACTTATTCATCGCTTCTTGGATCTAGGCGTGCATGGCGGCTATTTTGGCGATGATTATGGTGCACAGAAAAATCTACTCTTTTCACCAAAAATGTGGCGCAAATATATCAAGCCTCGTTTGGCAAGGTTATTTGAACCCTTTATCGAAAGGGATATGCCAATCTTAATGCACTCAGACGGGCAAATTCAGAAAATTTTGCCAGACCTAGTTGAGATCGGGTTGACCACATTGAATCCAGTACAGCCAGAAGTGCTCGACCACGATTGGCTATATAGCGAATTCAAAGGCAAGCTAGCTTTCTACGGCGGTATTTCGACGCAAACAGTGTTGCCAAACGGCACTCCTGATGAGGTCAAGGTTGCAACGCGACAATGTATTGATGTCCTCGCCCCAGAGAAGACTGGTTTGGTTATCGCCCCTTCGCACCGCATGATGTCAGACATCCCGATCGAAAATGTCGCTGCCATGCTGGACGTATTTAAAACCTTGTAGACTGCAAAGCGGTGAATAGAACTATGGATGATCGAAAAAGATTTTTATCTCAAGAATTCGAAAAAAGATTTGGCAATAAACCGGAATTGTGGACGCGAGCTCCCGGTCGAGTGGATTTGATGGGCAGCCACACGGACTATAACCTCGGTTACGTGATGACGATGACGATCGACCGTGAGACTTGGCTTGCTGCCAGCCCCCGAGCGGATCGGAAAGTGAACATTTACTCGCTAGATATGAAGAGCGGCGCTGAATTTTCACTGGATGACCTTTCAAAAGATGAAGAAACACCCTGGGTAAACTATGTGCGCGCCATAGCAAAATACTGCCTAGAAGCAGGATACGAACTAAAAGGCTTCAATGCAATTGTTCATAGCACCATACCATTTAGTGCTGGTTTGAGCTCATCTGCCGCGCTCGAAATGGCAATCGCCATGACCTTTCAGGCAGTCAGCGGATTTGAGATGGATCCTGTGGAAATGGCGCTGATCGGTCAGAAAGCCGAAAACCAGTTTATTGGCGTGAACTCAGGTATTTTGGACCAATATAGCTCCGCAATGGGAGAAGCTGGTAAAACAATTCTACTCGATTGCCGCGCACTGACTAGCTCACTCGTTAATATATCCCCTGAACTACGAGTGGTTATCTGTGATACCAAAGCAAAAAGAAATCTACTTGGTTCTGAATACGATGATCGCCGAAATCAATGTGAAGCCGGTGTAGTGATTCTGCAAAAGAGCAACCCAGAAATTGAAGCCTTGCGTGATGTTTCTTTTGAAGAATTTAACGCTGCAAAAGACCAGATGCCCGACGTTGTGCAGAAACGCTGCCAATTCATTTTGGAAGAAAATCAGCGCGTGCTGGATTTGGCAAAACTACTCTCTGAAAATGACGGTGAAGGATTGAAGGAGATTTTCACAGCATCCTATCTTGGAGCAAGAGATCTCTTCGAGATCGGTGCACCAGCGATGGAAGAGATGTATAACTCAATGCTCAACGCGCCCGGTGTAGTAGCTTCTCGTCAAACAGGAGCAGGTTTTGGGGGCTGCATGGTTGCTCTCGTACATCCCGAAAAAGTGGCTGCTTTTTCTGCATCCGTTATAAAAGAATATAAAAAACGCACCGGCCTTGATGCTGAAATTTACGCTGTGAAAGCATCTGAAGGTGCATCCATCATTCAAGGTTAAAAAATGGAAAATTACGAAAGTCCTCATCGCCGTTTTAACGCACTCACCGGGGAGTGGGTGCTGGTATCTCCTCATCGCACAAAAAGGCCCTGGCAGGGAAATCAGGAAGATGTTTTTCTCGGCGACCGGTCAGCTTATGACCTAAATTGTTATCTTTGCCCAGGAAATAAACGGACTAGCGGTGCCACGAATCCAGAGTATAAGGACACCTTTGCCTTTACGAACGATTTCCCTGCGCTCTTACCTGAGAATAATGATTTAGTATCAAACGATCCCCTTTTTCAAGCACATGCGGTTAAAGGGACTAGCCGAGTTTTGTGTTTTTCGCCTAACCATAGCCTTTCACTGCCAGAAATGGATGTGGAGTCTATCGTCAAAGTGATTAATCTATGGATTAAAGAATTTCAGGAACTTGGGGAAAAATATAAATGGGTGCAAATCTTTGAAAATAAAGGCGCAATTATGGGGTGCTCAAACCCTCACCCGCATGGGCAGATTTGGGCTAGTGACCAATTGCCCAATGAAGCACTAAAAGAAGATGCTCAGCAAAAAAGGTACTTTGAAGAGAACCAGCGCATCTTGTTGATGGATTATCTCGAAAAAGAGTTAAAAAACGAAAAACGCGTTGTGGCAAAAAATGACCATTGGGTTGCCCTCGTCCCCTTTTGGGCGATTTGGCCTTATGAAGTGCTTTTAGTCCCGCGCCGTCATATCAAGCGTCTTCCTGAACTAAAAACCGAAGAGAAAAGAGCATTGGCAGAGATCAGCAAGCATTTCCTGACGAAATATGACAATCTCTTCAAAACATCCTTCCCCTATTCAATGGGCTGGCATAATGCTCCAAATATTGTAGGGCAGGATTCTAAGGACGATGCCTTTGATTATTGGCAATTGCACGCACATTTTTATCCGCCTTTATTGCGATCTGCAACTGTGAAGAAATTTCTCGTGGGTTATGAAATGCTCGCTGAAGCCCAGCGCGATATTACGGCAGAACAGGCAACAAAACAATTACGAGAACTCCCCGAAGTCCACTATAGAGAAGTATATGCTCAAGATTGAGAAGATACCCTATAAAGGTTGGCAGAATTGCTACCAACTCTCAAATGGATTAGTTGATCTCATTGTGACCGCTGATGTTGGCCCCCGGATTATTCGCTTCGGTTTTATGGATGAAGTTAATCAGTTTATGGAAGTTGAAGATGATCTGGGAAAAGTTGGTAGCGATGCTTGGCGGCTCTATGGAGGTCATCGTTTGTGGCACGCACCCGAACATGATCCACGCACCTACTCTTCAGATAATGAGCAAGTTCAGGTCGAGGTCGGCACCGATCATCTGTCTGTTATTCAGAATATTGAGGCGACTACTGGCATCCAAAAAGAGATGGGAATCCATCTTCATCCTGAAGAAGCGAAAGTAAGCATTGTACACAAATTGACGAACTGCAATCCTTGGGCAATTGAGTTTGCTCCCTGGGCATTATCTGTGATGGCGCCCGGCGGGAAAGCCTTTATTCCACTACCGCCAAGAAGGACCTACGACGGGAATCTGTTGCCCACTGGCTCTATTGCCTTGTGGTCATATACAAATTTGGCTGACCAACGTTGGTCGTGGGGGGAAGAATTTGTGATTTTGCAGCAGAACGAAAATCAGCAAACGCCCCAAAAAGCTGGTTTCCAAGTCGTGGATGGGTGGACAGCCTATCATCGAGATGGTGATCTTTTCATAAAATCATTTGACTATGACCCCACAGCGATTTACCCCGACAAGAATTCAAATGTGGAATTATTTACCAACGCTGATCTGTTGGAGGTAGAAACCTTGGGCAAATTGAACACCGTTTTGCCACAGCAGAGTGTGGAGCATGAAGAAACCTGGCTCTTAGAAAAAATGGCATTTGAAAAAGAAGAAAAAATCATAAAGATTATATCTGAACTGATAAAAAAGGAAAAATCTAATGACAATTGAACTTGAAAATCTTTACAAGTGTGTTTTAGAAGGCGAACTTGGTGAAGCGAAAGAAAAAGTAAAAGTCGCCATTGACGCAGGTTTATCTCCTTCCCAAATCCTGAATGAAGGCTTGATCGCACCTATGGGCGAAGTAGGGCGACTCTTTGAAGAGGGCGAATACTTTGTGCCCGAAATGTTGGTGTCGGCAAAGACGATGCAATCTGCGCTTGATGTCATGAAACCGCTTTTAGTTGAAAGTGGCGTAGAAGCGATAGGTAAAGTCGTTCTAGGCACCGTCAAAAGCGATTTACACGACATCGGCAAAAATCTTGTCGGGATGATGATGGAAGGCGCAGGCTTTGAAGTTATTGATCTTGGCATTGATGTCTCCCCGAATAAATTTATCAAAGCGATCACCGATGACACCGACATTATTGGACTTTCTACGTTGCTGACCACGACCATGCCATCTATGGATTTGACAATCAAAGCAATTACCGAAGCCGGGCTGCGCGAAAAAGTAAAGATCATTATTGGCGGTGCTCCCGTTACAGCAGCTTATGCAGAACAGATCGGCGCAGATGGCTTCGCAGAAGATGCCAACCAGGCAGCCAGCCTCGCAAAAACTTTAATTGGTGCTCAGTAAGCGGTCTTTACAGAAAACACAGAGATTTTTCCGTGTCATCTATGTAAATCTATGTACAAAAAAGAGAACTCAGGAAAAGACAATGAACGCGAAAACGACCAAAATCTCATCTGCAACAAAAAAAGTAGAAATTAGCCGAGAAATGACGTGCCTCCATTATTTGGACCAGCGGGGGCATTTGAACAGAAAGTTATGGTTTGGAGATTGCCATTTGCTTGCGTAATTTGAGTGTCCTAAAGTGATAACTGAGAATCCTAGTGGTGCCGTACCCTAAATGGCGTTCAATGATCAATTTCTGCGGTACACTAAACACTGTATACGTTCCCGATCCTTGTCAAACATACTGGCCTGAAACATATCTTTGGGCTTTCCAAGAACAACTCCTTGTGATTTCTTGGTAGCCAGCGCTTCCTTTGTCCCGAGAGAAAATAAAGCCCCGTTTGATTTCCGCAAACATGGTCACCATCACTTTGGTGGCTATGTCTTGAATATCTTCACCAAAATGCAGATTTTGCTTGACGATAAAGATAATGACGCTGGGTTTTGACATTCTGAGCAATCGTGGATGCTCGGATATGTCGACCGGCTTGCTACAAGCTAATCATTCCCCAGCTTTTGAGGTACTGTTCAGCTTCGGCAATGCCTATTCAAACATTTTGGCGATTAAGCACATCCTGGTTATAGCGATCATTTTTTCACCAAACTATGGAGAATTTGACTATGAAAGAAGACAATAGTTTTTCAGCAACTATTTATGATCCTGTTCTTTACTTAGCTCTTAATCCCATAAGATTAGCAGTGATGAAGGAGCTTTTGCAATATAAAGAAAAATCAATTTTAGATCTGTGTTGCGGTACGGGAAATCAACTTAAATTGTTGTCAAAAAATGGGTTTAAAAATCTTCATTGTCTTGATATTTCAAAAGCGATGTTGAAGGTAGCCCAAAAGGGTGGGCATCCGATTGAAATTTATAATACGGATGCTACAAAAACAAATTTTGATGATGCAATATTTGATATTATCCTTATCAGTTTCGCTATTCACGAAAAAGATAGAAAAACTCAAGAAAAATTGGTAGAAGAG
>Ga0307990_1002038_pt1 | contig 16498 bp, 27 predicted proteins | sample EllFjometagen129_FD_203168 | JGI IMG/M metagenome (GOLD analysis project Ga0307990, IMG submission 203168) | Marine microbial communities from Ellis Fjord, Antarctic Ocean - #129 | ecosystem: Environmental > Aquatic > Marine > Unclassified | place: Southern Ocean | collected 2014-10-08
TGAGAAATATTCATTGCAGGTAGCATAAATGCCAAGAATAGCGCCTACTAATTGGAAAGTACAGATGGAGGTTTTTCGACTTTACGGTTGCAGGTACAAACGTAAAAAAGGATCTCATCATATTTTGACTCATCCAAATGCAAAACGGGCAGTTGTAATTTCTGAATATGATGAAATTGATATTGATATCATCAAGAACAATATGCGAACTGTTGGAATGAATCGCGATGAGTATTTTGAGCTCTTAAAGCAAATTTAGAGGGTTAAAATACGAAGGTATAGGTATATGGGATGTTGTCAAATAACGCAGTTACATAGCAACGTCCCCCATTACATACGAGCCTGACTCCTTTGATGTAGCTCTTTTGTTTGATGGCAGCAGAAAAGACACAAGAAAGATAAGGGAAGAGATAGGTATACCTTCTCGCAAGTTACTGCCGCTTTGGTAACGGCCGGTCGTCGGTGTCACTAAGTTTCTTCCGTAAGGGAGGATGGGTTTGTAAATATCAGTAGGAATTGCTCTTAAGGGGTATATTTTCACCCCAATGGCGGTAGCGTCTCTTTTTTTGATTATGGTTGATTATGGCTGTGGTTGGTTTGTCATTAGAGATAATCAGAAAGGAAGGATTTGACCCCTGTCCCAGTTGTCTGCGTATTCAAGGACGTCCCCCAGATCACACACGTCAATAAGGATAAGGAAGGTATGAAAATGGAATCAATAGAGTTCACTGCGGATATTCAAAACGGGGTTATCAAACTCCCTGATGAATACAAAAATCTACCGAAAAAAGCTAAAATTAAAATTATATTTATTCCTTATGAAGTTCAAAAAAGAAAATTAGATAGTCTGTTCGATAGCGCCGTCCGGGTTAATAAAATAGATAAATTTGACAGGGATTCCTTACATGAAAGATAGGATTTTTATAGATACCAATGTGTTGGTATATATCCATTTATTTGACGAAGAGAGTCAAGACAAAAGAAAAGCATTACAGAATTTGTTGCACAGGAGGATTGATGCTGAATTAATTATCAATGTGCAGGTAATAAATGAATTTTATAATGTTCTTTTAAGAAAAAATATTAAAGATAATGTAATACAGGAGAAGATACATTCACAATTGGAAATATGTTCAGCTTCGGAATTGAGTTTAAAAACTGTTTTCAGCGCATGGAAATTAAGAAAAAAATACAAATATTCTTATTGGGACAGCTTGATATTAGCATCAGCTTTGGAAAACAGTTGTTCAATTCTCTATTCAGAAGATATGCAACACGACCAGGTCATAGAAGATAATTTGAAGATTATAAATCCCTTTGAAATAAGTTTATAAGTTTACGACATCCCCCATTACATACAGAAAGAGGTAAGAAATTGATTGACAATGATGATGGCATTTGGGATATATTAGGATAACGCAGTTACGTAGCAACGTCCCCCATTATTTTTCCCCCCATTATTATTTGGTTCAAGGGAATATGAACCTCTACAACTCAACCGCCCGCTACGCTCAAGACGCAAAGCACGCCAAGAAAAACATTGTACCCACAGGGCATGTTACTTTTTCTGATCATCCGTTCTGATCAGGAAAAAACAAAAAAACCCTTTGCGTCCTTAGCGTCTTTGCGGTTCAAGAATAGTAGAATAAAGATAGAGAGATTGATGAAGGAGAACAAGAAGATAAGGAGTCAGGTAAACAAGCTAAATTCTATTTTCGAGGGCTGACCCCTCTCCTCTTCCTCTCCTCTTGTGCTTTCTTCAGGGAAGGGAGAAAGACCAAAAAATCCTGTTAATCCTGTAGATCCTGTCTAAGATTGAAAAAGATAGTATGGTCCCCATTACCTCAATTTGTGGGATCTAGCCGAAGAATAGTGGCTTCGTCACCCATTATTTCGGTGGCAATGTCACCCATTAAGGTTCTCCAGCCTTGACAACGAGGGAAAAGTGGTGCGATATTTGATGTAAAGTCGCAAAGCAGCAACGTTTCCCATTACCATAAGCAATGGATGTACGATTATGAAAAAAATGATGAAAATTCCTTTGGTTCTTCAACCGCAAAAGGAAGGTGGATGGACAATAACCAGTCCGTTAGTTCCTGAATTGGTAACCGAGATAGATGAACTGGAGCATCTGCATGCATGTGTTTACGATGCACTTAGCGCCGTCATGGAACTATATCAGGATATGGGCAAAGAATTTCCAGCCAATCTAAGAGCCGACGATGCCGGGGCTCCGGTATGGTTTGAGTCTTTGGTTATTGCCGAAGGATGAATTACAGAGAGCTTGCCAAAAAGTTGCGGTCAATTGGATGTCGTGAAATACAGCGCCGTGGTAGCGGATCGCATCGAAAATGGTTTAACCCGACCACCGGGAAAGGAACAACGATTCCGGATTGGGGGCATAAGGATTTAAAAGAAGGTACTATCTCCGTAATTTATAGACAGCTTGGGATTGAAAAGAAGTCCCTATGATATTATTCAATCAAATAACGCAGTTTTGCAGCAACCCCATTAAACAATTTGAAGCAGTAGTCGCCCGCTAGGGCATTGCGTTTTTCTGATCATCCGTCCTGATCAGGAAAAAACAAAAATACAACCTTAGCGTCCTTCGCGCCTTTGCGGTTCAAGAATATCTACAACTCAACCGCCCGCTACGCTCAAGACGCAAAGCACGCCAAGAAAAACATTGTACCCGCAGGGCATGTTACTTTTTCTGATCATCCGTTCTGATCAGGAAAAAACAAAAATACAACCTTAGCGTCCTTCGCGCCTTTGCGGTTCAAGAATAGTAGAATAAAGATAGAGAGATTGATGAAGGAGAACAAGAAGATAAGGAGTCAGGTAAACAAGCTAAATTCTATTTTCGAGGGCTGACCCCTTTGCTTTCTCTGGTGACGGCAGGAAGGTGTGCAGAAAGAGGTAAGAAATTGATTGACAATGATGAGGGCATTTGGGATATTTTTGAAAAGTGCAGTTAGACAGCGCCGTCCACTATTAACATTAATGTGAGGGCAAATTTATGTACGCGGAACGCTTGATACTTGAAACAGACCAGTCCGGTATCCTGAAGCATGTACCGAAACTTCCACCCAACAAACAACTGGAGATCATTCTTTTGGTCCTTGACGATGCTCGGGGAGGTCAGTCGCTGCGTCGCAGTCCCCATCCGGATATCGCTGGCAAAACCCGCATCCTTGGCGACATTATCAGCAGTGTTCCCGAGACTGATTGGAATTTGCCCAAGTGATTATCCTGGACACTCACATATGGCTCTGGTGGGTTAATAGCGATGCCGATGTGCTCGGGGCCAATCGAAAAGAGGTGATTGAGGCTGCTGATACGGTAGCGGTTTCCGCGATCAGTTGTTTTGAAGTTGCCTGGCTTGAACGCCATGGCCGCATTGTTCTACCTTGCGACAGGAATTTTTGGTTCGAAAAGGCGTTGCAGGGGTCTGGAATTATGCTCTTGCCCATTACACCTCAGATTGCTGGTATGGCAGTCGACCTTCCCGAGCACCACAATGACCCACAAGACAGAATTATCATTGCGACTGCACTGGCCCATGAGGGGCAACTGATGTCGGCGGATCGCAAATTTCCACTTTATGAAGAACTCGAGCGTCGCTTGCTGTGATGACTGGGAACGCAGCCAATAATTCAGACTCGTGGTCTCCCGCCGTCTGATTAAGTAATGCAGTTAAATAGCAACGTCCCCCATTATGGACTTTGCTCGGGACTTGTGTCACAATCCCAGGCATCACCAATTAGTAGCCGGGCCTTGCCCGGCACACAACCAAGGCGCCCTTGCTTGCCCTGGAGGTTCGGAAAATCGTACTGGGGCGGTTAAAATATCTTGTTACTAAGCCAGGTGTATTTTACTGAAGGCCAAGAAAACTGGTTTAATCTCAACGGTTAAACAATTGATCGACAAATTGAGATCTGAACATCACTTTTGGATTAGGGAAGATATGTATCAAAGGGTTTTGCACATAGCTAAAGAGAAGACATGAAAACGATAATTATGAGCAAGCAAATGATTCCTCTCGTGCCAATTAAAGTCTTTTCAGCTTATTTGCTTTCAGCTTTCACCTTTGAGCTTCTATTATGTCCCCCATTATCACGCTTCGTCTCGAATGAGCGTAGCGAATGGGCTGTGAGAAAAGGAGTTATTCAATATAGTCAAGGACGTCCCTCAGATCATACTAATTGTGGAAGGAGAAAAAATGGAAGTGACCTGTTTTCTCAAAAGAGAAGGTAACCAATACGCATCTCTGTGCGTAGAATTGGATGTGGCTTCCTGTGGAAGAACCCAAAAGGATGCCCTTGATGGTCTAAGGCGCGCTATTGAAGCATATATTGAGTATATGGTTTCCGAGGGACGCGAGAAAGAGATGTATAGACCTGTTCCGATGAATGAGTTGAAGCAATTTCTTTTTCCAGAAAATGATATTGAAGAAAAAACGCTTAAGGCAATTCCGCTGAGCTTCCAATATGCTTAAGAATCTATCGAGCAAAGAAGTAGCGTGGATATTAGATCAGATAGGTATCACCTTAAAAAGGCACAGCAAAGAAGACGTTTTTGAAGGACATTACGGTGGAAAAAGGAGAGTTGTCATCGTTCCTCGAAATAAAAGGAGTATTCCACAAGGTACATTAAGCTCTATTTGGAGGCAGGCTGGAATTACTAAAAAAATTGCGGAAGAACTTTGGACGAGACGCCAGAATCGATGATAATAAAGGGCCATTGAATCATGCCTCGCCAAGCCAGACTTGATGCCCCCAGTGTACTGCAGCACGTAATGGCCCTGGGAATCGAACGTAGAAAAATCTTTTGGGACGACCAGGACCGCAAAGTGCCAGAAGTCGGAGGTCGGAAATCAGAAGTCAGAAGACATTCAGGGCCAGTGGCATGGCAATGATAATAAATTCAGCCAAAGAGCTCAAAGTGTATAAAACTGCGTATGAACTATCGATGGAGATATTTGACAAGGACACCTAACAGATCAAATTCGGAGATCATCTCGGGCAGTATGCAGCAACCTTAGGGAAGCATGGGCAAAAAGAAGGTACGAAGCCCATTTCATAAGCAAACTAACTGATTCAGACGGAGAAAATAGCGAAACGGACACTTGGCTGGATTTCGCCAAAGGTTGCGATTATTTGAATCAGAATGATCATAAGGGTCTTACCTCTAAATGCTCGGAAGTTGGTAAAATGCTGGGATCCATGCTCAAGCATCCGGAATCATTCATTCTGAGACCCTGACTTCTGACTTCTGACTTCTGCCCTCTGACCTCTGACTTCTGACCTCTGACCTCTGGACTTCTGACCTCTGGAACAGGGTGGTGGATTGGTCAGAAGTGCCGGTGGGGATAAAAGAGTTCTATTGCGACGCAAGAGAGAAGAATGGGAACTATCCGATGAAAGAATTCTGGGAAGCGGAGATTTTGTTGTTCAGGCACTAAAGGAGGCAGACGAACTTCATGAAAGGAGCATTAAGCACAGTATATCTTTAGCTGAATTGATAGAGAAAGTGACCCACGATATTGGAATAGATATCAAGGAGTTGCTATCATCGAAACGGAAACAAGAAATCAGTAATGCCAGAGCAATCATCAGTTATCTAGCAGCGATAGAGTTGGGGTATTCTGGGGTAAAAATAGCGGCAGCACTTAAATTAAGTGAAAAGAGTGTCAGCCGCTGTATAGACAGAGGAAAAAGAATTCCTGACAATGATAAACAAATGTATGAGTATTTATATAAAGTCAGAAGGTAACAACGTCCCCCATTACGTCCCTATTTGCCCAACGTCCCCCATTACGAGTCCTTGCAACGGAGGAGACAACTATGGAATTCAACATCTTCTATAAAAAGAAAAAAGACTGGTTTATCGGGCATATCCAAGAATACCCTGATTATGAAAGCCAAGGTAGAACTTTGGATGAATTGAGAAAAAATCTGATAGAAATCTATAATGATATCAATGAAGGCTTAGTACCTGACGCTGAACCTTTTCAGTTAATGGAAGTCGCAATTTGAAAAGAAAAGAATTGCTGCGAATAATTAAATCAAACAGTTGTATCTTTGTTCGCCATGGAAGCAATCATGATTGGTATAAGAATCCTCAATCAGGAAAAAGCCAACCTATAGCAAGGCATACCGAAATTGAAGATGGGCTCGCAAAAGAATAATTAAAAGACTATTATAGATTAGTCATTAGGGTTCAGAAGGCATCTCAGTTATAATCGATACGAAAACATGAATGTCCCCCATTATCCCCCCCATTAGCTTTTTGTCAGTGTATGCCAGTGTGTGTCTGTGGCTAATAAAGATTGCTGAGGCGAGAGCATTGGTTGCATATTTGGCAGTAGAAAAGACAGGTCATTCAGCAGCGGAGGTGGCAAGATTTCTCGGGATCAGCCGCATGGGTGTTCAGAAAGCAGTTATAAGAGGATCAGAATTAAAAGGGGATCAGGTGTCGTTGGGATAATAAGTTTACAAAGTTGCCAACGTCCCCCAAACACATGTCCTTTTATGGATAGATGCATTTTTAGGAAGGACAAGGAGATAAAATGGATACTTCTTTAGATATAAAATTTGCAGAAAGGTCAGAGGCAATCGTTACTCAGCTTGGCTTTAAGGATTTGAAATCCTTTGTCAAAAACCAGGTTTTGCTTATGCTTATGGCCAGGATCGAGAAATATGAGGCGGAGAACAAGCGTTTTAAGGCCAAATATCATATGTCCTTTAAGGCGTTTCAGGCAAAAGTTGAAGGGTTGCAGAATGAAGAGGTGTTTACAGAAGATGACGATTACTTAGACTGGCGCTTTGCAAAAGAGGCGATTGATAGGCTTGTGAGTCAAAAACTGGAATTAGAACATGCTTGATCTAATCGCCAGGTACGAGGATTTGATTAAATCTTTCCATATCTTCCTGTATGAGCAAGAAGGAGAGATGTTTCGGTTTAAGGCGCAATTAACATTTACGAACGACTCGAAGCTCTTCATAAAGGAATATGTTTTTGAAAACAAAGAGAGAAAGTATGCCTATCATTGGACAGACAACTCTGGAAATCTAATTTGTCGTTGGGACAATGCAAATCATTGGCCAGATATTTCGACTTCTCCGCACCACAAACACACTGGCGATGAAGTATTTGAATCAACAGAAATATCTGTTGGTGATGTGTTGAATAGGATCATCGAGAAATTGGAAGATAAACCAAAAGGCTGAAGCGCCCCTATGCTACGCCAGCCCAGACTTGATGCCTCCAGTGTACTGCAGCACGTAATGGCCCGGGGAATCGAACGTAGAAAAATCTTTTGGGACGACCAAGACCGCAAAGTGCCAGAAGTCGGAGATCGGAAATCAGAGGTCAGAAAACATTCAGGGCCAGCGGCAGGGCAATGATAATAAATTCAGCCAAAGAACTCAAAGTATATAAAACTGCGTATGAACTATCGATGGAGATATTTGACAAGGACACCTAACAGATCAAATTCGGAGATCATCTCGGGCAGTATGCAGCAACCTTAGGGAAGCATGGGCAAAAAGAAGGTATGAAGCACATTTCATAAGCAAACTGACTGATTCAGATGGAGAAAATAGCGAGACAGATACTTGGCTAGATTTTACAAAAAGTCGCGGTTATGTGAATCAGAATGACCATAAGTGTCTTACCTCTAAATGTTCGGGAGTTGGTAAAATGCTGGGATCCATGCTCAAGCATCCGGAATCATTCATTCTGAGACTCTGACTTCTGACATCTGACCTCTGACCTCTGACCTCTGACCTCTGACATCTGACATCTGACTTCTGACATCTGGAACAGGGTGGAGGATTACTCCGGAGCGTAGGTGGGGACAAAAGGAATTTATTGGGGAGAAAGAAAGAAGAATGGGAACTATCTGATGCAAGAATTCTGGGAAGCGGAGATTTTGTCGCCATAGTATTGCAAGACGCTGATGATATAGATGAAAGAAAAAGTAAGAACAGGATAAAATTAAGCGAGTTAATTAGCAGGGTGTGTCAAGAACTGAAATTAGTGGAAGATCAAATCTATTCCTCTAGCAGGAAAAGGATTGTTAGCCAAGCCCGATCTATCATATCCTTCCTAGCAGTGAGGGAGATGGGGTATAAAACAACGGAGGTAGCCAGAATCTTAAAAGTAGGGCAACCTAACATAAGCAGGGCAGTTGAAAAAGGACGTAGGCTTATATCCGACGAGAACAAGATAAGAGAGAATGTTCTATACAAAGCATAAAAGCATCAACGTCCCCCATTATCACCCCTTAAATTAAGTGAAAAGAGTGTCAGCCGCTGTATAGACAGAGGAAAAAGAATTCCTGACAATGATAAACAAATGTATGAGTATTTATATAAAGTCAGAAGGTAACAACGTCCCCCATTACGTCCTTGGATAGATCTCTGGAGCTTGAGAAATATGGCCTGATGGGCATGGATGCCGTACATATAGCATGTGCGGAAAAAGCAAAAGCCGATTTTTTTGTAACGTGTGATGACAATCTCATTAAAAAGCTGAAACGGATTGATAACATAGGGATTGCATTTTATAATGTAATTGATTTCGTATAAGGACGTCCCCCAGACGCACCCGTCAGGGCATGGTTCTTTTCCTTATCGGCCACCCCGATCAGGAAATAAATATAACCCTTAGCGTCCTTCGCGGTTTTGCGGTTCAAGAATAATTGACAATGATGAGGGCATTTGGGATATATTAGAATAACGCAGTTACGTAGCAACGTCCCCCATTACATCTTCGGGGGTGACGAAAGCCACCGTCATAAGCGTTTGGTAAACAATTAACTTGTGTAAAGTGGGGATAAAAAAATGGGAAATGTCCAGGCTGTTATAGATTTACCGGAAGAGCTATACCTTTCCCTTTCTGCCTCCGGGTTGACTAAGGAAAAAATAGCTGGAGAATCAAGGAAACTTTTCGCACTGAAATGTTTCAAGGAAAAAGTTCTTTCATTGGGGAGAGCGTCTGAACTCTCAGGTCTTTCTAAATGGGATTTCATAGAGTATCTCAGCGATAATGGTGTTCCGGTTGTTGATTATGATCAGGATGAAATGAAACGGGAGTTTGAAACCGCTGATAACCTTTCCGAAAGGCTCAAAAAATGATTGTTATCAGTGATTCCACAATCCTGATTGGGTTGGTAAAAATAGGGAAACTAGACCTGCTCAAAGAAATCTTTTCTAAGATTTATATCCCTGAAGAGGTCTTTAAGGAAGTAGTGGAAAGGGGCAAAGGAAAACCGGGGTCTAAAGTCATAAAAGAAGCCGCCTGGATCGAGCCAAAGCCGGTTAAGGACAAAATACAGGTAGCTTTTCTGCTGGGGAGTCTTGAAAAGGGGGAGGCTGAAGTTCTGGTTCTGGCCAGAGAACTGAATGCCGATCTGATATTAATGGATGAGGAAAAGGCTAGAAAGAGTGCCGTCATCGCTGGTTTTGAAATAATGGGATTGCTCGGTCTGTTCATTTTGGCCAAGAACCTCGGCCTAATTCATGAAGTCCGGCCCCTCGTTGATAAACTCATGATAAAGAAGTTTAGAATCAGTGATAAAATAATTGAGAAAACATTAAAAAAGGCGGGCGAAGCGTAAAACGGGGACAATCCTCGGGAGAAACTTAGAAAGCTTGGGCTTCTTGATGCATAAGGTCATAAGGCACCAACGTCCCCCATTACACATTCAACTCAACCGCCCGCTACGCTCAAGACGCAAAGCACGCCAAGAAAAACAAACAAAATAAATGCAACATATCAAAGAAATCGGCATAAAACGAATGGTCAACAGGCTGAAGGAGTGATCTGCCCTTCAGGGCATTGTGCGTTTTTCATGATCATCCGTTCTGATCAGGAAAAGTAAAAAAACCCTTTGCGTCCTTTGCGTCTTAGCGGTTCAACAGCTTTTATTACTTCGCATCCTTTGCGGTTCAAGAATAGTGGAATAAAGCTAGAGAGATTGATGAAGGAGACAGGAAGATAAGGAGTCAGGTAAACAAGCTAATTTCTATTTTCGAGGGCTGACCCCTCTCCTCTTACTTGCGCTTAGCAGCCAAAAAAGTTATTTAGTTTTTTACGAACGTCCCTATTTTCGTAAAGTCAGAAGGTAACAACGTCCCCCAGAGTCTACAGGTGGCTGTGGTATTTGACATAATACTCATTCCATAAGTAGGAAACTCGGGTTAGGGACGCTCATTGGACAAAAGATTTCCCTTTTTAGGAAGGACAAGGATAGGTGAAATATGGAAACATTAATTGATGATAGAAAAATTAAGGATCTCTTCAAGCAGGCGATTATCGAAGCTATTGAAGAGAAAAAGGAAGTTGTCCATGATTTGCTGGTTGAAGTAATGGAAGATATTGCCATGGTTCGAGCCATTCAGGATGGCGAGAATTCCGCCCCGGCTAGTAGGGATGATATTTTTCAAATACTGGAAGGCAAAGAAGGCTATGCATGAGAACGGATTTCAGAAAAAGCTTTGTCAGAGATTTACTAAGACGAAAAAATGACTCTGATTTCCTGGATTGTGTAAAAGAGGCTATCGAAGACGTTGAACTGGCCGAAACCACTTCCAGGATCACTAACCTCAAAAAACTTAAAGGTGAAAGTGGTTATTATCGGATTCGCTTTGGGAATTACCGAATCGGTATAAAAATTGAAGATGATTTGGTTATTTTTATCCGTGCCTTACACCGCAAAGATATTTACCGCTATTTTCCCTGAATGAGGTGGAACCAACTCGAACCTGTTGTTTTTTGAAGAAAAACAGGAAGATAAGGAGTCAGGCAAACAAGCTAATTTCTATTTTCGAGGTCTGACCCCTTTCCCTTTATACTTAGCAGCCAAAAAAGTTATTTAGTTTTTTACGAACATCCCTATTTTCGTAAAGTCAGAAAGTAACAACGTCCCCCAGAGTCCCCCTCTGATCTCTGACTTCTGACTTCTGACTTCTGACTTCCAACGTCCCTCAGATCCCCACATCCGGTGACGGCAGGAAGGTGTGCAGAAAGAGGTAAGAAATTGATTGACAATGATGAGGGCATTTGGGATATATTAGGATGACGCGGTCAGATAGCGACGCCCCTTCTTACTATGAGGAGTTCTCATTATGGCTACCAAATTGATAACATATGAAGAACAACTGGCTTATGAAATAGAAAAATTGCCTGGAGAGTATTTGCCTAACCTTCTTCAGATTGTCCGTCTTTTCCGCGAGAGCGTAACGTTAAAGCCTGCAGAGGATAGCTTTCGTCAGGGGTGGAAAGAATCCATGGCAGGGGAAACACTTCCGGTGTCAGAATTATGGAATAGTATTGATGCCGACTGATCCGCCCCAATCTGTTCATGTTGAGTACACTCCAGAATTCAAGCGCAGCTTGCGAAAGCTGGCCAGAAAGTATCGCAGTATTCGAACTGATGTTAAACCTGTCATTAAGCGACTACAGATAGGTGATCTCATTGGAGATCAGGTTACGGGAACGGGGCAATATCCTTTTTAAGGCGAGAGTGAGAAATAGTGACATTCAAAAAGGCAAGCGTTCGGGTTATCGACTGATCTACTGGCTCAGAACTTCGAAAGATATCATTCTTGTGACAATCTATTCTAAACTTGATCAGGGAGATATATCGGTGAAACAGATACGACGAATTATAAAACAGTTTCAGAATTTGTGAATATCGCCCCCATTACGGTACCCTCTCCTCCCAGGGCGTCCCGCTTTATTGGAGATTTTGGAGTGGATAGAAAGGAGGAATTTTATGAGACATCAAATTATAGAAGCAATTATCGTAGACGGCCAGATTAAGTATGCTAACAAGAAATTACCCCTTGGAAAGATGAAGGTTCATCTAATTTATGATGCTGAAGAAACTTTCACAGAAACCGATGTGGCCAAAATAGTTGCAGAAACATCAGGAATATATAAAGATATTAATGTAGAAGCTGAGTCAAGTAAATTAAGATTAGATTGGGAACGGAATGTCAACAACTGAATATCTGATAGATACAAATATTCTTATATATCACACTAAAGGTTCACAGGTTGCCTTTAATTTCTTGAGTAATCTTATCAATCAGCATGCACTTAATATTTCAATCTTGACAAAAATTGAATTTCTTGGATGGGACAAACATACTCCTGATGGATTCGAAAAATGCAAGAAGTTGATGGAACCTGCGAATATTTATCCCGTTGATGAAGAAGTTGCCAACAGGGCTATCGAATTAAAAAGGAAAGTGAATATTAAGCTCGCAGATGCCGTAATAGGTGCAACAGCGCTTATAAACAATTTGAACCTGGCAACAAGAAATGTAGATGACTTTAAAAAAATAGTAGGACTGGATGTTGTAAATCCTTTTAATTAACAACAGATTATCATCGGCTTTTGTAAATGCTCTGGATTATGCGTTTTGCGTCTTGCTCTATGCCCCTTGCGCTTAGCAGCCAAAAAAGTTATTTAGTTTTTTACGAACGTCCCTATTTTCGTAAAATTAGAAGGTAACAACGTCCCCCATTACATCTTGGCAAAAGAGCCTTTAAGTTACTTTTATTACCAACGTCACCCAAATCTCATTAGAGGTGAAAAAATGGGAAGCATAGCAATCAGAAAAGATGAGGATATCTTGAAAATAAGGAATAGAATCCAACGTAAATTCAAAAGTGTAAAAGCGTTTAGAGCTAAGCAATACATAGGAAAATTAAAATTAAAGGAAGATCCTTTATCTTATCAGAAGCGAGTTCGGAAAGAGTGGAATGAATATACTGATTGATACCAACATTGCGCTCTATTTACTTGGGGGCGATTCTCGGATTGCAGAAGTGTTGGAAGGTGAGGTAGTACATGTGTCGTTTATTTCTGAGTTGGAACTGCTTGGATATCCGGGAATAAGCAATGAAGAAGAAAAACTGATTCATGATTTTCTGGACGATTGTGTGATTATTGATGTAAATAACCAAATCAAAGATGGAACAATTCAGTTTCGCAGGAAGTATGGTTTAAAACTTCCTGATAGCATCATTGCAGCAACGGCATATTATTTGGGTATTCCCCTTCTCAGCGGAGATAAAGACTTCTTGGTGGTAAAGGATATTGACTTTATTGTTTATGAACAAAATTGAGCTCACTGGAGGGTAAAGAGGGTAAAGGTGTACAGTAAGGGGTGTCAGGGCTACATTACTGACCCAGTGCAGGAGTAAATTCCGTGGATAAAAGTGGGAAGACAGCAGAAGGTAGATGGAGGCATCCCGCTTTTTTCGCTATTTTCGACCAAACAGACCGGATAGCAGTTTTGCAGCAACGTCCCTCATATAAGTGTGGAGGTAAAAAATTGATTGACAATGATGAGGGCATTTGGGATATATTAGAATAACGCAGTTACATAGCAACGTCCCCCATTATAATTAGACATTAAAATGTTCAACTAGCTGTTTTTAAAAGAGAAGTTTTTTAGCTTGACAGGGGTAAGATAGGATGTCCCCCATTACACATTCAACTCAACCGCCCGCTACGCTCAAGACGCAAAGCACGCCAAGAAAAACAAACAAAATAAATGTAATATATCAAAGAAATCGGCATAAAACGAATGGTCAACAGGCTGAAGGAGTGATCTGCCCTTCAGGGCATTGCGTTTTTCATGATCATCCGTTCTGATCAGGAAAAGTAAAAAAACCCTTTGCGTCCTTTGCGTCTTAGCGGTTCAATAACTCCTGAAGATTTGAAAGATATTGTACAGTAAAGTAACAAAAGTACCAACGTCCCCCATTATTTAATTAACAACAGATTATCATCGACTTTTGTAAATGCTCTGGATTATGCGTTTTGCGTCTTGCTCTATGCCCCTTGCGCTTAGCAGCCAAAAAAGTTATTTAGTTTTTTACGAACGTCCCTATTTTCGTAAAATTAGAAGGTAACAACGTCCCTCATTATGTCCCTACCTATTACACGAGACCATCATTTTTTAGATGGAGACAAATAATGAAAATACAATTTATCACCGATGCACAAGGCAAAAAAAAGGCGGCAATTATCCCCTTTGATGAGTGGGAACGGACAGAAAAAGCGAAGGATATTCTTGAGCATGTTTACCTGGCAGGGATCATTGAAGAGCGCAAAGGCAGTAAATCAAAACTGGATCTTGACGACTTGCTGAACGCTAAGGGATTCTCCCGTGCCGACCTGGAAAGTTGAGCTGATCGCGGAGGCTCAAGCCGACTTTAGCAAGCTGGATGGCAGTGTAAAAAAACGAGTCTTGAAACAACTTGTCAAACTGGAACGGAATCCTAAGTACGGTGATCCTCTTGGAAACAAAGTCGGCATAAATCTTGAGGGCTACTTTAAACTGTACGCTGACAAGAGGCGAATTAGGAACGGGAGATAAATAAGTTGAACAAAAATTAACAGGATTTTTTGTTGTATTCAAGGCGCGAGGAGCGAGCATAACGGGTTATGTGATCGACGAGCAACGAAGAAGACGGCAAAAAAGACGTTAATTTGTTCAAGTTATTTATTGTACGTTCCTTAGGATTATTTATGAGGAGATTGACAATATCATCAAAATTATTGCAATCGACAAACGTGAAGATATGGAGGTCTACCGCATCGCACTGAAAAGAATCCTATCAATGAAATCAAATTAACATAGTTGATTGTTGATTAAAGGGTGTTGGATTTGACTTGGCCTTCATCATTAACCCCAATGCGTCCCGCATTAATGCATTCTTTCCTTCTCGCGAAGCGTTTTGATGTTTTCAATTTCGTCCGGAAATTAAAAACGCAAACAAAAAAATCCTCACAATCCAGTTAATTCTGTCTAATAAAGTCAGAAGGTAACAACGTCCCCCAGAGTCCCCTTTCCGTTCCCCTTTATTCCCGACACAAGACTGATAATGACCCAATTTTTTCTGATGTGGCTTGACGTTGGGTGTCAAATGTACTAACATAAAATACCAATTTTTAACAAGGAGATCAATCATGACAGCCACACAACCTATTGCAAAAAGAATCGTTAAATCGTCTCGACTTGGATTTCGTACAACCCCAGAACAGGAGGTCGTCCTGCGCCGTGCGGCAGAGGTGTGCCACAAGTCATTGACAGAGTTTATCATGGACAGTGCATATCAGGCCGCTGAAAACGCGCTGCTGGATCAGCGGATGTTCATGGTCTCCGGCAACCGATATCAGGCCCTGCTGGATCTACTGGATCGTCCCGCTGAGGAAAACATCGGGTTGCGGGATTTGTTTTCCAAACCTGCACCTTGGGATGAGCAATGTCCCTGATTCCCCCCGAAGTGCTGAATACTGGGCATTGTGTTTCACCTTTCGACTGCGGCAAGCCGGTCCTGAATGACTGGTTGGTTCGTCATGCGCGCCAGTCACAGGCCAGCGGCTCAGCCAAAACATTTGTAGTGGTTGATAGGGACCGAATTGTTGGATACTTCAGCCTGACCGTCGGACAGGTGGATACGCTGGAAGCTCCAGAGCGCATCCGTAAGGGTATGGGGCAGTACCCTATCCCTGTTGTTCTACTCGCTCGGCTTGCCGTTTCTATACACCATCAGGGACGTGGTATTGGCAGAGGTCTCCTTCAGGACGCTATTCGCCGCACTCTCGTGATGGCTGAACATGCTGGCATACGAGCCTTGCTTGCGCATCCGATCGATGAGGATGCAGCTAGATTCTATCTTCGTTTTGGTTTTGTTGCCTCACCGCTTTGCGAACGACAACTTCTTCTTTTGTTAAAAGATGCACGTCGCCTGCTCCTTAGGTTTAACAAATAAAACTAACAAAAATACCAACGTTATATATTAAATCAGATAGAGGATATACCTCAAAGTCTATCATATCTATCATACCTGAAGCGCCTAGTCCCCCATTACACTCATTATTCTGGAAACAACCGACACAGAAACATCGATAGAACTGAATTTTGCCGTTTTGAAGTTTAAGCACACGATAAAAAAGAAAAATAAATGAGAAAGATCTGCATTGTCACCGGAACCCGCGCCGAATACGATTTGCTTTACTGGCCCGGGCCCGTGTTCTCTGTGTCTCGAATGAGCGAAGCGGATGGGCGGTGAAGAGAGGAGTTATTCAACCTAGTCAAGGACGTCCCCCAGACGCCCGTGGTTCTTTTCCTTATCGGCCACCCCGATCAGGAAATAAATATAACCCTTTGCGTCCTTGGCGTCTTAGCGGTTCAAGAATAGTAGAATAGTTTTACCCCATTAAATTCCTTTGGACCATTTAATTAGGGTGACAACGTTATATATTCCTGGACAATAAGCCAAGCCTGACCCCCGATTTTTATCTTGACAAAAAGAAGATTCTGCACTACATTTGTCAACACAGATAAAGAAAATTTTCAAAGGAAGGCAGATGAAACCGGCAATCAATATAAGACTCGAAAAAGAGATGTTGAATTCTCTGGACAACTATGCCAGGGAACTGGAAAAGACAAGGACAAGTCTGATT
>Ga0307990_1002039_pt1 | contig 16496 bp, 21 predicted proteins | sample EllFjometagen129_FD_203168 | JGI IMG/M metagenome (GOLD analysis project Ga0307990, IMG submission 203168) | Marine microbial communities from Ellis Fjord, Antarctic Ocean - #129 | ecosystem: Environmental > Aquatic > Marine > Unclassified | place: Southern Ocean | collected 2014-10-08
TCGGGCGTTTAGATCCCAGGAGGTCCGAACTCCTTGCCTTGTGACTGTCCCTACAAGAGCAAGAATCGATTGAGAGCCTCTGTATTCCCTTCATCCACCCAAAGAGGGGTACAAGACAGGCCCAAATCAGCCTGTTTCGAGGGGCTGCATCGGAAGAGTTTGTCCCTTAACCGTTCCGATGCTGGACTGACTTCCTTTGTGAATGAGTACGCTTTTACTTGACATCCTCTCCAAGGTGTGCTATACTACGTGATAGAGTACGTATAATATACAAAAGGCGTACTCGAAAAGGGGGAGAAGATGAAAAGGCAAGCTCTCAGAATTCCCGAAGTGCTGACAGGAAGCGAACAAGAGGCGCTACTTGCGCAACCGAACCCACGTTACCCAACAGGCCAACGTAACAAGACGATGATTCAGTTGATGCTCGATACTGGGCTCCGATTAGCGGAGGCGTGCAATCTCCGATGGAAGGACATCGACTTGAACACCGGAAAGCTCATGGTGAGGCAAGGCAAGGGCTCAAAGGATCGTTCATTGTGGATCGGTGAGGAAGACTTGGAAGCCCTCCGCACGTGGCGCGGACGTCAAGCGGAGGACGTAACCGGCAACCCGGCACACATTTTCACAACACTTGCGGGAAAGCATGTCTCACGGCGCTACGTTCAGAAGATGGTAGCACGCTTAGCTGCCAAGGCGGGGATTCAGAAGAACGTACACCCGCACACACTCCGCCACTCCTTCGCAACGGACCTCTACCGGGAAACCAGCAAGATAAGGCTCGTTCAGAAGGCGCTCGGACACTCAGACCTAAGCACGACGATGATCTATACCCACATCGTTGACAATGAGCTTGAGGACGCTTTGAAATCCTTTCGTCAACCGGCGACGGCACTCGCATAAAGAGGAGGCATGATGAAGATACTAGCAATCGTTCTTCCACTGTTAGCGGTTCTGCTTTGCGGTAAACCCGTTAGAGCCCTTCTAACTGTCCCCTTGTGTGTCATCGGATGGCTTTCCCGGTGTGATCTATGCGTGGTCAATAGTCAACGCGACAGCGGCTGATAAGAGAACAAAGAGGATCACGAAAGCGATCAAACGACAAGGATGAAACCCATCGGAATTGTCGTCTTAGGCTCTTCCCTGCGTGCGGGGGGTGTAACTTTCGAGGGCGCGGATCCGTGCGTCCTTTTCCGGGTAACCCCTTGCGTGCGAGGGCTCTTGTCGCGAAACCCACCACCATCGACACGCGGAAAGGGCGAAGGGTTCAGGCGTTGCGGTTTCCGCGGCGGGCGATTTCCGAACCCCTTGAAAGGCGTGAGCGTGAGTAACCGATGATAAATAGCCAGGTTCAGTCGATACGGAGCGGCGAGTTTTTTTGCCTTTATCGAAACGTGGGAAACAGCGACAACCGGCAAAAGTGGCAAGAGTACGCGCGTTTCGATGCGTTTTGTTATACGCAACACAGAGGCTATAATAGTGGTGAGCCGAAACATGCCAAGAAAGTGAACAGCTGAACAGATATAGACAAAAAGAACGGTCCCGGCACGTGAGAGTGACAGGACCGAACTTGAGAGCTTCAAACTCAATCACCCGGCGAAGGGAAAAGGAGCTTGTGCAATGACTAGCGTAGCGTGTATATACAGCCCTGTCAAGAGCCTCTATCACCCCGACAGCGGACAAACGCAGACCACGCCGGCGATACCACAGCCCCCGGAAACGATGCGCGGGTTACCTGCACCCAACATCTTGGAGCTTGTCGATCTTGGCTTCTCGATCATCCCCATTGAGCGCGGCACGAAACATACACCGGCGGGTCTCGGATGGAAGCGCTATCAGGACGAACGCGCAACCCGTGAACAGGTGAAACAATGGCAACAGGACTTCTCAGGCTGCAGCTGGGCGGCGGTGTGTGGCGCGGTCAGCGGTAACGTAATTGCTGTAGACATCGACTCACCGGCGGCGTTCGGATGGTGTCAGAGGCAAGGCGGATTAAACGATCATTGGCCGGTGTGGTATGAGACCGGGCGCGGCTGGCAATACCTATTCAGGCTACCGGCGGAACTTGCCGACTATGCAACCGGCGTAATCGTCCCGCATCCATGCGTAGAGATTCGAATGGGTAGGCACATTAGCGTTTTACCCCCCTCGATTCACAAAACGGGCAAGGCGTATACATGGAAGCGATTCGGTGAGATTCCTTACGCGCCTCAATGGATTCTCGATCACCTTACCGGTAAGCCCACACAAGAAGCCGTTACAAGTACAACATCCCAACAGCGGGCCGCTCACAGCATCACACAGACTCACCACGGGCGGCAGGCGCACGACATCACCGGGCGCAATCCGAGGATCTTGACAAGCGCAGGTTATCAATGGCTTTGGCGCACCACATTCGGGCCCGGACATCATCATCACCCGTTCTTTTCAGTGGCGATCCTACTCAGAGGCGCGAGACTGAGCGAGGATAAAGCTACCCACAAGCTCGATCAATGGCGGCGCAAGTGCACCCGTCCCATTTACAGCGAACGAGAGGCGACGGCGGTAATCAAGAAAGTTTATCGCACAGCCTACGGCGTGACTTTTGAGGGACTTCGTAGCGCTTACGATATACACGGCGAGCGTATGCCAGAGGGCGCGGCGCTCGATCTTGTGCGAATGTTCCCTTCGATGCGAGCACCCGGCAAACGTCAGAACATCCCGATGATTGCAACCGTGACGCGGCCGGCTCACAGCATCACACAGACTCACCACGGGCGGCAGCCGCGTGACATCACCGGGCGCAATCCGAGGATCTTGAAGAGTGCCGGCTACCGGCGGGCTTGGAGTACCACCTTCCCGGAGGGCTCACGCAATAGCGCTTGTTTCTCAGTAACGGATCTTATTCGGGGCGCAGGACTCAACCAGGATGAAGCTCAGCACAAGATTGATGAGTGGCGGGTGAAGTGCACCCGTCCCGTATACAGTGAACGCGAGGCGGCGGCGGTTGTTAAGTCAGTCTATCACATCGGCTACGGCGTAACGCTTGAGGGACTTCGCAAGGCTTACGACATACACGGCGAGCGGATGCCAGAGGGTGAAGCACTCGATCTTGTGAGGATGTTTCCTTCCATGCGAGCACCCGGCAAACGTCAGAACATCCCGATGATTGCAACCGTGGCGCGGATCCTAATCAGCTTATACAAGAATCACGTGATGCAACCGACAGCCATTACACATGCGGAACTAGCCAAGATGACACGATGCACGGAACGCCAGGTTGCAGAAGTCGCCGGCTTCCTCTCAAAGATAGGTGTGAGAACGACACGCAGGCAAGGTAGATCACTAAGGTCAATCTACAGCCTGAAAGCACTCACAGCCTCGCCTGACATACTTATACACATGTTTGTAAGGTGGGGCGGTTATCAGGCGGACTCCAAGCTTGTTGTTTGGCGATGGTGGAAGAGGCTGCACAGCATGCTAGCGCAGTTGTTCAGGTACTTAGCGGATGTTTTCGAGTCACTTAGTACAACTTTGGCAGGTGAACCCGTTGATCCTATCGGACGGCTTGAATTCGCCTCAACTTCAACCCGAGGGCCTCCGAATTGAGTACGCAGGGGCGAACAGAGGCGAAATCTGCACGGTGTTTAGGGGAGGTTTTTGTTGATGAAGTGGACCGGAAAGGAAATGAGACAGATGAGCGAGCGTGATAGGACGACGCTTACGAGAGACCTCGCGGCATTATCAGAGGCCTTGCAGACGGACCAAAGCGCAGGCGCGGCATTACCGGCGGGCACGTTTTGGAGACTGAGAACAGCGGCTCAGGATGCAAAGCGATTCTTGCGAAGGAGATCGAAATGACACGACGAACAGAACGCCCGTTGATGGATGTGGAACGAGTAGCTGTCAAGAAGCTAAACGAGGGCGGGATGAGCGCGGCGGCTATTGCGACAGCGCTATTTATCTCCCGGCGACAAGTGAAGTTTGTTCTCGCACACCAGGACGATGAACAGGCGCGGGTTGCGATGCGCCGGGCGTCGATCCAAGCAGTTCAATGAGGCTGTAGCAAAGCATGACAATGGAAAGATGTGTGGCCTCCTGTCGTTTTACGTAAGCGACAATCTAGAGTCTCCGCATTGCCACCACGAGTTCTTTATATCATCTATCCCCGCACAGGTGGAGGCCGCGGAAATGCCTCCTGGATATGCAGTCGAATATCGTTTTCAATTGCAGCAAATCTCATTTGCCAATATCCTAGCTTCAACACGATGAACCAAACTTGTCAAGCAAAGGAAGGGGGACACATGAAACATCGAACCGCGCTAGTTGCAACATTCCTGGTACTGTCATTGGTTATCTGTGGGTTAGTAGCTACGGCAGAAGAACTGACAAATGATTCAAGAAAGACTGCCGTTGCTGTGCGTATCACGTTCAGAAGTCCAGTTAGGATCACAGGACATGGAAGGGAGTTCGATACTGTCGACCCCTCCTCTGGGCTATCCAAAGTTTTCGTGTTCTCTGGTGGAGAGCTACGGCGCAATCATACCTTTGAGGTCATGTGGTCCCCCCGCAGCAGAAAAATCAGATCTGTGGAATGGCTAGAGTTTCTTAGCGCCGAGCATCAGCAGGAGATGGAGGCAAGAAGCAGTTGCTCCTGCATTCTCTCTCCCTCAGATTCACTCGGAAGTCGCCTGGACAATGCTTATAAGGGTATCGAGATTTGCCTGGAGCCAGGAACCTACCAGCTTGATTATCAGTACAGTATTCGGACAACTGTAACCATAAGAGGGCTGGGAGACTCACCTTCAGATGTGCTTCTCACTTGCCCGGACTACAGCTATTTTCACATTGGTGCGCTCGCCGGGGGATCGGTTGTGGTTGAGAACTTGTCCATTGCTATTCCCAAGCATTCAAAGGCTTCAATCTACGCCCAAAACGGTCAATGCGAGATGCGATCAGTGCAAGTCGAGCAGGGGAGCAAGTTTGAGGCAGCAGTAAATCAGCGAGGGACACTAAGAATAGAGAACTGCATACTTACACAAGTACACGCAGGTGGAGAAGGAAGCCTTCTTGTTGAGTCAACAACATTTCGAGGGCCTGCCAACGAAAATGCTGTAAACACGGCGGTTTGGGGATTCGAGGAAGCACAGGTGACGCTACTTGCCTGCGACATCTCGGGATACTCTTTTGCGATATTTCTTCAGGATGACACGAAGCTTGAAATTAACAATTGCGTTTTGGCCCCAGGAGAGCGGAGCTTCAGACTTGATGGTTCTCTCTCTGTCTCTATCATTGGAAGTGACAATGAGATTGCATTATCAAGCCTAGATCCCAGTTATCCGTGGCCACCTGGATTCGTGAAGGATTGAGATTCCCACCGTAGCCACACAGCCAAATCATCTGAGAGCTTCTGTATGGGCCTCGTTGCCCCTGGTCGCAGGCCAAGATAGGTTCAATTCGGCTTGTTCTGAGGGTCGTTGTTGGAAGAGATCGTCCCTAAAACGTTCGCTTGGCCAATCAGAGGGGTAAAGAACGAGCAACAGAAGGTTCCTCTTGTTGCCAGATAGGGGCTACAAATGCTGATACGAATCAACCGAAGCTAATTGTTCCTTGGTACACGCCGCAATCGCGCAAATAAAGAACTTACCTACAGAACCTAGTTCATCACATGAGCCCTGCTAAATGGCCACCAGTGCCGTCGCGGCTTCGGAAGAGCTAATGGCATGAGTTCATCTACTCTTCTTCTCAAGTACTGAACTTCCGATTTTAACTGCAAGATCTGCGCATTCTTCTCTTCTATACGCTTCTCTTTCTCCTCCATAACCAAGGCGACCAGTGGATCTACCATGCGAATCGCTTCTTCGTCACTTTCCCGATCCGTTGTTATCGTATCCTGGCTAACATCTGGTGTTCGTTCCCCTCTGACTTTCCTCGCGATTTCTTCAGCAGCCGTATCAATATCCTGTCCAGCGTGGCTAACCAGCTCATCCATCTCACGCAGCATCTCAAGTACTCCAGAAGAGTATTCCTTGCGGCCTTTCGCCCCAATATCCACCTGGTTATCCAGCAAGCCATCTACTTTAGCCAGCGCAGCCAGCCGCCATCTTATCTGAGATCGCGTCAAGCCAAGAATTCTCTGCAGATCAGTCATTGAATGCATAGCCACCAGAGGTTACACGCTAACCAATTGATAGCCAAGTCACCGAAGTCATCCAGCACAGAACTTTGTCACTGTGTTACGTAGAGCATGCGTCACTATAACGCACGAAGAGACCTACAGAACTACTCAAGTAACCACCAAGCTTCAGAGGATATGACTGTCGGCATTACTCTTTTCGCACAGTCATCACCTTCTAGCATTCGTAGCTGGCTAGTATCTTGGCTATTCACCAACAACCCATTGCATTGCATACCAGGACAAAATCAGTATCTAAACCAGCATATGTAAGCATAGCCAGGTGATCTCCGCAACGCTCAAGCTGGCTAGCAACCACAGCCAGCACTAGCAACTAAGGAACCTCTTGATTCAGCCCCCCTGCACTATAAAACACAGATTATAAGAGCACTTGACGCGTCTTGTGTCTGCTGGTCTTGGTGGCTATTCTCCTGGCTGACAATCCGGAGCGTTCATAGCAAAGAACACCGCTCCCAAGAATGATCGAATCTGCAAGAGGGTTGACCACAAGGGTCTTTCTCGCTATTGTGTAACTCACATCACAAAGAAGAGGGGGTATCACCGGGGTAAGTTAAGGAGAAATAGACCTTAAAAGAAAAACTCGACGTTGGAGCGTCGAGTTCCTGGTTATCGCTAAATGGGTAATATCTCAAAACCCAATATAGCGTCTGGGGAAGTGTTTGTCAAGAGGCATTGTCCTCAGACGATGCAATGGAACCGTGTTCTGCGGTCCTCGTCTAGCTTTTCTCACTCCTGTCGTCCTGACGTTCTGTCTAAGATGCCGCGATCTTGCAACATAGTGTTCGACGTGTTGCGAAGCATGATCAATCCTAAGGGCCAGAGTAGTGCCTCAGTCCGCTACCTAGCACAAGTGACAAGGCTGTCTCACCAAACGACCTGGCGGGCGTTACGCCGCTTGAGAGGAGCTCATCTCATCGCTATCGCTTCTCCGAGCCGTGGATCCCGGGAAACAGTTTGGCAACTACGCTGGAGAAGTCCGCTGGCGAGTTTTCCACAGCCTAGCGTCACCCTTGCCCCTATAAGGAGTAATACCAGAGATCTAAAAGCTTTTAGCCCTAAAGGGACTGACAGTCCAACAGACTCAAAACACCCCAGCAAACGCTCCCTAGCGTGGGCAATGGCTCAACTGCGAAACGAGCTAGGCACAGGCTACGATATGTCCAACGAACGTCGGCGGAATCTATGCACAGGCATCGGTGCAAGTATTTGGCGGGCGATGGATCGCGGCGAAGTGCGAGCAGGTCCGAGTTTGGCAGTGTTTGTGCAGAACGTAGTTTTCAGACTGCGAGAGGCGAAAAGCGTGCAAGAGTCCCAGCGGGCGTGGTGTTCGTGGGGTGGCTGGGCTGTGCGCTGCGTGATCGATGATCAACGCGCCAAACAGGTAAGGGATGAGGCTTCGGCGCGCCTTATTGCCCAGATCCGACGCGAGAAAGAGGAGGCAAGGGGAAGTCTTGACGCGTTTCTATCTGAGGTTGGCGCAGGTAGTCTGCGAGACTACGTGCACCAGTTGGCCGATGCTCCCATTAGTGGGCTTATTGGTGGTGGGGTTCATTGAATCACGTGATGTCTGTACGACTTGCCTCGGGTATGGGTATCGATGGAAGACAGGAGAGATACACAAGAACCTGCGTGAGGAATTCGCATCTGCTGAAAAAGAGACTCTAGAAACGGGGCACAAACGCCTGTAATGAACGCGGGAGCCTACGCATAAGCAATAACCATCAGCCAACACAGCACGGCAATAATTCCCAAGCAGATGATCAGAGGAGCTAGTTGCAGCCAATGCTCAAGGTCCATCCATTCGTGCCTCAACGATTAGAAACGAAGCTCAATCGACGCTGCCACACAAACACCACTCAAGTCTAGATCTACCGTATCTGCAAGATCATTGAAGTTAATGCCTGCATTCTTGAACACAAGCTGCCGGGAGGCAAGAACCACTTTGAGGATAATGTTCGGGTTAAGCTGATACCCAACTGACAGTGAGGCCTTGGATCCCCATGCGCTTTCTGTCACGCTTACGTTGACTTCATCCCTCAACGAGAAATGCTCGATGCCGGTCAAGTGGATACGCTTCTCTGAATGAGCATTTGTACGGTAAAAACCGAACCCTGCCTGTGCTGAAGCGATCCAACTACCCGTATCGAATAGATCTGAAGGATCAAAGGCCAATACTCCGCACACACCAAACGTGGGGATAGTAACGTCTAGCGTGAACTGGACGCCTACCTCAGGGGTACTAATATCCACAGCGCCTTGGGTTCCTATCTGTAAGAATTCGGCTTCAACGCCAGCGCCTATCGATGGGAAAGGCTTGTACAGCAATGAGCCATAATATCCTAAGCTCATTGTGAGATCAGGCACTCTTCCGCTCAGAGACATGTTTATGGCGTAGAGATTATCCAATGCTTGGGCAACTACTCGGGCATCGTGGTTGAAGTATTCTATCTCCTGATTGAGATCTTTTGCCCCATGAAGACTACCAACAACACCCCCGGTAATTACTATGGGGAGGATCTCTGTAGGAATACCTTCAGAAGGGGTTTGAACCGGGGTCGTTTCCTGCGCTATCGCAGTAAAGGTCATCAATAGGGCAACATACAACACACACGCCACACACCATGTTTTTTTCATCTTAGTTGTGCCTCCGACACTATCATAGCGCTGGAAGATAAAAGAGGCAAATTTCTGAGAGCTCTCTTTGTAGAAACGTTTCTACAATCAACTGCGTCGCCATGCCGTTTCTCCTCTTTCACCTGGAGTGCTTGTGGGAGAGCGAGGGTTAGGTTCTCTAGTAATCCCAACAGGCGATCGTATTCTGTGCCTGCAAATCGCGCACCAACGCCTGAAGTGCCGCATATAGACGTACAATAAGCTCGCCTAACGGCGGCTGCATAAGAAGGACGAGGTCTCCGCATTTCCTGACGCCAAGAACAGAGAGGATTGTTGAAACGTATCAAAAAAGCCAACCTGCTGACAAGTGCACAGGCAATCGATACGCAACGGCGAGCAGCGGGTATAAGGAATGTAGAGATAATCCTTATTCTAACAGCATTACGCGGGGGTACGTTTTAAGTTGGAGAAGGCATCGAACCGGTCTATAGCGGACCATATCGGAGCATAGCGGAACGTTTTTCGTTTCGGAATGGTTGTTAGAACAGTAGGTGACTTTCGCTTGTTTCCTGCCTTTTTTGGTGATGAAGTTCTTAGGTAAACCAGAGCTCCCTGATCATGCCATTTCTACAATTTGCCATCTTGGAGACGGCACTGGGAAGTCGTGTAATCATCGGTGTTTGCTTGCTGGAGAACGTTGCACTTGGATGATCCACTTATGCCTTGACTCGCTACTGAGAGATGCGTATCTTGTTTCGTGGACTGGGTGTTAGAACGCCTTACCCCCAAGGACGTTCTCAGAAGATATCCAAGGAGGTCACCCAGTCCGCTTCCCCCCTTGGGGACTTACGAAACAGGAAGTGTGAACTTGGAACGCCAGCAGATACGTGGCAACGATGAGGTAATTGATAGGAATGTCCTCATTGGTTTAGCGATCCTTGCCCAGGAGAACGGCCACTCAGTCACTGAAGAGATGAACATTGCCTTGTCCGCTTACGTTGAGAACAACTTTTCGCAGAAACTAGAAGAGGGCGTTACTGCTTCTGGCCACTCATACTCCTACGCTCAGAGCTGAAACAATAAATACACCACGTTCTTCGAAGTCCCCAGTGAACGGCAACTCGGGCTCTTTGTAATGGACCCCCGTTTCGTTCAGTCCCTTCCTGGATCATATACATGTCGTAGGAGGAGAAGCGCCGCCGACCGCCTAACTCCTCACTCGAACACACGCCAGGAGCTATTGACTCATGGTGGTAGATGCGTACACTGATTATGGTGCGGCGGGAATCTTGCTGTACATTACACGCGTCCGCTCCACATCGGACGCACCTTTCACGTTTACCCGCCGCGCCTGTTCTCAACCTCACGCTTAATCGGTGATAGCTTCTAACTGATCCTGTAATTCTTCTACGCGATCTTGGAGATCTTCTACCTCGTACTGTTAGTAACTCTTGCATGATACTTCTAGGCCTTGAGCGTTGTAGAGAGCCGCTGTATCAGAATCTTTGTTGTTCCAGATAGCTTTTCCGTACCCAAATGAAAACCCGCCCCATTCAGGGTGTATCTGGTTTGTGTAAACGCGAATAGCAGCACCCGGGGCCAAAACATAGGAGTCCTGAAAGAGGAACGCTGGGTTTCCATCGGATATGTCAACTAGCTTCCAGCCAAGTAGATCTTGGGATTCCTGCCCGCGGTTTGTGACCTCAACATATTCATCTGACTCAGCTCTGGGGACTACTCCATCATAGAAAATGCGAGTGATTTCGATATCAGCAAGAGGAGGAGGTGGTGGCGGCGGAACCCCGGGATCAGAATAGGCCAAATCTGTGGCGAAAAACGCAATGACTGGACCGGTCTTCGGCGCAAAGGCCATGCTCCTGGATTGGCTGCGTATCGTTTGAGGAGCCCGCCGTGGGAGTCACTTGTAAAAGACAGGGAATCGGACTAGACTGATATGTGTGTTAAATCAGTCGGGTAAGATAAGTACCAGCTGAACCACTCCAAAAAGGAGGAATAATGAGATTCGTAGCCGCAATTCTCTTGCTGCTGATACTGGCGGGATGCACCCCTATCCCGCCGCCGCCAGTGCCGCAACTGGAGATCATCGAGCAAGACCAAAGCTGGGTACAGGTCAGAGTAACTGGGATAGATTCGATCGGGTACCAGATCTTATGGGGGGATGTTGATACCTCATATGGGATTACAGATGTTTCCACCTCGGACGAGCTGTATGCGCACTTCTACCAGCCCGTAGAAGGGGGGCGATCCGGTGAGGAAATCCCCACGGAGTACGAGATCGTCCTCACTAATAAAGAGGGGTATGTCGTCGCACAGAAATCCATTCTGGTTGTGTCAGCTGCTTGCCACCTCAAACTTGTGAGTCTCGAAGATCGCAAAGTTATCGTGGAGTACTGGGGCCGATTCGTGCTTGATTATTCAATCTGTTGGGGAGATCACTTCGCCGACCATGTCACGGTGAGCCCCCGGATTGCTAGGGAGATTGCAACTCACACGTATGCTGCACCGGGCACTTACTGGCTGGGTATACAAGAGATCGCGGCACCAAGCCGGAACTTCTTCAAGATCACTGTGGAGTGAGGAGCGTCCACGGCCTGCCCTCGATGGGCACACCGGCTCTTGAGCTTATCCAGTTTCGGACCCAGCCTTTGGGAGATCGGTCCGAAGCAGAGCTAGATGCTTGGGGGCGGAAGACACAGTGCTAGAGGAGAACACGCAAACTATGAGAGCAAAAAGAAGGGCTCTCTTCGTCATTTCTTCTCCTCCCGATCAAGAAACTGAGCGATCGCCTTAACAATGAGATAGTTGATAGAACGATCGCGTCCCTCAAAGACGCGTCCGCTCCACATCGGGCGCAGGCTTTCACGTTTACTTGCTGCGCCTGTTCTCTACCTCACGATTAATCGGTGATAGCTTCTAACTGATCTTCCAATTCTTCTGTGCGATCTTGGAGCTCTTCAACCTCGTCCTCTAGGTCCCTAATATCGTCTCTGAGATCGTCGAGGGTATCACAAAGTTCCCTCACTTGGTCCTCAAGGGCGAATATCCTAGCCGTGTCGGGCAACGCTACAAGTGGTGGTTGGGAGGCAGAACTACTTAGAGTAATCTTATAAAATCCCGTCCCTTCGCAGACCCACTTAGACGATCTAGGCGAGCCTTGCCAGTAGCAGAGACCACCGGCTGCATAAGCCAATCGATTCCCCACGTAGTACCCTACTGGACAGGGGATGTTCGCAAGACTTTCCCATTCACCCAAACTGGTGCTATAGCGATAGAAACCATAACCAGGGTCTTCTAACACCGTTCCGCCGGAGAGAGCGAAGATGTAATCTTGGTACTGAGGCAGTTGCTTTCCGATCCACAACAGTGATCCTCCATCTCCCACGCCTTCGGCGGCAGGCAGCGAAGCAAGCTGCTCCCACGTTTGAGATGGAATGTGGAATCGGGCAAAGTCTCCATTAGGTACTGTCTCGTTGTACTCTCCTCTCAATGCATACAGGTACTCTCCCCCCGTCCAGGCAAGTGCTGCACCATCGTCTGTACTCGACCACAGGAATGGGAGCTTGCTCCATGTGCTTGCGGCATGATCATAGCGTAGGAAGTATGATTTCCCGCCGTTGTGCTTTGCGCTTCCAACAAACGCGTAGAGGCTCGAATCGTATCCAGACCAGGTAAGTGCATCGCCTGCGCCTTGGGAGAAAGGGGTATTGGGCAATGTACTCCATGTGGACCCTTCCACCTGATACTGTAGGAACTCAGTTCGGGAGGTATCTTCGTACCGCGCTCCGGCTAAGGCGTAGATGGAGTCTGCCCCATCCCAGGCAAGTGCTGTTCCATTACGGAAGGTCCCTGCAGGTAGCGTCGCAGTATTCTCGGTGGACCATCTGCTGCATGTTGTTGAGTAACGGTAACGGTACAGTTCCGGACGGCTACTTGCGTACAAGCATTTGAGCAGGAAGATGTCCTCTCCAGCTCCAACTAGAGCCTGACCAAAGCCACCGGAGGTAGGGGCTGTGCCTGCGAATACCCATGGAGTGATTGTAGCTATTGATATGTAGCTGCCGACGAGTATCACCACTAACGCCAGAATTAACGCACGTTTCATTTCCTCTCCTCCCGGTTGAGGTACTGGATGATCGCCTCAACAACGAGGTAATTGATCGAGCGATCCCTCTTGTCTCCCAGCCTGATCAGGCGCTCGACTGGCTTCTCCTCCATCTTCTTCTGCGGGATGTAGATTGACAGCTTGTCAAGAATCTCTTTCTTGGCCATCTATGGTCCCCTCCTGTGGTTTAAGATGGAGATAGTATACATCATAGAATGAACAATGCGAAACATTAAAAAGCCTGCCACATAAGCAGCAGGCAATGAGATGCGGAGAGGGTTTCCTCTCCTTTTTTGTTGGAACAAAGAACTGAAGTAGTGGTGTATTCCGGCTAGACCGCTATCGATTCTGTCCGAAAACTCGGTCTGCAACAGCAAATCAAGGGAGGGTAGTATAATCCTATCACCCCCAGCAAACAGTTGGCGCGTGGTTATAGCCTATTCATCAGCATTTGCGCTCTTTGCCAGGATCCTTTCCCCGACTTGTTTATCGCCTGCGTTTGTGGTAGTGTGTTTTGTGAACCATCCAAAGGAGGAGGCATGAAAGCTCTCTGTTGGATGGTTTTTGTTAGATGGTGAGAAGATGGGGGTGAGAGATGACGCGAGCAAGGCTATCGACGAGAGACAAAAGCAACGCTCCCGACTGACATCAGGAGCGCGGCAGCGAGTCCAACTTTAGCGGGTTGGGGGCTCGTCTTCGTCGGCACGCCCTACTAAGACGCGTCAACTTATGGGTATGAGTACTGTAGCAAGTTCTAGCGTGTACTTCAAGAGCAACATGTCCACACCCCCGTCTTGCAGGGACGTCAGCTGCTGTCGCATTCCCGCTTTTCCTCACCATGCTGAGAATGACAGCGTGCTGTATACACGGGGGTTCTTATCTGTTTCGACCCAGCAACATGAAACGACCGGCCAGCGAATGCCGGACACCAAAACCGCACGATCAGGGATTGATCACCTGAGTGTTACCCGGCGGACCGATTACCCGTCTAGGCGGGCGTCTCATCAACCCGGACGCACAACAGAGATTAGAGACCTCTGGCGACCTGCAATGAAGGCAAGCCGCGTGGTGATAAACGAGCTAAACGAACGGCGATTGAAACTTCTAGGGGGAGCAACCTCGCTAGAAGGCCGGGGCGCCTGGCCGAGCGTTTTGTCAATGCGACAAAGATCGGTGCTCGATAAATCCGTCTTAATTTCCCTCCCTAGCATCGTCCATCTTCTCCAAGTGTAACCAAAGAAGTGGGCGCAAGTAAGCATGCCGGGGTTAATACGGGTGCGGGGGTCTGCCTTCGTGAAGAAATCGAAGGGAGCAAGCGGACACATGATGGCGGCATACGGAAGCTGCGGTGGCTTTCAACATCGGACAGAAGCAGAAAACATGGGGGCGAAAAGAATGACAACGAGCGTCAAGCAGAAAGAAGCGAACAGGAAGAACGCATTGAAGTCAACTGGGCCAAGAACGAAAGAGGGCAAAGCGGTGGCAAGATATAACGCGGTCAAGCATGGGTTGACTGCCGCATCGGTCCTGTTACCGGACGAAGACCAAAGAATTCTGGAAGAATTTGCAGACAGTCTTTACAACGACACACAGCCCGAAGGATCCCTTGAAAGATTGTTAGCGGAGCGCATCATCTTTGCCGCATGGAAGCTGCAGCGCCTTGGGCGCGTCGAGGCAGGGATCTATACCTGGAATTACTACGATGAAAAGACTGAGCGCGCTAGAACGGAAGCCAACCGGTACGTGGAAACTCTGAACGGATTTGAGGATCTATTCAAGACCGAGGTAACCAACCAGCGAGCGTATGATGAAGCAACAGCAAGAGCGCAAAAAGCCGTTAAGTTAAGGAATTCAGACGAGACCATTCTAGGACGGGCATTCGTTGCTGACTGTTCTTCTTGCGATGCTCTTGGAAAACTGAATCGCTACGAGACGACAATCAGCCGGAGCATGTACACATCAATCCGTGAGCTGAAACGCCTGCAGAAGGAGCGGAAATCAGCCGACACTTAAATGGGTTCGTTTCGCGATAATACTAGCGCAGGAACTGAAGGAGGAGTTGAGCCCTAGTGTGGGGTCCACACATGTGGACTGCTGACGCCTAAACGGAGTCGAGACTGCGGGAGGGGAGTTGATTGAGCAGGCTCTTCGAGGTTAATGATCCAGGAAACGCCGCCCAAAACAGCCGATAGCGACCTCAACGAACCACTGGGGTGGCGACAGAACTGGGTCAATCGGCTGAGAGCCCCGCTTATGCGCGAAGAAGAGAAGAACTAGTTTTGCTGATAGCCGTGTGCTTTGCGCCTGAGGATCGTTCCCTGCAGGAGACGAGCTAGATCCTTATCCGATTGCGGCCAGTAGAATTGTTGCTGCGGCCGCTTGCCAATGCGTCCCCACTCCCTCACTAGACACATCTCTCCCCACAAGTCTTCTGCCAGGTAGAGGTGATAAGCGCGGAAGCGGTTCTTCTTACGGTCGATTGAGGTCCATCGCCCCACTGTTACCTGCTGCATGTTCTTAATCCTCCTTGGAGGAGGGATCACCAATAATGGCTTGGTAGAGGAGGCTCTTCTCTTGCTTGGCTTCGTAGTTGGCAAGCGCTGCTTCTAGCGCTGCGCTGACCATGTTGGATTTCTTGATGCTGCGATCGATACGCCGTAGATCCAACCACGCATCGTCTAGTCGGTCTAAGAGAGAAGGGGGGATATAGAACGTGGCCTTGCGGCGGGCGCTGTCTGTGGCCTTGGCCGGGCGTGAGGGTTGCTCCGCCTGGTTGTCGTCTCCTAGGTAGATGTCTGCTCCCTTTCCTTTCATTGAGGAACGTTTGTTACTCATCTTCTAACACCTCCTTTGCTAATTCGCGGTACGCCGTCGCTCCCTTCGATTCAGGGAGATATGAGAGAAGAGGCTCACCGGCTACGCTTGCCTCGGCAAACTTGATCGTGCGGTGGATGATGGTCTTGTAGATCTGGTCTCCCAGTACTTTCTCTAACTCGTCAGAGGCTTCACTGGCGTGAATAGTTCTTGCCTGGTGCAGAGTGCGCAGTACCTTCGATTCCAGGTTTGGATTCCCCTTGCGCCTCACCTTGGTTAGAACTTGGGTCAGCTGCTTCAACCCACGCATGGCCAAGTACTCAGTTTGCACCGGGATGAGCACCCGCTGTGCCGCAATGAGGGCATTAGTGGTGAGCACTCCCAGGCTGGGAGGACAATCAAGGAAGATGTAATCATAGCTCTCTTGCACTGGCTCCAGTGCTACCTTGAGTGTCCGATCCCACCCAATCTCTCCCAAGAGCTCTCCTTCTGCGCCGGCGAGGTCGAGATTGGCAGGGACGAAATCAACTTTGTCTGTCTTGCTGTTCGTGATTGCCTTATCAAGAGAAACCTCATCATCAATGAGGACCGTGTAGATCGTTGTATCAAAACTATCAGGGTTAAACCCCAACGCAGTGGTTAGGCCTCCCTGTGGATCCAAGTCAACCAACAACACTCGCTTGCCGTGTTCAGCAAGCGCAGCGCTTAGGCAGACACAAGAGGTGGTCTTTCCGACCCCTCCTTTTTGGTTAGCGACAGCATAGATGTATGTCA
>Ga0307990_1002040_pt1 | contig 16490 bp, 16 predicted proteins | sample EllFjometagen129_FD_203168 | JGI IMG/M metagenome (GOLD analysis project Ga0307990, IMG submission 203168) | Marine microbial communities from Ellis Fjord, Antarctic Ocean - #129 | ecosystem: Environmental > Aquatic > Marine > Unclassified | place: Southern Ocean | collected 2014-10-08
CCTCCATGATCCTCTTTTCCCCCTTCTCAATCTTCTTTGCGATCCTCACCTCCTCCTCGCGGCTGAGCAGGGATACAAGCCCCATCTCCCTCAGGTACATCTTGACGGGATCCCCTGTCTTCCCGAGGGCGGATATCGGTAGAGGGGGAATCTCATTTTTTATCTTTTTCTCCCCCTCGTCGGTCTTGTCCCCCTGTTTATCGGCATCCCTCTCGTCCCGATCGGTATCGACAACTTCAATGTTTTTCTCGTGGAAAACGGTCAGTATATCGTCTATCTGTTCTGAGAATATGACTTCGGACGGCAGCATATCATTGATATCGTCATACGTAAGGAACCCTTTCCCCTTGCCCAGCGAAATAAGTTTATTTACTTCTTCAGATTTGATCGCCTTTTTCATTGTTGGCCAGTCCTCTCTCTTCCTTTAACAATCTATCTCTGTCCCTGAGCGCCCTGTCGCTGAGCGCCCTGTCGCCTGTATGTTGGGCCTTGATCAGTTCCCTCTTGAGCAGAGCATGTCTGCCCTTATACCATTTGTTCCGGACCTGTTTGATGTTGTCGTCAAAAACTCTGTCGGCAATCTCTCTGTCGGAGAAAGGTCGCTCCATCATCAATTTCAAGAGTCTCTCCTTCACCGGACCACCTTCCAGATCGCCGACCAGAGAGGCCATGTCACCTGCCTCCCCGCTTATCGTCTGTCCCAGCCTTTTCAACTCCTCCGAGTCGAAGCAATCGAGGATGCCCTCTTCGATTGCAATGGGAACTTTTTCGGGATACTCCATCATCATATAGATAAGGTTTAATTCCACAATGTCAACCCTCCCCATCCTTTTTCCCGGGGAGGGGGCAGGGCTGGCATCCTTCCGGCCGGAAGCTGTCTTTCTCACTTTATCCCTTAAGAGCTTCTGGTCGATGCCGAGTCTTTCAGACACCCTCTTTATAAAGAGATCCCGTTCAATCGGATCTCCGATCGTGCTTATGAATAATACCGAATCCCTGATGGCATCCAGGTTGTCTTCGAGCGTATCGGTAGAGCCCATGATGGTATCTATATAGTAGTCGACCATCATCGGGGCATGGGCGATCGCCTCTTCCAGGGCGACCGCTCCGTATTTCTTTACATAATCATCCGGATCATATCCCTCGGGAAGAACGACCACCCGGGCACGCATATTTTCTTCGAGGAACAGTTTCAGGCTCCGCTCCACAGCATGCCTGCCCGCCTCATCAGGATCAAAGATGACGGCAACATTGTGCGTGAATCGTCTGATCAGTTCGACCTGTTCCCTGGTCAGCGCGGTACCCAGCGTCGCTACGACATTGTTCACCCCCGCATTCCACAGGGAGAGGAGGTCGATATACCCTTCGACCAAGACAGCATAATCCCGGTCGCGGATGGCGTCCTTCGTTCTGGACATCCCGTACAGAACCCTTCCCTTGGTATAGACGGGAGACTCGGGCGAATTAATATATTTCGGCATATCGGAACCGATGGACCGGCCGCCGAAGGCCACTACAGCGCCGCTCAGGTCTTCTATCGGAAAGATCAACCTCCCGCGAAAGCGGTCATAGAATCCGCCCGTATCTTTGGATATGATAAGACCGGTCTTCTCGGCAAGTTTGAGGGGAACCTTTCTCCCCTCAAGATGGGAGGTAAGGTTGTTCCACCCCTCCGGGGCATACCCCAGACGAAATCCTTCAACAATGGCGCCGCCCATCTTCCGCGTGTCAAGGTAATCACGGACCGGTCGGCCACGCTCGGAAGAGAGCTGCGCGGAGAAATACTCCGCCGCTATGGCGTTTATCCTTCCCAGCTTTTCCTTCTCGGTTGCCCTGACTTTTTCCTCACCGGTGATTCTCCTGACCGGCAGGTCTATCCCCGCCTTGTTAGCCAGGTATCGCGCCGACTCGGCAAAGGATATGCCGTTCAGTTTCATCAGGAAGGCAAAGATATCTCCCCCCTCCCCGCAGCCGAAGCAGTAAAAGATCTGTTTCTCGGGATTCACACTGAAAGAGGGCGTCTTTTCCTTATGAAAGGGACAGAGGCCGACAAAATTTTTGCCGGCCTTTTTCAGGGTAACGTATTCGGAGATAAGATCGGCGATATTGACCCGGCTCTTGATCTCTCCTATCTTTTCCTGAGGAATATATCCCTTCAAGACGCTCCCACCTCTCTGGACACGGGCACGTTTGGGGTCCGGTGGCTCAGGATAATCGCGCCTTGACCATCTCACCCACGGTTTTTCCGTCGGCCCTTCCCGTCACCATGGGCATCAGAAGCTTCATCACCTTTCCCATGTCCCGAATGCTGGTCGCGCCGGCCGCGTCTATCGCCTTTTCGATCTGCGCACGGATCTCTTCCTCAGACAACTGCTCAGGCATAAATCCCTGAATAACCTCTATCTCCTTTGCCTCTTTTTCCGCAAGTTCGAGCCTTCCACCCTCTCTGAACTGCTCAACGGAATCCTTCCTCTGCTTTATCATGGAGGAGAGCACCTGCAGCATCTCCTGCTCGCCAAATTGGTCCTTGAGGTCTATCTCCTTGTTATGCACGGCTGCTGTGACCATTCGAAGCGTCGACAAGGTCTCCTCGTCCTTGGCCTTGGCCGCCTTGATCATCGCGTCCGATACCTGTTTTTTTATATCCATTACCGCTCTATACCTCTCTCTTGTTCCGTATCACAGGGGCAGCAGATCTTTCCCGTCACCCCATCTCATCACTCAGTTTCCTGCCTCCCAGAACATGAATATGCAGGTGAAAGATTACCTGACCGCCATCTTCATTACAGTTGATAATAGTCCTGAAACCTTTCGCAGTGATCCCCTTTATCTTTGCAACCTCCTGCACCGCCGTCAGCAGGCCTTCCATCATGCCGCCGTCCTTGACATCCATGAGGGTGGCCACATGCGTCTTCGGGACGACCACCACATGCACGGGGGCCATCGGGTTGACATCGTCAAAGGCCAGGGCATCGGCGGACTCGTAGACAATGCTCGCGGGTATCTCACCCTGTATGATCCTGCAAAATATACACTCCTCCATATCACCGTCCTCCTACGCAAAGCCCGCAACTCGCGCTATGGCATCTTCTAGTTTCAGGGCCCCGTTGTAGAGTGCCCTTCCGGTAATAACGCCCATGATCCCCGGGCCTCCCGTCTTGAGGAGCCGGTCGATGTCATGGATATTCGCGACGCCGCCCGAGGCAATGATCGGGATATCGACAGATTCGGCAAGCAGGTTTGTGGATTCAATGTTGACACCCGATTCCATACCGTCCCGCTGTATATCGGTGTATATGATAGAATCCAGTCCGCATCCTTCATACTGCGCGGCAATCTCCGCGGGAGACCAATCGGTGCTTTCAGTCCACCCCTCAACAGCGACCCTGCCGTCTCGGGCGTCAAGGGCAAGGATGACATGTCCCCGGCGCCCGGCGCACGCATCAAGGACAAACGGCTTGTCTTTCAGGGCAACGGTCCCCAAGATCACATAGCCCACGCCCAGGGAAAGATACGCGTCAACGGTCTTCATGTCCCGTATCCCGCCACCTACCTGCAGGGGAACATCCACCGCGCGGACAATCTCCTCGATAGCGTCCCTGTTCCGGGGCAGTCCGTCACGCGAACCGTCGAGATCCACGACGTGAATGCGCTGTGCCCCCTTTTCCTGCCACCGTAGCGCGATATCGGCGGGGTGGTCCGAATACACCGTCGGCAGATCAAAGTCACCCTGAAGAAGGCGCACACATCTGCCCTCCTTCAGATCTATAGCAGGAATTACGATCACTTATCAGTTTCCCTTCACGCCCGGAAAGCCCTTCAATATCTCTTGCATGCCTTCTCGTGACAACTCTTCCGCGGTCATCCATTTCCCTCCGCCTCGTATAAAGGGAAGAAAATCCAGGATGTTTTCCATCAATGAACTCTGGGTCTTGTCGAAGACCCCTCTCCATACCGACACACCATCCCGGGTCCGGATAAGATGAATGCAGAAGGCGATCGAAGCGGGGCTTTCCGCTGAATAATCGAAACCCTTACGTTCCCGATAACAGAAGAGGTACCCCGCGATAATGCCGTCCGCCCCGACCTGCTCCCCCACCTTTTTCAATATCTCCAGAGAGGAACCTTCCGGCGAGCCGGCGGACACCTTTTGATACATATCACGAACCTCCTTGGGGGGTATCACAGTGAACCCTCCGAAAGGTTTGAGCCCGTCAAGCAACAGTTTCTCTATCTTTGTCTCGGGATTTCCCGAAAATCCACATGCCCTGAAGGTTGTCCCGGAGATAGGACACCGAACAATCTGGGTAGCAGATCCATCGGAACCAACCCCCTGAAAAGGGACAACGGCAATCTTCTTGAAGTGGACATCCCTCTGAAGAAGGGTGGTCGATCCACCCGCTTTGTGAAACCCACACCCGGCAACCAGAGCTAAACACACCACCCCGCACATAAAAAACCGGAAACGACCCAAGGAAGAAAGAAGCTTTTTGATAATTATCACCCCCCTTTGTAAGATTTTCCGACAACCAGATTCCACGGGGAATGTCATAAAAAGGGTTTTAACGTGACAGACAGTGTACTCAGATGCTCCCCTTTGTTGACAGGACACCCTTGATCCGATCATCAATGCAGACTGCATCCCTCAGAGCACGGGCAAATGCCTTGAAAACAGCCTCTGCTATGTGGTGAGGATTCCTACCATATATGACATTTACGTGCAAGGTTATTCCCCCGTGATCCGTAAAGGACTTGAAAAATTCCTCAAGGAGAAGGGGATCAAAGTCCCGTATCTTTTTCCCGTTGAATTCGGCATTAAAGACCAGATACGGCCTCCCGGAAATATCGATACAGACCTGGCACAGGGCCTCATCCATGGGGACACAGGCCTCACCGTAACGGGCCATGCCTTCCTTATCTCCCAGGGCCCCCTTGACTGCCTGCCCAAAGCATATGCCGAGATCCTCCACGAGGTGATGATAATCCACGTTCGTATCCCCGCTTCCCTGCACACGCAGATCGAAAAAGCCGTGTTTCGCAAAGAGGGTGAGCATATGATCAAGAAAAGGGATCGTTGTGGATATCTCCCCCTCCCCTTTTCCGTCGAGATTGATCTCGAACGATATGTCCGTTTCCGTGGTTTTTCTGGTTACCTTTTTTTCTCGCGCCATGCTCTCGGGTCTCCTTTTACAATACCTTGTTAAGGGGATATTCTATAATCCCTTCAGCCCCTGCCTCCTGAAGGAGGGGAATCAGATCTCTGACGATACCACGATCCACAACGGCTTCGACGGCAAACCAGTTTTCGTCATAGAGTCCCGAAGTCGTGGGGGCCTTGAGAGAGGGAAGGAGCAGGACAACCCTCCCCAGATTCTCCTTGGCAACATTCATCTTGAGACCGACCTTGCCCATTGCCATGAGCGAACCGGAGAGAAGGGCATTTATCTGTTCTATCTTTCTCCTCTTCCACGGGTCATCCCATGCCTTTTTGTTGGCGATGAGTTGGGTGTTCGTTTCCAGGATCTCATGGATGATCTTCAATTTATTGGCCTTGAGGGTGCTCCCTGTCTCCGTAACCTCAACGATCGCATCCACAAGACCTTCGACCACCTTTGCCTCCGTGGCGCCCCAGGAAAATTCCAGATGGGTCTCTATACCCCGCTCTTGCAGATATCTGCGGGTAACGCCCACCAGTTCCGTGGATACCTTCTTGCCGGCTATATCTTCAAGGGTCTTTATGGGCGAATCCTCCCTCACCACAAGCACCCACCGGGCCCGTCGTGTGGATGCCTTCGAATACACGAGGTCCTGAACCACCACAACGTCGGATTCGTTTTCCAGTATCCAGTCTTTCCCGGTAAGCCCGAGATCGATGGTTCCATCATCGACATACCGGGACATCTCCTGCGCCCTCACAAGGGCGCATGAGATGTCTTCATCGTCAATATCGGGGAAATAGCTCCTGGCATCGTAGGTTATGCGCCATCCAGCCCTCTTGAAAAGCTCGATTGTATTGGATTCAAGGCTGCCCTTCGGTATGCCCAGTTTCAGTTTCTTCATTTTTTATACACTTCCTCCGGATCGAATACCCTCTCACCAATGATCTCCATCTCTCCGCCCGACACCCTCCGGTAGAAACAGGACCTGTAGCCCATATGACATGCGGCCCCTCCCTGCTGGTCCACCTTCAACACCAGTGTATCCAGATCACAGTCCACGAGGATCTCTTTGACTGTCTGGACATTACCGGATGTCTCACCCTTGACCCAGAGGGACTTTCGCGATCTGCTCCAGTATGTCGCCCTCCCCGTTTCCACCGTTTGCAACCAGGCATCCCGGTTCATATAGGCCAGCATCAGCACATCGCCCGTCTCATAATCCTGGGCTACGACAGGGATCAGCCCCTCTCCCTTCTCAAAATCAAGCTCCACCATACAGCAATCCTTTTCCATCCCCCTCAGGGGCAGGGGGTTTTATAGTAGTTGTCTGAAAGTTTATGAAGATAATGCAATATTCCTTTTTAGGCAAGTCCTTTTTCTCTATTTTGGTCTTGCCTGCGGCTCATTTTTGTGTTAGCTGAAGTGTCACTCTGTTGTTATGCCTTTGCCGCAACGGAGAGTGTAAATTTTTGAAAGAAGGAGGTTGGGGATTATGAAGGTATTGATAGGCGGTGTAATAGCGGCGGTTCTGGGGCTTATCGGGCTGTTCGTGTGGTGGGAACCCTTTGTTGCCCTGCTTGCGGGTGGAATCCCCATCGCGCTCCTGCTTGGAGGCGCCCTTGCCATATATGTCGGTTTCGACGAGATGAAAGACCAGATGAAATCGAAGGAAGAAGAGCAGGCAAGCTCGGAAGATCTGGAAGCTACCAAAGAAGACCTGAAAAAGGCGAAGGCTGAGGCTGAAAAGTATAAGGCAGAGCTGGAAAAGGCGAAAGCCGCAAAGAAAAAGTAGCCCCATCATTCGGAATACATACAACGCATAGCACAAACTCCCTATCCGGGCAGTGGAAGACGGGGGGTGTGGTGCCATGGGGGTTGAATTCTTCGGGGAAAAATCGTAAATACTATTTGACAGGGCACACCAAATCGGCTACAGGACTTAGTCAAGTCTTCAAAACAGGGAACGAATTATGGACAACACATCGTTATATCTCCTGCCAGCCATTGTATATTCCACGTGTAAGTCCTACACGTATTGATGCCTGCTTCTTGACCCGAACCGGGCGGGAAAGCAGGCAATCACACCGAGTAACTTCCGTTACATTTTTAGTAGTTTGAAACGGGTCTTCTTTGCCTCTCATAGAGGGGCACAATGGATGGCCACATATTACGTAAGGGGGGAAACCATGAAAAAGAATCTTCTGATTATTGTGATGATAGGGGCGGCAGCATTGCTGTTGACACTGGGGTGCCAGAAAACGGAAAAAACCATCGAACTTAGCTACAGTATATTTTTCCCGCCGACACATAGCCAGTGCAAAGCGGCTGTTGCCTGGGCTGAAGAAATAGAAAAACGGACCGAAGGAAAGGTAAAGATCACCATCTTCCCAGGTGGCACTCTGACAAAGGCAAACCAGTGCTACGATGGGGTTGTAAAGGGGATTTCGGATATCGGAATGTCCTGTTTCGCTTACACGCGGGGGCGTTTCCCGGTGATGGCAGCCGTCGACCTTCCCCTTGGATACCCCACCGGCCAGGTGGCAACCCATGTCGCCAACGAGTTTGCCAAAACCATGGCGCCAAAGGAACTGGATGACGTAAAAGTCCTCTACATACACGCCCATGGTCCCGGACTGCTCAGCACCAAGAGCCCGGTCAGGACATTGGAAGACATTAAAGGAATGAAGATACGCTCGACGGGCCTGAGCGCTAAAATCGTAGAGGTCCTCGGCGGAGCGCCCGTCGCAATGCCCCAGGGAGACACCTACGAGGCCCTCCAGAAGGGTGTGGTTGAGGGGACATTTACCCCGATAGAGACCCTTAAGGGCTGGCGGCAGGCTGAGGTCATCGACTATACAACCAAGTGCACCGGCGTCGGATACACCACCTCCATGTTCGTCGTGATGAATCTCGAAAAATGGAACGCCCTGCCGGAAGAACTCAGGAAGATAATAGGAGAGATCAGTGACGAGTGGGTCGGCGTGCACGGCGATGTATGGGACAAGAGTGATGATGAAGGACTCGCGTATACCCTGAGCCAGGGCAACGAGATCATTGACCTCTCTGAAGAGGAAAACAACAAGTGGGCGGAAGCGGTGCAACCGATTATCGAAGGCTATATAAGCACCACCGAAGAAAAAGGACTGCCGGGAGAGAAGGCCGTATCACTGGTCAAAAAGCTCATCGGCACATACAGCAAATAACAGATCAGAAACCGGGGGACGGGGATCGGGTTGCAAACCCGTGACCCGAGCCCCCAAACTCAAGATCATATGGTACGTCTGGAAAAACAGATTGACAATCTCAGCAGCGCGTTCAACTGGCTGGCGGGGGGGGCTATCCTGATCATGATGCTGCTCACGTGCGCGGATGTAGTCCTGCGGTTTTTCCGCCACCCCATCCCGGGAACCTACGAGATTGTGGGTCTTATGGGAGCGGTCGGTGCTTCCCTTGCCTTGGCGTATACCACGGTCAAGAAAGGTCATATCGCCGTGGAGTTCCTGACCCGCAGGATGCCTGAGAAGGTCCAATTCATTGTTGCCGCGGCCAGCGACATGGTCAGCACCCTTTTGTTCGGGATCATAACGTGGCAGAGCACCGTATATGCCCTGGATCTGAAGCGTACCGGCGAGGTGTCTCTCACGGTCGGGATTCCGGTGTATCCCTTCGTTTTCAGCATAGCGATCGGCTGTTTTCTCGTGTGTTTCGTCCTCGTAACAGACCTCTACAGATCGGTAAAGGGGATCACACAGTGAGCCCTACAGTAATCGGACTTATCGGCGTTGCAGCCCTCTTTATACTGATATTTTTGAGAATGCCTGTCGGCTTTGTCATGGCGGCGGTGGGGTTTGTCGGGTTCGGGTCTGTCGTCTCCTTTGACGCAGCCATGAGCATAATCGCAAAGGATCTCTTTTCCGTCTTCGGATCGTACAGCCTGACCGTGATACCGCTCTTCGTGCTGATGGGGCAGCTTGCGTATCATTCCGGAATAAGCAAACGACTCTTTAACGCGGCCTACAAATTCATAGGCCATTGGCCCGGAGGGCTCGCCATTGCGACCATAGGGGCGTGCGCGGCCTTTGCCGCCATCTGCGGCTCCACAAACGCAACAGCCGCCACGATGGGTGCGGCCACGCTCCCCGAGATGAAACGATATAATTATAAACCGGAGCTCGCGACCGGGGTTGTTGCCGCAGGGGGAAGCCTGGGAATACTGATTCCCCCCAGCGTGATATTCATTGTCTACGGGATACTGACGGAACAATCCATCGGCAGGCTCTTTATGGCCGGCATCCTCCCCGGTCTTATCCTGATCCTCCTTTTCATCATCGCCATCATCATATGGACACGCATGCGGCCGGAGCTGGGACCGAAGGGACCGACCTTTTCCGCCCGCGAGAGATTGTCATCACTCTCGGGCCTCATCGAAACCCTGCTTCTCTTTGTCCTGATAATGGGCGGCCTCTTTCTAGGGATTTTTACGCCCACGGAGGCCGGCGCAATCGGCGCCTTCGGGACGCTTGTCCTGGCGCTCGTCGGTCGCAACCTGACCATGAAGGGGTTCATGACGGCCCTCTTTGAGACAACGCGTATGTCGTGCATGATCCTCGTCATCGTCGCCGGGGCCACCATATTCGGCCACTTTCTCGCGGTCACCCGCATTCCCTTCGATATCGCTCAGGGGGTATCGGAGATACAACTGCCCCGCTGGGCGATTATGCTGATTATTCTCGCGGTCTATTTGGTTGGGGGGTGCATCATAGATTCCCTGGCGCTCATTATGCTGACCATACCCATTTTCTACCCGGTGATCCTGTTTCTGGAGTACGATCCGATATGGTTCGGCGTCATTATCGTCCTGGTGACTCAGATCGGCGTGATTACCCCCCCGGTAGGAATCAACGTCTACGTGGTCAGTGGTGTGGCCAGAGATGTCCCCCTGGATGTCATTTTCAAGGGAGTGCTCCCCTTCCTCGCGGCGCTGATCATCGGCACGCTTCTCCTCATCCCCTTTCCCCAAATCGCCCTCTTCCTTCCAAATCTGATGGGATAAGCAGGGCTGAAACAGAGTGAATCCCGGACCCGCGCAGCTCCGGCCTTGAAAGATTCGTGCCCGATATGATAGATACGGAACTATCGTTACGGCATATGCAGAGATGAGGCAGGCGATATGGCCAAAATGCAAACGAAAACCTGCTTGTGTCTAATCCTCGTTATACTCTTTCTTTTTCTCCAGGGATGCTGTCTCTTCCCCAAGGGGAGGGAATACACGAGGGCGACTCGTACCATGCTTGTCACCGCCTACGACGCCGGCCCCGAATCGTGCGGTTGGAAGAAGAAGTACGGGTGTATCGGACCACCGGTTTACGCCTATGGACCGCTCAAGGGAAAGCGTAAAAGAGTCGGCATCACAGCTGACGGGACCAAGGCACAACATGGAACGATCGCGGCTGACATCAAGCGGTATCCGTTCGGCACCAAGATGTACGTCCCGGGGTATGGATGGGGTGAGGTGCATGACACGGGAAGCGCCCTCAAAGGAAACCACATCGACGTGTTCTTTTCCGATCGGGATGATGCCCTTGAGTGGGGGAAGAAATATCTGAAGGTCGTTATTCTCCTGCCGCAGTGATGCCCGTCTTTTTCCTTCTGAACATTTCCACGACGAGCAGTACGGCACCGATCGATATGGCCGAATCGGCCACATTGAAGGTAGGCCAGTGCCAGGCACCTGCGTATACGTCAAGAAAATCGATAACGTTTCCGAACCACACCCTGTCTATCAGGTTTCCCGCGGCACCGCCCGTTATCAGGGCAAGGGCACTGGTAAGGAGCACCCCGACGGATCTGCCACGCGCAAGATACCAGAGGATCATCACGATAGCCGCCACCGACACCGTTATGAGAAACCCTGATCGAAAGAGGGGGGCGGCATTCGCCAGAAAACCGAAGGCCGCGCCCGGGTTTCGCACGTAGGTGATGTTGAAAAACCCGTCGATGACGGGATACGAGGCATGAAGAGACATCGTCGAGCTGATATACCACTTGGAGAGCTGATCCAGACCGGCAACCAGCGCCAGCGTTATAAAGAAAATCCCATAGTTTTTTCTCACGGTATATGCCCCCTACAGATTCTGCGTACACCGCGTGCAGATGGTCGGATTATCGGCATCGTCCCCTACCGTCTCACTGTAGTTCCAGCACCGCTCGCACTTCACTCCCCGCGCCTTTGAAACGCCTATCTTCAGGCCTTCAAACTCCGTGCTTTCGTAAGGATCGGAAATCGTGTCTCCTGAAACAAGATCCACCTGAGAAACGATAAGGAGGGCTCTCAGGGTATCACGATATTCCGTCAGCAGTCCCTGGAGCTTTTCGGGGGCCTGGACGGTTACACAGCTGTCGAGGGAATGACCGACCACCTTTTCCCGTCTGGCCATCTCTATGGCCTTTGAGATCTCGCCCTTGACCGCGATCAGCGTCTCCCATTTTTTTCCAAGCTCTTCATCACTGTAGCGCGGGTCCACATCCGGGAACTGCGTCATGTGAACGCTCTCGACCTTCCCCTCATAATCGGGCATGGTTGCCCATATCTCCTCCGAGGTAAAGACAAGCACCGGGGCAAGGAGCTTCGTCATGGCGTCAAGAATGATATACATCGCGCTCTGAGCGGATCTCCTTTCCCGTGACGCGGCCTTCGAGGTATAGAGCCGGTCCTTCAGGACATCCAGATAGAGGGAGCTCAGGTCGACACTGCAGAAGTTGTACAGTGTGTAGTACACGGCATGAAACTGATAATTCTCGTACGCGCCCCTCACCTTCCGGATGATTTCCTGGAGGCGATGAAGGGCCCACCGGTCCAGCTCCTCCATCTCTTCCACGGAGACCATGTCCTTCTCGCAGTCAAAATCATACAGGTTGCCCAGTATGTATCTGCTCGTATTGCGGATCCTCCGGTACGCCTCGACAAGCCGCTTCAGTATCTCTTCGGATATTCTGATATCGGCAGTGTAATCCTCGGCGGCGACCCACAGGCGCAAAATCTCCGCCCCGTACTGATCGATCATCTTCTGGGGATCGACAAAATTGCCCAGCGACTTGGACATCTTCTTCCCCTCGCCATCCACCACCATTCCGTGGGTCAGGACATTCTTGTACGGGGCCCTGCCCCGGGTTCCGACCGACTCCAGGAGGGATGAATGGAACCATCCCCGGTGTTGGTCATTCCCCTCCAGATACATATCACACGGCGATCCGAGATCGGCCCGCTTTTCAAGCACCGCCGCATGGCTGACACCGGAATCAAACCAAACATCAAGGATGTTGGTCTCCTTCTTGAAATCCGTCCCGCCGCAGTCCGGACAGACCGTCCCGTCGGGGAGAAAATCCTTTGCATCCCGTTCGAACCAGATATCGGCCCCGTGCTCTCTGACCAGGGCAACGACACGATCGAGGATCTCCTGGGTGGCCAGGTAGGAGCCACACTCCTTGCAGTAGAAGACCGTAATAGGAACACCCCACGAGCGCTGCCTCGATATGCACCAGTCGGGCCGGTTTTCTATCATGCCGTATATACGGTCGCGCCCCCACGAGGGAAACCAGTTGACGCTGTCTATCGCCGCAAGGGCCTTCTCGCGAAGACCGTTTTTCTCCATCGAGATGAACCACTGCTCCGTCGATCTGAAGATAATGGGATTCTTGCACCTCCAGCAGTGCGGGTACTGGTGTACTATATCCATCTTGCCGAGAAGCGCTCCCACCTCATCCAGTTTCTCGGTCACCGCATCATTCGTGTCAAAGACGAACTGGCCGGCAAAGAAATCCACATCGGGGGTAAATTTCCCGTCGTCATCCACCGGCGCGTAGACATCCAGGCCGTACTCAAGACCGACCTCGTAGTCCTCCTGCCCATGCCCGGGGGCGATATGCACGCATCCCGTCCCGGCTTCGAGGGTCACGAAGGGCGCGAGTATCAACACGCTGTCACGGTCGATAAAGGGGTGCCGGCACTTGAGTCCCTCCAGGGCGCCGCCCTGGAATCTCGTCAGGATCTCGTATTCCTTCCCCCTGAGGCCGAAGGTGTCCAGGCAGTAGTCCAACAGTTCCTCCGCGAAGATCAACACCTCTCCCTCCACCTTGACCGCTACGTAGTCAAAGTCCTTATGCAGCGCAATGGCAAGATTGGCGGGGATCGTCCACGGCGTGGTCGTCCAGATGACCACACTGACCTTCTCACCGGCAAGCTCGGGGAACTGACCGGACAGATCGGACTTCATCGGGAACTTCACATATATGGAAGGGGTTGTGTGGTCGGCATACTCCACCTCCGCCTCGGCGAGGGCCGTCTTGCAGGAGGCGCACCAGTATATCGGTTTCTTCCCCTTATAGACATCGCCACTGAACAGCAGCTTCCCGAACTCCTCAATCGTAGTGGCCTCATAATCGTAATCCATCGTCACATACGGATTATCCCATTCGCCGAAAACGCCGAACCGTTTGAACTGTTCCCGTTGAATGTCGAGGTACTTGTTGGCATACGTACGGCAGAGCCTTCGCTTCTCCGCCTGCGGCATGGTGTGCTGTTTTTCGCCCAGCTGCTGATCAACCTGGTGCTCGATGGGAAGGCCGTGGCAGTCCCACCCCGGGACATAGACACAGTCGAAACCGGTCATGCTCTTCGCCTTGATGACGATATCCTTGATGACTTTGTTGAGCGCGGTTCCGAGATGAATATCTCCATTCGCATAGGGAGGGCCATCATGAAGGATGTATCTCTCACGCCCCTTTGACACAGTTCTTATTTTTTCATAGATATCTATCTCCTGCCATTTTTCAAGCTGCTCCGGCTCCTTGCGGGCCAGATTCGCCTTCATTGAAAAATCCGTCTTCGGCAGATTCAGTGTGTCCTTGTAGTCCATTATCGGTCTCCTGAGTATGGTATGTACCCTGAAATTTATGAATCTGCTCTTGATACCACATTTTGCCGTCAACAGGCAACCGATAACCTGAACGTGCTCAGTTAATCCGGCTCCTATTTTTTTTGAAAGTACTGATCAATGAATGTTTCTGACACCGCGAATATCAGAAGCTGTATTTGATTTCGAAAAACAGACGGTCGTTGTCACCAATATTCCGGTATTCCGCGAAATCTCCGGATTTACAGAGGACAACCCCGCCCGTTATTTGAATCGAGTCGGTTACATCGTATTCTGCGGAAAACCTTTGCAGTGCTCCGTCCTGGCCGGTCCCGCCAAATGTGGAGGCCAAAAGGGTTACGGTGAGGGTCTCATTAAAAAAATCTCTGGTCAATCTTACTACCCACTGAAATTCATCCTCCCGGGCATTGTCCGGAGGAAGCTTTAAGATTTCATCAAAATCGTTGACATGCCTGCCTGCGGCCTCAATGCTGAGTGTGGTATCTCTAAAACCGGAATACTCAGCGCCTGCCAACACATCCGTTCGCGAATACTCGCGGCCCGGTGAATTGAAAAACTCGAATCCGTCTATATACGCGGATTCTGCCTTTACGAGCCAGTTGCCCAACGCCTGATTAAAAGCCACGCCAAACATTTTCAGACGCGCGTGTTTCCACTCGGTTCGCGGGGACGGGCCTGTGGATACAAGCTGTGTACGGGGGGTGTCATTATAAAAGTCCGCCCAGTAAAATGAGATATCCCACCCGCTGAAAATCCCGTTGAGTGCGGCCGCATACTCGGCATTCCTCCAACGGGAATCCGGTTTATCTTCATAGGGCGCCGGCTGTGAACCAGGATAAAAGTCACTTCCGTATTCCGGTGCCTTGTTAAAACGGATTTCATGAATCGCGATGCCGGTCAGGCTCCAGTCACCCAGGTAATAGTCGAGGCGGGTCATGGTAACAGGGAGCCGCAGATCTTCAATATCGGTCAGGCCGGGCTCGCGCATGTCGAGGGGGTTGAGCACATCCGTAACACGTATGTTGTCGGATTTTCCCCACACAACAATCTGGCGACCAATCTTAATATCGAGACCCTTTGTAATGCTTCCCTGGATATAGGTCTCGCCAAGCTCAACCTCTTTTTCATACTTGTCGATTACGTCATCCGTGAATTCATCTCTGCCCTTGATCGCATACGCAAAATCGTATGTCCCCTTACCGCTTATCCGCGCCTGCCATGAACTGGAAAATCTGGCGTTCAGTTCAAGATTCAGCTCCGGCCGAAGGCGTGACAGCCCCCGCCAGTCGGGTGCCCCCGATTCAGGTGTATGATGCGCGAAGTTGTAAGAAGCGCCAATCTTGGAATACCCATCCAGGCTGAAAATATCTGATGCCGTGGGCTCTTCGAATTTTGCGGCATCCGTCCCGGTTTCATCATCAAAGCCGCTGATTATTTCATCCAGCGGCTCATTCTCTGCGGCAAGAGACGGATGGGGCAATACTGTGCACACCATGAGAAGAATAATCACAGCAATCGTGAGACTATTCAGCGTAAGGGTCCCCGTATCCGGTTTCAAGTCCTACAGCCCCTTTTCCATCCGGCGAACCGTGAATAAATCAAATTCAAGGTTCTGATTGAATTGTACGTCGCTCAGCTTAAGGATGGTCTTATGTACCGTGTCCTTGCCTTTTTTCTTTGTTACATGCATCTCGGTTGACACCCAGATGCCGTCGATACGATCGAGTTTTTTAACATCCATATATTTCAGGTAGCCGCCGTCACGAACCCAGTGTAGCGCCCGGATAACGAAGAAATTATCCTGGCGCACGAAAAGGAGCGATTTCTCATATCCGGTCTCTTCAATGATATCCTTTGAACGGGGAGTCGCCCATATCACCCATGTTTTAATACCCTTTACATCTTTTTCTCTCCCCTTTTCATAGAAGGTATAGTCATAGTCTTCAAGGTTGCGGGAGGTCATATCCGAATAGGTAAGATCAGAACCCATGAAACTGCCGCTTTTATCGGTTGACGCGATCCGCTTGGTCTTCCGGAGTGCCGGCAGATACAGCCACTGGTCGTCGTCCTTATCCGGATCGTCGTAGTCGTATGTGAGAAAGGCCGTGTCCTTGACATCCGCCGGGTGCTGAAAGAACATCAGCTTCAGGACATCTTCGCCCTTGTCTTTACTGAAGGCATGGATCTTACGGACCCTTTCCTGACCTTTTTTGTCAATCAGGATCATCCCCATGTCAGAGACCTGATTGTCCCCGTCATCCCTCGCCTCCACCTTTTCCATGATAGCCCGAGCTTCCGGATCATCAGCACAGGCGCAGGGAGCGGCAAAGGATAGCAACACAAAAGCAATGAGAACCAGCGTCAGGCATCTTTTCGTTATATTCTGTCGAGTAGACAT
>Ga0307990_1002041_pt1 | contig 16479 bp, 9 predicted proteins | sample EllFjometagen129_FD_203168 | JGI IMG/M metagenome (GOLD analysis project Ga0307990, IMG submission 203168) | Marine microbial communities from Ellis Fjord, Antarctic Ocean - #129 | ecosystem: Environmental > Aquatic > Marine > Unclassified | place: Southern Ocean | collected 2014-10-08
AAAGCGAATATATCGTTAAGCGCGCAGAAAAATTTCAGAACAAACTCTATCTGGAGTTTGGCGGGAAACTGGTTTTCGACTATCACGCCTCGCGTATCCTGCCGGGCTTTGACCCGAATGTAAAAATTCGCCTGCTTCAACGCCTGCGCGATCGTGCCGAAATTATTCTCTGTATCTATGCGGGCGATATCGAACGTAAAAAAGTCCGTGCCGATTTCGGGATCACCTACGATGCCGATATGCTCCGTCTGATTGATGATCTGCGTGAGTGGGGGCTTTCCGTTGCAGGCGTGGTTATTACGCGCTTCAATGAACAGCCCGCCGCAGTTCAATTTAAAAACCGTTTGGATCGCCGCGGCGTGAAAACGTATATCCACCGAGCGACGAAGGGCTATCCAACCGACGTGGATGTCATCGCCAGCGACGAAGGCTACGGCGCAAACCCCTACATTGAAACCACCAAGCCGATCGTGGTCGTCTCTGCCCCCGGGCCGGGTAGTGGCAAGATGGGCACCTGCCTGAGCCAGCTTTATCACGATCACAAGCGTGGCCTTACCTCGGGCTATTCCAAGTTTGAGACCTTTCCCATCTGGAACCTGCCGCTGAAGCATCCGGTCAATATCGCCTACGAAGCCGCCACGGCGGATCTCGGCGATTTCAACATGGTCGACTCGTTCCACCTTGAAGCCCATGGCGAAGCATCGGTGAATTACAACCGCGACGTCGAAATCTTTCCGGTACTTAAGCGGATTTTGGAACGAATTACTGGGCAGGAATCGATCTATCAATCGCCCACGGATATGGGTGTGAATCGCGCCGGCTTTGCAATTATCGATGACGAGGCGGTCCGGGAAGCCTCCATTCAGGAAATCATTCGCCGCTATTTCCGATACCGCTGCGAATATGCTCTTGGAAGTGCGGATGCAAAAACGATCGAACGTGCGGAATTGCTCCTCAAAGAAGTCGGCGCAGAACCCGAAGCGCGTGCCGTGGTTGTCCCCGCCCGCAAAGCTGCAGAAAAAGCGCAGAAAAACGAAAAAGGACGCGATGGCGTTTTCTGCGGTGCCGCGTTGCAGTTGCCTGACGGACGGATGGTTACAGGTTGCAACTCGCCCCTGATGCACGCGGCCTCTTCCATGCTGCTCAATGCAATCAAAGTGCTTGCCGATCTGCCCGACGAAATGCATCTGTTGAGTCCCAGCATCGTCGAATCCGTCTGTCACCTCAAGCAGGATCTACTCAACGGAAAATCGCCGAGCCTAGACTTGGAAGAAACGCTGATTGCACTGAGCGTCAGTGCGGCGGTGAATCCCTCTGCGCAGATGGCGATGGATAAACTGCCCGAGCTTCGCGGATGTGAGGTGCACCTTTCGCACATTCCTTCGCCGGGGGATGAGGCGGGTTTGCGCCGTCTCGGAGTGAATACGACCAGCGACGCCGATTTTGCGGGTCACAATCTATTTCTAACGTAATTAAGGAGAACGAATATGCCAAAACTAAGCAATATCAACACCGTCCTGATCATCGGCTCCGGCCCCATCATTATCGGACAGGCTTGCGAATTTGATTATTCCGGAACGCAGGCATGTAAAGCACTCCGTGAACTGGGCTATAAAATCGTGTTGGTTAACTCTAACCCCGCCACCATCATGACCGACCCCGGCATGGCCGATGTCACCTATATCGAGCCGCTCAACCTCGAAACCCTCGAACGGATTATCGCTAAGGAGCGCCCCGACGCGCTGCTTCCGAACCTTGGAGGCCAGACCGCGCTCAACCTTTCCCTCAATCTTTCCAAACATGGGATTCTTGAAAAATACGGCGTCGAAGTAATCGGCGTGAAGCTCGATGCCATCGAGCGTGGCGAAGACCGCATCGAATTTAAGAAAACAATGGATACGCTCGGCATTGAAATGGCGAAGAGCACCGCGGTCTACAGCGTGGAGGACGCCGAAAAGGTCGCGGCCGATCTCGGCTATCCCGTTGTCATCCGTCCGGCCTACACCATGGGCGGCACCGGCGGCGGCATCGTCTACAATGTCGAGGAACTGCGCACCATCGGCGAACGGGGAATCAATGCCAGTCTCGTTGGACAGATTCTGATCGAAGAATGCGTGCTCGGCTGGGAAGAACTCGAGCTCGAAGTCGTGCGCGATGCCGACAACAACCTCATCACCGTTTGCTTTATCGAAAACATCGATCCCATGGGCGTGCATACCGGCGACTCCTTCTGCTCCGCCCCGATGCTCACCATCAGTCAGGAGTTGCAGGATCGCCTGCAAAAAGCTTCCTACGCTATCGTTGAGGCTATTCAGGTGATCGGCGGAACCAACGTGCAATGGGCGCACGATCCGGTCAGCGACCGCATCATTGTCATCGAAATCAACCCGCGCACTTCGCGCTCCTCCGCGCTGGCTTCCAAAGCGACCGGTTTCCCGATCGCGTTGGTTTCCGCCAAGCTCGCCGGCGGCATGACCATGAAGGAGATTCCCTATTGGCGCGACGGTACGCTCGAAAAATACACGCCGTCCGGCGACTACGTCGTCATCAAATTCGCCCGCTGGGCCTTCGAGAAATTCAAAGGCGTCGAAGACAAGCTCGGTACGCAGATGCGCGCCGTCGGCGAAGTCATGAGCATCGGCAAAAACTACAAGGAATCCGTCCAGAAATCTATTCGCGGCTTGGAGAACGGACGTTACGGCCTCGGTTTCGTCAAAAACTTCAATTCGCTCTCCCTCGAAGAGTTGATGGCGAAGCTTTCCTATCCGACCAGTGACCGCCAGTTCATCCTCTACGAAGCACTGCGCAAAGGCGCGACCATCGACGAACTATTCGCCAAGACCCGCATCAAGACCTGGTTCCTTGAACAGATGAAGGAACTCGTTGAACGTGAAGAAGAGGTGCTCAAGTATAAAGGCGAAAAACTGCCCGACGAACTGCTCGAAGCCGCTAAGAAGGACGGCTTCGCCGATGCCTACCTCGCTAAAATTCTCGACGTTCCCGAAAAGGATATTCGCAAACAGCGCAAAGCGGCCGGAATCGTCGAAGGCTGGCATGCGGTACCCGTCAGCGGCGTCGAAGATGCTGCCTACTACTATTCTAGCTACAACGCCCCCGATACGGTTTCGGCCACGGACAACCCCAATAAAGTGATGATCCTCGGCGGCGGTCCCAACCGCATCGGGCAGGGGATCGAGTTCGACTACTGCTGTGTTCATGCCGCCTTTACCCTGCGCGACATGGACTACGAAACCGTCATGGTCAACTGCAACCCCGAAACCGTCTCCACCGACTACGACACCTCCGATAAGCTCTACTTTGAGCCGCTCACCGTCGAAGACGTCCTGCAAATCTACGAAAAAGAAAAACCCAAAGGCGTCATCTGCCAGTTCGGTGGACAGACCCCGCTCAACATTGCGCGCGAGCTGCAGGAAGCCGGCGTCAACATTCTCGGCACCTCTCCCGAGGTGATCGATCTTGCCGAAGACCGCGACCAGTTCGATGCCATCATGAAAAAGCTCGGCATCCCCATGGCCGAAGGCGCGATGACCATCGATGTCGCCGGTGCCGTTAAAATCGCCAATCGCCTTGGCTATCCGGTGATGGTGCGTCCGTCTTACGTCCTCGGCGGACGCGGCATGGAAATCGTTTACGACGAACCAATGCTCCGCGATTATATGGCCGCCGCCGTCGGCGTCACCCCCGACCGCCCGATCCTGATTGATAAATATCTCGAGAACGCCATCGAGGCCGAAGCCGATGCCATTGCCGACGGCGAAGACGCCTTTGTTCCCGCCGTGATGCAGCACATTGAGCAGGCCGGGATTCACTCTGGCGACTCCGCCTGCGTCATCCCGCCGGTCAGCATTCCTGAAAAACACATCAAAACTATCTACGAATACACCCGCACCATCGCCCGTGAAATGGGCGTCGTCGGTCTGATGAACATTCAGTATGCCATCTGCGAAGATGTCGTCTATGTGCTCGAAGCCAACCCGCGCGCATCGCGCACCGTGCCGCTGGTTTCCAAAGTCTGTGGACTCTCTATGGCGCGCATCGCCACCGAAATCATGCTCGGCAAAAAGCTGGGCGACTTTAATTTAAAAAGGGGAACCATTCCGCACTTCGGGGTCAAAGAATCCGTCTTCCCGTTCAACATGTTCCCGGAAGTTGATCCCGTCCTCGGTCCAGAAATGCGCTCTACCGGCGAAGTGCTCGGCATCGACTCTTCCTTCGGGCTCGCCTTCTATAAAGCGCAGGAAGCCACCAAAGGCACCCTGCCGATGGACGGCACCGTCCTGCTCACCGTTTCCGAGCGCGATCGCTCCAAAAAATTGACTGCCGCAGCCAAACAGCTTAAGGCGGGCGGCTTTAAGTTTCTCGCCACGGCGGGTACCGCCGCCTTCCTGAAAGAAGCCGGCATCGAAGCGGAGACCGTTTTGAAGGCGCACGAAGGCCGGCCAAATATTGTGGACGCGGTGAAGAACGGAGAAATCCAGCTGATCGTCAACACACCGTCCGGCAAGCTCAGCGCCAATGACGACTCCTACATCCGCAAGAACGCCATCAAGCACAACGTGCCCTACATCACCACCGTCGCCGCCGCCGTTGCGGCCGCTGAAGGAATCGCCGCTCGTCGCAAGGGCCAGGCCCCGATTCGTTCCCTGCAGGAATGGCACGCCGACCTTGCCGCCCCATCAAAAGCGGTCGGCACGTTTTCCAAGGTTTGGAAAAAGCTGAAGAAAAAGTTCCATCCTGTCAGGGCGTAGCCTTCCCCCTTCGCTAAAGCTACGGCGGGATAAATTGGTGAAGACGGATGATTGGAAAAAACGGACGGAAGGGTTCCACGCCTTGGACGTCAGATGCTGTTAAGCGCAGACGATTTTGACCAGAGTGCGTCCAAGAGGGTTGCCGGTACGGGATAGGCGGTATTGGCCGCCAATTCCTCTGACGATCCCGCGATCTTCTAGTTTCCTCAGATGACGCGATAGGGCGGCCGAGGACAGGGCGGTGGCTTCCAGTAGTTCATGGAATTGAAGTTTTTTGCCATCTAATGCGCGGACAATTTCGATGCGGCGCTCATGTGTAAAAGCCGTTGCTTGCTGAATAATCGTTTTAAATGTCATTGAGCAGTCGAAGCATGTTCGAAGAGTTGTCAGAAGGGGCTCCGCGAAACCGATTTCGGTATTTGCCTCTGCCCTGTAGATCACCCGCATATCTTCCCTGCGAGGTGTGATCAATCCGCGTGCGTTTAATGCTCTCAACTGATTGCTTGCGTTGGGGCGCGATATTCCGGTTCGTTCGACTAGTTCCTGAACACACAATTCGCCGGTCTCAAAGAGTTGCCAGAGCAGTTTTAATCGTGTTTCGCTGGCGATTACTCGACAGGTGCGCCAAAGGGTGGGGCGAAGTTTCATAATATCCTCCTTATTCCATACGTTTAAACGTATGGGAGTATATCCGACAATAGTTTACATAACAACTTTAAATAGAATGACTTATTAAAACAATAACCCCACACGTTTAAACGTATGGGCAGATGGCCCGTCTGAAAGGTGGGCGCGGGCAATGTTCATAGAGGTTTTAGGCGTGATAATCCTGAATGGATTTCACATCCCAGTCGTTTTCGCTGATGTATTTGATCGCTCTGGCCGTCGCTTCGGCGCCGGAGCGGGTGGTGACGATCGGCAGTCCGCGCAGAATGGCCTCGGAGCGGATTTTAATCTCGTCGACGCGGGCGACCGGGCCGCTCGGGGTGTTGATCAGCAATTGGACCATGTTTGTTTTCATCAGGTCGATCACATTGGGCCCGTCTTCATCCAGTTTGCAGACCATCGTTGCCGTGATTCCCTCTTTTTTAAGAGCGGCGGCGGTTCCTTCGGTTGCAACGAACTTAAATCCGAGTTTGGCCAGGTCTTTGACTGTTTCCACGATCCAGTCCTTGTCGCGGTCTTTGCAACTGACGAATACGGTTCCTTTGGTCGGCAGCACCTGACCGGCGGCCAACTCGGCTTTCCAGAAGGCGAGCTCGAAGGTTTTGTCGATGCCCATCACTTCGCCGGTGGATTTCATTTCTGGGCCGAGGATCGGGTCGACACCCGCGAAGCGGTTGAAGGGGAAGACCGCTTCTTTGACGGCAAACCATTCAATCTTCGGTTCGAAGCCGACGAGGCCGAGTTCCTTGAGCGTTTTGCCCATCGCAACCTGCGTGGCGATGTTGGCCAGCGGCACGTTGGTCGCTTTGGAAACATAGGGAACCGTACGCGAAGCACGCGGGTTGACTTCGATGATGTAGAACTCGTCGTCTTTGACGGCGAGCTGAGTGTTCATCAGTCCGCGCACATCCAGTTCGAGCGCCATTTTGGTGCAGGCCTCTTTGATGCGTTCGATCATATCGTCGGAAAGGGTATAGGGCGGAATCGAGCAGGCAGAGTCGCCGGAATGGATTCCGGCTTCTTCCACATGTTCCATCACGCCGCCGATATAGACATCGGTTCCGTCGCAGACGAGGTCGACATCAATTTCGATGGCGTGTTCGAGGAAGCGGTCGATCAGTACCGGATGATCTGGGCTGGCGGCGAAGGCGGCGTTGACGAAGGGTTCCAACTCTTCTTCTTCGTAGGCGACCATCATGGCGCGTCCCCCGAGAACGAACGACGGACGAATCATGACGGGGAAGCCGATTTTTTCAGCGGCGGCCTCGGCGTCTGCCATCGTGCGGGCAGTGGCGGACTGCGGTGATTTTAGGTCCACCTTTTCAAGCAGCTGGCGGAAGAGCTCGCGGTCTTCGGCGGCGGCGATGCTCTTCGGAGACGTTCCAAGGATTGGAACACCGGCGGCGAGCAGGCGGTCGGCGAGGTTGAGCGGAGTCTGTCCGCCCATCTGGACGATCATGCCGATCGGGTTTTCTGCTTCGTAGATGTTCATGACATCTTCGAAGGTGAGTGGCTCAAAGAAGAGTTTATCCGATGTGTCGTAGTCGGTCGAAACGGTTTCCGGGTTGGAGTTGACCATGATGGCTTCATAGCCCATTTCGCGCAGTGCCTTGACGGTGTGGACGCAGGAGTAGTCAAACTCGATCCCTTGGCCGATGCGGTTGGGGCCGGAGCCGAGCACGATGACGCTCGGCTTGTCCGTTTTGCGGGTTTCGTCGAGGTCACCGTAGCAGGAGTAGAAGTAGGGGGTGGAGGCCGCGAACTCTCCGGCGCAGGTGTCGACGAGACTAAAGACGGGAATGATGCCCAGCTCTTTGCGGAGTGCGCGGATGTCGTCGCCTTTGCACCCGCGCAGGGCGGCGATCTGGTCGTCGGAGAAGCCGTTTTTCTTGGCAGTTTTCAGTAGGTCGTAGTCCAGATCCTTTGCATCGATGAGATCTTTTTCAATTTCAACAATCTGCAGAATGTTGTCGAGGAACCACGGATCCATTTTAGTCATGTCCGCGATCTTCTCAATGGAGTAGCCCTTTTTAAAGGCGACTTTGACAGCAATGGTACGTTCGGTGCAGGTGGTGGTCAGATAGGTGTCGAGTGTCTCCGAGTCGAGCTTGGCTTCGGCCTTGAGGTCGAGCCCATCCACGCCGATTTCCAGACTGCGGAAGGCTTTTTGGAGCGATTCTTTGAAGTTGCGGCCAATGGCCATTGTTTCGCCGACCGATTTCATGCTGACGCCGAGTTTCGGGTTGGCGGACGGGAACTTTTCGAAGGTAAAGCGGGGGATTTTGGTGACGATATAGTCGATGGACGGCTCGAAGCAGGCGGGCGTCTCTTTGGTGATATCATTGGGCAGTTCGTCGAGCGTGTAGCCGACGGCCAGCTTGGCGGCCAGCTTGGCGATCGGGAAGCCGGTCGCTTTGGAGGCCAGTGCGGAGGAGCGCGACACGCGCGGGTTCATTTCAATGATCGCCATGCGACCGGTGTCCGGGTGAATGCAGAACTGCACATTGGAACCGCCGGTCTCCACTCCGACCACACGCAGCACTTTGAGCGATGCATCGCGCATGATCTGATATTCGCGGTCGGTGAGCGTCTGGGCGGGCGCAACGGTGATGCTGTCGCCGGTATGAATCCCCATCGGATCCATGTTTTCGATGGCGCAGATGATGACGGCGTTGTCGGCCTTGTCGCGCATCACTTCCATTTCGAATTCTTTCCAGCCGAAGACGGATTCTTCGAGCAGGACTTCGGTGGTGAGGCTGGCCTGGAGACCGCCTTCGGCGATTTCCATCAGCTCATCCATATTGTCGGCAATTCCGCCGCCGGTTCCGCCGAGGGTGAACGACGGGCGCACGATAATCGGGAAGGGGAGTTCTTCTTCGGCGACGCGTTTGGCTTCAGTGAGGTTGTGCACCTCAAAGCTTTTGAGGGTTTCAATACCCGCTTCAGCCATGACCTTTTTGAACAGGTCGCGCTCTTCGCCGCGCATGATGGCGTCGTAGGTCGCGCCAATCATTTCCACACCGTATTTTTCAAGAATTCCCTGCTCGACCAACTTCATCGCCGTGTTGAGCGCAGTCTGTCCACCGAGGGTCGGCAGGATGGCATCGGGCTTTTCTTTGATGATGATTTTTTCGACCGCTTCGGGCGTGATCGGCTCGATGTAGGTGTGATCCGCCGTGGCGGGGTCGGTCATGATCGTCGCCGGGTTGGAGTTGATCAGCGAGACGGTGTATCCCTCTTCGCGGAGCGCTTTACACGCCTGCGTACCGGAATAGTCAAACTCGCAGGCCTGACCGATTACAATCGGCCCGGACCCAATGATTAGAATGTGGTGAATGTCAGTACGTTTCGCCATAGCTTCACTCCCGAAACTTGAAACCCGAAACTTGAAACCTGAAACAGATCTGAGACTTGAAACCTTAAATTTGAAACCTGAGAAATCAGGGTCAAGAGGTTCGAGTTTAGTCCTTACTTTTTTTCGACATCGTGACGAAAATAGAGATGAGTTCGTTGGCTTCTTTTTTCAGCGGTTCAATTTCTTTTAAATTTAAATTACAACCCTTGCTTAAAATTTCTAGCCACAGGAGTGTTTCATCCGCTTCCTGTGAGCATAGTTCAATTTTTGAAATAAAATCCGCTTTACTGCGGGCTCTTGATGCTTCGCGATAATTCGCAGCAACCGATGTTCTGGATCGAATAATCTGTTTTCCCGCAACTTGAATGTCGTAACGGTCTTTCATAGGCAATGATCGATAAAGATGAACCACCTGAATCGCAAACGTTGTGGTTCGTTCTCTCAAATCGCATCTGTCGAATTCACTGCTCATGATTTTCAAGTTTCTAATTTCAGGTTTCTAGTTTCCTTTTTCTCTCCCTATTCCCATTCGATGGTGGACGGTGGTTTTGAGGAGATGTCGTAGCAGACGCGGTTGACGCCTTTAACTTCGTTAATAATGCGGTTAGAGATGGAGTCCATGACATCGTAGGGCAGTTTGTACCAGTCGGCGGTCATACCGTCGCGGCTTTCCACCGCGCGGACGGCGACGACGTTTTCGTAGGTGCGGTTGTCGCCCATAACGCCGACGGTTTGGATCGGCAGCAGTACGGCGAAGTACTGCCAGACATCCAGATGGTTTTCCATTTTCAAAATTTCTTCGCGAACTCGCAGGTCGGCCTGTTGCAGAACCTCGATGCGTTCGGGCGTGATGTCGCCGATGATGCGCACGGCGAGGCCGGGGCCGGGGAAGGGTTGGCGGTCGACGACGTAGCTGGGCAGACCGAGTGCGCGGCCGACTTCGCGGACTTCGTCCTTAAAGAGCTCGCGGAGCGGTTCGATGAGGTCGAACTGAAGGTCTTCGGGCAGGCCGCCCACGTTGTGATGACTCTTGATGGTGGCCGACGGGCCGCCAATCGGGGAGACCGATTCGATAACGTCGGGATAAAGGGTTCCCTGTGCGAGGTATTTAACTTTGCCTTTAAATACACAGGCTCTGTCGGCGAAAACATCAATAAAGGTGGCGCCGATGATTTTGCGTTTCTTTTCTGGGTCGGAGATGCCTTTGAGTGCATTGAGGAAGAGCGTTCCTTCGTGAGCGACGGTGAGGTCGATGCCGAAGGCGTCGCCGAATAGTTTTTCGATCTCTTCGGTTTCATTGTGGCGCATGAGGCCGTTGTCGACGTAGACACAGTGAAGCTGGTCGCCGATGGCTTTGTGAAGTAGCGCGGCAACCACGGAAGAGTCGACTCCGCCGGAGAGGCCGAGCAGAACGTGGTCGGTGCCGACTCTTTTGCGGATGGAAGCCACGTTTTCTTCGATAAATTGGCTCATTTTCCAGTCGCCGGTGCATCCGCAGATGGCAAAGGCGAAGTTGCCGAGCATTTCTTTACCCTGCGGGGTGTGAACGACTTCGGGGTGGAACTGCACGCCGAAGATGTTGCGCTCAAGGTTCTGTATGGCGGCGAGGGGGCAGTTGTCGGATTGAGCGACGGCCTCGAAGCCTTCGGGCATGGTTTCCACTTTATCGCCATGGCTCATCCACACCTGAAGATCCCCCCCCCCTTCGACTTCGCTCAGGGCAGGCAACCCTTGGAAAAGTGGGCTGTCGCCGGTGAGTTGAATCATCGCTTTGCCGTACTCGCGTTTGAGGCCGGGTTCCACCGCGCCGCCGAGGGTGTGGGCGGTGAGCTGCATGCCGTAGCAGATTCCAAGGATTGGAATGCCGAGCTCAAACAGAGCGGGGTCGCATTTAGGCGAGTCGTCGTCCGGTACGCTACACGGGCCACCGGAAAGAATGATGCCTTTCGGTGCGCGCTTGGCGAGTTCTTCGGCAGGCGTGTCGAAGCGGACGATTTCGCAATAAACTTTTTGTTCGCGGATGCGGCGGGCGATCAGCTGGGTGACCTGTGAGCCGTAATCTAAAATGGCGATCCATTCGGTATGTTTCATTATTTTTATTGCCCACGAATTTTCACGAATGATCACGAATTAGAATCGGGGTCTCATTCGTGTTGATTTGTGTGATTCGTGGGCTCCTTCCTCAAAATTTCAAGTTGTTAGCGGGTTCGTTGTCGAGATCTGAACCGGTCACAAATTGTGACCGGTTCATTTCTTCTCTTTTCTCATTAGTTCGATGAATTCTTCAAAGAGGTAGAATGGGTCGTGCGGGCCGGGGCAGGCCTCTGGGTGATATTGCACGCAGAACAGCGGCAGCGTTTTGTGCCGGAGTCCGGCAACGGTGTTGTCATTCAAATTGATGTGGCTGATTTCAGCGATGGTCGGATCGATGGAGTCGGCGTCGATGCAGAATCCGTGGTTGTGCGAGGCGATTTCCACCTTTTTGGTGCGCAGATCCTGAATCGGCTGGTTTCCGCCGCGATGGCCGAACTTCAGCTTATAGGTGGTGCCGCCGAGCGCGAGCCCGAGCATTTGGTGACCGAAGCAGATTCCAAAGGTTGGAAGTCTGGATTCCACAAGGGTCATGACGGTCTTCACAATGTGCGGCACGCCAGCGGGATCGCCCGGGCCGTTGGAGATAAATAGTCCGTCGGGTTCGTAGGCGAGAATTTCGTCGGCGGTGGCGCTGTTGGGAAAGACGCGGCATTCACAGCCGAGCTCGTCGAAAATGCGCAGCTGGTTTGTTTTGATGCCGCAATCAATCACGGCGACGCGGAATGTTGCATCGGCTTTGCCACCTTCAGGATAGGTATAGGCTTTGGTGACGCTGACTTCGGTGGAGAGGTCGCGCCCGACCAGTCCTTCGGAGGCGTTTGCTTTGGCGACGAGGCTTTCTTTGTCGGAGTCCTCGGTGGAGATAATGCATTTCATGGCGCCCTTGTCGCGGATATGCAAGGTGATGGCGCGGGTGTCGACTTGATCGACGCCGACAATGCCGGCCTGTTCAAGGTATTCGGGCAGGGTCATGGTGGAGCGCCAGTTGCTCGCGATCCGGCTGCATTCGCCCATCACCATCCCTTTGGCAAAGACGGCGCGCGATTCCACATCTTCCGGGTTGACTCCGTAGTTTCCGATAAGAGGATAGGTCATCGTGACGATCTGACCGTTATAGGAGGGGTCGGTGAGGATTTCCTGATAGCCGGTCATGGATGTGTTAAACACCAGTTCGCCGTAAAATTCGCCGCTTCCGGCGAATGCCCGGCCGTCAAAGCAGGTGCCGTCTTCGAGTGCGATAATCGCTTTTTTCATGTCAATTGGTTCCAAATAATTGTCCTGTTTCCCCCTAAATTCCGCATAGTTTCACAATCAAACCGAATCCTTGCAACCCTTTTCGCCCCCCGACCTGTGGATATTTTTACCGAGCTTGACGGGAAGAGAGCGTACGCATACACTGTGCCCCTGTTTTTAAGAACCCCCCCCGTTTTAAGGAGTATTTTAATGAATAAAGATGAAACCGTAGAAGCCACAGAAACCGTCGAGAAAAATCCGGCGCGAGAAGTTCTCTTTTTTGAACTCGAAACCTTTGCCACGACCGGCCGCGAAGCCATGTTTGAGGCGCTGAAAAAAGTGATGAAGTCCAAAGAGTTGGAGGTCACACAGGCCCTGTTTGCCAAATGTGGCCTGACCGCCCGTCCGGGCGCCGCCATTCAGGCGATGATTGAAGACTCTGGCCGGAACCTGACCACTGGCGACCAGCTTGCGGATCAGGCGGAAAACGCTTTGAAAAAGTTTTTTACAGATCAGGCAGAGCTCAATCCGGCGCTTCCGGCTCTGATTAAAGTCGCTCAGAAGAAGGATATTGAAGTGGTCGCGCTTTCTCCGTGGGGTCAAGAACAGGCCGCTGCACTGATGAAAAAACTGGGCTTGGACGAAATGGGCGTCGATTTGGTTGCGCTCGACTGTGAAGAAGCGGTTTTCCCGCGTGCCGACCACTGGCTACGCTTCCTGAAACAGCGTGAGCAGGATGTGATTCCTGTTATCGCTCTGGTTACTTCCTCAGCCGCCTGCCGCGGTGCGATGACCGCCGGCGCCACCTGTGTGGCTATTCCGGACACCTATACCTCGTTTGAAGATTTTTCCGGTGCCAAAGTCATTATCGATTCGCTCGATGAAATGAAACCGGCTGCGTTACTCGAGCTGGTGAGCCGCCACTAATCTGATCTATTCATAAAAATGGTTGGGAATGATTCAGATTAAGCCGGTTCTCAGACCATCAGTCGAAGGGGTTGAACGGTTTCGTTCAACCCCTTTATTTTTAGGAGAATAGATATGAATCAACCACCCATTGAACGTCTGATTGAAATTATGCAGCAGTTGCGGGCACCCGACGGATGTCCGTGGGATCGCGAGCAGACCATTGAGTCGCTGCGCGGATGCCTGATCGAAGAAACCTACGAAGTGGTTGACGCCATGGACAGCGGTGATCGCTCCGCATTGTGCGAGGAGCTGGGCGACCTGCTGTTGCAGGTCGTTTTTCAGTCGCAAATCGCCGATGAAGAGGGCGCATTCAACTTTGACGATGTGGCGAAAGGCATTGCCGACAAGCTGGTACGTCGCCACCCGCATGTGTTCGGGAATGTGCAGGCCGATACGCCGGATGAGGTGATCCGCAATTGGGAGAAAATCAAAAAAACAGAAAAGGGTGGGGACACACCGCGCTCGCTGGTGGAAGGGATTCCCAAACATTTGCCGGCGCTTTCGAAGGCCTATCTTGTGCAAAAGCGGGTCGCTAAAGTCGGGTTTGAGTGGGACGAAATCAGCGGGGTGGTCGATAAGCTCGAAGAGGAACTCGCCGAAGTCAAAGAGGCGATGGAACAACAGGATGCCGCAGCTATTCGCGAAGAACTGGGCGATCTGCTTTTTTCTACCGTCAACCTCAGCCGTTACCTCGGACATGAATCCGAAGAACTGCTCAACGAAAACATCGCCAAGTTTATGCGCCGTTTCCAAGGATTGGAAAACCGTCTGTATGACGAAGGGCGCGAGCTGGAAACCTGCTCTATCGACGAGCTCGAGGCGGTCTGGGAATCTGTCAAAAAAGAAGAGCAGGGGCGGTGAATTGCTGTTTAAAAATACTTTGTGTATGGTTTCCGAGCCGCTTATTTAATTTGTTCAATAATCAGTTGAGCTGGTATCATCAAATCAACGGTCAGTGAAAACGCTGTTGATGTGAGATTTTAATCCAGCTTGGGTTGCTGGCGATTTGTTTTGACTGGTACTAACGGGACGGATGAAACGGGAATGAACATCTCGAATATAAAAGGAGCACGTTTCTGGATTCCGGTGACGGTTTTATCTGTTGCGGTTTTTCTGGGGCTCCTGTGGCTGGAGATGCGACCGCAATCCACGCTCTGCCAGCTAGCTAGCGAGGGGGAGATCCAACTTCTGAAAAAACAGATTTCATCCGGTGCGGATCTTAATACGCCGAATAAAGAGGGGCTGCCCCTTTTAGCCTGCGCCGCGCAACAGGGACAGCTCGATGCGGTCGCCGTTCTACTGGAAGCCGGTGCGGATGTTGATCAGCCTTCTGTCGACGGTTCAACACCTCTGTTCTATGCGCTCGGCCAGCGAGAGCCGGACGTAATCGTCGCTCTTTTAGATGCAGGCGCTGATCCGCATGCGATGAACAATCGGGGAAGATCCCCGTTCTATGCTGCTGTTGAGCGCAATCATCCGGCGGTTTTATTGTTCCTCGCGCGGGGCGTGGAGCCAGATGAGCAGGCCATTCCTTCTGGCGGCGGCTACATTTTTTGCGCAGCTCAAAGCGGATGTCTGCCCGTATTATCGAAGCTTCTTGAAGGGGGCGCAGACGCGAATCAAGTTTCCGGCTCCGGTATTTCTCCTTTAAATTATGCCATTCATTACGGCCGGATCGATGCCGCTCAGTTGCTCATTGAGCACGGAGCGGATGTGAATGCGTTTGACCGCCGACAATCGACCCCGCTTCATCAGGCGGTGCGCACGGGCAATGCCGCGATGATTCCGGTGCTGGTGGAGGCTGGCGCGGATCTGGAGGCTCGGGATAAAGACGGATACACGCCGCTGTTGATGGCAGCCCAGATGGGGCGTCTCGATGATCTGCGCGAACTCACCAATCTGGGAGCGGATATCGATGCAGAAGATCGTCGGGGCCGTTTGGCCGAATGGCTGGCCCCGTCCGGCCATCGGGAAGAGATCTACAAATTTTTGATGGAGCGCCGGAGGCGGAACCGCACGCAGAATCAAGACATGCCGAATGACTTTTGAAAAAGGTCACAACGCAAATGCGTTTGACCTGGCTTTTGAAAGTCTCCACAATCTGCGCTTGATGAATCAGGAAAAAACCACCGTTGTTCAGAACGAGTCTTATCAGGGCGACTACCGCCTGCTCCGCGTCGCCGCGCCGGTAATCGGTCCGCAGGTGCAGCCGGGACAGTTTGTCCATTTGCGCATCCCGCGCTTCGAACAGGCCGTGCTCCGTCGCCCCTTCAGCGTCTTCAAAACCGATGAAGAGGGGCTCTCCATTTTATACGCAACGGTTGGTGCCGGTACGGCCGCGCTCAACTCGGTGCAGCCCGGTGAGCAGATTGATCTGATGGGTCCGCTCGGCAACGGGTTTCCAACCCTTGGAAAACACACAACCACCCCGGTGCTCGTCGCGGGCGGCTACGGCAACGCCGCGCTCTATCTACAGGCCCAAAACCTGCCGATCAAAGGAGTCGCCTTTTTTGGCGGCCGCACTGCAAAAGATATTCTCTGCGTCGATGAATTTATGGCACTGGGCTGGGACGTGCGCGTTGCCACCGACGACGGCTCGCTCGGAACCCAAGGCCTTGTGACCGCCGCGTTCGACCCGTGGCTCGAGAGTTTCCAAGGTTCGGAAGATTTAAAGAGTGGAGGCTCAGCCTCCTTCCAACCCGTGGAAATTTTTGCTTGCGGGCCCAACCCGATGCTCAAAGCGATTGGCGACCGTGCTCTCGACAAGGGCTTCACCGCCTGGCTTTCAATGGACCGCAACATGGCCTGCGGCGTCGGTGCTTGCCTGACCTGTGTCATCAAGCGCAAAACCGAAACTGGCTGGGAGTGGGCGCGCTGCTGCAAAGACGGCCCCGTTTTCAACGCCGAAGAAATACTTTGGGAAGAATAACCACGGAAGGGTTGACCACGAAATACACTAAATACACGAAAGCAGATAGTGGAGTTCCCTTTCGTGTGGGTCGTGTATTTTGTGGTTTAAATAAACCAAATGAATAAGCCTGATCTATCTGTAAAAATTGGTTCGCTGGAGATGGAAAACCCAGTGACGGTCGCCTCCGGCACTTTTGGCTACGGTCCGGAATATGCCGACTATGTCGATCTCGATCGCCTTGGCGCGGTGACTGTCAAAGGGATTTCGGTTGAGTCGCACACCGGCAACAACACGCCACGCACCTTCGAAACCGCCAGCGGCATGCTCAACGCCATCGGGCTGCCCGGTCCCGGCGCACAGGGTTTTATCGATAAAACCATTCCGTTTTTCGACAACTATCACGTTCCGCTGATCGTCAATATCTGGGGAAAAACGGTCGAGGAGTACGGTCGCGTTGCCGAGATTCTCGGCGCAGAGCCGCG
>Ga0307990_1002042_pt1 | contig 16473 bp, 12 predicted proteins | sample EllFjometagen129_FD_203168 | JGI IMG/M metagenome (GOLD analysis project Ga0307990, IMG submission 203168) | Marine microbial communities from Ellis Fjord, Antarctic Ocean - #129 | ecosystem: Environmental > Aquatic > Marine > Unclassified | place: Southern Ocean | collected 2014-10-08
CAGTGGACTGTGCGCTCTTCTCGCGTCATCTCTTTCGCTCCCAACTATGAAATGGTTCATGGTTGGAATATATAATCCAAAGAGGAGCGTATTGAAAGATGGGTTGGTCGTACGCTTACATTACTATGGTTGGTTGAAATACCCGGGTGGCGTAATTGCCACAATAGCAACGCTGGAAGAGATCTCAAGAGAGATACGAAGAAGAGATTCCTGGTCTTGAAATAGTCTCATTTGAGGAGATAAATATAAGGAGAAGGACTAACGATGGAGATAAAGATCACAGAAATTGCACCTGAGAAGATGAAGATAAAACCTGAAGATGAAAATAATCTGGGTTTCGGAAAGATTTTTACGGACCACTTTTTCATCATGAAATACACAAAAGAAGCCGGATGGAATAGTGCTTCCGTCGAACCGTACAGATCCTTGACGTTGGATCCCGCTGCAATGTGCTTTCATTACGGCCAGGAAATATTTGAGGGACTGAAGGCATACCGGGGCACGGATGATTCCATTTATCTATTCAGGCCCAAAGAAAATATAGAACGGATGAATCAGTCGGCCGAAGGACTGTGCATGCCCCAAATCGATGAAGCACTTTTCATGGATGCCTTACAGAAACTTGTTATGCTGGAAAAAGACTGGGTGCCTCACAGCAATGGAACATCTCTCTATATAAGACCGACAATGATCGCAACGGAAAGAGCTGTGGGCCTTCATGTCTCCAGCGAATATATCTTCTTTATTATCCTCAGTCCCGTTGGTGCATATTACCCCCAGGGCTTCAGTCCCACCAAGATCTACGTGAGCGAAAAATATGTGAGAGCTGCGGAGGGTGGAATTGGATACTGCAAGGCAGCCGGCAATTATGCCGCCAGTTTTTATGCCGGCGAAGAGGCGAGCAATATGGGCTACACGCAGGTTCTGTGGCTCGATGCAAAGGAAAGAAAAAATGTGGAGGAAGTGGGAACGAGCAACATTTTCTTTGTCATAGGAGATAATCTCATCACTCCGCCCCTTTCGGGTAGTATCCTGCCCGGCGTTACCCGCAGATCTGTCATTGAGATGGCATCATCGTGGGGCATCAATGTCCAGGAGAGAACGCTTTCAATGGATGAAATCATCAGGGCGCATAGTGCAGGAACCCTGAAAGAAGTCTTTGCATCAGGGACGGCGGCAGTAATTTCACCGGTAGGACATATATACTACAAGGGCTCAGAATATTGCATTAATGCAGACAAGACAGGCCCCCTTACGGACAGGCTATACCACGAATTACTTCAGATTCAGTATGGCAAGAAGGAAGACCCTTTCGGCTGGAGAGTGAAGATTTCAGCGTGAAAAAGGAAGTCCACAGATATGTTGGCAAGTCTGTGGGTAAGACTGTTTATAAACTATGTAAGTCTACTGTTCATGGTATTTTGTACCTGATTGCTTACGTTTGGGGCAGATATAAAATTACTCATGATTACAATAAGTTACATATATGCTCTTTCTTTTCAATCCCTTAAGGTCTATTGCCGGTATGAATATTTTACCGACGAATTATCACTGGATTTTTTCCCAACAAATTCCAGCAAATAACTATCTATCACCAAATGACACCTTTTGAGAATTAACGATGCATAGATCAAAAACAGTATACTACATAGTCACACTGATCGTCGTTGTAATTTTTTTCGCCCATTGGCCTCTGTCGGCAGAAGAAATCACGCTCGACCAATTGATAACAAATATCCAAACGGCCTACGATAAAACAGAGAATTTTACTGCCGCCTTTACCCAGAAGGCGACTATAAAAACTATAAACCAAACGGTGACGGAAGAAGGAACTCTCTATATCAAAAAGCCGCGGAGGATGCTCTGGGATTATACAAATCCGGCCCTGAAAAAACTGGTTCTCAATCCCCGAACGGCATGGTTGTACTTGCCTGATGACAACGCAGTATATGTTCAGGATGCCAGAATCCTCCTCTCATCGAAGATGACCATACGATTTCTTACGGGAATTGGGAATCTGAAAGATGACTTCGATGTAGCCTTTTCCACACCCGATTCAAGGGATGAAAAGGGCAATTACCTCATAACCCTGATTCCACACGACTATGAAGCAGGCATTACAAGGCTTCTTCTGACAATAAACAGGGACAGATATTACATTGCCCGTTGTACATTCATAGACATGTATGAAAACACGACGGAACTCACCTTTAGCGATGTCACGGTTAACACCGATATGCCGGATACAATCTTTACCTTTATCCCACCCAAAGGCGTCGACATATATAATATACCATAGTAGACAGACCGGTAAAAAGTCATTTTCGAGCGGATTTGAGCATTTCGGGAAACAGATGATTGTGGTGATTGGCGTTAAGAAAATCTATTTGTTTGAGTGTGTTAGCACGAGTTTTAGATTTTTAGCCAAGCATCGAAATCATCCCCGAAATGGTCTTCCAGCGAGAAAATCTGACTTTTTGCCGAACCATCATAGTAACCACTGTTGAATGTTTAATCTGAAATCCGGCTTGATATGGAAGCAGTTGTCGATCTATCTACGCCTTATCTGCCTCGAAAAATGAAAAAAAGAAGAGACAGTATAACGCTCACCAAGAGACATGTTGCGGCAGGAAAGTAGAAGGTAAAATTCTTCCCCTTTATAGATATATCACCAAGAAGGTGTCCGATCCATGGTATCTTTCCACCCATCATCACAAGAAGAAACCCCAGCCCGGCAATCACCACGCCGATTATAATGAGTATCTTTCCTATAGGGGGGAGTTCTGTCACGCAATGCCTTCCGTTCCGGCCTCAGAAAATCCAGAGGATAGATGACTACATCTTTTTAACGACATCACGGAGTTTATTACTCTCGATGAGTTCCAGAAATTGTTCACCCAGATAGGCCGACTTTGTAACGACCTCCTGCCAGTTTCTTATTCTTTCAGAAGGCTTATCTGCAAAGGACTTGAAATCTTTGCGCTGCGGCACCTTGCCCCCGGGAAGTGTTTTGATAAACTCCTCCGTTGGATAAACCATCAATAGATTCTCAAGATTCTCCGCTGGTACATGTCTGTATATCAGTTGTTTATCCAACCACCCGGGGACGACTCGTTCCTGATGCTGAAAGAGTAAGACAATGTCCTCCCCGTCCAAACCATACTTCTGATTCAGATGATAATCCGTGATGCCTCCATCCCGATAGGTTCCATTGGGCGCTCCGTAAATATCTCTGACACCGGAAACCGCAACCGGCACCGCCGATGACGCAAGGAGTACATACTTGATGTTTGCCCTGTTCAGTAGAATAGATTTTCCCTTGAATCCGCTTCTCAAGCAGAATTTAGGGGGGATGGGACTGTTATGAAATACGACCCTCTGGAAAAAAAATCCCAGCCACGATGGATTCATTGCATTAAAGATAAAGGCCATCGCAACGGCAAGACCCTGAAATAGTTTTGTTTCAGAGGCCGCCATGTTCTTTGCACGTGCCGCAGTAATTGCCAGGCGATACTTTTTGCTCGTCAGTACGAAGGGGATGGCATCATCTTCCATGAAGCTGTTGATAACGTCAGAGATAGACCGAAGGATGGTGTTCGCAGTGTCCTTCCTCGCAGGAGACATGGCGATGTATGACTCGATCAGATTTGTGTAACTCTTTTCCGGTTCCGGCTGGGCCCAGGCTGCAAAACGCAATGCACCAGCCGAGGAGCCTGCGAGCAGGACGGGATTTTTTCTTCCCAACACTCCTGTTTTTAACATGGTACGATCAAATCCACTGGCCACCAGCCATTTAGGACCAGTACCCGGTCCCACACAGGTAGCTACTCGATCAAGATCAAAACTGCCGTCCTGTATCATCTCGTACACATATTTACCTGCCTTAACCGAAATATCCGTCATTCCCTCTAGCCTTTCATTTCAAAACGAACAAACGCCACTTACCCTTTTCAGAATTAACAAATAATCATACAAAACGGAAGATTGATAAGTAATCTTGGATCTTGACAGGGGAAAACATATACTATAAATTTAAATTGTTCAATGGAAAATTGCTGGTTACCCTTTCATGGTCGGGTAATGTCATATACATAGCACCTATATCGTAATAAGTGGTCAAGGAGCCTTCATGAAGGAGATTGTCGAAATAGCAAAAAAGTCGAGAAAGGCGGCTCATATTCTTGCCAAGATATCATCGGGCAAAAAAAATGAGGCCCTCATCAAGATGGCGGAGTTACTCGTCATTAAGAAGGCCTTTTTGAAAGAGGAAAATGCAAAGGATCTCGACTGTGCCAGAGAAAAGGGCATCTCTCATGCGATGATAGACAGGCTTACTCTTAGCGACGCAACAATTGAAGGAATGGCCAAGGGACTCACCGAGATTGCCGCCCTGCCCGACCCCGTCGGCGAAATCACCTCCATGAGGAGAAGACCGAACGGCCTCCTTGTAGGGAAGATGAGAATACCGCTCGGTGTCATTGGTATTATCTATGAATCGCGCCCCAATGTGACTGCCGACGCGGCGGCCCTCTGCATGAAGTCGGGAAATGCAGTAATATTACGTGGCGGATCTGAGGCGATCAACTCAAATCGGGCCATTGCACATATCCTCCAGGAGGTACTGCGCGAAACGGGAATCCCCGAAGCTGCCGTCCAGGTAATAGCCACGACAGACAGGGAAGCGGTGAACGAGATGCTCACCCTCGAAGAGTATATCGACCTGATTATCCCCCGGGGCGGCGAAGAGCTGATACGCACCGTTGTAAATAAATCCAAGATTCCCGTTCTCAAGCACTACAAAGGGGTCTGCCATCTCTTTGTTGATTCCACTGCAGATCTGGACATGGCCACGGCAATCTGTATGAATGCAAAGACTCAGAGACCGGGGGTCTGCAACGCCCTGGAAACCCTCCTCGTCCACAAAGACATCTCCAGAGCATTTCTCCCCCTCATATCCGCCACGCTGAGAAAGGCAGGAGTCACCATCAGAGGGTGCGAAAGGACTGGCGCAATTGTTCCCGACTGTGAAAAGGCAACAGAAGATGACTGGTATGAAGAATATCTCGATCTCATCCTCGCCGTGCGTGTCGTTGATGACATCGACGAAGCCATCGCGCATATCGAAAAATACGGCTCCCTTCATACCGAATCGATTGTCACCAGAGACTATCAAAATTCGCAGCGCTTTTTAAAAGAGGTCGACTCCTCGACTGTTTTTGTGAATGCCTCGACTCGTTTCAGTGACGGCTTTGAACTGGGTCTCGGTGCAGAGATAGGGATAAGCACCACCAAACTTCATGCCTTCGGCCCCATGGGACTTGAAGAATTGACGACTACAAAGTTTATCATCTACGGCGACGGACAGATAAGAACATGAAGTGGGGATTATTTGGCGGAACATTCGATCCCATTCACACGGGTCACCTGAGGTGTGCACAGGAGATTTGTGAAGATCTTAACCTGGACCGGATCATCTTCATACCGGCTTCACAGCCGCCGCATAAAAGAGAAAAGGACATAACCCCCTTTCATCATCGTGAAAAGATGATCAGTCTGGCCGTCGCAGGAAATCCCTCATTTTCAATCTCCGACATAGAAAACAGGAGGGTTGGAAAATCATACTCAGTCGAAACAATAAGACATTTTCTCGCCGACCCGACAGTGAAGCCTGAACTTTACTTCATCATGGGCCAGGACGCCTTTCATAACATAGAGACATGGAAAGATTGGGACCAACTGCTGCTGCTCTGCAATTTTGTCGTAATGACCAGGCCGGGATATACAGTCAAAGACCTGGATGGAATTCTCCCGAAGGATTTTTCCGGCCGGTTTCAATACGAAAGCGTTTCAGACAGATTTAAAGGCCCCACGGGATTTCATATTTACTTTCGAGAAGTAACACTGCTCGCAATATCATCGACGGATATAAGAGAAAGAGCGAAAAGAGGACAGTCTGTCAGATATCTGGTCCCCGACGCCATCAGCCATTACATATCCAAACATCTTCTCTATAAAGATTCTTAAGACATGTGGGACACTTCTTCAAGTGTCCAGAATAAATAGATTTTCACTTGACAATTGATCAGAAGATTTATATTTATTTCCCAGTATCATTGATTTCCCGGTACCCATAGTGATCCTATCAATCACCTGAAATTCTGTTGCCCGGCACCATTAGGGTGATTAAGTGAATGAAGATAGCATGAAGTAACCACATATTCTTATATCATCCGGAGGATCATCCATGAGATTATTATCTCGTTGTTTGTTTATGATTTTATTCTCTTTTGTTTTTATATTGGCCCTGAGTTATACAGCTACCGCCCAGCAAAATAATCCAGTAACACAGTCCAGTGAATATGCTGCCGAAGGGAAAACAAGCCCCATAGATGACGCAGCAGTGGAAGAACTGCAAAAGATGACCCCCAAAGAGATCGAAGAACTGGACAAAAAGCTGGCCGAGGCCATGACCCTTTACTATGACAGCGAATTCGGCAAGGCCCTCCCCATCTTCAACGAGGTAGCCGACAGGGTCGAAACGATGGATATCATGTGGTGGATAGGCACGAGTGCCATGAAGATGGGGAAGATGAAACTTGCCATTACAAAATTCAGGGCAATGCTGGCAGCCAACCCGAATCTTCACCGGGTACGTCTCGAACTTGCAACTATCTATTTCAAAGTGGGACAATACGAAAAGGCACGAAGTGAAATTGAAACAGTACAGAGAGCCAATCCCCCGGAACCGGTTCAGCGAAATATAGACAAGTTCCTTGCCGCCCTGGAAGAGAGGACAAAGAAGGCCTTCTGGAATGTCCGCTTTTCGCAGGGTATCATGTACGACGACAACGCAAGTTCCGGTCCCGGAAACAGAGAACTGAGTGTTATTGGAGGCACCCTCACGCTTGGAGACGAATCAAAGAAGATCCGCGATGAGGCACTCGTAACCAGCCTGTCAGGTAATTACCTCTATGATCTGGGAGAGAAACAGGGCATCATGTGGAATACAAACGCGTCACTCTACAACAGCGCCTACCAGAACCATTCACAATTCAATTATTTCATGGTCGATATCGCAACAGGTCCCTGGTGGGCGGGAAGGAAAGACATCGTCAAGCTTCCCTTCGGTTACAAGGAACAGTATTACGAAAGTGAACGCCTTTCACATGTTTTTCATATAGATCCCAGTTATGAACATTTCTTCAACCAGTATTTCAGCCTCAAGGGTGAATACTCCTATAACAAGGAATTTTACTACAAGGAAAGCAATGCCTCCCTCGACAATATAACCTATCGTTACGGGGTAACACCTACCATCTATCTTGCAAACAGGATGCATACACTTTCGGCAACAGTGGGGTGGGAAGACAGAAATGCAGAGGGCAGGAAATATTCCTACGATTCTTATTATTACGCATTGTCTTACCTCCTCAGCCTGCCCACGAAGACCAGCCTCTTTTTCAGATACAAATGGTCGAGAAAGGATTATAAAGAAAAACCCACTTTCTATAACCTGCCCCGTGAAGACATGCAGGACAGTATCACGGCAGTGGTAAGCCAGGAATTCCTGAAACATTTCTCTTCATCATTCGCCATTAACTATACAGACAACAACTCCAATGCCTCGCTCTACGAATATAAGAAGGCAACCTACACACTCAGTCTGGGGTTTGCATTTTGAGGTTTGAGGGCAATGAAAATGAAGTTCATAATTTCTAACTTTAAGGAGCAATCTTTATGAAACGTCACTTTCTTATACTATTAGTTTCCCTGTCTATTTTTTTCTGCGGATCTCAGATACTTTTCCTACAGTCGAGTCATGCCCTCGAGCGGGGTGTCGGAATAACGAAAGACGCCCTCCCCGATGCATTAAAAGAGGTAGAGATACAGAAATCTTTTATAGGTTCGAAGACCAGGGAAGTCGGTTCCATACAGGCACTCACCGGTAACGCAATCGTAGTCCATGGCGATCCGGCAGAGGCCTATTTCGCCCTCCCGGGAGACAGAATATATGAAAACGACAGGATATTTACCATCGACGATAGCCGCTGCCGCCTGAAATTTATCGATGAAAACGTGATCACCATGGGCGCCAATACCGAAATAGGTGTAAAAGAGATAGTTGCCGATCTAAAATTGGGCGAGAAGAAATCCCTCTTTTCCATGACAAAGGGAAAGGCCATGTTCTATGCCCTCAAGATGTTCAGATACAGGAAAGCCACCATGAATGTGGAGACAGTAACTGCCGTCGTCGGTGTCAGGGGGACCAAGTTTGGTATAGAGGTGAGAAAGGAAAGGGAGGGAAATCTTGCCTCCCGACCGATTTATCTGGCCGATGCATCAGACAGAGGATGGATTCGTCTCGTACAAAACCGAGGCGGCGAAGGATTTGAAACCACTGTATACGGTTTCGACGGCGACGTCGCTGTCACCTCCATCACCGACAACACAACCCAGACGGTTACTCCCGGGGAGAATATTACAGTGGGACCGCGAGGTGCGGGACCCGTTACGGTAACGCCTCCAATGATTGCACGTCAGTTTCAATCTGACACGGAGGCCCCTCCGCCTGACACAGGAGATGAAGGAGATTCCGGTGGTTCTCCCGAGGGAGCAGAAGATGCGAATCAGGATGGACAGGGAGAGGACGCAGGATCCGATGCAGGAGACGGCGAAACTGCAGACGAAGATGGCGATGATTCTTCCGATGCAGGAGACGGAATCAAGCCGACTGATGACGCCGGAATAGCTCCGCCAGCTATCGTCAATAATGTTGCCCAGGATATGAATGCCCTGAATGTAGAAACTCAGGAAGACCCCCTTGCGGATACGCCAGCCGTAGAAACGCAGGAAGCCCCCCTTACTGATCCCAAAACAAATGCCTCGGGCACCAGCGTCGGCTATCTTTCGGGAATGCTCACAAACAGCCCTAACAGCTCCCAGCCAACGCTGGAGGAAGTATTTGTGAGCACGACGCGCCAGGATTTTGACGGCGACTACACCGTCTGGGCGCGGGGCATCAGGAATCCCGATGCAGACTATTTTCGTGGAGGCGACTCCGAGAGCGGTTTGGGCGATGCCTATGCAAAGTGGGCCGTCTTTGCCTCAGGCACAAAAAATACGGGAAGCCTCGATAACCATCCCATCACACATAATGAACTGGGAAGTTATACGAGCGGTAACGCAACCTACCTGGAATGGGGCGACTGGCTCGTGATCAAAGCCTTCACCATCGATGGTACAGAATATAAGATAAACCACAAAGGTCATTATATATTCGGCCAAGATACGGGAGCAACGGAACTTGCCACCCTTACCAACACGAATGCTTCATATTCAGGCGGTGCAGAAGGGACTTACTGGACCTCCAGCGGAGGGGTCGGTATGTCTACTGTTTACCCGAGTTCCTTTAACTGTAATGTCAACTTTGTAACCGATGAGATATCGAATTTTCAATTTAACGTCTCGGGGGAAGGCTACAGCGCCTCAATTTTATCAGGCTCGGGGACCATCCAATCGGACGGCACATTCTCCATTACAACAGGGACATGGACCCTCGGAACTCCGACATCAAGCACTACTCCTTATTACAAGTCGGCTCATGGCTCTTTATACAATGTGGGATCTTCGACGGCCCAAGCCATTGGAGGAGCATGGGGTATGTACGAATCAAACGGCGAGGGCGCAACGGGGATATTCCACGGACAGCAGTGAGAGACCACCTCATTGCTGATATCGCTGTATCAGCCTGCATAAAACGACGAGGGTCGGAGCATTAATTGTCCGGCCCTCTTTTTTTCTGGATTTTATAGTTGACAATGAGGGAAACAGGATTGGAATATAGGGAAACTTACAGAAAAATATATTACGGCCGAATCGGAAGGGTTGTACCGAATTGAGCTATGCATCTACAACTTCCTCTCAATAATGTAATCGGAAATCGCTAAGAAGGCCTTTTTCGGCATGGTGTCTTCAAAAGGCTCGAGAAATTTCGTTGCCTCTTCGATATACTCCCTCGCTTTCTCCATTGCGTATTCTATGCCCTTGTAGCAATTGATGAGAGAAACAATCTCAGTAATTTCATCTTCACGTATATCTTCGCTTCCCATGGCTTTCTTTATCAGCTCCTTTTCAGCAGTGGAACACTTCTTCAGGTGTACATGGGGACGTCCTTAAATAGTTGTCGAGTAGACTGGTTTCTTCCGATGCTGTAGTTTGATGTTTGTTTTCTCCGTTGCCGCCTGGTTTCCCGGCGGTGCCACATTATTTCAACCATACATCAATTGGCCCCAGCCCTTCTCAGAACCGTGCTTGCGCTATTTACGCACACGGCTCCTCACATGGTCAATTCACAGAAAATCAGAACATCCTGACTATGATTCTGCTATGCGGTGCAGTTTCGTTGCCATCGGCTCTCCACTTCTGTGTGCGGCCAATGGTTCCTCACACCTCGCTACCATGTGTGGTTTCCTTCCCTCCAGCGGCATTGCCCGCCTTCTCCGGTACTATTAAACCATCCGACTCCCTGCACTCTATCTGCCTTCCTCCCTCTTCAGTTGTCCGGCATACTCCCTTTACAAGAAGAAAGTACAGGGTCTCCCGGGTTACCGTGTAATCACAATGTCAAACATGCCATGGTCTCAGACCCCGGAGAAGTGAGCATCGCCTTGCCTTTTGCGGTTATGCCCATGTTGACTTCCACCTCACTTAGAGTGTCGTCCTTCTCGACGCGACACTTTCGAGGCTCAATCCCTTCAACCTTTCGGCTTACGGCCTGTCTGTTTGCTGTCCTACGCTTAAAGGCTGATGTTACCATCATCCCCTATCCGGTGGCTGGCTTTACCTCCCGGAATGGGATTCACACCCATTTGACTACACAACCTTGCCCGGCCGCACGAGGAAGGTGTCCCCTGGATTCGTTATTGTATTATTTAAGGACGTCCCCAATCCCAACCAATCCCCAATCCTGTCCTGTCAATCCTGTCCTCTTGACAGGCCCATTCTCAACGGCACAGATCTATTTGATTCACCTACAACTGCTCAAAATCGTTTCAGGAAAAAATCGATTATTACCACTTGAAAGTCTTACTGTAATATTTGTTGACAAGATGTCATAATGGAGATAGTGTTTTATTATATTCTACAAGCTGACAAGATTTTATCCGAATGTGAAGGACAGTTTTAGTTTCGTTCTTACCATTTTATTGTGTTTTTTAAAAACCATGAAAGGAGTATCGTGATGTTTAAGTCAAAATTTGTTGCTTGTACTTCGGTCGTTTTATTTGTTTTGCTGATCAATACACCGTTATTCGCACAGGGGAACGATACAAGATCAGTTGTTGAATTTACAGACGGCAGCGTTGTTCAGGGCAAGATTATAAAACTGACAAGCGAGAAAATAAAAATAGAAACAGAACCTGGCAAAATAGTCGCCCGCCCATTTGACGATGTATACTCAATATCAGATGAATCTGCCCCGGTTAATCAAAAGACTAGGAAGGCTGCACAATGGGAAAAAGCTGAGACCATTGAACAAGCAGAAAAAAAGTTAAACCTTTTCCAGACACGTGGAACAAGAAATTTGCTATTGGAGGCCGGATAGGTACTCTTTATTATAAGGGAGACAACTTTAAGGCAGGCAGCACAGAAGTCGATATTGATATCGATACAGCGTTTATCTATGGGGTAAACTTTGAGTACTTTGTGAATCAATACTTTTCAATGGAACTTGACTTATCACATACTAACGAGGTTGATGCGGATTTAAATGCGCTTGGAGTAGGTATTGAAGCAGGAAATTTAACGATAACCCCCGTAACTCTCACAGCTCGGGTTCATATACCAACGGGAACTGCGTTTTACCCTTATATCGGAGCAGGAATCGGATATTATTTCAACGATCTCAATCGGAATGAAGCCTTTTGGTGGGATGCTAATGATAAACTCGACCTTGATGATTGTTTAGGTTATCATTTTAATTTAGGAACAGACATCTTCTTCAACGATGCAAAGAATGTGGCATTGAATATCGACCTCAGATACACTTGGATTGAGGCGGATGTTAATTATAGCGGACCGACTCTTGGATCAGGAACATTATCAGCTCATTTAGATAGTTTTATCTCCAGTATGGGTTTGAAATATTTCTTTTAGGTTGAGTAACTGATATGTAAGGCATTAATATTGGTGATAAATAGCCTGCCTCATAATTATTGACTTCAAATCCGGTGTGGGTCAGCAATGCGGAAAAGTTAAAGAAGGTTAAAAACAGGTTAAAGAAATATCTTCGCTAAAAATCGAAAATGATGAATAATTTGGCGGAAGTGCACGGAAATCGAACCCACCTGAGACAAATGTTGATTATCAATTGTAATCTTGTAAATCAGCTTCAAAATAAGATTTATTGACTACAGGAAGACATCATTAGAAATTCCATCTGGAGGCTTTCCGAGATGACTTAGCCGAACGAACCGTTGTCTTCACCTACAAGTTATCAGGATAGCTTCAGGCGAAAATTGATTATTGCCGATTGAAAGTCTCGCTCTAATATTTCTTGACAGGATATCATAATGGAGTTACTCGTTTATTTGTAAAAGTGATTGTGGCCGCAGTACAATTTGCAGTAGCAGATTATGTTCAGTATGCGAGGCAAGCTAACTATCATGCTTTGTCGTCAATGCTTTATGGTAAATATCACCCGCAATATAATTAGGATCAATGTTTTGTGCGGCATCGAATAAAAATACTAAAAACTATATCTGCCTCGTATCAGACTTTTTAAATATTTTTTTTCGGAGAAATTAAAACTCTTGTTTGGAAGTGAGACAAAATGGGAAACTTAGCTAAAAATGATTACATAGAACATTGGCAATACGGAATCGGCAAGATCATAACAATAAGAAACAAATCCGTCGTGGTGGATTTTGTAGAGCAAAAGAACATGGAGTTTCCGATTGAGAAGACAGTCTATTTTAAAAAGCTGAACCCGAAAGGGTTGTTGGCAAGGTTGTATGATGACTCGGAAAGGGTTCATGGCCTTATAAAAACAGAGTCGACAGAAATAATAAAGCTGCTAATATTTGATCACGATACAGCTCGAGAAACAAAGATAGACCGCAACAAGATCAAGCCGTTGTTAACAAAATCTGGCGAGAGAGAACAAGGGTGGAAATCAGAGTTTTCCTTGATCCAAGACAAGGATTGGAGCAAATGGTGGGCCAGCATAAACAAAAAGATGAAGAACGACCCATGGTTCGACACATCGTCAAAATCTGAGATCATACTTCGAGAAAAACCTGTCTCAAAGAAGGAGGAAGACTTTCAGCTCTTCTTGAAGGAAAAAGATGAATCCAAAAAGCTTGCTCATGCGGAGAAGTTGTTGAAAAGCTGCAAAGCAAGAGAAGATAAAGCAGTAATTCTCAAGGTGGCAAGCTATATGTCAGGACAGATTGCTGAAATACCGTCAAATAAGGTTCCTGGGTTAGCTATTTTTCTCTGCGTTCAGCTGCAAAAGAAAGGAGGCAATGTTGCGCCTTTTGATGATAGGGCTTATGAGTTAACACTGAAATCTTTAACAAAGTCCAAATTGCCGGTTCAAAAAGAATTGTCATTATATTCGTTTCTCTCCGATCTACCTAACCAAGATCTGTTTGATCACTTCTATCTTTATTTAAGTGGGTCACAAAAGCTAAAAGAACAAATACATAAGTTTTTAAAAAAGCAAAAAAGCAAAAAGCTTGATTTAAATCTGGCCGAGAAGGAAGGAATGCTGACACAAGACCAAATATCAGCAATCAACTCCTTAACATCAAAAGATAAAGAAGTGTTGTATGAGGAAATTTCTGAAATAGTGAGCTTGTTGAATGATAAAACTTCCGAGAAAATTTTAGCCGCGCTTCTTTTAGGCAATTCTGTTGACTTTTACATCAAAGAAGTGATTTCAAACGTTGTGGTAGCCAGAAATATGACCAGTCTTGTGTATCGTTATTTTAACCATGTTGACTTGGTTGAAGAGTCAGAGATACCTTTTATTCAGATTTTTTTGAATATCCTTGGCGATAAAAACACTGAGCTGGTTTTTCAGCATATTTTGCTAAACGAAAAAACGGCAAAAGTGAGATCTCAAGTTTTTTTTGCTGCATATAAAGAGCTCATAGAATGCACATCGCTCAACTTCAGCAACGACAAAAAACAATCGTTGATAAACCAGGCAGATGATATCTTGTCCAAGGATGGGGTTGATGTGTACAAAGATTTAATGCTGAAGATAGGCAGTATCAGCATTGACCTTCGGAAGCAGGAAAATTCGAATCAACCATTGGGGAATCCTTACTTGATAGACCTTGCCAAATCTCGGCAAAACAAAATTGAGCGAAGGATTGATGCGATTAATATACTGATAGGAAGAGGATTAAAGGATGAGTGCCAATCTGTGGCACTGGAGTTGGTCGAAGGGCTAACAGCCTCCGACATTGAAATCATAGAAAAAATCATTTGTGCATTCCCAGGCACCAAGTTCAAAAGTGACCTGTTCCACCTTTTTATAGAGAAAGCCGGGTTTCATAACAGAGATGATGAAAGGACATTTCGAACTCTTTTGTCAAAGACGGGGGGTATAGATCATTTTGTCGATTACATTCTGTCAAGCCGGTTTTCTGATTTGTTCGACAAGCATATGAGAAAATTACAGATAGTTTTAAATGACGAGCAAATCGCTAAGAAAATAGCAAGACATTTTTTGGAACAAGCTGTTGATATCCGGGAAACCAACAGTAGAACCTTAAGTAAGGTGTCGTTGATGTATTCTCCGGCTGTTAAATGGGCGATAGAGGCGGCCGTCGAGTTCATCATTGAAACAGAGTCCGAGTTTACAGACAAGCTGGGTAGAGAAAAAGCTGAACATAAAAAAGACACAGAGAGATGGATAAAGCAGCAAGATGATCAAATATTAGATGCGATAGACAAGACATCTCAACGGTATGAGACACATCTGGCCAAACTTATTCCGTTACTGAACATGTTGGTTGAGATAGGGGATTCGCCCCGTGGAATTCCTGTTGGAGAGACTGACGAAAGCTCGAGCAATCAAGCGAAAAACAAAATATCATATGTAAAAGAAGAACTGGAAGGTGTGTTGAAGGTTTTGAAAGTAATTGATCGTGAATGATTGTCTGGGGGACTTAAGATGATTCTTGGTATTGATTATGGAACTACAACAACTTTGATTTCACTCAACAGTGGAAACAGCCCCACTGCAACTCCCAAACTGCTTGATATCGGTGGTGACCGTAAAGGATATGAGAGATCTTCTATTCCCTCGCTTTTGGCGATCAATAAAAAGTTTGAATTTTCGATAGGATACAAAGCAGAAAAAGTTTTCAATGAAATGCCTAATGATACCATTTTGTTAAGTTCGTTAAAGCGATGTCTTGCCTGCGACATAAAAAAAGAAAATGGGCAAAGTGCTTGCTGGAATCCCATGAACCAACAATACTGCATTGGAAATCAAAAATTTAAAATTTTTAATAAGATATTTTCAGCTCGTGAGCTGATCGGTGAGTTTATCGCTGAGCTTCTAAAAAAGATCCCCTCAGACATTCTTGAAAGCCTGAACACAGTTGGCTTATCAGTACCCGCGATATTCGGACGTACCCCCAGGCACACCATATATGATTTGTTGATAAATAGGTTTGATGGAAATACAGACATAATTGTTATCAACGAACCGACTGCAGCAATAATAGCCTGCCAAGATGACATGTTGAAAGATGATGACGGGATTTACGCAATTTTAGACATCGGCGGCGGAACAACGGATATCGTTTTGTATGAAAAAAGGGGTGAATATTATTTTTTGTTTAAGCCGTCCGGTATCAAAATAGCTGGAGATGATCTTGACATAGCTATGAACCAAGCTCTCAATCCGGGGAATGATATTACTTTTGAAACACAGAAGGAAATACAAAGGGCCAAGGAGCATTTGTCTGTCTTGAAAAATGTGACGGTGTTTGGCAAAAATCTAACCAGAAAAGATTATATGCGGATTGTAGAACCCAAGATTGAGAAAATCATATCGGAACTGGGGAAAGAGATAAAAAAAGTATTCGATTTTTACAAACCGTCTTCAAGAACAGGCAAAAAGTTTAGATTAAAGACGATATATTTGAGCGGAGGGGGTGCAAGAATACCGTTTCTTGGGGATTTGATCAAACAAGATAATCAGATCAACGCTTACGACCCTAACATTAGCATTATCAAAAACAAAATATTGTATGAAACATATCAAGAGGATCTCTCAATAGTTGTTGTTGCTTTGGGGACATCTCGGTTGAGAGGTAAAATAAAGGATTGTGTTCAATTTATGCTGCCGTATTCAATTCGGCTCTTGATTGGTGACAAAACAGTCGAGAATCTTCCCATCTACACGGAGCTACCTGCTCCGCATTTCACTATTTCAAACAGAAACAACGAGAA
>Ga0307990_1002043_pt1 | contig 16471 bp, 9 predicted proteins | sample EllFjometagen129_FD_203168 | JGI IMG/M metagenome (GOLD analysis project Ga0307990, IMG submission 203168) | Marine microbial communities from Ellis Fjord, Antarctic Ocean - #129 | ecosystem: Environmental > Aquatic > Marine > Unclassified | place: Southern Ocean | collected 2014-10-08
AAATCCAGCGCAGACCGGAAAACAGACCCGCCAGCAACAGCACAACCGTTAGAAAAGCAGTCAGTCGTGCAACCTTTGCATTGATTTGCTTTTCTGTGGCGGGGGGGATCATGACTATTCAGCTCTCGGGTCGCGGCTCATGAGGTCTTTGAGCGCTTGACGCGGATCTTTGCCTTCTTCGACGATGGCGCAGACTTCTTCAGTGATGGGCATGTCGATGCCGTACTCTTTTGCGAGATCGTGCGCGGCTTTGGCATTCCAGACGCCTTCAGCCACCTGCTTCATGCCGTCCATAATTTCCTGGAGAGTCTCACCCTTGCCGAGGCGTTCGCCGACAGAGCGGTTGCGGCTGTGGCGACTGGCGCAGGTGACGATCAGGTCGCCGATGCCGCTGAGCCCAGAAAAGGTTTCGGGCTGCGCGCCGAGCGCGGTGCCGAGGCGGGTGATTTCGGCGAGGCCACGGGTCATGAGCGCGGCTTTGGAGTTGTCGCCGAGTCCGATGCCGTCGAGGATGCCAGCGGCGACCGCGATGATATTTTTGAGTGTTCCGCCCAGTTCGACACCGATGACGTCGGTGGAGGTGTAGACCCGGAAGGTTTTACCGGTGAACGCGGTTTGGATTTTTTCCAATGTTTGGAAGTTTATTCCGGCGATGGCGACTGCGGTCGGTACGCCGCGCGCCACTTCTTCGGCATGACTCGGCCCGGAGAGAATTGCGATATCACGGTTAAGGACATCGGCGGCCACTTCGCTCATCCGCTGGTGAGTTTTTTCGTCGAGCCCTTTGGTGGCGCTGACGATTAGGGTGTCATCGCGCAGGTGCGGGGCAAATTTTTCGAGTGTGGAGCGGTAGAACCGGGATGGGGTTACCAGCACGACCAGATCTGCGTTTTCGACTTCGGTTTCATTGGAAGTCCAGTCGATACCCTCGGGCAGCTCGACGCCGGGCAGATAGACCGAATTCTCGCTGGCAGCACGGATGGTTTCGATTTCCTCTTCGAAGGGACCCCAGATGGTTACCGCATGACCGTTTTCGGCCAGTACCATTCCAAGGGCTGTTCCCCATCCGCCGTTTCCTATTACAAATGCATTCATAAAAACTCCGTTTTTATCTAGTCGAAAGTCTAAAAGTCCAATGTCGAAGGTCCGAGCTCTATTTTCTAAGGTGTTTGAGAAGAGCGCCTGTCCCCGAGGCAATACCCCGAGATCGTTTCTGTCTTTTTACCGCCGTTTCAGCGGAAACATAGTTTAAATCTGTGGCCGTGTAATACATGCTTCGGACTTCGCCACAGGATCCTTTGGAGATATCCAGGAAGCGGGCGAAGTCTGCATCGGATCTTCGTTCAAATCCTTCGGCTGTGTTGTTCATAATTGAAACAGCCGCCCGCTGGACTTTGTCGCGAAACCCAAAGTCACGGCATTCTCTGAAGTCGTCATAGACGTCTTTAACCAGCACCCTGGCGTCCTGCCAAATTCGCAAATCTTCAAATGACTCGATCTTTTCCATGACCTTCAACTTTTAGACTTTCGACTTTGGGCTTTTTTTCTCAAATTTATTTTCGGTTCCGGCGAGTAGGCGTTGGATGTTCGCGCGGTGTCGCCAGACCGCGAGGGTGCTGAGCAGGGTGAGGGCGATGGCGGTGACGACCCCGTAGTGTCCGATGCGGATCCATCCGACCAGAGCCACCACGACGGCGGCAATGATCGATCCGAGGGAAACGTAGCCGGAGATAAAGAGAACGACGACCCAGGTGAGGATTCCGATGCCGACAGCCAGTGGGGCGATGCCGAGCAGCACGCCCGCGCTGGTGGCAACGCCTTTGCCGCCTTTAAACTTCAGGAAGATCGGGAAGTTGTGGCCGAGGATCGCCATTGCACCGAAGAGAATCCCAAAGCTCGGGCCGACTGCGTTGGGACACAGCATATTTCCAATGGTTGGAAAAACAAACGCAGGGAGATAACCTTTCAGCACATCGAGCACGAAACAGGTTATGCCGAGCGGTTTGCCGAGGCAGCGCAGCACATTGGTGGCGCCGATGTTGCCGCTGCCGAGCTTGCGGATGTCTTTGCCTCTGGTTTTGGCGAGGAGCAACCCGAACGGCACGGAGCCGATTAGGTAGGCGAGCAGGGTTAGTAGGGAGAGGGTCAGTGCGGTCATAAATTATTTTTTCAAGAAGTTGTTAAGCAGGCCTTTCAGCACGTCGGTGTCACCCGGCTTCACTTCCTTCACGTTCTGTTCAAGTTGTTCGAAAAGTACGTTGCTGAGGGTCTCTTTCAGAGCTGGGCGATTGGTGGCGGGGCTGTCGGCAGGCTGGGCGCCCGGCACAATCTGTTGGATCAGGTTCTGCAGTTCGGGGCTGTCCGAAATTTCCTCAACGCTGTTGGTTAGACCCTGCATCAGCATTTCGGACGGCTTGGCGTTCAGGTCGATGCCAAGCTCTTCTTTGAGTTGATCTTTCCCTATGGCTTTAATGATACTTGTCGACTGCTCCGAAAAGAGCGCCCGCAACGCGGCGGTCAGGTTGACCCGCGGTTTCTGTAGCGTTCCTTCGATTTGAAGAGGAAGGGTGGTTTCCCCGATTTTCGCGCCGTAGATTTCCAGATCGTTCAGCACCAGATCAATCCGTGAGCCTTCGAGCTGTCCCTTTTTGCAACTGATGGACGGTTTAATCGTGAACGGCCCGCTCGCCATGTCATTTTTATTCAGCAGCTCTTTGAGAAACTCGGCATCAATATCAAGGATGCTTCCTGAAGCACTAAAGCTTGGGTTGGCGGGATCGGTCAGTGGTTCAACAATAGCGTTGAGGTCGGTGACAAACGAGTTTTCATCGTCGGCTAGCGATCCGCGTAGCACAATCAGACTGTCTGGTTGCCCCTCTGCGGGAACGGTAAACAGATCGCTGGCGGTCAGTTTCAGGTTAAGCGGAAATTCGCGATCCCGCTTACTGTCGGCATAAACCACGCTGGTATTGATTTTAATACGGCGAATATGCACTGGGATGGGCGCGGCTTTTTTCTGTGCGGGTGCCAGTTGGGTAGTTTTTTGCTTGCCGGGCACTTCAGCAGACTCCACCGGTTTCAGGGCATCGGCCAACTCCTTCACGTTGAAGTTTCGCTCTTTGTTTCGCTCAATGGTCAACACGGCGCCGCTTATTTCGGCGCGGTTGATGATGATCGGGTCGCGTTTGATCAGCGATAGCATATCGAGCTCAAGGACGCACTCGTCGAATTTCAGTAGGGTCGGCTCCCAGTAGCCTTTCAGGTTTTGGACTTCAAAACCTTGAAGCTCCGCCCTGCCTTTCAGCACATTCACCGAGGCATTGGTGATGCTCATTTCGAGCCCGGTCATCGTTTTAACGGCGGGGAAGACGCCTTGATTGAGTGCGGTCGTCAGCCCTTTGGTGAGAAACATCTGCAGGCCAACGCCGAGCAGTGCGATGAGCACCAACAGGACAGCTAATATGATACTTAGTGTTTTCATGCGGGAAATGTACTCACAAGCCGCCGCAAAGGCAACCAACTGCGTTGGATGTTCTTATTTTTTCAAGGTTTGGAGAAAACATCTAAAAACCGGCCGCGCCGGTTCCAACCCTTGGAACCCGATTACATCGGGGCGCACAGAATTTCCCAATGCTTGGAGAAATCTAAAACTGTTCCCAGAACTCGGCGGTTACGGAAATGGATTTACCGTTCCATTTAAAGTTGCCGCACTTTTCCAATTTCTGCAGTAGGCGGCTGAAGGTTTCGGGCGTGGCGCCGATGGCGGAGGCGATATCCTTTTTGGAGAGATCAGGGGTGATGTTGTTTTTTTCGCCGTAGTGCTCTCGCAGGAATTCAGTGAAGCGCTCCTCGACATCCATCGAGGTAAGTTGCTGGATTCGTTCAGCCAGATAGCGCTGTTTAGCCATCAGCATGGCCATGAAATCGTTGCGGAACTCTTCTTCGTTGAGCAGGTTTAGGAAGCCTGCGCGTGGCAACTCGATCACTTCGGCCTTGGTGCGGGCAATGGCGGTGACGGGGCAGCGCGGCTTTTCAAACAGAATCACTTCGGCAAATAGTTCGCCTTTTTTGACCGTTTTAATAACGGTTTCTTTGCCGTCCATATTGGTTTTCACCAGCTGGATGCTTCCCGAGACCAGCAGGTAGACCGCGCCGCCTTCGGAGCCCTCCATGAAAAGGATATCGCGTTTTTTTATGGTGCAGCGGTGACTCAGTTTCGCCAACTTTTCGCAGGCGGCTGCGGACAGCTCACTAAAAAACCGGGCGTTGCGGATGAGTTCAATCGGGTCGGTGTTCATAGGATGGATTTAACCATGGGCGGTCAGAAAGGGGCACAAAAAAAGGATGTCGGAAAGGTATCCTTTTATTAGAAGAGGTTGCTGTGGTTAGCTGGCGAAGAAACGACGACCCAGTAGGGCACCCAGTCCGGGGTGCCGCACCGTTACATCGACCGTTCCTGCGGGCAATGAATCGATTTTACTGCCCCCCCCCAACTGCGGTTCGGCGTCTCGCCCAATTTAAGTTTCAGCGTGCCACCGGCCATGATCTGTTCGTGCGTGATGAACGGCGTATTGAGCGGTTCTCGGAACAACTGATTTTCCGGGTTCCAGAGTTTCGTGTATTCGCGGCTGATTTCAGCGAACTTTTTTTGATCGTCCGGCTTGCCCAGATCCTTCGCCAGCTCGGACAGTAGGTCGGCGCAAGGAGACGCGATACGCTTCTTGTGCGCGGATCGACATAGTTTGTCGGACTCGGTTCCGAAGCAAACGAGCTCGACAGGCCCCAATAGCGGCTCCCATAAAACAAAGCAGGACAGTAACTATTTTCTTCAATCGTATATTCTCCATAGCGTTTAATTTAATTCTCTAGAGAATTTACAGTGAAACGATTCTTCCTCGTTCAGAATCAAGCAGGCACCTTCCCACATCGGGAAGGGGGCCTGCCCCTATTTTCGAGAAACCATGAAGCCAATGGGTAATATCAAGTTTGCGGCTTAGGCTCGTTGGGAACCTGATATTGCGTTTTCAGGCGATCGAGCTCTTGTTTCAGTTCCTTGATCCTGGATGCATACTCGGGATTACCGTAGAGATTCGTCATCTCAGACGGATCGTTTTTCAGATCGTACATCTCCCATTCTTCGCCGTTGGGAACGTCCGGGCCGTAAAAACGAATGAGTTTGAACCGTCTGCCGGTCACCCCTTCATGACGACGGACCGAGTGAATGGAGGGATATTCATAATAGTGATAGTAGAGTGATGTGCGCCAGTCGTCCGGGGTTTCACCCTTCAGCAGTGGTACCAGACTTTTCCCCTGCATATCGTCCGGAATCGGTGCTCCGGTGAGATCGAGGAAGGTTTCGGCAAAATCGATGTTCTGAACCAGATCTGTATTTACAGATCCGGGCTTGATCTGTCCCGGCCAGCAGGCCACCAACGGCGTGCGGAACGACTCCTCGTACATGAAGCGTTTATCAAACCAGCCGTGTTCGCCGTTGTAGAATCCCTGATCCGATGAATACATCACGATCGTGTTTTTATCGAGGCCGGACTCGGCGAGATAGTCGAGCACGCGCCCGATGTTTTCGTCTAGACTTGCGATGCACCCTAGATAGTCTTTCATGTAGCGCTGATAGCGCCATTTGACGCCTTCCGGAGTCTTCTGCCAGGCCTCTCCCTTCGCAAGGATTTTCCGGTTGCTGGCTTCGCGAGCATTGTCCCAGATCGTGCGCTGTTCGTCAGTCATACGGAAATAGGCCCCGAACTCCCAGCCGCCGCTTGGCGGGAAGGGCTCGCCCGCATCGATCATCTTTTTCTTTTCGGCTTCGTATCTTTTCCGCGATTCCGGTGTGAAAAGCTTTAGGTCCGACTCCGATTTCATTTCATCACGGATCGTCATGGTGGCGTTATGGGCCGCGACACCGTGGGTGGAATAGTCGTCGAACAGACTGTCGGGTTCCGGGATGGTGATATCCTCGTACATGCCCACATGGCGCGGCGCAGGCATCCAACTGCGATGCACGGCTTTGTGGTGAATCATCACCATGAATGGTTTTTCTTTATCCCGACCGCTATCGAGCCACTTGAGCGCCTTATCGGTGATGATATCGGTCACATAGCCGTCTTCCATGTAGAGCTCTTCACTCTCATTGCGGAAATAGGGCTGATAGTAATCGCCTTGTCCCGGTAGCACCTCCCAGTGATCGAAGCCCTGCATTTTTCCTGGCAGATGAATTTTCCCGATCATCGCGGTCTGATAGCCGTTCTTCTGCAGGATTTTCTGAAATTGCTCTTGGTCGTGATTGAAGCCGCCGCCATTGGTGATCTTTCCGTTCATGTGGCTGTGTTTTCCGGTCAGCAGCGTGGCGCGGCTCGGCGCGCAGATCGAGTTGCCGACGTAGCACCGATCGAACCGTATGCCTTCGCGGGCGAGCCGGTCGATGTTCGGCGTTGGGTTCAGCGTTTGCAACCGCCCGCCATAGGCGCCGATGGTTTGAAAAGAATGGTCATCGGAAAAGATCCAAACAATATTTGGCCGGTCGGCGGAACATGCCCATGTCGCCAGGCTCATCAGGTAAATTATCAACAGCATTCGTTTCATTCTATGTCTCCTATTGTTTCGCATTCGTTAATCGTTTGGTTTTCCCGCTGTATTTCCTCAAAGGGAAATAGGAACCACTACCTCGCCCATGGGAACCGCATCCATGCCGGGATGTCGCACAAAGACATCAACCGTTTTTTCTGGCAATGAATTGATGACATAGTTTCCCACATCATCGGGTGTGCTGTAGGGCCAGGTGGCTCCGCCGTCGAGACTGATTTCAAGCGTGGTCTGTCCAGCGAAGTCGGGGAAGACAAACCGGATGCCGCCGACTTGCGGGTAGAGTGTCATAACCCCCTCCTCCGGGGTTCCGATATTGGGACTATTGGGGATGTCGCCGCGCACGATGGCCGCGGTTTTTCCAGCCAAGCGCAAATACCAGTCGGAGGGCAGCTTATATCCGTCCGCATCGAGGTCAAGCCACCACCCTTCAACCGGTGACATGGAGGCGTCCTCGGCGGTTTTAAACATGGCGGTGCACTCATCGACCTCGTCGAGCATGGCGATGTATATGGTGTCCACGCCCTGTTCGAGGTTTAGATAAGACTGCATCCAATAGTACTTCCCGCCATCACGCGGTGTGCGATTCTGCGGGTTGCCTCCATTTCGAAGGTTGTACCAGGAGAAACCAGGGTAAATCACGGGGACAAACAGAATTCCGCGTTCGTTACACCATTTCAGTGCGGGGATCATTTTTTCTTCTAGGAGCGCTTTATACTCCGCATGCGTTTCGGTGGACCCCACATACCAGGGGCTCAACACATCGGCTTTTTTCAAGGCTTCCGCATAGTCCGCTCGCAAATAGAAAGAGGAAAACACACCCAGTTTGACCGAAGCCCTATACTTCTCCGGTGCATCGTGATGAAACCAGTCGATGAGCTTGCTTAGCACTTCAGGCGTTGTCGTTTCGGGTCGCGTGAATCCCCATAATGCGACCAAAGGAAGATCGTTGTGGTGCAGATAGGACTCCCCGATAATATCGAGTTCATCGACCAAATGCATCCAGTCTTTTTTTACCTTCTCTGACGCATTGGATTGGCCGGAGCCGTCATACATCATGGCAAAAACACGGCCGTATTTGTCGCAGCCAGCTTTGGTATTCCGAGTCACTTGGTCGCAGACACTTCGTTCATGTGGACTGCTGATATCGCTGAGGAAGCGCTGCTGAAAGACCCCGTCGATATTGTAGTCGCGAACCCATTTCATATGACGTTCAACGGTTCGCGGGTGGACCGAAGAGAAGACGGGTGCCGGGGTTCCATTCGGCAACGTGTATGCAGTGTCGAATTTCTCGTCCTCGCAGTACTCCCGAAGGTCGGGGTACATATCGACCGTTAAGCCTTCGATGTTCGTTGTACTCAGGTCTCCCCAATGCCGCCAGAAATTTCCCGGTTTCGGAGCCTCCGGATGCGAGAACCACCCCTGATAGCCGAACATGGTTTTCCCGCGATAGGTCGAGTTATCGACGGCCGGGACATTCAGAACCGGACTCGGACCTTTGGTAGGCTTAGAGACGGATGACGGGACATCCGCTGCGCCGGTTCCCCAGTCGGACGCGGCCGGCCCCATCGTCAAATCAAACATTCCGCCTTTCATAAGGTCTTCATGTCGCAGGAAGTTCGGGCTGTAGGGTTTTCCATTGAGCTTGGCATCCTGAATATAGATATTCTGATCGCTGTTGCCGGTCGCGTTGATGACGAACTCGTTTCCGTTTTCCAAATGCAGTGTGACGCGGTCAAACAAAGGGGATCCGATGCAATATTCGGGGAAGCCCGGGGCTGCGGGATACATGCCCATGGCACTGAAGACATACCAGAGTGAAGTCTGCCCGTTGTCCTCATCGCCGCAGTAGCCATAGCCGTCAGTGAGGCCGGTGGTATACAGATCCTTCATCGCTTTGCGTGCCCAGTACTGGGTCTTGGACGGACGTCCGGCATAGTTGTACATGTAGATCAAATGCTGGGCAGGCTGGTTCCCGTGAGCGTATTGGCCATAGCCGTATTTCTCACCGATATCATAAGCCTCCTGAATCTCATGAATGACCCGGCCATAACTTCCGGTATCGAATTCGGTCGAGGCACTGAACAGACCGTCAATTTTCTGTTCCAAACCGCTGCGTCCTCCGTAGAGTTTGGCCAGCCCCTCACCATCGTGCATTGGCGCGGCAATGTAGTGCCAGGCACAACCCTCAATCCATTCATTTCCCCAGGAGTTGGGTTTAAAATCCGCATCGCTGGTCCGCCAGGATCCATCCGCATTTTTCCCGCGGAAGAAGCCCACCTCGGAGGAATAGATGTTTTGATAATTCAGGGAACGCTTGATGAAGCGTTCATAATCATCGGTTTTGCCAAGCGCTTTGGCCAGCTGAGCCACGCAGAAGTCGTCGTAGCAAAACTCCAAGGTTCGGGCCGCAGAATATTTCGTTTGATCGGCTGCGACATAGCCCAGTTCCAGATAGGACTCTAGGCCGACGCGACCTTGGCCGCCCTTGCCGGGAACCGTTGCGTTTTTAACCGATGCCTCATAGGCGGTTTCGACATCAAAATTCGCAATGCCTTTCAGATAGGCGTCGGCAAACAGTGAGTCGGTGTGCGTTCCGATCATACAATCCCGATAATCAGGCGCGGACCACTTAACCGTCCAGTCCCCGTCCTTGTAGGAGTTGACCCATCCATCGAGCATTTCGCCGGTCAGCTCCGGATACATCACGGTAAAGAACGGCCAGACGGCCCGGAAGGTGTCCCAGAATCCGTTCCCAGCCCAGAGCTTGCCCTCGTGTATTGTTCCATCGTACGGACTGTAGTACTTCGCAGCTCCATCGACTTCTTCCCACATCAATTTGGGGAAATTTAGGCCACGGTAGAGACAGGAATAGAAGATCGTTTGCTCCTCTTTACTCGCGTCCTCGATCGTGATTTTGTTCAGCTCGGTGTTCCAGATTGCACGGGCCTTGGCCTTCACCGTCGCAAAATCATCGCTGCCGATTTCCTGATGGATATTGGCTTCCGCCTGAGCCTCGCTGATCCAGGAGGTTCCAACCTTCATCTGGACGGCTTCACCGGCCGCGGTGGAAAACTGCACAGTTGCTAGCCCCTGATCCGTTCCAGAGCCGGTAAAGGGTTTGTCAAAGAGTGCGCAGAAGTAGATTTTTCCCTGATCGGTTCGGCCGTTTTTTGCCCAACCGGTCACCTTCTTTTCCTCGGCGTAGATTTTGGCATCGCCTTCACCTTGCTTTTGAATCAGCAACCAAGCGTTTGTCGTCTCGGGGTACGTAATCTTAAACGAGGCGCAGCGAAGGGTAGGGGCGACTTCAAAGGTCGTGTCATAATCCTCCAGCACCGCTTTATAATGATAGGCTTCGGCGATCTCATTCTCACGACTAAACGAGGAGGCCCGCTTTTTCGGGTCGACCTTCAACGGGCCGGTCATCGCCATAATTTCAAAACTGCCGTAATCTTGGATCCACGGGCTGGGTTGATGGGTGGCCTTGATCGCGTTGATTTTTTTGTCATCAAAATCAAAGAACCAGCCGCTGCCGGGATCACCGGTCAGAGGAGACCAGGCGGTCATGCCGAACGGCAGCGTCACGGCGGGGTATTGATTTCCCCGTGAATAGCTTGAGCCGTCGTTGTTGGTTCCCATCATCGGATTGGGGATGTCCGCTAGATCTTCGGCGAAGACGGCGGACCCGACCACACAGATGAAAGCGCAAAACGTGATTCCAATCTTGCTGAATAAGCCTCTGTTCACTTTGTACATATCTTCTCCATTACGTTTTAAAACGGGTCACTTTCGGGAACGTTTGATCCAAATGATGCACCCATTGTGACGAGATTTTTTATTCCTGTCAGGTCAACGCGCGACTAAATCAGGTCAGACAGCGACAAAACTGGATTTTTTTGATCGTTGAAACTGAAATCAGTTCGTTGCTACTTATGCAATCGTTTGATTTCCTTTTCACACTCCATTTTGCAGGGACACCCCCGCCCCAGCTATTCATCCATTCACACAACGTAGATCATCGTTGAGAATGAACACGAATAACCCAAGTCTACTTTTCAAAACAACGTTCCTTCATCTGTGCTACGGAATCACGATTTCTGCGCCGAGGAACTGCTGGAGTGCGATCTCCGCCGGTGCCGCGCTACGGATCACCATATAGTCCGCCGCGTTTTCGACCACCATCGAATCCGGAGCGCCAACCGACCAATCGGTCAGGTTGGTTGAAACCCGACCTTGAATCATGACCTCACGCCGGGCCTTGCGCGGAACGGTGATCTGTAACCACTGATTCGATACGCCGCCGCTTATCTCCGCCTTGGACGCCGGATTATGTGGGTCGGTGGCGAAGGCATATTCCCAAATGGTTTTCAGCCCGTCGCCATCGCTGTCGGCCGCCCACTGACTATTGGAACTCGTTGTGCTGCCGAAGGTACGGGTACGCCAGTTGTCGGGCGCGAGCAGATCGACTTCGCTGGCAGCGGCGGAATTACCAAGCGCGTTGTAGGACGAAACGCGAAGCACAATATCCTCAACATCTGGATCTGTGACCACGGTCGCAGAACTACTGCCGGCCGGCAGTTCATCGATCACTTCGAACGGTGCGCCATTCGTGGACTGCTCAACGATGTAGCCCAGCTCGTTGTTGGCGGAATCACTCCAATCCAATTGGATATTTTCCAACCCTTGGAACTGCATCTGTACATTACCCGGCGCGGAGGGCGCAATGGAAGGTGCTGGAGAAAATTCAATTGAGGCGTCATTGAACTGGCGGAACGGGCGGTCCGGAATATCGTCCATATAGTCAGCCAGTCGCTTCTTGAGGGCATAGGCGACGGCGGGGAACTGGCCATACAGGTTGGTCTGCTCCATGGGGTCGTTGACCAGATCGTAAAGCTGATCATCATCGTAATAACCCGAATGAACATGCTGGGACAGATATCCCAGACTCGAATTGTTGACGTAATACGGCCGTGGCTCGGTTAACAATCCGGTTTTGTAATTTTTCCAGAGGTAGCCGTTATCAATCTGGGTATAGATGCTGGGGGTGTAGCGCACCGCGATATATTTCCAATCCTTGGAACGCACGCCGCGCGCGTAGCCGATCTCACAAAACACGTCGTCGTGCAAAGCGGCGCTGCTTCCATTCAGAATCGGCACCAGGCTTTTGCCATCGAGCACCCGAGTGGGCAGATTCGTTGCTCCTGCTAGTTCAAGCAGGGTCGGCACAAAATCAATGTGGCCCACATTTTCATCATACGTGCGTCCCGGTGACACAATGCCCGCCGGCCAATGCATGACGAGCGGCACGCGCATCCCCGTATCGAACAGCGAGGACTTGCCCCAGATCGCCGGGGTGTCAAAGGTCTTTTCTCCGTGGTCCGCAGTGAAGATAATCAGGGTATCGTTTTCGAGACCGTACTCGGCCAGCCGGTTGGTGATCGCCGCGATGGAATAATCCACCCAGGTTTCGCGCGCCGAAATCAGATCTTTATTTGCAGCGGTCACCTGATCGACAATCGACTGGCGCGGCGGCATGAAGGAATAGTCCAGATCCTCAAAAAAGCCGGCACTGGTATAACGCGAATCAGCTAGGAGCGACTTAGTGAGGTCGTTGCGAACCGGTCCGTGATTGATGGTCGGGGTCATGTAGAGGAAGAAACGTTGCTCATGGTTTTCATCGATGAAATCGAGCGCATTTTTGGTAACCCATTCCTGATTGTGGACGTTGAGATAGTCGTTTCGCAACTCCAGCAGGTTGGCTCGATAAAAACCGGACGCATAGTCAAATCCATAAGGCCGCATCCGCTGCGCAAGCACCCGATGGTTGTGATGCATCGCCCCGTTCACCTCCGCATTCACTGCGGGATCTGCGGTAGAGGAATACGTCACCATCCCCGCCGCAGGCCAATTGGCCGTATTGTTCAGGAAGTCGTCGATGAGGTGAGCCTTGCCGACGAAGCCGGTCCGATAGCCTGCCCGCTGCAGCCAGGTACCCAAATTTTCGCCATCACCCTCCAACTCCGTGTCGGAAACGCCAAAACGCCCGACCGTTTCCAATGGATATCTTGAAATGAAATTCGCACTCGTATTACGCGAAGCATACCGCCCAGACATCAACGAATAGCGCGACGGCCCGCAGACGGTGGCGGCGGCAAACGCTTCGGAGAAATGAATGCCCGTGTCCGCAAGGGAGTCCAATGTCGGCGTCAGGCAGTCGCGCCCCTCAAAACCAAAATGCTGGCCGCCGACCATGTCGTCCACGTTCACAATGATGATATTCGGCCCAGCGGCCGGGGTCTGAGAAACCACCTCGTAGTACAATGAGGTCGACGTGTTGAACAGGTGGAGGTCGCGATTGGCGGGTAGGTTGAAATTGCGGAAACGTACGCCCCACGTGCCACCACTAAATGAACCATAGTTGGCTAAAACAAAACGGTCGCCCACCTCAAATGTATTCGAATAAGCGACGCCGTCCAGAATCCATTGCGTGCCGGTTTCGAGCGAAAGCGTTGCGCCGCCTAGTTCCAGCGGACTCGTACCGCCGTTATCAGGAATCGTTAGAATCGTTGCGGCGGATCCAACGACCATCGTTCCATTCGATGTCCCAGTGAAATTAAAGTTAGTCGTAGAACCTTCCATCGTCACTACGACCTCGTCGATGAGGTCTGTGCCGATCTGCATATTTTCTAAGGGCGGCAAGGCCGTCACTATGGTATATGCGGCAGATACTTCTTCAGCCGTTAAAGCCGTGTCGTAAAATCGCGCGAGCGCCACCTGCCCATCAAACGCTGCTGGAGTACCAAAGGTTCCTTCCTTTGCAATGTTCCCATCAGTGCCACCGAATTGACTGCCATTAGCACCTGACCAGTCTGATACGGTTGCGTTCACTGTATCAGCCAGTACTCCATTTACATACAGCGAATAACCGGCCGACACATCCATCACCCCGACAACTTGAATGAAATCTGTAGGAAGTGAAGAGAGGGTCGTTTCGGCAATGCCGATGGGACTTCCGCCCGTGTTCGCAATAAAACGCAGTGTATCATCTGTAATCGTTAACGAACAACCTACAGTGGTACCCCCTACGTCTAACAAGTTATGCTTACCAGTCAAATCAGCCAACTTGATCCAAAGTTCAAATGCGGCATCTACCGTTCCACCACTAAGAGGAGTGAAATTCTGCATCGAACTCCATACTCCAGAGTTCGCATTATCAACCGCACGAGTGAAATACGAACTGGTAGGTGTTACCACCGAAGAAGGTGCGGCCAGCGTAACAGAACCAAAACCACCTTGAGCATCAACTGAAGGCGTCCACACCACTCCACTCGCGTCACCAGTCAAGGCAAGATCGTTCGCATCAAATCCCAATACCACCGCAGCCTGTGCTACCGAACCGACCAGCAAGCCGGATACTATAAGTGTAGTTATTTTATTCATTTTATACTCCTACGTCTTCGTTGCGCTCTTTTTATCACAGCCGCCTGCGCGAGCGACGCTCCTGCTAACCCAATGACAATGTAAAAAATCCTTTTTATCTTCTACTCTCCTTTGATGCGATAATAACGCTGCGGGTCGTCCGTGGGGAAGCGCACGCGATAGGTGTCTAAGTCCAAATAACGATCCGCCAGATCGACGGATGTCGGACTGACCGGCTGCCAGCTGTTTGTGAGAGAATCGGTGGACTCGTAAACCGCAGTGCCTGGATACCATCCGTTTTTTTCATCGTGCTCAAACACCATCTGCCCCTGCTCCAGCGTATAGCTTCTAAGAGCATAGCCAACCGGCAGCGAACCGAGCTCGCCGGTATCGCCATTCAACAGAGCTTGAAGCGCGACCTCATCGTCCAAGCCGTATACGACCCGAATGTTATCGAACGAAATATCACATAAATGCGAGTCCGGTGTATTGTTTATCTCAATACCCAGCCCCGTCAAAGAATCACCCCACCAATCTCCGTCTGAAGAGGTTGCAATAAGCTTTTTCAACGTTCCAGCCGTTACGGCGTACTCCAGATCTGCCACACTGTTTCCGGTCAGCCCATTGGTATTACTGGTGACATACCAAGTGAGACGGTCATTGTTTCCGCTGACATTGGTCTCCATCTTGATCAGATGCAGATAGGTTGCATGTTCATCTGTAAAAACAGAACCGGCGTCCACGAGAAGGTTTGAGACGGCGGCGCCACGATGATCCACCAGAACATAATCATCAAACGCACCGCACCAGCGATTTCCGTTTCCACCGAACATCGTCAGATTATCTGCGGTGTCTCCGTTGATCAGAAAGGACTGCCACGCGTTATCGCCGGGCCCGAGATACGGAGACACACCGATCGCATCCGGATCCCATGAGCTTAAGAAGGAGACCCAAACAGTACTGTCTGTAAGCGGCTCGGCAAATGTGCGGGTCCATGTGAACCAACTGACACTTGTTTCATCGTTCGCAGAGCATCCGTTCGCTCCGCCGTTATTATAATAGGCATTCGGGAAACTGAGGGAATTCGCCTGCACTCGCATATCGCCGCTGCCATTCCAGGCACTGATCCATCCGCTACCGCCACCGGCTCCACCCAACGAACCTACGGGATAATCAAATTCTTCGATGACCATATTGGCCGGCCCCACGGTTGGAATCGGGGTTTCAAAAACCCACATGCGATCATCCGGATCATCTCCGCAGGCGACGGTCATTTCCATGATCCAGTCATAATAGGCATGGTGCAGCTTGCGCACCTTTTCTGGATACTGCTCCGCCAGATCGATTGTTTCGCCGATGTCACCTGCCAGATTGTAGAGTTCGAAAACGTCTTCATCCATGTAGAGCTTCCAGTCGCCACTGCGAACAGCATACTCGCCGGTTTCTCCGCCTTCACTCCAGAACAGCGCATCGTGCACGCTGTCCGTTTCGCCGCGAATCAACGGAAGGAGGCTTTTCCCATCCAGCGCATCAAACCCCTTCACCGGTTCGATCTGGGCGGCATCCAAAACCGTGGGAAGGATGTCGATACTCATTATGGGGGCGCTGACCACCGTGTTGGAGTACGCGCCCAGCCCGCCGGGCCAACTGATACACATCGGCACGCGCACGCCGCCTTCATAATTAAAGTGTTTGCGTTCACGCAACGGGTCATTGGCCGCAACGCTGGCCTGAGATCCGCCATTATCCGACCAGAACACGACGATGGTGTTTTCCCACTCGCCGCTATCTTTGAGCGTTTTAACGACGCGTCCGATGCCTTCATCCATGTGATACAACATGGCCATCAAAATCGCGCGATTGCTCTGCTTATCAGCATCCGTCATGGCGGTGTATTCGTACGATGGAATTTTCCACATATTCGGATAGTTGGCGTTGAACCAGGCGGCATCGGGAAACCACCCCTCATCGCCTTCCGACAATCCGGCGGGTGAGGACGGCGCTTCCATCGGCGTATGAACTGCATTATACGAAAGCTGAACATAAAACGGTTTGTCGGCCGCGGATTGTTCTTCAATAAATTCACAGGCCTTGTCGGTGAAGCGCGTGGTCAGATAGGTTTCCACTGCATCGCCATCATCAATCCCGTCCACTGGCGTTAATGCATTATGCCGATAGTAGTCTTCATAGAAGCCCATTTCATAATCCCAGTAGCTTTGACCCCCCAGATTAATAAACCCGTAGACTTCGTCAAACTTCCGGTTCATCGGGTGAAACACCGTGGTGGCCGGATCGACATCACCATAGTCGTCCGCCTGAATCGGATCTGTATTTGTCCCGTAATCGATGAAATCGCCATCGTTGTTTCCATCCACACTCACGGTGGCCGATCGATCCCGACCCATATGCCACTTCCCGATAAATGAGTTGGCATAGTCCTGAATGCCGTCAT
>Ga0307990_1002045_pt1 | contig 16450 bp, 11 predicted proteins | sample EllFjometagen129_FD_203168 | JGI IMG/M metagenome (GOLD analysis project Ga0307990, IMG submission 203168) | Marine microbial communities from Ellis Fjord, Antarctic Ocean - #129 | ecosystem: Environmental > Aquatic > Marine > Unclassified | place: Southern Ocean | collected 2014-10-08
CCGCATTAGAGTACAAACAGGCATATCTTTCAGAATCGAGCGAACCAAATCTGCCTAACGTCTTGGATCTGGCCACCGGAGAGACCCTTACGACACCCGATAAACTCCGAACAACTCAAGAGGGATTGATCGGTGAGTACTATACCAAGCTTGGCAAAGGCGACCTCTGGTGGAGAGACGGCGATATTTTAGGCACTTGCCGCAATGGATATATTCAGGCGTGGGACGGCAGTATATTAAGGGGGCTAACTTCCCCGCGATCGTACAATAGTTTAAGGTTTTCAAGTTTGTCAGAGAATAAATTGTCGATTCCATGCAGACTTCTCGTAGTAACCGGTGACAATAAATTCTTCGACGTCATGCTTGTCCGCACAACCGATGAAGGCAAAATCGAGATATCCTATCGCCCAACAGATTAGATGACTTGTAATCGTTCACAACAGATGAACCACGAATACACACCAATATAGGGTGTGTTGTACATTTGCGTCCATTTATTTTAGTTTATCCTTTTTTTCTTTTTCTCTTTTTTCTAAAAAGTTTTTAATCCTGTTTTTATCCAGTAAATCCTGTCAAAAAATCTTTTCTCTTTTTCTCTGCGGCAATGTTTTTGGTTTTTTAATCCGCGTAATCTGCGAAATCCGCGGATAAATTCTTTTTGTTTTTTTATTAGTGTTTATTAGTGTTCACTCGTGGTTCTTTTTCCGTGAACGATTACGATGACTTTTAATGCCCTCAACAGCCTGTCGACGAAAAAAAGTCAAAAAAATCAGTAATTTCTGTCACATTTATAAATTTGTAGCCTCTTTAGTGCTGAAAGTGTAAAATATAACACATTAAACAGTACGGAGTCGAAAATGGATCAGAATATTGCAGGCGAAATAAGATTGCTTCAGGCAAGCATCAAAGGCAGCAGCGACGATTTTGAGCGTTTGGTTACCAAATACCAATCTCTGGTCTGCGCGATCACATACAGTGCCACCGGCGACATCGAAAAAAGCGAAGAACTCGCCCAGGAAACCTTCGTCCGTGCATGGAAAAACCTCACCCAGCTGAGAGATCAAACCCGCTTTAAATTCTGGCTCTGCAGCATTGCAAAAAGCACAATAAAAAACCATTTTCGAGATCGTAAAAGGGACATAATCAGCAAAGCCGGTCAAATTACCGACGCAAGCTCAATCTCCTCTTCCGCATCGGATCCTGCGCAAAATCTCATCGCTAAAGAACAGCAAGCCGTCGTCGACCAGGCTCTCCAGGCTCTACCCGAATCATACCGTCAGCCGCTCATCCTCTTTTACCGCCAGGAGCAATCAACAACCCAGGTCGCCGACCTCCTCGACCTTACCGAAGACAACGTTCGCACACGCCTCTCACGAGGCCGAAAAATGCTAAAACAGCAAGTCACCGCAATGATAGAGAACTCACTATCCAACACCGCACCAGGCAAAGCATTCACCGCCGTAGTAATGGCCTCAGTCACTGGCATAGCGATAAAAGCCGCAGCCGCCGCCGCCGCACAAACAACCGCATCTGCCTCATCTTCAACCGCAGCAACCGCCGGAACGTTAGCAGCAATAACCGGCGGAATTGTCGCAAAGATATTAATTGCCGCAGCCATCATAGTCATCGGTGTCTCAGCAGTGGCAACTTACAAACACTTTGCAAATAAAAAACAAACGCCGTCCCAATTACACCTCGTCAAACTCAAAAATGACCAAAGCAACAAAACCGAATATGCCCAAAACACCGATGCCGAAAATACACCTGGCAATGTAACGCAAATACCCGCAACTGCTGATCTTGCCACGGCGTCAAATGAGCAGCCTCAGCAAACAAACCCTCTTGCCGATGCCCCTGACTCTGATCTCGCAGAGGACCAGGAGTACGAATTCACCCCCAATGGCGTTCTAAGCGGCCTCGTTACAGATATTCAAACAGGCCAGCCGGTCACCGATGCCTCTATTCAAATGTATAACACTAACGGCAGGATTTTTTCCGCAAAAACCGACGAAAATGGATTTTACAGTATGAAGGATATCCAAGCCGGTGGAAGTCATGAAATCTCAATCAATTCGAACGAATATCTTGGTATTACCGTTGGTAGCGATCAACCCGTCATTCAGTTGGAAAAAGGCGGTCAGGCTATAAAACATTTCCAACTGCACAAAGCGTGCGTGATTGACCTGCATGTTGTCGACGAAGAAGGCAACGCCGTTAAAGCCGCTACTGTAATACCTACTTCGCCATCAGACAGCAAAAAGAAACCGATAAACTATTCCGGCGGAACTAAAGAAACTGACGAAAATGGCTATCTTCAACTTGGCGGTTTCAAATCCTCTGAAACGGACTATCTTATTACAGCATGGCACAGGACATCTCGCAAAAATGGCAGAAAGCATGACTTTAGCCCTGGAAAAGCTTTCGTCAAACTTACCGATCCGAATGTTATTCAATCGGTTGAGATTGTCCTGGAAAAGGGCATGAAAATTCAAGGGTTCGCCCAATACTCAGATGCAGTTGTCGCAAGTGATGTCAGGATCAGCGCCAAGCCGGACTGGTGGCACTGTAATTATTATGGGTATGACGAATTCAAGGTCGATCAAGACGGTACTTTCGAACTTGATTATATCGTACCGGGTACTTACAAAATATCTGCTCATATTTCCCGGGCAGATAGTAGTGGGGGGTATTCTTTTGTCGTCAAACAGGCTAAATTACCTTTGCCGGAAGGCGAACTGCTAAGCATTGTTGTCCCGTTAAAATCCCCCGATTCGTTAGTTTCAATTTCAGGAACAATCAAATACGTTGGACCGAAAAAACCAAACTATGTTGATGTAGCTACTTACTCACCGATCCATGGACATGGCAGAGGCACTGTCAAATACGAAAATGGAAAGGTGGGTAATAGCTTTGCTGTAGATCGACTTGAGCCGGGTAAATATACGGTGAAATTCTCAGGCTCGGATATGGAGCAGGTGATTCTAAAGGACGTCGAAGCACCATGCGATGATCTTGAGGTAGAACTCGTTTACATGAGTAAACCGAAAATTGAGTGTATTGCCGTCGACCTTGACACCGGCGATGTAATAAAGGATTTCAGGGGACGTCCCAAAAAAGTCAAAACTCTCCGCGGCCCGAGTTACGTACAAAAAGACCAGTGGCATTTCAGCTCTGCTAAGGACGGAAATCTCAATATCGAAGTTGTCGGACCGGGCACTTACCAGGTCCAGATCGCCGCTAATGGGTATTCACCGAAATGGAGCAGTATAATAAATACCGATAACCCCGAGATAGCCGTTGTCGAACTTTCCAGGGGATCAAGCATTTCTGGTATAGTAGTTAGCGAAAACGGCCAGCCGGTAAATGGCGCAAAAGTAATGGCATTGTCATATTGCCAGGGTAACACCCCGAGAACTTCCAACTGTTTTGTAATTGAGAAAAACGCAGCCAAGACCGTCAAAGGTCTATTCACCCTTAATGACATCCCACAAGGCACCGAGACTTTGAAAATTACCCACCCTGACTATCTTTTCAGAATCGTTGAGGACATTGAAGTTGTTGCCGGACAGGCAACCGAAGATATCCAGGTCGTCCTAAGTAAAGGGGCGACTGTCGAAGGGTATGTTTATGATGCCGATGGAAAACCTGTCAATAAGGCGACCGTGTTCTTTCAGGATTCTTCGAGATTTGACTATGGAGATGGAGATTCCGGAAGGTATGGAGTCGCCGTTACCGACAGCAAAGGATTTTACAGTGTTACAAGAATACCGGCAAAAATGTGCTACGCAAGAAGGAAAGAAGAGTGGAGGACGCTCGGGGTTGTATTGCAGACAGTTATTCCTGAAACCGGTAAAATGAATCGGCTGGATTTCGGAGGCTTGCCGTTGCTCACTGGAACTGTAGTCCTAGAGGGAATACCTGCCCCGGACCTGAATCTCAGGCTTGCTTCAACTCAGTCAAGGTATTCCGGAGATTTCCTTGCAAATGCAAGAACCGATTCTGACGGCAATTTTATATTTAGAGGAGTTGCCCCGGGCAAGCACGCGATCTACTATGTGAACCCGGAAAAACGCGGAGATTTTATAAAACTAAAAAATATCAAATTTAAGTATGCAAACATGGATGTCGGTATAACACCGGAAGATATCCATCAACTGGAATTAAATTTAGATGAAAGCGTTTTCGGTGCAACGAGAAAGATTACACAGATATCTCTTTCAGAGCCGGATAAACTATTCGGCCAAACGATATTTATGTCAACAAAACGGACGAAAGAAGGCGAGCCATGGGTGATAAACAATGTTGACCCGGGCGATTACATCATGTGTATTCTGTTCTCCGATCAAATGCAGATCAGACGTCCCCTTTCTCTTGATAAAGACAAAAACGAATGGTCGATCAATATCGATCTTCCAAAATCGAAATCCAGCATCTCGGGAATAATAATCGGCAAGGCTGACAATGTCTATGGCTTATGGAAAGAAGATGCAAGCGTGATTTGTTTTATCCATCCTGGCGATGATGGATCTTATAAAGTTGAGAGTATTCCTGCCGGAAAATATGTGATAGGAAACTACCTGAGCCTTCTTGCCGGCGTGTGCATTAACATGCTAGATGGTACGGCAGGGGGGACAAAATTTGAATTGAAGAATGGCCAGTACCTAGTTTTAGATGTCGACCTTTCAGAGACAGACGAAGACAAGATGGGCTACCTGCAAGTAAAGGTTCTTGACGAAAATGGCAGGCCGCTAGCAGATGTAGACATAGAAATTATTGGCGATACCGCAACGGCTAAGCCGTACCAGTCTTCGGAAAAGACCCACGCTTTCATAGCTCCGCCCGGAAAATACACACTAATTATTTCGGCGGACGGCTATAAAACAATACAAAAAGAGATAAAACTCGCAGTCATTGAAATGGGCTCTGCAAAACCAAAGGCAACCATTATTAATCTGAAAAAACAATAGACAGACAGTATATAATCCGTAAAGTGAGTGAAAATGTTTTTCTTTCACCCATGCCGCTTACGACTCACAAGTATACCCGTAAAGCGGGTATACTACCTTTGTTGAATTTAGTTTCCACAATTTTTCACCGACAAAAAAAGTGAATAAACGCGCAAAAGTGATGCAAAAGCGCGCAAAAAAGCAAAAAAATGCAAATTTATGACGTTTTTTGCCCCTGATTTCCACCCAAAAACCCCAAAAACCATAGGTGGGATATGTCCAGAATGTCCACAATTACCCAAATTCACCGTGTAAATGAGATAAGAAACCATAAACTTACTCGACAACAGGGTACTTTCGGTGTATTATACCTTTTCCTGAGTTTATGTGTTTTCACGTGAAACCATACGGTAATAACGTTTTAAAGCTTAAAAAATGGGATATAACAAGTATGACAAAAAACAACTACCTGACCGCACCGCTAGCCACAAAAAAAATGCCCTTCGGTATCCCCTACATCCTCTCAAACGAAGCATTCGAACGCTTCAGCTTCTACGGCATGAGATGTATTCTGGTGGTCTTTATGAGCCAGTATCTAATGGGATCGGGCGGTGATCTTAATGTCATGAGTGATCAGGAGAGTAATACCTACCTCCACTATTTCGTGGCAGGTGTCTATTTTACCCCTATCCTTGGTGCCTTTCTATCAGCTATCTGGCTGGGTAAATTCAGAACGATATTGATCTTTTCGGCAATAAACTGCCTGGGTTTGTTTACTCTGGTTTTTGATGACACGCGTATGGGCCTTAAAGTCGGACTTGCCCTTATCGCGATAGGTTCTGGATTTATAAAACCGTGTGTTTCGGCAAATGTCGGTGACCAGTTCGGAAAGTCCAATAAACATTTGCTTGCAAAGGTTTATAGCTGGTTTTATTTTTCCATTAACTTTGGTTCCTTCTTTTCGTACATGCTTATCCCTATTTTGCTTGACAAATACGGTCCGCGTGTAGCTTTTAGTGTCCCTGCCACTTCAATGCTGCTGGCGACTGTTTCCTATTGGGTTGGGCGGAAAAGTTTTGTTCATGTTCCACCAGCCGGTGCCGACTCTATCAAAGAAATATTCGGCGGCGAAGGTCTCAGGGCTATCGCCAAGCTTTGCATTATTTATATATTTATGATTATGTTCTGGGCATTATTTGATCAGATGGACTCGTCCTGGATGCATCTGGCTTATAATATGAATCCAAACTGGCTAGGCCACGAGTGGCTGCCTCCGCAGATAATGTCGGCCAATCCCTTAATGATAATGGCACTGATCCCGATATTTTCTTATGCTGTCTACCCGGCGATTAACAAAGTGTTCCCGTTGACCCCGCTTCGCAAGATATCCATTGGATTGTTTGTTGCCGCGTTGGCATTTGTAGTACCGGCATTGATCGAAATGAGAATAGGTGCCGGTCACGTTCCATGTATTGCATGGCTGATCGTTGCTTGTTTGATATTGACAGCATCGGAAGTTATGGTTTCGATTACCGTCCTTGAATTCTCATATACCCAGGCTCCAAAAGAATTGAAGTCGTTTATAATGGCGGTGTTTTTATTGTCGATCTCTCTTGGTAATTTTTTCACGGGCACGGTTAATATCTTTATTCAAAACCCAGATGGTTCCAGCAAATTGCCGGGTGCGAGTTATTTCTGGTTCTTTGCGGGTATGATGTTTTTGACGGCTGTTATATTCGTTCCCATCGCGGCACTTTACAAGGAAAAAACGTACATTCTGGAAGAATCTCCGGATAATGAATAATCTTAAACAGGGAAATATTATGCGAGTAATTAATTTATTTTTGATCGTTTGCCTGACTGCAGGTTTTGTTTCGGCTGAAGTATCTTCACAGCAGACTCACCCGTTTTCTATTGATGATATGCTGGCTATGGATCGCGTATCCGATCCGCAGGTCTCGCCGGACGGCAAGCAGATCGTTTTTGTATTGCGAAAAACCGATCTCGAAGAAAACAAGGGGCGAACCGATCTATGGCTGGTCGGCACCAACGGCAAAAACCTTCGCCAGCTGACCTCGCATCCGGAAGGCGATTTTAATCCCCGCTGGTCACACGACGGCAGTATCATCTGGTTCCTTTCGACCAGAACAGAATCCTCTCAGGTCTGGCAGATACGTACCGACGGCGGTGAGGCGCATCAGTTTACTGATCTGCCGCTTGACGCAGGAAACCTTGTCATCTCTCCGGACGGCAAGCACATTGCCTTTACCATGGAAGTATTCATGGATTGCGATACTGTAGAATGCACCAAAAAACGGCTCGACGCAGTCGAAGAAAATAAAGCCAGCGGCGTCATCTATGACCAGGTGTTCATTCGTCACTGGGACACATGGAAAGACGGACGTCGTAGTCACCTGTTCGTAATGCCGACATCCGGAAGTGATGTTTTAGACGTGATGAAGGGAATCGACGCTGACACTCCGTCGAAGCCTTTCGGCGGGCCGGAGGAAATAACTTTTTCGCCGGACGGCAAAGAGCTTGTCTATTCTGCTCGCGTTGCCGGCAAGCAGGAAGCATGGTCGACTGATTTCGACCTTTACCGTGTGCCCGTTGACGCTTCAAAAGGGCCAAAGTGCATCACGGAGAAAAACGAGGCGTGGGATACTGCTCCGGTATTTTCCAATGACGGCAAAACACTGGCGTACCTGGCGATGAAAAAGCCCGGCTATGAGTCGGACCGTTTCCGCATCGTGCTGCACAACTGGTCAACCGGCAAAGAACGCGTCCTGACGGAAAAATGGGACCGGAGCCCTTCGTCGATATGCTGGTCCGAAGACGACAAAACGATCTATACGACTGCTAATAACACAGGCCAGAATTCACTGTTTTCGGTCGATGTCTCAAAAGGCAAGGCACGAATCATTATTCGCGACGGTTGGATAGGTTCGCTCTCTGTCGCAGACGGAAGAATTATTTACGGCAGGGACAGTTTAAAGTCGCCCGTAGAACTCTATTCGGTCAAACCCGATGGCCGCGATAAACGTACCATCACAGCGATCAACAAAGACAGAGTCGCAGCGGCTCGTATTGGTAAATACGAACAGTTCGTTTTCAAGGGCTGGAAAAATCAAAAGGTATATTGCTATGTAGTAAAGCCCGCCGATTTCGATTCTGACAAGAAGTACCCGGTCACGTTTTTGATACACGGAGGCCCGCAGGGTTCATTCGGAAATCATTTCCATTATCGCTGGAATCCGCAGGTCTACGCCGGCGCCGGCTATGTATCGGTCATGGTTGACTTCCACGGGTCGACGGGGTACGGCCAGGAGTTCACCGATTCTATCGGTTCGGACTGGGGCGGTAAACCTCTGGAAGATCTTCAAAAGGGACTCACTGCATTTCTTAAGAAATATCCATGGGCAGACGGTGACAGGGTCGGTGCTTTGGGCGCTTCCTATGGCGGATTTATGATCAATTGGATACAGGGCAACTGGCAGGGGGCCTTTAAGTGCATGGTAAACCATGACGGCAACCTCGACGAGCGGATGGCGTACTTCGACACGGAAGAACTGTGGTTTCCGGAATGGGATCATGCAGGTACGCCGTGGGACAACCCCAAGGGCTATGAAAAACACAACCCGGTTAACTTTGTCAAGAACTGGAAAACCCCAATGCTGGTCATTCACGGCGGGCAGGATTTCCGCGTAGTAGATACCCAGGGCATCGCGACGTTTAACGCCTTGCAGAGACTTGGCATCGAAAGCAAGTTTCTCTATTTCCCGGACGAAAATCACTGGGTGCTTCAGCCGCACAATTCGATACTCTGGCACAACACAGTAATCGGCTGGCTGGACCGTTTTTTGAAATGAATAATGATTCCCGACGTAAAGCCGGGATGTACCATATTGTATATTGTATAATGAGTGATTCGGCTTTACGGCCGAGGCTATTTTATTTTTTAAGGAGATAGCGTTTGAGTGATAAAATATTAACTCGCATGGGAGACGGTGAGCGGGTCTGGATGACGCCTGAAGAAGTTCGGGCTGACATCCGGGACGGCAGTGCCGATGCTGCCAGGCGCGGAAAGATTCCGGAGCTTAGCGACGAGGAGCAGGAAAGGATTTTCGCCATCCAGGCTGATCCTTCCCGCATCGTCAGCGTCGAGCCGGGGCAAGAGGTGATCGTCACTGACGATGGCTGCTCGATGAGCTTCTATTCCGGCCAGGACGGCGGCGGGGTGGGTGTGCCTCTTAGTCGAATGCAGGCGGCGCTGACCTATGAAAGGGCGTGCGGGGCGGATACCACCTCGCTCGGGCACAGTGACTACAGCTATAAGCCGGTCAAATCCATAATCAATTTTGAGGCCAACGAATACTATAATATTTCGCAGGTTTCGACGGCTCCGTTTTTCTATGGTGCTCAGCCGAATCTGGGTCTGTATTTCCAGCCGGACGGTCCGTGTCCCAATGCCGCCGAACTTATGCCGCTTGGTAAGATCGACGAGGCAAGAGCATCGCAGGAGCGAGCGGCGGACTATTTGACCGACGACCTTGTATTCGTCGGCAAAAAGCTAGCCGAGGTAGGGCTTGAAGGCTTGAACTTCGATACCTGCGGTTCTGCCGGTGATGCCGATTTCCTGGCAGCATTGCGTGCCGTCGAAAAACTTAAAAAAGCAGTGCCCGACCTGCCGATTCTTATGGGCGGCTCGGGTGAGTTTGTTATCGGGATGCACGGCGAGCTTGAGTATAACGGCAAGCGGTTGGCTGGGATGTATACCTTCGATCAGGCTAAGGCTGTCGAAGCAGCTGGTGCTGATATTTACGGTATGGCCGTTAATACGGTGACCACCGAATCAGTTCCATGGAACCTGGCTCGTGCGGTTACGTATCTCAAGGCCACTGTCGAGGCGGTTGATATTCCGGTTCATGCCAATGTCGGTATGGGTGTTTGCGGTGTTCCTATGATGGAACAGCCGCCGATAGACTCGGTGACTCGAGTGTCGAAAACGCTTGTTCAACTAGGCAAAGCCGACGGGTTGTAGATAGGCGTAGGCGACCCGATGGGTATGTCAATCGCACATATCATGGCATCATGTATGGGTGGCATAAGGACGGCTGGAGATCTGGTCGCCTGGATGCAAATGACCCGAAAGATGAAGATACAAGAGGCCAAAGCATATGTTGCGAAAAAACTGGGAATCGAATTGATCGATCTAACGAACGAAGAGGTCATGCGTGATATCAGGAAGGACCTGAAAATCGGCACGGTAACTTCGATCGCAGGCGGGCCAAAGGGAATCCTGGCCAAAAAGAAAATCGCCGAACTGCTGGATATAAATATCCGGTCGGTTGATCTTTTTAAATCCCAGTTCGATTGAATCAAACTGACCTATCGGCCAGTTTGAAATGTATAATGAATAATGAAGGATTCGCCCTAGCGGGCGAGGCATTTTATAATAAAAAGTTTGTTTAAGGGTAAGACTGATGTCTAATGGAATTTATGAAGCAGCTATCGAGGCGGTTGTTAAAGGTGATGTGGGTATGGCCGCTGAGACCGCTCAGAAAGGATTGAGCGAAGGGATCGAACCATTACAACTGCTCAACGAAGGGTTTATTCCCGGGATCAATAAGGTAAGCGATATGTTCGATGTCGGGACGATCTTTATTCCGGGGCTTGTTGTTTCGGCTAACGCTATGCAGAACGCTGCCGACATCATCAATGCTGCAATCCCGGCGAGCGAACGTACGGTTCAGGGCCGGATCGTTATCGGCACGGTCGAAGGCGACGTCCATGACATCGGAAAAACCATCGTCGTTTCTCTGCTTAAGGCCAGCGGATTTGATGTGTTGGATCTTGGCCGCGATGTTTCGACGGATCGTTTTATCCAGGAGGCTCAGGATTTCAACGCCGACATCATCGGGACAAGTTCGCTGCTAACCACTACCATGCCCGCTCAGAAAAAACTTGAAGTTGCTTTAAAAGAAGCCGGTCTGAAAGAGCAATTTAAAACAATGGTAGGCGGTGCTCCGGTAACCCAGCGTTGGGCCAATAAGATAGGTGCAGACGCCTTCGCCGAAAATGCTTCGTCCTGCGTGAAACTCGCCAAAGAATTGCTCGTAGCTTAGATAACGAAATCATGAGTAAGATAACCTGGTCAGATATTCAATTTAAACGTTTGAAAGAGCTTGGCGGAGATCCCGAGGCGGTCTCTGCCTCGTTTGACAGTAACGATGCGCGTAATCGCTGCTTTCAGGGATTGGAAAAAAAACTGGTTAAACAGGAAAAGCTGCGGCTTAATGAATTTCTGAACGGTCAGCTTCAGACCAGGCTCTACAAGCTCGAGTGCCGTTTAACCGAGGCTCTTAATCAGCAGGGGTTTTCGCGGGTTTCTACGTCTACGATGATATCCAAAAGTCAGCTGGCTAAAATGTCCATCGACGAGAACCATCCGCTTTTCAATCAGGTATATTGGGTCAGCGACAAGCAGTGTTTGCGTCCGATGCTGGCTCCGAATCTTTATAGTCTGATGTATGAACTGGCGAGAGGGGCTAAAAAGCCGATTCGTTTCTTTGAGATCGGTTCCTGTTTTCGGAAGGAATCCAATACTGCCCGGCATAGCAGCGAGTTTACCATGCTAAACCTCGTCGAGATGGGGTTGCCGAAAGAGGGGCGTCTTGAGCGGCTAAAGGAATTGGGTAAAATTATTACAGAAGCGGCCGGTTTGAAAGATTGTGATTTCGCGAAGGAAACCTCTGCCGTTTATGGAGATACCATCGACATCGTCTGCGGCGAAAACAAAACGGAGATCGCATCAGGCGCGATGGGCCCGCATCCGCTGGACCATGCCTGGAGAATTACCGACACCTGGGTTGGATTGGGCTTTGGCCTGGAACGAATGGTGATGATGAACCAGGGCAGCGACAGCATAAGCAAATGGGGCAAGAGTCTGGCGTACATGGATGGCATCCGCTTAAATTTTTGATAGAATTGTGAATTGTTTTTGTAACTAACTTTTTTGATTTGAACCTTAGCGTTTTCGACCGGCCTGTGGAGAAATATTGAACAACCGAGCCTTTCACATAATAATCCTGATTCTATGCGCCGCTCTTATCGCCGCATCGTATGCCTTCACCCTCGACGAGATTGGCGTACATTTTTACGGCATCAAGTGGCAGATTTATTGTTTTCTGAATCGGATTTTCGGTGTCAAATCCGCGTTTTTCGGGATGACACGCTCCTTCACCTCCATGGCTCACGGACAATTCGCCCGGGCCTTCAACTTTCACCCTATAGGGCCGGTACTGTTTGCATTTATAGTCTTCCAGGTCCCATACCGCCTGTGGGCGATAATGAAGTTCCCCAAGAAAATCCCGCCAACCCTTAGTAAACTAAACAAATACGCAATAGCCCTGACAATAATCGCGATAATAATAAACTGGCTATGCCACCTGCCCGCAGATATATTTAATTAGCTGATCCTGTTAGCGGCGGTCAGTTGGGAGTGATTTTTATATTTCTAAATTCTATGCCGGTACCTTCTGATGTGATGCAGATTTTTCCGCCGGATGTGTTTGTTCGCGTGGCTTTGTTGACGAGTTGGTCATTGATTATCAGAGTTACAGTTGTCCCTTTTGCGATGATCTTGTATGAGTTCCATTGGCCGGGAGGGTTTTCGGCCGGTGTGATTTTGCTAACATTGACCAGTTCACCGTATTTCTTGTGGGTAAGTGATTTTGTTCGTTCAGACGGTCCTGTCAGTTCGTATCCGTCCAATGCCCAGAAATCCCCGGCGCTGTTTGCATTGATCTGAGCTTCAAGGCTTCTGGGCCAGATTTTATCTACGCCGGTTGTATCGATCAGCACACCGCCTTTGCCTGCCGACTTTTGATCCGCCCACCGCCATTGAAGCGTCATGGTGAAATCGCTGTAGGAATCGGTCGTATACAGATAGCCCAGTTCAGTGCCGCTGCATATTAGCATGCTGTTTTCAATTTTCCATGTATCCAGCTGTTTCGAATTGGCATTTTCGAGGTAGCAGGACCATCCCGAAAGATTGTCCTTGATAGGAGACAGGCTTACCTTTGCACAGCCGTTAATAAGCAGGCACAGTGTAACAAATGTGATCAGTTTGATAGTGGTTTTCATGTGAAATCCTTACGCCTTACTCTTTACTCCCCGCGTTTTATCATCTCACCTACTTCTTTGAGAGTCTTAACATCGATGTCCCTCAGCTTACCCTCGTAGTTCGGCCCGACATCAATTGAAAATATATTGCCGTATTTCTTCGCACCAACGTAGTCCTTGTAGAGGCTTTCGGCAGGTTTGCAAAGGTTGTCGTGCTTCGGGAGCGAATAGAACCACATGGCCCCGCCTTTGTGTCGTGGTAGTATTGGGTAGGTGAATTCAGCTAACAGGAAGTTATGTCCCGTTTCGCCGCCTTTATTGTGCGGTGATGCCGCTTTTGGGTCGCCCAGGGGACCAGGCTTTCCAACTTCACGCAGGGCGATTCGCCCTGCCTTTTCGCCGTGGTTAAAACCAACGAATGTATTGGGCTGAAACTTGTGCATCCATTCAACAGTTTCCTTATGGCTCAGCCCGCCGGTTCCGGCAGCATGGTCCATCCACCAGAATTCGATCGGTCCGTAGTTGGTTAGCAGCTCTTTGAGTTGGGCTTTCTTCATCTCGGGGTTTATCCCCGAAGCGACCCAACTGCCCTTGCCGTCCGCCGCTCCGGGCCAGTTCCAGTCACCCTCGGAAAAATAAAGTGCCAGTTTGATCCCATACTTATCACATGACTTCCTAAGCTTAGCCAGTACATCGATTCCAAGCGGGCTGTTAGTTACCTTTTTGTCCGTAGTCGCCGTATCCCAAAGACAGAATCCGTCATGGTGTTTACTCAGAAAGAGAATATACTTCATCCCGGCTTCTTTCGCCGTCTTGCACCACTGGTCCGTATCGCACCCGGTCGCCTTAAAAAACGAGACGTCCTTATCAAGCGTAGGCGTCCATTCCTGTCCATAGAAAGTGCTGAACGACCAGCAGATAAACATACCAAACCGCATGTCCTTGATCTGTTCGGCCTGGACATCGTCAGGGATTTTAGTAGTATTGATCTGAGGTGTAGAAGCACAGCCCGCAATAAACATAGCCAAAACCAAACACACCGAAAGTAACCGAATCGTCATAGCTTTTCCTTAATTATACATTATACAATAATTATTCAATCCAGAGTGTAGACCAAAAACCAAAGCTTTGCAAAAGTTTTTCTTGTAGTATTTAAGCTTTCGTAATTGTTATTGCAAGCAATTGTTATCAAATGGATTTCCACATTCCAACCATTGGCTAAAGAAGATTGCCAGATCGGCAAGGTTTGTCAAGCAATCACCGTTGAAGTCTGTTATTAAAGACGAGTTGCATTCGTAAATTGTAAAGTTATTGTCACTGGTATCCGTACAGGTTGGATCGGTATCATCCGTTATCCTGACTTTGCATATCTGAGAGTTGGCCTTCGGGACCTGCCATTGATAGGGACCGGTGTTCGCAACAGAGTCGATTAAGTTCCAGTTAGCTCCATCGTCAATAGAATATTCAATGTTTAATGATGTGATAGAACCGACACTGGCCCATTTAATATCGACCGTCGTGCCTGCAGCGATAGACTCCTGATTTATAGGAGAAGTCAGGGCAATCGCCGGCGTCTGAACAAAGGTTGCTTTTCCCTGTCCAACATGGAAGTAATAATAATTGTGGTGTATACAGCCAGCGGGACAGTCTCCCCATGCTTCGTCAAAAGTGTAAAATGGAGGGTTGGCAATTATCGTACTTCCATCGCCAATAGTGTAATTAGGTTCTACGTATCGGACGCCTTCAGGATTAGCCTGTTCATATATGTCGGCAAGTTTTGGCATATTATATATCTGGTCAAAGGTTAGAAGAAGAGCCTGTGACCCAAGGGTGCGAATTCCTGTGACTCCATATTTCTCATTAAGCTCATCGAGTCCATGATAATTACCTGCCTTGTACTCAGTCATAGATGCGTCGGTAATACCTACAATAAGGTCGTAAGGTGAATAGTTGTATGAGTATGAAATATTTGGAAAATAAGGAAATGTAGACTTTATTAGTGTCAGGTCTTTATCCAACTGGTTTGCAAGTTCTTCCGGTGGATGTAACTGACCGCTAAGTTCAATGGCCAACATCAGTACATCAATAGATGGGCTTTGGGCTTGAATATTACCGAAAAAAGATAACAACATTACTAACGACAACAAAACATTTTTCGTTCCCATTTTTGTCTCCAAAGTTTAATGAATAGTCTATTTTAATAACCGGGATTTCCGATTAATTACAGTCTATCTTTATTTGGTAATGTTGTTGTGCTTTTATGAGAAAATCAAATCATACCTTCAAAAAGTATTCCATCATTTCGTGGCCGCGTTCGATCCTGAACCCGGATTCGTGACCATGTTCTTCGCTGAACGATTTTTGCAGAATGCCTTTGATTCCGTCGCCTGCCATAGCGAACGGCACCGGTTCATCCGAATGCGCCTGAGTCTCGACCGGAGTTGGATGGTCCGGCAGAACCAGTATCCTATAGCTGTCGTATTTCTTCAAAGCCTCATACACCGGCCCGACGATATGCTTGTCGATCTGTTCGATAGCCTTTTTCTTTGCCTCGGCATCGCCGCTGTGCCCGGCTTCGTCCGGCGCTTCGACATGGACAAACACAAGGTCATAATCCTTGATCGCCTCTATTGCCGCGGCCCCTTTGCCCTTATAGTTCGTGTCCAGGTACCCCGTTGCCCCTTCAACCTCTATCAGGTCGAAATGCACGAGTTTCGCCAGCCCGCGAACCAGGTCAACAGCCGTGATCGCCGCCCCTCGCACACCGAACCGTTTACTGAACCTTTCCATCATCGCTTTTTTTCCTTGCCCCCACAGCCACACCGAGCTAACCGGATTTTCGCCGAGATCTTTTCGGACACGGTTGATGTCATGGTTGGCAAAAAGCTCCTGCGACTTTTCCATAATATCGACCAGCACATCTGAACCTTTGCCCTTGGGCAGATTTCTCGAAATCTTCTCACCGATAATATCATGCGGCGGAACAGTCGTAACCTTAAATTTCATATCTGAAATAACGCACAAATGCCGATAGCTTACTCCGGGATAAAACTTGATCCGTGAATCGTCTGCCATCGTCGCGGCAAACTCTTCGATAAGCTTTCTTGCCTCATCGGTTGAAATATGCCCGGCACTGTGGTCGGCCATAACCTTATCCGAAAACGTCACCAGGTTGCAACGGAATATCCAGTCCTCCGGCGTTACCTTGATCCCCATAGCCGCCGCCTCGATAGGTGCCCGCCCCGAATAAAACTCCTTCGGATCGTATCCAAGCAAAGACATCTGCGCAACATCGCTGCCTGCCGCCATGCCTTTAGGTATCGTCTGTACGATACCTTGCCGTCCATTGATGCTTATCGCGTCGATATTCGGAATGTCGG
>Ga0307990_1002047_pt1 | contig 16446 bp, 10 predicted proteins | sample EllFjometagen129_FD_203168 | JGI IMG/M metagenome (GOLD analysis project Ga0307990, IMG submission 203168) | Marine microbial communities from Ellis Fjord, Antarctic Ocean - #129 | ecosystem: Environmental > Aquatic > Marine > Unclassified | place: Southern Ocean | collected 2014-10-08
GTAATACATACTCGTACAGTATTGGTAAAGTTAACGAAGAAATCAAAAACAATGGAAAATATCGCAATTCAAGCAAGTCAAGCAAAAGGGGAATTTTTGGCAAATATGTCCCATGAGATAAGGACTCCAATGAGTGCTGTAATTGGATTATCTACCTTGCTTGATAATACGGAACTTTCAGTACGTCAAAGGGATTATAATAACCGATTAAAAAGTTCTGCAGTAAACTTACTAGGTATCATAAACAATATATTAGATTATTCAAAAATTGAAGCGAAGCAAATGGCAGTAGAAAATATTGAATTCAATATAAATGATGTTTTATACAATTTATCAAATGTAGTAACACTGAATGCAAATGAAAAGAATATCGAATTTCTTTTTAGCATCGAACCAGGCATCCCTCAACGTTTCTTTGGGGATCCCTTGCGAATTGGACAAATACTTATTAATATTGTTTCTAATGCCATAAAATTTACGGAAAAAGGCCAAGTTGTATTAATGATAGAACCTTATTATGTGGAAGAACAATTTCATTTAGTATTTAGAGTAGAAGATTCTGGAATTGGAATGACACAAGAGCAAATCGAAATAATAACAAAGCCATTTACTCAAGCAGATACTTCTTTTACAAGACGATTTGGTGGGACAGGATTAGGATTGGCTATTACAAGTCACTTAATCAAAATAATGGGTGGGAAATTATCTATTGAAAGTGCGCCTGAAATGGGAAGTACATTTTCTTTTAATGTCCCTCTAGAAGCGATAAGAGAGAAAGAAACTCATGCAAATTTACCTGAAGTACTTCGTAATTTGGATGTTCTAATTGTGGATGATAACATTATTTCTCTAGAAATAATTAGAAAAATTTGTTTCTCATTAGGATTTGGAACAGAAACTGCGTCTACTCCAGATGAAGTATTTAACATTTTAGAAAATAAGTTGTATGATCCAGACTTAATTATTATGGATTATTCAATGCCTGATTTAAATGGAATTGAGTTGTTCAATCAAATTCATGCTAAAAAATTAGCGAAAAAAGCGAAAAGATTATTAATGATTTCAGTATATGATCATGAAACAATTGTTCAAAAAGCAAATGCAGTTAAAATTTTTGACTTCTTAGATAAACCAATTAATCCATCTTTCTTGTTTGATACAATCATTACAATGTTTAGTAAAGCTGAAATAAAACAAAAAGCGATATCAGCTAACCCAAATCAAGTGGATTTGGTAAAACCTGGAACCTGCATTATTCTCGCAGAAGATAACTTAATCAATCAGCGCATTGTGAACGAGTTATTAACCAAAGAAGGATTTGATGTAACAATTGCGAACAATGGACAAGAGGTATTAGACATTCTTGAAGAAAAGGAAAAAGACTATAAACTAATTTTGATGGATATTCAAATGCCGGTTATGAATGGTAGGGAAGCAACAATCGCAATTAGAAAAAAAGATGCCGAATATAGAAATATTCCTATCATAGCAATGACAGCTCATGCTCTTGAAATCGAACGTAAAAAGTCATTAGCCGCTGGTATGAATGATTTCTTAACAAAACCAGTAGAAATGAAATTACTATTTACAGTCTTATCAAAGTATATTGATATTGTGACAATATCAATTAATGCACAAAAAGGCCAAAGTGTAAATTTAGATTTCTTAGATACAAAAGAGGGAATCAAAAACATGTTTGGAGATTCAGTACTTTATCTGGAAATACTATACACTTTCTATAACGACTATGCTAACTTTCAAAAGGGGTTAGACATTATGTTTAAAGAAGAAGACAACAAAGATTTAGTTATTGAAGTGCACACAATTAAGGGCTTAGCAGCAACAATTGGCGCAATGAAATTATATGAAAAAGCAATTGCTTTTGAAACGGAATTAAGAAATAATATTTTTGATTTCGATTACTATAATGATTTTTCAAATGAATTCAAGGTGTTATTGAAAAACCTTGCTTCGTACTTTGATGCGAATCCTTTTAAGAAGAAATAATTCAAGGTAGTAAAATCAAACAATCAAAAAGTAAAGGAATGTATTTTGCATGGGTACTCATTAATATATATATAAGGAAAGAGCAAATTTGAAGAATTATATAAAAACCTTGCTAATTAAAAGTTTATTTGGTAAAATATATAAGCCGTAAAAATACACACACATTTAGAGTATTTAGCCTAGAGCTACTTGGAAGTAGTGGTTAAGTATGTAGATAAATGTGGAGGCAAAATCAAAAGGAGGAATCAGAATGGCTGTAATATCAATGAAACAATTACTAGAGGCTGGTGTTCATTTCGGACATCAAACTCGCCGTTGGAATCCTAAAATGGAAAAGTATATTTATACTTCTCGTGGCGGGATTCACATTATCGATCTACAAAAAACTGTCGGATATATCGACGAAGCTTATGCAAAGTTACTTGAAATTGGAAAAAATGGTGGAAAAATCTTATTTGTAGGTACTAAAAAACAAGCTCAAGACGTTGTGAAAGAAGAAGCAATTAGAACAGGACAATATTACGTTTCACAAAGATGGCTTGGAGGAACACTTACAAACTTTAAGACTATTAGAAAAAGTATTAGAAGATTACATGATCTTTACAGAATGGACAAAGATGGAACGTTTGATCGTTTACCTAAAAAAGAAGTAATAGGGTTAAAAAAAGAAATGGCAAAACTTGAAAAATTCCTTAGTGGTATTAAAGACATGAGAGTGTTACCACAAGCAGTTTTCGTTGTTGATCCAATGAAAGAAAAAAATGCAGTACTTGAAGCTAGAAAATTAGGAATTCCAGTATTTGGAATTGTTGATACTAACTGCGATCCAGATTTAGTAGACGTTATTATTCCTGCTAATGATGATGCAATTAGATCAGTAAAATTAATTGTTGGTAAATTAGCTAATGCATTTATCGTAGCAGCAGGTGGAGAAGTTATTGAAGTCATAGAAGAAAAACCAGCACCAAGACCTTATGACCCAAATAGAAAACCTTATGTTAAAAAACCTTACGATCCAAACAGAAAACCTTACGTTAAAAAACCTTATGATCCAAACAGAAAACCATTTGAGAAAAAACCGTTTAATAAAGATAGAAAACCATTTAACCAAACACGCACAGTAACACCAAATGCAAAAGCAGTTACTCCACAAGCAACAACACCTACAGTTGCACCTAAAGTAGTAGTAGAAGCTAAAAAAGTAGCTCCTACACCTGTTAAAGTTGCACCTAAAGTAGTAGTAGAAGCTAAAAAAGCAACTCCTACACCTGTTAAAGTTGTGGAAAAACCAGTTATAAAAGAGGTTAAGCCTGTTGTCAAAAAAGAGGTTGCACCTAAAGTTGTAGAAGAAGTAAAAGTTACGGCACCAGTAAGTGCAGATTTAGCAAAAATGAATGTTGCTAGTTTAAAAGCACTTGCAAAAGAAAAAGGATTACACGGATATTCAAAACTTAAAAAAGCAGAATTAATTGAAGCTTTAAAATAAATTAAAAAGAGCTTTTTAGCTCTTTTTTAATAAGATTCTGACTTAATAAATAATTGAATTTAAGGATATAATATGATATTATTATTCTTGAATAGAACTTAGGAGGAAATAGTTATGGTAATAACTGCAAGCTTAGTAAAACAATTAAGAAATAAGACTGGTGCTGGAATGATGGACTGTAAAAGAGCACTAACTGAAACTGAAGGAAATATCGATTTAGCAATCGATTGGTTAAGAGAAAAAGGAATTTCAAAAGCTGCTAAAAAAGCTGATAGAATCGCTGCTGAAGGATTATGTAATGTTCTTGCCAAAGGAAATGAAGCTATTATTTTTGAACTAAATAGTGAAACTGATTTTGTAGCGAAAAACAAAGAGTTCTTAGCATTGTTAGATTCTTTAGGAGAAGCTATATATAATAGTAATGCAACTAATTTAGAAGAAGCATTAAAACTTGAAATCGAAGGAAAAGATTTAGAGAGAGTATTAATTGATGCAACTTCAAAAATAGGAGAAAAACTATCACTTAGAAGAGTATCTAGAATTACTAAAACTGATGAAGAAAGTTTTGGGGCTTATAAACACATGGGTGGTAGAATTGTCACTTTAGTTGTTATTGGTGGAGCAAATGAAGAAGTAGCTAGAGATTTAGCTATGCATGTCGCAGCTATCAATCCTAAATATATTGATAAATCAGAAATTAGTGATGAAGTTATAGCACATGAAAGAGACGTTCTTACTAAAGAAGCACTTAACGAAGGTAAACCAGCTAATATCGTTGAAAAAATGGTTGTAGGTAGATTAAATAAATACTTAAAAGAAATTTGTTTAGTAAATCAACCTTTCGTTAAAGATCCAGATCTAACAGTTGAAAAATATGTTAAAAATGCTGGTGGAAACATCGTATCTTTCTTGCGTCTTGAAGTTGGAGAAGGCATTGAAAAAAGATCTGATGATTTCGCAGAAGAAGTAATGAGCCAAGTAAATAAATAATTAAATTTGTAGGACACTTTTTGAGTGTCCTATGTTTATAAGAGGGAGGCAATAAGAATGGATTCTAAAAAACGTATTATCATTAAGTTAAGTGGAGAAGCTCTAATTGGAGAAAGTAACAAAGTAATTGATCCATTAAAAGTAAAAGCAATTGCTTATGAGATTAAAGAAGCTTATGATTTAGGGAATTTAGAAATCGGAATAATTGTCGGTGGAGGAAACATTTGGCGTGGACAAAATGCCAGTGAAATGGGATTCGAAAGAAGTAGCGCAGATTACATGGGAATGATTGCTACAATTATGAATGCTCTAGCATTGCAAAATGCCCTTGAACAACTCGGAATTGAAACTAGAACAATGACTAGTTTGAACATCCCACAAGTTGCCGAACCATATATTAGAAGAAAAGCACTTAGCAATTTAGAGAAAAACCGTATTGTTATATTTGGTGGAGGTACAGGTAATCCTTACTTCTCTACAGATACAACAAGTGCACTAAGAGCAGCTGAAATTGGTGCAGATGTTATTCTAATGGCTAAGAATGGAACTGATGGAGTTTACGACAAAGACCCAGTAAAATATAAAGATGCAGTAAAATTCGAATCACTTACTCATCAAGAATTACTTGAAAAGGGATTAGAAGTTATGGACTCAACTGCATCAGCACTATGTAGAGATAATAAAATTAGTATTATAGTATTTGACATGAATGAAAAAGGAAACATTAGAAAAGCTGCAAGTGGTAAAAAAATAGGAACAATAATATCTTAAAGGAGGTAATATTATGCCTGATATGATTCTATTAGAAACAGAAGAACAAATGGAACATAGAATGGACACTTTGAAGAAAGATTTTTCTAAAGTTAGAACTGGACGTGCTAACCCAAAAATGTTTCAAGATGTTAAAGTAGAGTACTATGGAGTTTTAACTCCATTAAGCCAAGTTGGGAATATTAGCGTTCCAGAACCAACACAACTAATTGTTAAGCCTTATGATAGAAGTATTGTTAAAGCTATCGAGAAAGCTATTAATGCTGCAAATTTAGGAGTTAACCCAAGTAACGAAGGAGATCAAATTCGTATTGTTTTACCTACGTTAACGACTCAAAGAAGACAAGACTTAACTAAAGATGTAAAAAAACTTGGTGAAGAAGCAAAAGTAGCAGTTAGAAACAATAGACGTGATGGAAATGATTCTCTAAAAAAATTAGAGAAAAATCATGATATCTCAGAAGATGAATTAAAACTGTACCAAGAAGAAATTCAAGAACTTACAGATAAGTACACAAATTTAATCGATGAATTAATAGAAGCAAAAGATATCGACATTATGAGTATATAGAGACTGCATTAAGTAGTCTCTTTTTATAGAAAATTAAATCTAAATATAGTATAATTATATATTGTACCGAGGTGAGATAATGAATATAGAAAAAAGAGTACTGAGTAAATATATCCCAGCACATATAGCTATTATTTTAGATGGCAATGGAAGATGGGCACAGAAATACAACTTAATACGTACTATTGGACATAAAAAAGGTACTGAAAACTTAAAAAATATTGCGATATTATGTAATGAAGTGGGTATTAAGGTGCTTAGTGTGTATGCTTTTAGTACGGAAAACTGGAATAGACCAAAAGATGAAGTGGAATATTTAATGAAACTCCCACGTGAATTTGAAGAATCATATAAAGGTAAATTTAAAGAAAATGACATAAAAGTTATCTTTTCAGGAAGAAGAGATCGTTTTACAAAAGAAAATTTTGATTTACTTAATAGAATCGAAGAAAAAACAAAAGATCGAAAAGGATTGATCTTGAATGTTTGTTTTGACTATGGAAGTCATACAGAAATAATCGAAGCTATTAAAAATATTAGTGAGAAATATAAGAAAAATGAAATCAAATTAGAAGATATCGATGTAAAAATGGTAGACGATAATTTATATACAAAAGATTTACCACCCCTAGATTTGTTAATTAGGACTTCTGGGGAACAAAGAATAAGCAATTATCTATTATGGCAACTCGCCTATAGTGAATTATATTTTACAAAAAAGTATTGGCCAGAATTTAATCGTAAAGAATTATTCAAAGCATTGGATAATTTTCAAAAAAGAAATCGTCGATTTGGCGCAATTGAGGAGTGAAAACTATGAAAACTAGAGTAATAACAGCAATTTTTCTTGTTTTGATTTTTGTTCCTTCATTTATCATTGGGGGAATCTTACTTGATGTTGTGCTTGGACTTATTGGTGTAATTGCAACATATGAGTTTTTCAAAATGTTTAAACAAAAATCTAATGCACCACAACTTGTGCTAATAATTGAAATGATATTAAGCCTTATGATGTTTTTCTTAATAACTTATCACTATAAGGGATCACTTGAACTTGAAGTTGTTTTCTATGCCCTCATATTTGTTGTTGTAGTTGGGGCATTGTTATTGGTTATAAAAGATGGATTTGAAACAGATGATTTTGGGCGATATCTTGTTGGTATTTTATATCCCGTCATTGGATTTAGTGCACTTAGTGCATTAAGACATATGTCACTTGGTACAATTGGATTCTTATTTATGATCACTACTATGACAGACATGTTCGCATATTATGTGGGTATTAACTTTGGTAAACATCGTTTAGCTGTGAAAATTAGTCCTAAAAAATCAATTGAAGGAGCTATTGGTGGAATCTTTTTTGCTATACTTTTCACTGTTGGATTCGTGTATTTAATAGGATTAGAGTCTATTGGAAATATAGAATTAAATATTTGGATTACTATCCTTCTTGTTATAATAATATCTATTTTTGGACAAATTGGAGATTTAGTTGCTTCTAAAATAAAAAGAGGATATGGAATTAAAGATTTTAGTAATCTATTCCCAGGGCATGGTGGAGTGATGGATCGTTTTGATTCAGCAATACTTGCTTCTATCGTTTTGATATTGATTAGTGAAGTTGTTGGTTTACTATGAATCTATTTATTATAGGTGCTACAGGTAATATTGGTCTTCAAACTTTAGATATAGTTAGAGAAAATAGAGACAAGTATAATGTTGTTTCAGTAGCTGGTAATTATAATATTAAAATAATGAAAAAAATAATTGAGGAATTTAGTCCAAGATATGTTAGTATGGGAAAAAGTGAAGATGTGCTAAAATTAGAGAAACTATTTCCTAATATAGAATATGGATATGGAAGTAAAGGATTAATTAGTGCTGCAACGTATGATGAATTAGGTGATGATCTAGTAGTAAATGCTGTTGTAGGTAGCGCTGGACTTGAACCAACAATTGAAGCAATCAAAGCGGGACGTAATATTGCTCTTGCAAACAAAGAAACACTTGTTATTGGTGGAGAAATTATTAATAAGTTACTTATAAAACATAATGTAAGTATTATTCCTGTTGATAGTGAACATTCTGCTATAATGCAATGCTTGAATGGAGAAAATAAATCTTCAATAAAGAATATCATTATTACTGCGTCAGGTGGAAGCTTTAGAGATAAATCAAGAGAAGAACTTAAACATGTAACTGTAAAAGATGCTCTTAAACATCCTAACTGGTCTATGGGACCAAAAATAACTATTGATTCAGCAACAATGATGAACAAAGGATTAGAAGTAATCGAAGCTCATTATTTATTTGATGTAGATTATAGTCAAATAAAAACAGTTATGCACCGCGAGAGTGTTATTCATAGTTTAGTGGAATTTAAGGATACATCAGTTATAGCGCATTTGGGTAATCCTGATATGAGAGTACCTATTAACTATGCACTTAGCTATCCTCGTAGAGATTCATATGCTGGGAAACCATTAGATCTCATTGAACTTGGAAGTCTTCATTTTGAAGAGCTTTCATATTCTAAATATCCATTATTAAAATTAGCAATAGATGCTGGAATAAGTAAAGGATTGAATCCTACTACTTTAAATGCAGCAAATGAAGCTGCAGTAAATTTGTTTTTAAATGGTAAGATTATGTTTTTACAAATCGAAGAAATTGTTAGGGAAAGTTTAAATGTATTTAAGAATGATTTAGATATTTCTCTTAGGAAAATATTAGACAGAGACTTAATAGTGAAAGACTATATTTTTAGAAAATATAGCTAGAGGACGTGTTAATTATGGTTATCATAAATATTATTGTATTTATATTTGTACTTGGATTAGTTATTATAATTCACGAGTTAGGGCATTTTATTATGGCAAAAAGAGCTAATATTTTGTGTCACGAGTTTAGTTTTGGAATGGGTCCATTATTATGGAGTAAAAGAGTAAAAGAAACTTTGTACTGTATAAGAGCTATCCCAATTGGTGGATATGTGATGATGGCAGGAGAAGAAATCTCAAATGAAGTAGTATCCGTGGGACAAATCGTAAGATTAGTATTTGATGAATTCAATAATGTTGAAAAAATAATTCTTGACCATGAAAACGAAAAATATGAGGAGTACGAAAGTGTTACTGTTACAAACATTGATTTACGAGGAGAAGACAATAATCCTTTACAATTAAATGAGTATACCGTGAAGAGAAATGCTTTTTATGTTTTTAAGAAAAGTAAGGAATTACAAATAGCACCTGCTGAAAGAAGTTTCGAATCAAAAACAAAATGGCAAAGATTCTTAGCTATGTTCGCTGGGCCATTTATGAACTTTGTATTGGCATTTGTTATTTTCTTAATAGTGAATTTAATCGTAGGATTCCCTAATATGGGAGGAACTGTCCTTGGTAACATAGACGCAGGTTATCCAGCAGCAGAGGCGTTAGAGAGTGGAGATAAAGTAATCAGTATTAATGATATTGATGTATATTCATGGAATGACATTTCGGTCACTCTTGATGAAAATCCTACTGATAGATCAGTAGAATTTGTAGTGCTAAGAGATGGAATAACAAAAACTGCTTACGTTACTCCGATGTTATTCTTTTATAGCATTGGATTTCATAGTCAAGAAGGAGTAGAAGATGATTTAATACTTGGTGAAGTGAACAATGAAACCATAGCTGGAAAAGCTGGCATTATTGAAAATGATGAAATATTGACCATTGATTCAATTCCTATGAATAGTTGGGATGATTTGGCTTTAGTTTTAAACAATAATGTTAATGGTGTTGAAATGAGTATTGAAGTATTAAGAGGAACAGAAACTATGACTTTCTTAGTAACCCCTCATAATCATGATTTGGTAATATCTCAAGGATTGAAAATAGTAGATAGTTATATAGGAATAGGTCCGATTTATGAATTTGGGTTCTTTAGAAGTTTCTTAGAAAGCGGATTAGATGTAAAAGCGTCTGCTGCAATGATATTTACGACACTTGATTTATTATTTAGTAATGATCAAGTAGGTATAGGTGATCTTGCTGGCCCCGTTGGAATTTACGATATTACATCACGCGCACTTAGCGCAGGATTTATATCATTCTTAACTTGGACAGCTTTACTAAGTGTAAACTTGGGGGTTATAAACCTATTACCAATACCTGCACTTGATGGTGGAAGACTTGTATTTTTAGGATATGAAGCAATAACTAAAAAGAAACCTAACAAGAGAGTAGAAAACACATTACATTATGCAATGTATTTAATGTTGATGGGGCTCTTTGTTTACATAACATTTAATGATATTTTAAGATTATTCGATATAAGATAGAGGGTGTGACTTATGAAACAAAGTTTATTATTTGTACCAACATTAAAAGATGCTCCAAAAGATGCCGAGGTTAAAAGTCATAAATTAATGACTAGAGCAGGAATTATTAAACAAGTTGCTGCTGGTATTTATACTTATTTGCCTTTAGGTTACAAAGTTATTCAGAACATAGAAAGAATTATCAGAGAAGAGCTCTCAAAAATCGATGCTAGCGAGTTATTAATGCCAGCCCTACAACCAAGTGACTTATGGAAAGAATCGGGTAGATGGGACAAATATGGACCAGAATTAATGAGACTTACCGATAGAAAAAATCGTGATTTTTGTTTAGGGCCAACTCATGAAGAAATAATTACACAAGTAGTAAGAGATTATGTAACTTCATATAAGAAATTACCACTTGCTCTTTACCAAATTCAAACTAAATTTAGAGATGAAATGAGACCTAGATTTGGCTTGATGAGAGGTAGAGAATTCATTATGAAAGATGCTTATACGTTTAGCGCTACTGACGAAGGATTAGATGAATGGTATCGTCTCTTTACGAAAGCATATATTGATATTTTTAAAAGATGTGGCTTAGATACTAGAATTGTCAACAGTGATGTTGGACAAATCGGTGGAGATGAAGCTGATGAGTTTATGGTTATGAGTGAAGTTGGAGAAGACAACATCACATATTGTGAGAAATGTTCGTATGCAGCAAATCAAGAACATAGTGGTCTTAACGAAGGAGATCCTTGTCCTAAATGTAATGCACCTGTCAAGGTGGCTAAAGGTATTGAAGTTGGTAATATCTTTAAACTAGGAACTAAATATAGTGAATCAATGAATGCTAAGTTTACTGATAGAGAAGGAAAACAACAACCAATGATAATGGGTTGTTACGGACTTGGCATAAGTAGAACTTTAATGGCAAGTGTTGAACAACACTCGACAGAAAATGGAATTCTTTGGCCAATTGAGATATCTCCATTCAAAGTGCACATCATACCAGTTAACACAAAAGATGAAATTCAAAAAGCATTAGCCTATGAGATTTACAATGATTTACGAAAGAAAGGCATCAATATATTGATAGATGATAGAGCTGAGAGAGCCGGAGTTAAGTTTAAAGATGCTGATTTGATTGGAATACCATATAGAGTAATAGTTGGTAAGGATTCGTCTGATGGACTTGTTGAGTTTGTTGATAGATTTAAAGATACAAAAGAACTAATAAAAAAGACAGATATTTTAGACTATATATAATATAGAAATAATGGGCCTTGAAAATGGGCCTTTTTTATATAAAAATAGTGATATAAAACAAAGATATCAATTTTTATAAAAAAAAAGGTAAAAAGTTATTGACAAATAAGCGAGAATTCTATATACTTTTAATTGCGGCGAAATAAGACTTAAATGAGTTTTGTTCACCGTTTATTTATGCTCAATTAATTAAGATATATTTGTAAAAATTTACTTGAAAAAAACTTTTACATAAGTATTGACATTGATTGGCAAAGATAATATACTCTTCATTGCAGCCCATTGTTTTTCATTAAAAATGTGGTGCGAAAAAGAAGTATACAAAAGTCACGATAATTAATCAAATGTGTTGACATAGTATTCTTATTATAGTAGAATATTATACGCACGCTAATATTGTTGTGTGACCAATTAGGTCTTTGAAAACTGAATAGAACAAGTAAAAATTGAGTTTAGGATAAATACATTTTTAAAATAGCAAAGATTTAAACAATTCATAAATTTATGGAGAGTTTGATCCTGGCTCAGGATAAACGCTGGCGGCATGCCTAATACATGCAAGTCGAACGAACGAACCCTTTCGGGGGTAAGTTAGTGGCGAACGGGTGAGGAACACGTAAGAAACCTGCCCCATTGTCGAGGATAACCATTGGAAACGATGGCTAATACTGGATAGGATATAAGGCCGCATGGTCTAATATTTAAAGGTGCTTTCAAGCACCGCTATGGGATGGTCTTGCGCTGCATTAGCTAGTTGGTAAGGTAACGGCTTACCAAGGCGACGATGCATAGCTGGTCTGAGAGGATGAACAGCCACACTGGGACTGAGACACGGCCCAGACTCCTACGGGAGGCAGCAGTAGGGAATTTTCTGCAATGGGCGCAAGCCTGACAGAGCAATGCCGCGTGAATGATGAAGGTCTTCGGATCGTAAAGTTCTGTTGTTGAGGAAGAACACACAGTCTAGGAAATGATTCTGTGCTGACGGTACTCAACCAGAAAGCTCCGGCTAACTACGTGCCAGCAGCCGCGGTAATACGTAGGGAGCGAGCGTTATCCGGAATTATTGGGCGTAAAGCGTGCGTAGGCGTTTTGTTAAGTCAAATCTGAAAGCCCCCAGCTTAACTGGGGAGAGTGATTTGAAACTGGCAGAATTGAGTACGGCAGAGGTTAGTGGAATTCAATGTGTAGCGGTGGAATGCGTAGATATATTGAGGAACACCAGTGGCGAAGGCGGCTAACTGGACCGGAACTGACGCTGAGGCACGAAAGCGTGGGGAGCAAACAGGATTAGATACCCTGGTAGTCCACGCCGTAAACGATGAGAACTAAGTGTTGGGGTTACCCAGTGCTGAAGCTAACGCATTAAGTTCTCCGCCTGGGGAGTACGACCGCAAGGTTGAAACTCAAAGGAATTGACGGGTCTCCGCACAAGCGGTGGAGCATGTTGTTTAATTCGAAGATACGCGAAGAACCTTACCAGGTCTTGACATCTTCTTGATCGCTGTAGAGATACAGTTTCCCTTCGGGGCAAGAATGACAGGTGGTGCATGGTTGTCGTCAGCTCGTGTCGTGAGATGTTGGGTTAAGTCCCGCAACGAGCGCAACCCCTATTAATAGTTGCTAACATTAAGTTGAGGACTCTATTGAGACTGCCAGTGATAAACTGGAGGAAGGTGGGGATGACGTCAAATCATCATGCCCCTTATGACCTGGGCTACAAACGTGCTACAATGGCCGGTACAGAGAGTTGCCAACCCGCGAGGGGGAGCTAACCTTCAAAACCGGTCTCAGTTCGGATTGAAGTCTGCAACTCGACTTCATGAAGTTGGAATCGCTAGTAATCGTGGGTCAGAATACCACGGTGAATACGTTCTCGGAGATTGTACACACCGCCCGTCATACCATGAGAGTCTGTAACACCCGAAGTATGTGGCTTAACCAGTTTACTGGAGGGAGCATCCTAAGGTGGGATAGATGATTAGGGTAAAGTCGTAACAAGGTATCCCTACGGGAACGTGGGGATGGATCACCTCCTTTCTAGGGAGAAAGATACATTTGATACATCAATTCTTTACCTAAACTACAAACATTACATTGTTCTATTTGGTTTTGAAAGACTTACAAGTCTTTCTCATCTTTTTTATTTCTAAAAAGAAGGTCTTTGAAAAGTGGATAATACTGTAAAAAGTTAAGAAATTAAGAGCGCAAGGTGAATGCCTTGGCAATTGGAGCCGATGAAGGACGCGACGAACAGCGATATTCTCGGGGTAGCCGTAAGTAGGCAGTGATCCCGAGGTTTCCGAATGGGGGAACCCACTAGTTTGAAGAACTAGTACCCAGTAATGGGAGGTATACGCAGGGAACTGAAACATCTTAGTACCTGTAGGAAAAGAAAGCAACAGCGATTCCCCGAGTAGCGGCGAGCGAAACGGGACCAGCCCTGTTCTAACTTTGGAGTTACAAAATTTCATGATAGTTGAATTGCGTGGGAAAGCAAACCATAGATGGTGAGAGTCCAGTAAGCGAAATCATGAAATCTCCGTTAGACGAAGAGTACGGCGAGACACGAGTAATCTTGTCGGAATACGCGAGGACCATCTCGTAAGGCTAAATACTACCAATTGACCGATAGTGAACCAGTACCGTGAGGGAAAGGTGAAAAGAACCGTGGGAACGGAGTGAAAAGATCCTGAAACCTTGTGCTTACAACAAGTTAGAGCCCGTTAATGGGTGATAGCGTGCCTTTTGTAGAATGAACCGGCGAGTTACAATAACATGCAAGGTTAAACTTTGAGGAGTGGAGCCGAAGCGAAAGCGAGTCTTAACCGGCGAATTAGTATGTTGTTGTAGACCCGAAACTGCGTGAGCTAGCCATGAGCAGGTTGAAGTTGGGGTAAGACCTAATGGAGGACCGAACCAGGATATGTTGAAAAATGTTTGGATGACTTGTGGCTAGAGGTGAAATTCCTATCGAACGCAGAGATAGCTGGTTCTCACCGAAATAGCTTTAGGGCTAGCGTTGTAATTAGTGGTATGAAGGTAGAGCACTGAATGGTTGATGGTCCCATCCCGGGATACTGATATCAATCAAACTCCGAATGTCATACTTATATGTACAGCAGTCAGACTGTGGGTGATAAGGTCCATGGTCGAAAGGGAAACAGCCCAGACCGCCAGTTAAGGTCCCTAAATCCATGTTAAGTGGGAAAGGATGTGGAGTTGTTTAGACAACTAGGAGGTTGGCTCAGAAGCAGCCATCCTTTAAAGAGTGCGTAATAGCTCACTAGTCGAATGATTCTGCGCCGAAGATGTACCGGGGCTAAACATGGTACCGAAACTGCGGATTCGTATTTTAATACGAGTGGTAGGTGAGCGTTGTTATTGCGGAGAAGTTAGACCGAGAGGACTATTGGAGCGATAACAAGTGAGAATGCCGGTGTGAGTAATGAAAAGTAGGGTGAGAATCCCTACCGTCAAAAGTCTAAGGTTTCCAGAGGAAGGTTCGTCCGCTCTGGGTTAGTCTGGGCCTAAGGTGAGGCTGAAAAGCGTAGCCGATGGATAATAGGTTGATATTCCTATACCACCATTTAAACTGATGGAGTGACGGAGAAAGATAACATGGGCCACTTAGTGGATTGTGGTTTAAGCGTTTAGGCTGTGATATAGGTAAATCCGTATCACGTGAAGGCTGAGGCGTAACGACGTAAGTCATGTGAATCTATGCTTCCAAGAAAAGCTTCTAGGGTTAATTTATATGGTGCCAGTACCGCAAACCGACACAGGTAGACGAGGAGAGAATCTAAAGACGCGCGAGATAACTCTTGTTAAGGAACTCGGCAAAATGACCCCGTAACTTCGGGATAAGGGGAGCTCTACATTGTAGAGCCGCAGAGAATAGGCCCAAGCGACTGTTTATCAAAAACACAGCTCTATGCTAAATCGTAAGATGATGTATATGGGGTGACGCCTGCCCAGTGCTGGAAGGTTAAGAGGAGTACTTAGCATTAGCGAAGGTATGAATTGAAGCCCCAGTGAACGGCGGCCGTAACTATAACGGTCCTAAGGTAGCGAAATTCCTTGTCGGGTAAGTTCCGACCCGCACGAAAGGCGTAACGATTTGGGCACTGTCTCAACAAGAGACTCGATGAAATCTTAGTACCGGTGAAGATGCCGGTTACCCGCGACAGGACGGAAAGACCCCGTGGAGCTTTACTGTAGCTTGATATTGATAGTTGGTGTGTGATGTACAGAATAGGTGGGAGACTTTGAAGCCGGAACGCTAGTTTCGGTGGAGTCATCGTTGGGATACCACCCTTCGTACATTAATTATCTAACCTTCCGGTGTGTAACCGGGGGGACAGTGTCTGGCAGACAGTTTGACTGGGGCGGTCGCCTCCTAAAGAGTAACGGAGGCGCACAAAGGTTTCCTCAGAATGGTTGGAAATCATTCGAAGAGCGTAAAGGTATAAGGAAGCTTGACTGCGAGACGTACATGTCGAGCAGGTACGAAAGTAGGTCTTAGTGAACTGCCAATTTCTGAATGGAAAGGTTGGCAATCAACGGATAAAAGTTACCCCGGGGATAACAGGCTGATTCCTCCCAAGAGTTCACATCGACGGAGGAGTTTGGCACCTCGATGTCGGCTCATCACATCCTGGAGCAGGAGCATGTTCCAAGGGTTGGGCTGTTCGCCCATTAAAGTGGTACGCGAGCTGGGTTCAGAACGTCGTGAGACAGTTCGGTCCCTATCCGTCGTGGGCGTTAGGAATTTGATAGGAGCTGACCTTAGTACGAGAGGACCGGGTTGGACACACCCCTGGTGCACCAGTTGGGCTGCCAGGCCCATAGCTGGGTAGCTATGTGTGGACGGGATAAACGCTGAAAGCATCTAAGCGTGAAGCCCCCCTAAAGATGAGATTCCTCATTCAATTTGAAGTAAGATCCCTTGTAGACTACGAGGTTGATAGGCCAGATGTGGAAGTACGGTGACGTATGAAGCTGACTGGTACTAATAGATCGAGGACTTAACTTTTTATAAAA
>Ga0307990_1002048_pt1 | contig 16443 bp, 10 predicted proteins | sample EllFjometagen129_FD_203168 | JGI IMG/M metagenome (GOLD analysis project Ga0307990, IMG submission 203168) | Marine microbial communities from Ellis Fjord, Antarctic Ocean - #129 | ecosystem: Environmental > Aquatic > Marine > Unclassified | place: Southern Ocean | collected 2014-10-08
AAAAATGGTTGATAACACGCTGCATGTTGCGTATGTTAGGACCTATGAATGCAGAGGTATTGTCTGGGGTATGAGCATGCCCTGCAAATCCGTTTTCTATCAGTTAGGCCGTTTTAGTAAACGTTTGAATAGAAAGAGACAAATCCTATGAGCACACGCAAGAGTACAACACTCACAAGACGTCGGTTTCTGACACAGGGAGTCATGGCAGCAGGGGCAGTGACACTGCCGTATTATGTGCCGGCCTCGGCATTGGGGCGTGCCGGCGCAACAGCGCCCAGTGAACGCATTGTCATGGGCGGCATAGGCATGGGCGGACGCGGGTCTCACGATCTGGGTTGGATGTTGAACGAGCCGGATGTGCAGTGGGTGGCGGTGTGTGATGTGCGAAAAGGCCAGCGCGATGCAGCCAAGAACAGGGTGGACAAGAAAAACGGCAATAAAGAGTGTGCCGTGTATAGTGATATGCGTCAGCTACTGGCCGAGAGAACGGATGTGGATGCTGTGTTGATCGCCACGGGCGACCGATGGCACGCATTGGCGTCGATCCTGGCCATGCGTGCTGGCAAGGATGTCTATTGTGAAAAACCGGCCTGTTTTACCATGGCCCAGGGGCAGAAGGTCGTGGAGACCGCACGCCGGTATGGCCGGGTCTATCAGACCGGCGCCCAGCGGCTCAGCGAGGCCAATCACGTGTTTGCCATAGAAATGGCGAGATCCGGTCGCCTGGGTCCCATCCATACAGCGTACGCTGACATTCGGTGGAAAGATGGATTCCGTCACGATTGGTTGCCAGCGCAGCCGGAGCCGGACAAGAATGACCTGGACTGGGATCTCTGGCTCGGTCCAAGTCCGCGGCGTCCTTACAATAGCGGCTATCCGAATGGCGCAGGATGGTATCACTTTTATGATTTTGCCACCAACGTGGCCATGTGGGGGGCGCACACCGTGACCCAGGCCCTAGCCGGACTTGACATGACGGACGTTCATAGCATTGAGTTTGAGTATGCCGGTCCAGAAAAGACTATGGTGACACGCCTATCCAATGGCGTGAAGCTGGTTCTCTATAGAGTCAGCGGCTCGGTATGGGAACCCTGCACCTACTGGCATGGCGCCTGTGGTGAACGGTTCGAGGGTCCCAAGGGATGGGCCGCAGCGGCTGACGGATATGCCATGCCGGATGTGTCGTCACCGGCGATGTTGCGTGAATTCAAGAAGGTTGTGGCAGAATACACGGGTCGCACACAAAGGTCCCTGAATCATGTGCGGGATTTCTTTGACTGTATACGGTCACGCCGACTCACCGTGGCGAATCCTGAAGTCATGGCTCGATCCATGAATATCTGTCTGGCTGTAGACATCTGCGAGCAATTGAAAAGGAACGTGACACTCGATCTACGCAAAGCTGAGTTCATCGGTGATGCAGAAGCCAATCGAATGCGATCCCGCGCCATGCGTGCCCCTTTTATGATTTGATCCACTCTCTAAGGAAAATACCATGAAACACCTCGTTTTAGCCATGGTCGTTCTATTGCTGGCCAGTCCCACATTTGCCCAGGAAGACGCCCTCATCACCGTTCTCAAGTCGGATGCCCCAACCCAGGAAAAAGCCGCTGCCTGCAGGGCGCTGGCCAGTGTTGGTACTCAGAAGGCCGTGCCTGTACTCGTGTCGTTGCTCGCTGATGAGACACTCGCGCATATGGGTCGATACGCACTTGAACCGATCGATGATCTCTCCATTGATATGGCGTTGCGCAAAAAACTGGGCGAACTCAAAGGCCTCTTGCTCGTGGGCGTGATTGACAGTCTTGGCGTTCGCAAGGACACGGAGGCTGTTGGTCCCCTAGCCCAATGTCTGCGTCAGACTGATCCCGAAGTAACACAGGCGGCGGCCCGTGCCCTGGGCAACATCGGTGGCCCTGCCGCACAGGTGCTGGGAAATGCACTGTCTCACATGTCAGATGCGGAACAGGCCATCCAACTGGCCATTTGCGAAGGATTGTTACGTTGCGCTGAGGCCATGCCTGACGATAAAGCGGTTACGATCTACGATAGGGTGCGTGATGTGCCAAACCTACCCCATCACGTACAGGTCGCAGCGTTACGCGGCGCCATACTGAGCCGTGGCGATAAAGGCGTGCCGCTGTGGATTTCGACCATTCGGGGCGCGTCGCCCGGGCTGCTGGCTGATGCCATGGGGATTTCAATGGATATGGCCGGCAAGGCCATGACGAGAATCATGGCCAGTGAACTTTTGCGGATCAATCCGGAAGTTCAGTTCATGTTGTTGCAGACGCTTGGCTATCGGGGCGATACCGTTGCAGCACCCGCGATGGTGCCGCTGGCAAAGAGAGGTCCCGTCAGACTGCGAATCGCGGCGATCCGCAGTCTGGTCCAACTTGGCACCCCATCGTCTATTCCTGTGCTGGCCGTTTTGGTCAAAGATAGTGACGCGACGGTGTCAAAGGCAGCACAGGCCGGGCTGATTGGTTTTCCTGGCAAGGAGGTTGATATGGCGGTGGTGGCGATGTTGAACGAGGTTGACGCAAGATACCGCATGGTTTCTATCGATATGGTGGGCCAGCGTCGCATGGTAGCTGCAGTGCCATCATTGCTGAAGGCAACCGATGATGCAAGTGCCGATGTGGTTAACGCCAGTTTCAAGAGGCTTGGTGAACTCGCCGGCGTGGCAGAGATCCCTGACGTGGTCAACGCCATGCTGAAGACACATGCCGTGGTAGCAGCCGAGAGTGCGTTGGCTGGGATTTGTGCGCGGCAAACAGACAAGACCCTGTGCAGTGACAAGATACTACCCGGCCTTGAACAGGCGAAGGGCAAGGCAAAACTTGCATTGTTGCGTGTGTTGCGCACTGTCGGCGATCCCAAGGCCCTGACTGCCGTGCGTGCCGCCGCTGGGGAGTCAGATAAGTTGGTTTCGGAAACGGCCATACGTTTGTTGTGTGACTGGCCCACAGTCGATGCCTTGCCAGACCTGGCCAAACTCGCCAACACGACCGAGAGTAATACATTCAGAATTCTCGCGATACGTGGTCAACTCCGATTGATTCCAAAACAGACTGGAATCGAGGCACAGAAACTATCGCAAGTCAAGGCCATCCTGCCATTGATTAAACGTACCGAGGAACAGCGTCTGGTGCTGGCCTTACTGGGTAGGCTTTCCACGGCAGAGTCACTTCAGCTCGTTTTGCCGTACTTGACCCAAGAGATGTTAAAAGAAGAGGCATGTGTCACGGTCGTGGGGATTGCCGAAAAAATTGTGACGACCCATCCGGAAGACGTCGTCAAGGCCATGAAACAGGTTCGCACGGGCAATAAGAAACTGGGCGAACGCGTCAAGGCGTTGTTGGCCCTCGTGCCAGAGGCCGAGGTAGAAGAGGGTTTTACGAGTATTTTTAATGGCAAGGATCTGACTGGCTGGGACGGCAAGCCCGGCTGGTGGACCGTTGAGGATGGTGCGTTAACGGCCGAGAGTACGCCGGAGAAGCCGTGCAAGCTATGCAATTACCTGATCTGGGAGGGCGACAAGCCAGCCGACTTTGAATTGCTGGCCGAATTTAAGCTCAGTGGCAAGGGCAATTCAGGCATCCAGATCCGGTCCGAGACACGTTCAGACTGGGATACGTACGGCTACCAGGCCGACATGACCGGCGACGGCGAGTTGATCGGCTTTGTGTATCACCATAAATATGCCCTCATTGCCGGACGCGGTACCAAAGCGGTTTTTGCAGCCGACGGTAAGCCGACTGTGGAGCAGATCGGTGAGCCCGAAGAGTTGCTGACACACTACAAGCAAGGCGACTGGAATACATATCGTGTCGTATGCGACGGTCCTGATATTTCCCTTTATATCAACGGGGTGCTCATGTGTCAGATCACTGACCTGCGTGTGGCTGATGCGGACAGATATGGCATTATTGCCCTGCAGATGCACCCAGGTCCACCCATGAAGATCCAGTTTAAGAACATCCGCATCAAGGTACTGAAGTGAAAAGATAAGGCAACGCCCCAGCCAATGATATTTACGTAATAGGTGACCGTGTCGCCCATGGTCACACACGCCAGGTCAAGCGGTGAGATCTGTCCGCCAACGATTCTTTGTGCGGCTTCGGTTGGCGTAAAACACGACAAATGTTCGAGGAATGAATTGTCTGTCCCTTCCGGAATAAACCCCAGCGGTGTTGAAACCGGGGTCTTCCGTGGCATCAAACCGCCAATGGCTTCTTGAATTGTGCTGTCTCCGCCGATTACGCAGAATCCGTGACACTCCTCCAGATCCACCGTTCTGGCCAGCTCTTGCGCGTGCACATCCAGATCTGCCCCGGCCGCAGCGAACACTGGCCTTACGGTTTACACGACAGTCATTCCCTAGCACCTACCTGAACGCGGATTCACCTCAACCACAAAACGCATTCTTTTCATAGTTCCGCATTCCCTTCTTTGCTGACACATGACTTATTTTTTCACTCGGGTCTACCGCCGTAGTCGCGGGAATTCTGTCACTCTGAGGTTGGTACATCCATAGGGGATAAGGGTCAACGGTTCGAGCGGCTCTCTGGAATCCTGGAGGTCGGGCGGGACCTCAGCAGCCCAACCATGAGCCATGTTCCATCTTGGCAGGCGGCGGCCCTGGACTTTGGCAGCTACGCCAGCGCCTTCGGGTGAGAAGGGTTTATCGCCCACAGGCAGTTCCTCGAATGTCACGCTTGTATCAAGATCCTTGTCATTGAGCAGCAGACCATAATTCCATGGTGTGGTTGGGCGGACTTCAAAATCGCCGTGCGGCAGTTCTCTATGAGGCTTGTCAGCATTGACCCTTGTCCAGCTTTCGCCGATCTTTAGAGAATAGACCAGGGGCCCCCGTTCCAGGGCGATAGCTCCGTTGTACCGCTGTGACGTCGAGGCCTTCATGGGGAAGCGAAGTGTGGCTTTGACTGTCCCTTTCCATTGACGCTCGATTCGATGGAATGTTCCTGACCTCATGCGTGTTTGCGAGTCACCCTGAATTCTGATCGTGGCGTCCTGGGTCCAGGCCGGGACGCGAAGCAGAAGCGGGAAGCGAACGGGTGTGTCGACTGTCACTGTCAGTTGAAGCGTGTCACGGAAGGGATAGTCAGTATCCAGGGTCACCTGAACCGCGACCCCCTGCGTTTCAAAGCGAACTGAACTGGGTGCATAGGCCACAGCGGCCAGGCCGTCGCCAGCTTGCATCCACAAATGACGGGCAAACTTGGGCCAGCCCTGATGCATGTTCGAGGTGCAGCATCCGTAGTTCGGCTCAAGTCCGTACAGGTTTGACTCGGGGCCGTTTGTGCTCCACATATGATCCGGATTGATTGTACACTGGACCTGATTGACCTGCTGGTCATACTGGTGCGACCACATGTCAGGCGCGAACGTGGCAGGCAGGGCGTTGAATGCGATACGTTCCAGGCGGTCGCCAAGGGCCGCATCCCCTGTCACTGCAATGAGGTGCTCCAGGGAGTACAGTGTTTCGACCACTGCGCAAAGTTCCGTGCCCTGGATGGGATTCGTACCGGACAGGCACTCATCCCCTGTGAACATACCGGTGACCTGGCCGTGGTAACGGTCCAGAAGCGCGAGCATTTTTGCTCCAAAGACACGTTCATTCTTCTGGCGAGTCAATCGCGATGACAAGGCGTAGGCTTTCAGTGCCATGCCTGTGTTGACAACATGCTTGTCCAATCTCCACATGCCGCGTCGTGGTGTGGGTTGGGTGACGTCATTGCCTGCGTAGAAGTCCATATAATTGAAGCCTTGGACGTGAAGCTTACCAGCAAGATCCAGAAGCCAGGCCTCGCCTGTGATCTCGTAAGCGTAGTAAATGCTGATGAGACCTTCGAACCACCGGAACTTGCCCCAACCGAACAGGGGGGTCTGGTCGAGGATCTGGAGCATGGCCTTGAGATTTCGCATGACCGCTTCCAGGACAGCGGTCTCGCCCGTGGCCTCATGGTATTGAACCAGGACTTTGTTTACCAGGAGAATGGCCCACAGATCATATTGTTTGGTCGCGGCGTCCACAGGGTAGGGTGCGTACCAGCCGTCGGCACGCTGGCCAGCGATGATTATCTTGATGTATCGCTTACACTTTTCCTGAAGGGCCTTGTCGTCCAGAATCCAGGCCAGCGGTATGACACCATCGAGCCAGTAGGGTGCCCGTTCCCAACCTTCGGCTTTGCCGCCAAACCATTGGCTCTGAGCGACGTCGGGCCAGAATTCGTCGAGATGCCCTGACAAGCCGTCTGCCTGGAGGCGAAGCTGACGCCGGAGCCAGCCTGTGGGCGTCACTGAACCCAGCGGCAGAGGCCGGAAAGCCAGATCCTCAATGCCGAATGTGAACTTTCGGCTGCGAGGCGAATCTGAGGCCGCTTGAGCGTGGGGCCACGACGACATGGTGAGCGTAGCAGCGCCTGCGGCGATGCCTGCAAGAAATTCACGACGTTTAATAGACGACTCGTTCATGACATAACTCCTGATATAGTTTTCAGAACTGCGCATTCCTCTGGTACACACGGACATAATCTACTGTGAAGCTGTCCGGCAATGAAGCCTTGGCAATATCGCCAGCCCACTTGCCAACCTCCAGACTGAGGATGGATCTTGTCGCCGTTTCGCTGCGTGGTCAAGACCAAATGCCCCTGTCCATCCAGAGACACGGTCTCCTTGACGTTGATGGCATCTCGCCTGGGACCGAGTGAGCGATACGCCCATTTTGTTTTGTCGAGGGTATCACCATCGAATTCATCTGACCAGATCAGTTTGTAGCCCATAACAGGGATCTGTGGAGTGACTGCGGTGGCTTCTTCTGCATGCAAAGCGGCGTTTGCACAGAGCAGCAGGAGTAACATCATGAGAGAGTTTTTTAGGATCATACCCGTGATTTCCTGTTGTTGAATGTGCCTATAGAAGTTTGAGATTAATCCGTTTTTTCGCATTTTTTTCGAGTGTGAATGTTGCTGCGACTTTGCGGCCATTAACGGTCGCAGAAATTTGATAGTCACCGAGAAAACCCGTCACATCTATTTGGCCCTTGGAGTCCGTTACACACTGCGTTTTTGTCCACCATTTGCCTTTGATCAGATCCTTCAGTCGATCATATGCAGGTTTTGGGCTCATATCGGTCCGAACAAGACCGGCGGGTGCATTCTGCCAGGCATTCTGATCTGTAAAGTCCCACCAGGTGATGGCTTCCACTGCAGGGTGTGAGAACAGGGTTGTGTAGAATTCAGAGACGGCTTTGGCCTGGGTCGTTTCACCCCTGGCAGTTGTCACCCAGCCATTGTCTGATTTTGGGCCAGAGACGACAGTGGTCTCGGTGTAGTGCAGGGGAACCTTGTACTTTGCATAGGTATCACAGACATTCCAGGCTTTGTTTAATCCCCACGGGTTGTTGTGCATGTGGGACTGGATGCCAATTACATCGTACATGGGGGTTCCATCGTTGTTGACAAGCTTGGTAATGACTTTCTTTTCGTAACTGCGATCCGTCCGGTAGTCGTTTATAAGCAGTGTCGCTTTGGGACCTGCCTTGCGTGCTATAGAAAATGCCTGTCGGATATAGGCTTCAACGCCCATATTGCTGATTGCTTGGGTCAATGTTGGCGCACGCTCCAGGCAGAACGCGCGATTGTAATGTGTGGCTTCATTCACCACATCCCAGATGTCAATGTCGCCAGCAAATTTCTCCACGCACCGGGCAATGCGTTTGAGTTGAAGACGCATGGCGTCCTCGGGATTGTCCTTTGCGAGCCAGGGGGGCTGGATATAGTTCCAGGCCAGGGGATGGCCCTTGGTGGTTATACGGTTGGCTTTGCACCATTGGACAATCTCTTGGGTTCGCAGGTCTTCCGGTTTTCCCTGGTTGCGTTCGTAGTTCCACCAATAGAAGGGCAGTGTGGCAAAGTTCATCAACTCCCCGAAACGCTCGGCATATGCGGCGTTGTCTGCCTCAGTCTTACAACGGTCCAGTTTAAAAATGTTGCAACCAAAGAGGAAGGTGTGTTTTGTCTGCTCCACTTGAATCGGTGTAGAGGATTTGACTGGGGCACCATTGGGGCCAGTCAGAGTCAGGGTCACCCGGCCTTTACGATGTTTTTCAATTCTGGCATCGGCTCCGGCAAGTATGTCTTCTTTGTTATCGTTCTGAGCCAGAGTTGGGCCCGTCAGAGCCAATGTTGTCAAGCCGACTCCCGTTGTTCTGAGAAAATCACGACGATTCATAACAACCTCCATTCTGCCTGTACTTATGTCAAAATCACATGGGCCATTTTAGCGAGGACTGGCCTTAGATACAACAGCGAAGTTAACTTGGGTTCCAGGGATTAACACGGGCCCATATCAATTTATGTAATCTTGAATTGGGTTTGGTCTGGGGGTATAATCCCATGCGACGGTAGAAACTGATTCCCTATCCTGATCGATTGGACATGTTATATCGCCCGGTCTGATTGATTGATGGGACAGTAATCGCAGAAATGGAAACAGTATTTTGAAGGTGAGGTGACGTGTGAAGGTCTCTGTATTTATAGGCTGCTTGCTTGCGTTGGTCCCTTTTTTCTCGAATGCCCAGGCTGAGAGAAGAATCACTGTCAAAAATTCGTTGGAATTCAAATTGGCTGTTGAGGTGTTGACACCAGGGACCACCGTGCTATTAGCGTCGGGCGTCTATTCGGGAGGTGTTTCTCTGCGTGATATCGCAGGCCTTGAAAAACGGCCCATCGTGATCCAGGGAGCAGACGTCACCAATCCCCCCGTATTTGAAGGTGGCAGCCAGGCGATTCATCTTGCCAACTGCAGTTATGTGACCTTGAGAAACATTCGGGTCAGGGGCTTTCCTACCAATGGCATCAATATTGATGATGGCGGTACGTACGAGACACCGGCTCATCATATAGTCCTGGGAAAAATCACCATTGTGGATACTGGCCCCGCAGGGAATCATGATGCCTTGAAGATGTCTGGGGTGGATCATTTTCAAGTACGTCAATGTCGATTCGAGGGGTGGGGCGGATCAGGCATCGACATGGTAGGCTGTCACCATGGCATTGTCGAAGATTGTAGCTTCACAGGCAAGACAGGCTTTTCACAATCCAATGGCGTCCAGCTAAAGGGAGGCACTGACGATGTGCTTGTTCACTATTGCTCGTTCAAAAATGCAGGGCACCGGTCCATCAATTTGGGAGGCAGCACAGGGCTCCAGTTCTTTCGACCCAAAATGCAGGGCTACGAGGCCAAGAACATCACCGTGGCAGGTAACCGATTTGTGGGCAGCATGGCACCTGTGGCGTGGGTCACTTCCGATGGCGGACATGTGCATCACAACACAATGATTTTGCCGGAGCAATGGGTGTCGCGTATACTCCAGGAAACATCTGATAAACAATTTTCCCCATGTCACGATGGCCTGTTCGAACACAATCTAATTATTTTTGATGCCAAGGTCCGAACCTTTGTGAATGTTGGCGCCGGGACGGCCCCTGAAACCTTCAGGTTTCAAAACAATGCCTGGTACGACCTGGACACATACAGAGAGCCCTCGTTGCCCGTTCCAGAGGTCAACGGCGTTTATCTAAAAGACCTGGCCTTTAACAAAGCAAATCTATCCTTCTCTGGTGCTGAAGAAACCCGCCTCCGTGGTATTGGCGCACAGGCCTATACTCGACCTGGCAGATAGACTGAATCAATCACGGGGCCCGATTTAATCAGCGAACAGCCTCACCTTTATGGTTGTTTTGCCGCCTTTAATGGTGCTTGCTGGGATGCGAATATCAATACGCTTCAGGCCTCTGATCCGGCGATCCAGTTTCAGGGGGGGCGGGTCCAGGAAGACAACAGATGTGTTGATGTCAGGATGCGACAGATTGTCCAGGGTCAATCTTTTACCGTCTTGTTTTAAAATGGCTCCGCCCCTGAAGATCTTGACATCAGCGCATGTCATGAGCTGCCATGTGATCATCTTTGTTTCAGGGGATAGGACGATGCTATCTTCAATGACAATAGAGGTCGGGCTGTCTTTGACAAACCGCCTTGATGCGCTGGCCACCTGTCCTGCCAAGGAGGGAGACATGTCAAATGTGGCTTCTGGCAACGCCCCGTCCTTGAAATTCGCTAACGTGACCAGACCTTCCGTTCTATGGAGTTCATTATTGATGGTCAGCGTGCTGTGGCCATAATTATTCTTTGTGAGCAATGTCCAGCGTTCGGCGTTCTGGCTGTTTCCCCACAGATTAAAGCCGGTTTTCTCCAACGCATGATAACTCTGATTGCCCGGATCCACGACCCAGCGTACGTCGTTCAACTCAAAAATAAATGATCCACCATCCATGTTGCCATGATTGACCATGCCTCGGCCGCCTTTGCCGCCAAAATAATAGTGGTGCGGATCATTTTTGCCACCCGTGAAAATCACGATGGGATTTGAGCCTTCTCCCTTCCAGGCTGTGGGCATTGTCTCGGCGGCCTTTTCTTCATATTGAGCCAGCCACATCATGCCTGCCCCAGCCAGACGCGTAAGTTTGCCCATGTCCTGAGCTGGCTGGCGGAAGCGTTCCTTTTCAAAGAACGTGCTGTTCCCGGTCTTGGCTGCAAACCATGCCAATGTGATATCCCCATTTTCGCTGCGTTTATCACCGCAGTCCGCATAATTGTAATATCGGCCGGACGGTGCAGTGGCCAGTGTCCTGAAAATGGCACTGGCTTTGAATGCGGGGTAATCGGCGAGCCCAAAATCCGTGCTAAATGCACTCTCCAACATGGCGGCGGTAACCACGGAGAAACTGGTGCCGTAACCCCAATAGGTGGAGCCTTCGGGATACACGCCGTCAGGGCCGTATTCAACCAGGGCATGGGGCATGCCATCCAGGGCGCGGTGGATGGTCTTGGTTGCCAGTTCTGGATCTTTCTCGGCAATGGCTATGGCGGCTGCGATCATGCCGCCGTTGCACACCTGATTCCAGTTATTGGTGCCGTCTGACCACCACGGCGTTTTTCCATTGCTTGGCCAGCTGGGTTTAATGCCTTTTTCGATCAGGGCGCTGATGGCCAGGTCAATGGTTGTTTCTGGCAGGTCGCCGGCAGTCCAGTCCAGGGCAAATGCCACAGCCATGGACATTTCAGCCACATCCAGATAATGGGATGGATTCCAGTTGGAAAAGGCACATACGGCCTTCACCTCATCATCGATTCGTTTCAAAAGTGCCTGGTCTCTGTTTAAAAGATAAGTAAATCCAAGCATGTTGATTCGCCAGAGCATTTCACGAGATACGCCGAGCAACCGTCGACCCTCCATTTTTCGGGTCAGCATGGGTTGTTTTAGTATGTCAGCCACATTGAGTCTAATGGCCCTGGCCATGTTTTGAAGGACCGGATCAGTTTTAAGTTTGTGCTTGAGCTGCTTTTCCAGAGTGGTATTAAATACCAAACGGGGTAATGACTTCCCAAGGTTGTTTTGTAGGTATTGAACTGACATTGGATTTTGTAGTTTTGGCATGGCGTCAGCCGCAGCGGTCTTTGTCTGCACAGATAACGCGGTCCCAAGTATCAAGCAGGCATAGAACGTCAAACAAATGCTCTTTCTTCTGGTTTGTCTCATGTGTCTTGCTCCTTTTAGTCGATTCCTGATATGCCTGAGTATAAACAGCGTGGCCCTTGGTATCCAGGCTTTTCAGGTATTTTAATTCATGCGGCTACGTTTTTGCCCATAGAAGATCAAGGGCATCTAGGTTGCATGTGGATTTCTGAAAAAATACAGTTACATTGAGAAAGATGGACCAGGTCGAATCAAACGGTAATGGCAAACACATTGAAGAAATGTTGAAACATCACTTCAGTACGGTGAGTGAGATATTTCGAAAATGGATTTCATGGCCCTCAGAGGTCAGGCAAATTTTGCCAGGATATGTGGGGCATTGGGTTGCCTGATTGACTTGCTTACCATTGATCATGAGTGTCACAGTATCACCCTGGGCATGGATTTCGTAGGTGTTCCACTGTCCAGTAGGTTTTTCCAGGGCCTCAGTCTTTTTGAGATGGGTTAGTTCACCGTAGAGGTCATGGGTTAAGGTCTTTCTTCGGTCAGCATCCCCGGAGAAGCCATAGCCATCCAACCCCCAAAAATCGCCGGCGTCATTCACATTGATCTGTGCCTCTTAGACGCTTCATCTTTCTCTCCTCTATTACAAGGGGGCATCAGATCAATTTAGCCACAGTATAACATACAGTCTTTCATATGCAATGGGTTCCAGCTGACAGGGGAGGGGCTTCCATTTCCACGGGAGGCATGCCTATCTGGGGAGGATGATTGACAGTGATTGGATTAAATGGCAATATAAGAGGATGATTAAACAAAAGCTCCTTTCACCGTTGAAACAACTGCTGATTCTGTGCTGTCTGGTCTGGCTGGACGCAGCCTATTGCCAGACGGAAACACCGCATTGGACCGCGCCTGATGAGTTTGCTTTGTCTCAGGCGACAGGTGGCGATTTGGGGTGGCCCGTCATACAGTCTGAAGCACGCCCCGGTGCCTATTGGTGGTGGCCTGGCAGTGCTGTGACTAAGGAGGGCCTGACCTGGAATCTCGAGACCTACAGTAAAGCCGGATGGGGCAATATGGGGGTAATCGGCATCTATGGAGTCAAGGGCGAGGAAGCCGGGAGTCTTGATGTTTTTTCACCTAAATGGTTCGAAATGTTTAACCATGCGGTGACTGAGGCGAAACGCCTGGGTATGAACATCGATCTGACGCCCAGTTCTGGCTGGCGTCTGGGCGGACCCCACATCACGAAAACCCATGGAGAGCAGACCTTCGCGGTCGAGGCCGGCAAGATTACAGCTCGACCGAACAATGCACGGGTTAAACGGGCCGGTCCGGGTGGCCAAGGGCTGTCAGTCAATCCCTACTCCAGAGAGGCCGTGGCCTTTCATCTTGACTGGCTGGATCGTCAATTTGAGCAGGGGCAGGGTCTGGCACCTCGCGCATTTTACTACGATTCGTTTGAGAACCCCGGCAATTGGTGCCCGGAGTATCTTAAAGCATTCCAATGGCTACGCCAGTATTCATTGGAGGAGCATGCAGAGGCCTTGGCAGGGCAGGGCGATGCCGACGAAATCCGGCGTGTGTTGTGCGATTACCGGGAAACACTTTCTGATGTTCTGATGGACTGTGTGACGCGTGTGGCAGACTGGGCAGGACAGAAGGGCAGCGGGCTGCGCATGCAGGCGCATGGGGCGCCAGCCAATCTGCTTGATATGTATGCGGCAGCCCAGATCCCGGAGACTGAGGTTTTCGGTGCCTCCGAATTTGACATACCTGGCTATCGTCGTGATCCCAAGTGGATTCCTAAGGATCAGCAGAGTGACTTGGTCAATCGATTTGCTTCATCTGCCGCCCATGTGGCCGGCCGGAATTTGATCATCTCGGAAAGTTTCACCTGGTTGCGAAATCACTACCATACCGCGCTGTCACACCTCAAAGCCGAGTCGGACAAACTGCTTCTCAATGGCATCAATGGTATTTACTACCACGGTATTTGCTATGCCCCTAAGAACACAGCTTGGCCAGGATGGTTGTTCTACGCGTCTACCCAGGCCAATGCACGCAACTCGATTTTTCGGGATGTTCCGGTGCTCAACGCCTACATCACTCGATGCCAGAGCATCCTGCAGCAGGGCAGGCCCTTTAACGATGTGCTGCTCTACTGGCCGGTGTATGACCTGTGGATGGGGGGCGGCAAACGGGAAATGCGGTACGCAGTGCATCATCCCGAGTGGATTGAGAAGACCGCCTGTGGAGACGCGGCCCGCTGGATCATAGACCAGGGCTATACGTTCGACTTCGTATCCGATTTTCAGCTTCGGCACACTCGTGGTGACGGACAGTTTTTGATGACTCAGGGAGGCAACCCCTATCGTACCATTCTTGTGCCTGAAGCCAAGTTTATGACTTTAAACACGGTTCGTCATCTGCTCGATTTGGCCAGGGCCGGGGCCACGATCCTGATCTGGAAGCAACTGCCTGGGGATGTGCCCGGATGGTTCGAGTGTGACCACCGAAGGCAAGAACTCAAGGCCATGCTGGCCAGGCTGTCATTCGGATCAGAGGGCGTGGCAACCCTGGGCAAGGGCAGGGTGGTGATGGGTGACAAACTTGCCACGCTATTGAAGACTGCGAAGATCGTCCGGGAACCGATGGTGGATAAAGGTTTACAATTCATTCGTCGTCAGGACGATTCGCATGTTACGTACTTTGTGGTGAATCACTCTGCCAAACGAGTGGATGGTTGGGTGCGTCTGGGATCACGTTGTCAATCGGCCTTGCGCATGGACCCCATGTCGGGTCGCACAGGAAAGGTGTTGCACCGGGGGAATCCGGATCAAGCGGAGATTTGCCTTCAGCTTGATGCCGGGCAAACGTGTGTCTTGCGAGTGTTTCCCAATAAACAGGTCACTGGCCCTCTTTGGCTGGTGGTGCGACCTGCAGGTGAGCCCATTGCTGTGGAAGGGTCCTGGGACGTCCGTTTTGTTGAGGGTGGTCCAACCCTGCCGAGCGCATTCACCACCAAGACATTGAAATGCTGGACCGCACTGGGTGACGCAGAGGCACAGCGGTTTGCAGGTGCTGCGCAGTATCGAATATCTGTGGGGGTTCCAGATCGTCCGGGACACCAGTGGATGCTCGATCTGGGTGACGTGCGTGAGAGCGCCCGGGTCTGGGTGAATGGCAAGCCTGCGGGTATCGCTGTGGCTCACCCGTTCCGTGTGAATGTGACGGACCAGATCAAGCCGGGAAAGAACGAGATCTGCATCGAGGTCACCAACCTGTCTGCCAATCGCGTGCGTGATCTGGACCAGCGTGGTGTCAACTGGAAAAAGTTCCATGACATCAATCTGGTCAGCCATCTGTACAAGCCATTTGATGCATCAGCTTGGGATTTAAAACCCTCCGGCTTACTGGGGCCGGTTACATTAAACAGTGCAAAGGTTACCCCAGACTTCTACGACCCCATAATACAGCAAATCGAGGGGTGGACAGTGAGCGTGGATCCGCGTCTTCTGGTTCCCAACGAAGCCAACCGCCGTGCCATGGGCGCCCTGGTCAATCACTTGCAGCGTATCAACTATATCACGCCCGCATCCAGTCTGGCACGACTGCACAAGATGAAAATATGGATTGAACAGGACAATCCAGCCCTGGCAAGAATCAACAACGAACATATGCAATATCACCCGGGCAAGGCGTGGCTGATCAAAAATGGCCTCGATCCCCGCCTGGAAAAACATGTGCACATCCCCAAGGCTGCCAACATGTTGAAGGCCCACACCTGGGCCAAGCAGCCTTACGTGGTGTTGCACGAATTGAGCCACGCCTACCATGATCATTATTTTGGATTTGATGATCCCACGATTCTCAACGTATATAAGCAGGCCATGGAAAAGCATCTCTACGACAAGGCACTGCTGTATACTGGCAAACAGGTCAGGCACTATGGCGCCACAAATCAGATGGAGTATTTTGCCGAAGCCACAGAAGCCTATTTTGGGATGAATGATTTCTATCCCTTTGTCCGTGCCGAGTTGAAGGCGCATGATCCGCAAGGGTATGCCTTGTTGGAAGCCATTTGGGGAAAGATCCGCTAAAACGAAGTTTAGTCAAGTAGACATGGTTATGGCAGACGGGCGAATATTGTGTGCGGCCAGTAAGCGGGATTTTGATAGAACCAAGGTGGACCTGGGGCTTTATACGATGGACAGCAAATCAGGGGAACTGACCCTGTTGTACAATGATTCGACCAAGGCTGATTTTGAGGCCAGGCCCATTGTGGCTCGATCCAGGCCTGAAGTCCTTGTGGAAGATCCTATGGCTCGGAGCAATCATTTTACGGGGCGGTTCTTTTGCAGCTCTGTCAGGGAAACACAGCATCAGGCTGTCATAGACGGGGGCAAGCTGGTGCGTGTGATTGAGGGATTGCCCTCAGTGGCTCGGCATCATACGCATCGCAGCCATCAGGGTGAAGCCTGGAAAAATCATACGGGGATCCATGCACGGGTCTTGGGGACTGTTCCATTGGGGGCCGATGGGGCTTTTAACCTTGAGGTGCCTGCGGATCGGTTAATTCATGTCCAGGTGCTGGATAGTGACAGGCGGGTTCTGGGGAATGAGCAGATCTGGATGTATGCCAGGCCCGGTGAGAAACGGAGTTGTGTGGGTTGCCATGAGAATCCCGATTCTACAAGGTTGCCAACGGGCTTTTCACCCATGGCTGAGCTTGAGCCGATTCCCTGTCTGCCAACCGGTGGTGAGTTCAACTATCGGGCAAAGTTCTGGAACAAGGGGACATTGACCGACGAAGGTGAGGAGCGAACCAGGACGGTCAGATCAGTGAACCTGATGGGCAGGTATTGAAC